>Ga0163179_10000120_pt1 | contig 55231 bp, 39 predicted proteins | sample AtlANTMetagenome_FD_109643 | JGI IMG/M metagenome (GOLD analysis project Ga0163179, IMG submission 109643) | Marine eukaryotic phytoplankton communities from the Atlantic Ocean - Atlantic ANT 2 Metagenome | ecosystem: Environmental > Aquatic > Marine > Oceanic | place: North Atlantic Ocean... | reverse complement strand
GACAGCGAGCCCCTCAACCCGAGCGCACCCGCCCATCAAAGGCGGAAAGGGGGTAACCAGCGCTCACGAATTACTCAGGAAAGGAAGGGCGGAAGGTCCTTCCTTTTTTTTTGTCCTGAGCTCTCCTTCCAACTCAACCAAAAAGGGAGGGCATCCTGCCCTCCCCTTCGGAAGTGTTGACCACAAAAAATGGCTGGCCCCTAGGCCATGATGCCATGGATAGGCTTGGCTCCCTCAACACCGACAAGCTTCTGATCCAGCCCGCCGTAGAAGTAACTGAGGTTGTTGGGGTCAAGACCCATGCGGTCAAGAACGGTCGCATGCATGTTGCGCACGTGGAGGGTATCTCCCACCGCCGCGGCTCCCAGTTCATCGGTCTCTCCATAAGAGACACCTCCCTTGATCCCGCCTCCTGCCATCCACATCGTGAACCCGAAGGAGTTGTGATCCCGCCCGGTTCCCTTCGCGTATTCCGCGGTGGGCTGCCGACCAAACTCGCCTCCCCATACAATCAGGGTTTCATCCAGCATACCCCTCTGCTTGAGATCGGAGAGGAGTCCTGCGATGGGTTTGTCGGTGTTTCCCGCATGCTTGTTGTGATTGGCTTCCAAGTTGCCATGGGCATCCCAGTTGGCGTCGTTGTGGGCACCCCCGGAATAAATCTGGATAAAGCGCACTCCCCGCTCCACGAGTCGCCGGGCCAACATGCACTTGCGACCGAAATCATCCGTGCGCCCTTCCCCAATGCCATAGAGCTTCTTGACGTTCTCGGGTTCGGAATCGAGGTCGATCGCCTCCGGCGCGGTCATCTGCATCCGGTAGGCCAGCTCATAACTGGACACGCGTGAGGAAAGGTCCGACTGGTCCTCCCGCAGTCCCAGATGCTCCTGATTCATCGTCCGGAGATAATCGAGCAGGGTTCTCTGCTGCTCCCGCGGCATGTTGTGGGCATTCTTCAGGTTGAGGATCGGGTCCCCCTGGGAACGGAAAACCGTTCCTCCGTAACTCGCAGGCATGTAGCCCGAAGTCCAGTTCTTGGCTCCACTGATCGGTCCTCCGCTGTTTTCGAGCATGACCACGTAGCCCGGCAGGTTCTCGTTGACGCTGCCGAGGCCGTAGTTGACCCAGGACCCGAGGGAAGGCTTGCCACTCACTACCGAACCGCAGTTCATGTTGAGCATCGCTGAACCGTGAATGGGCGATTCCGCCGTCATGGAATGGATGAAGGCAATATCATCCACCTGCTTGGCGAGGTGCGGGAAGAGAGTTGAGACGTGCTTCCCGGACTGACCGTGCTGGGAAAAATTCCACTTGGGGCCCACCACGCGTCCCTTGTTCTTTTTTCCGCCTCGACCGAAGGTTTTCACATCGATCGTCTTTCCATCGAGGGGATAGAGCTTGGGCTTGTATTCGAAGGTATCCATGTGACTGGGACCTCCATACATGAAGAGGAAAATCACCGACTTGGCCTTCTGGGGCAGCATGGGCTCCCTCGGGGCGAGGGGGTTTCCATAGAGACTGGCCGCACTGGCAGCATTGAAGAAGCCGTCCTGGGCCAGCATCCCGGTGAGGGCGAGGGATGTAAAGCCACCCCCTAGGTGGCGGATCGCTTCGCGCCGATTGACTTGGCCACAGAAGGTGTTCACTGGTTTGTTCATCGTTTAGTGGGGTAGGTTATTGAAAAATCGGATGTATGGTCAGAATCAATCGACAAAGAAGAACTCGTTCAGGTTCAGGACGAGGAGGGCAAACCGGTTGAAGGCATCTTCGGTTGAGAGCTTATGCTCCCGCATCATCACTTCAACAAGCTCCATTCCGTAATCGAGTTCACGGGCCGTCGCCGGACGCGAGAGGGCCATTTCGAGTGCCAGACCCACCTGTCGTCTCGGATCATCGGGCGCCTCGCTTCGCAAACGCTTCGCAAAACTGACCGCCTCTTCGTTGATGAACTCGCTGTTCATCATGGCCAGGGCCTGAGTGGGCAGGATACTCCGGAAGCGGACCGGACACGTCCCATCTGTATCGGCAAGGTCGAAATCCTGCAGGATGGGAGGGACAAGCGAGCGCTTCACCTTGGTATAGACACTGCGCCGGACCTGGTCTTCCTCGGAGGATCTGCCCCACTTGCCTCCCTTGGTCGAAGAGGTGGCGAGATATTCCTCCGGCAACTTGATGAAGACACTGGGACCGCCCATCTTCCGGTTCAGTTTCCCCGTCGTCACGAGGACGGAATCACGAAGTTCCTCAGCCGTCAGGCGGCGCATGTTGAAACGCCAGAACCACTTGTTGTCCGGGTCCTTGGCGAGCCCTGCCGTCTGTCCCCGGGAGGACATCTGGTAGGCCTTCGAGAGCATGATTACCTTGTGCATTTCCTTCAGGCTCCACTTCCTCATCACGAGCTCGGTAGCCAGCCAATCCAGAAGGACCGGGTGGGTAGGTCTCTCCCCGAGGTAGCCGAAGTCGTTCGGAGTCGCACAAATACCCCGTCCAAAGTGGTGCTGCCACAAGCGGTTCATGATAACCCGGGATGTTCTCGGGTTATCCGGCTGGATGATCCACTGGGCCAGGGCAAGCCGACGCCCACTTGTATTACGCCCATGGGCCGGAGGAGAGGTCTCCAACTCCGCGCCACCGAAGATGGACGGAACCCGGGTGGTCATGACCTTCTCCCCCTTGACGTGAGGATTGCCCCTCTGGTGCACATACAGGGCTGGGGGAGTCTTGCCATGCTCCTGAACGACCTGAGCGTCCACGTTCGTCGGCTTTGGTCGCTGCTGCGTGTGCCGGGTGATCTGCTCCTTGAGCTTCTTACGCTTCTCCAGGAGAGCCTTGTCCACGCCCTTGGCCTTGGACATGGCGAGGGCCACGTCCATGGTGAACTTGTCTCCCTGGTGGGCCTTGAGTCCAAAATCAAAGGACTGTCCCCCGCTTGTCTGGCGCACGTAGGCGGTGACGACGTTCCGCCCGGTCTGCAGGGCTGAGAGGAACTTCTTGTCGGCATCAAACTCCCGGTAATCTGGCAGCACCCCGGATCGCTTGAGAACGAGCTGCCCGTTCACATAAAGATCGATATCCTCATCGTGGATCAAGGAAAGCCTGAGCTTCCCGGGAATGCTCTCCAGAAGGAAGGTTCCCTGGGCCCACAGCTCCTTGGCATGCCATTGCGTGTTCACCTTGATTCCCGGGGTTCCCGCTTTCCCAAAACCGGCAGGTCCCTTCTTCCATTTCTCATTCTCAGCCCGGAAATTCACCGCCGACCAGTTGTCGCCTGGCTTGCTGGTCGTATAGAACCACTGCGACGGACTTGCCTCCCTCCCGTCGCCGAGCAGGACAAGAAACTCCCCGTCAGAACTGCTTAGCCTCCCCTTCAAACTGGGGAAGGCCTTGACCAGCTGCTGCCCGATCTGCTTTTCCGAAGTCTGAAGCTCGGCCTTGATCCTTTCTCCATCCGCATCGTGTTTCTGCAAAGCAGCCTGATAGCCGGCATCCCCTTCCCCGCCACCTACTTTCTCGATGTTGGCGCCCCCCTTGCCAGGTTGCTTCACGCCCCGGAAGAACGCCATCATGCTGTAGTAGTCCTCCTGCGAGATCGGGTCTCCCTTGTGGTCATGGCAGCGGGCACACCCCACCGTCATCCCGAGCATTCCCTCCGTCGTGATACGGAGGTCATCATCGAGGTTATCGAAGAGGTGAAGCAGCCGATCAGCCGGCTCATCATCCCACTGCATCAGGCGATGGTAGCCAGTCGCAATCATGGACTGGGAAGTGGGCTTCTCGATTTCATCGCCGGCCAGTTGCTGGAGAAGAAACTGGTCGTATGGAAGATCCATGTTCAGGGCATCAATCACATAATCCCGATAACGCCAGATATGCGGCTTGTCCGAATCACGCTCAAAGCCGTTGGACTCCGCGTAGCGGACAATATCAAGCCAGTGCCGCGCCCACTTTTCCCCATAGTGCGGTGAGGCCAGAAGACGGTCGATCACCTTTTCCCATGCATCCGGGGACTTGTCGTTCTCAAAGGCCTCCACCTCCGCGAGGGTCGGGGGAAGCCCCGTCACATCATAGCTGGCCCTGCGAATCAACTCCCGGCGCGATGCGGATTCATTCGGTTCGAGACCAGCCGCCTGAAGGCGCTTAAAGAGAAAAGCGTCAATAGGGCTGGCGTTCCAGCCGGCGTGGTCAACCTTGGGCACGGCCGGTCGACGAAGCGGCTTGTAGGACCAGAACGCCTTGGTGGTGGCATTGACCTTGGTGATCTCCTCCTCACCAACCGAGGAGGCCAGAGGGAGAACAAGCAATGGCAAGACGAGCAGGACGTTTTTCATTCGGAAAGGGAAGGAGGGCTGCTTGGAGAGGATTGATTATGCTTCGCACCGCAGGAGAGCGCTTCAGAAGACCGCCGTAGCTTTCGCACACGCTCCCTGCGACAGGACTAAAAAATAGGACAGAATTCGCAAACTCCATACAAAAAAAACGTGCCACATGAGGGTGACCAGAGGCCGGAGTCACAGGCTTTCCCCGGATTTTCACCCCCCGAGGCTCTCGGCACCCGCTCCCCCTGCCTACAAACCCAGCCAGATCCGGCCCAGCGAGATGACAATCGGGATGCTCACAATCGCCGCCACCGAGGTGGTCAAAACGACATGCACTGCCGCCGCCGGGTCCGCCCCGTAGTGCCTGGCGTAGACGATGGGCGTTACCGCACTGGGCATGGCAGCCTGGACCAGGAGCACCTGTTTGAGCTCTGTCACCAGAGGAAGAAACCTTGCCAGAAACAGAATGATCAGCGGCATGACAACCATGCGCACGACGAGGCTTCCCACTCCTACGCGCACCGAGTAGCGCTCCTTGCCAAGAAGGTCGGAAATAACCGTTCCAATCAGCAACAGACCAACCGGAAAGGCCGCCAGGCCCACCCAGTGAAGAAGATTGAGAAACATCTCAAAGAAAAAGGCCGCAACCGGGGAATGCGCCACCAGCAGATCAATCCGGGCAACGACGAGGAGAAGACCCACCACCACCGCAACGATCGGGCCGGAGAGAACCTCGCCGAGCGACCTGAAAGGCTTCCCCCTCAGGATAAGCATTCCCAGTGTCCAGACCCCGAGCTCCACCCCTAGGCTATGGGTGAACAGGAGCCCGAGGACCGCCGTTTCATTTTCCGGGAAGAAGACCATGAGCAGGGGAATGGCCACATAGCCGTAATTCTGTATCCCGGCGGTCAGGGTAAAACTCCTCCAGCCCGTACCCTTCCGCAAGCCAATGGCCCGGCCGACGACCAGCGCAACCCCGAGGCCGATCACGACGATGATAAAGCCGACCCCGACGGCCCAACCCACCACCTTGACGTCGCGCAGCAGTTCCGCCCGCAGGATCTTGTCCAGAATCAGGGCCGGATAGAGAACATGAATCACCAGCTTGGTCAGACCGGCGTCCATCTGCTCCCCGAGCACGTCGGCCCGACGCAGCCCCCCGCCCACCACCATGAGCAGGTAGATGGGAATCACGGCAACCAGAATCTGTGGAAGACCATCCACGAGGCGGAGATTAACCAACCGGGACCAAACTCAAAGCCGATAGATGAGCGGAGAAGACACCGCGTCCATGTCGACGGAGAGAAGAAGACCGATCCCCCCCTCGACAGAGACGGGGCCACTTGCCGGGAACTCGCACCCTACTGGGTCACCTTCATGAAGTCCTCACTCAACCGGACCCTCGTTCCCTGCGGAGCCAGATGGTCGAGCTCCTCCGTGAAAAATCGCGTGCTCAGGATGTAGGGGGACTCCCCCTTCTCCCAGTGCCCATAGGTCGTGACGATGAAGGAGCCTATCTCATCGGGCAGGACCTCCACTCCGGGATAGGTGGTATCGTGCCCCTTCTTGTTATCAAGCAGGCGCAGGACATACTGCCCCGGTCGCCCCTTGACGAGATCCTCGTAAGTCCCGACCCAGGCCGTGCAGTCCCCATCCGTTTGCGGAATGGCATTGCCGTTCGCGTAACGCCCCCGGAAAACGATCACGAGGCGTCCATCGGGCGCATAGCGGCAGGTGTGCCGGTCCCCTGTCAGGGTCACGGGCAGCTCCCGAGGCTTGCTCCAGGTGGTTCCCTCGTCGTCGGAAAACATGATGTGTGAGTTCTTCCGTCGCGCGTTCTCGCGCAACAACATGGCGATTTGCCTGCCATCCGGTGAGCGCACCAGGCCGGGCTCGCAGAGGTGCACAGCAGTGTCGCTCTGCAGCGCCTCGGGCATAGACCACGTAAGACCACCATCCCTGGTCAAGGTCTTGTAGAGAGTGAATCGAACCGGCTTGGCCAGTGTCCCTTTCTCAGTAAAGAACCGCCCATCATCGTGGAAGAGGCACATGTAGTGGCCTTTGCCCGTCTTCAGCTCCATGTGATCGCCCATCACGACGATCCCGCCCCAGTCCCCGGCCTTCTTCAGCTCGCTCCATGTCCGGCCCCCGTCTTCACTCACCGAGAAACGTGCCGGGTAGAGCCCCGACCAGAGAATGATCCGCTTCTTCCCATCCGGCCCCTCCATGCGATGCAGGGTGGGAACCTCCTTCGAGGTCGCCCAGGAGGCGGGAGTGGGCAGACGCCTGCCCCAGCTGTTCCCGCCGTTGGTGCTCTTCTTGTATACGATCGGCCCCCGCCCGTGCCCCTTTGGATAAACCGTCAAGATGGTCTTCCCGTCATCCAGGAGACAGGTCGAAACGTGCCCGAGATACTGTCCTTTTTCCCGGTCCACCAAGGTGATGCGCTCACTGTCGACTGCCAGGTCAATCACCGGGATTCCGGGCCGCGCGACCGCGGCCCCGGGAAAGCAGGCAAGGAAGACGAGGGCTATGCGCATGACCCAGTCTTGCCTCCTGCCCCTCTGAAAGCAATACAGTGAAAAGCCCTCCATAGCTCAGGCCCCCTGCTTGCCACAATGCCGTCCCGACCCTAAAAGCTGTTCCATGGCTGATGGAAAACCCTGTTGTTCTCCCGCCCGCGGGGGGCTGAGCAATGACCGGGCCGGTGAAAAACATCCCACCCGCGCTCCAGACGCCGGTTCACCCGCGGGGATGATCTCCCTCCGTGCCTCCTCCTTTCGCATGGGAGGAGAGGGCCCAGCGTGCTGGCCCGCTGACGGGGAAGGCCCGATCCGCGAAATCGCCCTCGATGCCTTCCACCTCGATCCCACCGCAGTCACCAACGAGGCATTCGCCTGCTTTGTGAAAGACTGCGGCTACCAGACGGACGCGGAACGCTTCGGCTGGTCCTTCGTCTTTCACAATCAGATTCCCAAGGCACATCTCAAGCGCATTCGATTCGATCGGGCCTTTGGAATCGAGTGGTGGGCCCGGGTGGACGGAGCCAGCTGGAAGAAACCGGGGGGGGCCGGAACCAACATCCGCAGGCGACTAGATCATCCAGTCGTGCACGTCTCCTGGAACGACGCACAAGCCTATTGCCAATGGGCCGGCAAACGCCTCCCCACTGAGGCCGAGTGGGAATATGCCGCCCGGGGCGGAGAGGACGGCCTCCTCTACCCCTGGGGCAACGAACTCACCCCCGGTGGAAAACACCGTTGCAACATCTGGCAGGGACGCTTCCCGGAAGAAGACACCGGGGAGGACGGCTACATGGGAACTGCACCCGCTCGCTCGTTCCCTTCCAACGGCTTCGGGTTCTACAACATGATGGGCAACACGTGGGACTGGGTGTCCGACTGGTTCTCTCCCCGCCATGCGGACGCAGGACCGGCAGGGAATCCGACCGGCCCCACACACGGCACCGAGAAGGTCATCCGCGGGGGGTCCTTTCTGTGCCACGAATCCTACTGCAACCGCTACCGCAATTCCGCACGCACCAAGGTCACTCCCGACTCCACCACCTGCCACCTGAGTTTCCGCTGTGCTCTGGACGGCCCATGAGCCATTCGTGATCATTCCTGCCCGGGCCCACCTGCTTGCGGGGAGATAGCCCGCGCCACTCCCGCGGACACGCGGAGGACCGGGATCAGGCCGGCACCTCGATCCAGCCGCCTTTCTCGATCGACCTCCAGCTCAGTTCTGCAAGTTGCACCCCCTTCGCACCTTCGCGGAGGGTCCACGGGAATTCTTCGCCCAATGCCACGTGCCTGAGAAAGAGCTCCCACTGGATCTTAAATGCGTTGTCGAACTCCTCCCCGGGGCGCACCTCCGTCCAATCCTCGAAAAAGTCGATCGGACTCTCTATGTCAGGGTTCCACACCGGCGTCGGGGTATTCCCACGTGCCTGCACGATGCACTTACGCAGACCCACCGTGGCACTGCCTTCCGTGCCGTCGACCTGCATGGTGAACAACTCGTCGCGTCTTACCCGAACACACCACGAGGAATTGAACTGGCAGACCACTCCACTCTCGGTCTCGAAGATCGCGTAGGCGGCATCGTCCGCCGTGCACTCGTAGGGCTTTCCCTCCTCGTCGACGCGCTGCGGGAGATGGGTCGCGGCATGACTGAAGACCCGCGTCACCCTGCCGAAGAGGTTATCCAGCACATAGCGCCAGTGACAGTGCATGTCGATGATGATGCCTCCCCCGTCTTCGCTCCGGTAGTTCCAGCTGGGACGCTGCGCCGGATTATCCGGGTCATGTCCGGGGTAGACCCAGTATCCGAATTCCCCGCGAACAGACAGGATCCGGCCAAAGAACCCCTCCTCACGGAGCGCCAGGAACTTCCGGATTCCGGGCAGCCAGAGCTTGTCCTGCACCGTCCCGTTCTTCACTCCCGCGGCCTCCGCCTTCTCAGCAATCGCGAGGGCTGCCGCGTAGGAGGTCGCCGTCGGCTTCTCGCAATAGATATCCTTTCCCGCCGCGATGGCACGCTCAAGAAAAGGCACGCGATAGGGTGTTCCCGAGGCATCAAAGAAGATCCGGTAGGATTCATCCTCCAGGACGGCATCGAGATTGGTCGTGAATTTTTCCACCCCGTACTTCTCTGCAAGCGCACGCAGCTTATTCTCGTTGCGGCCGGTGAGGATGGGATCTGGAACGATCGTCACATCTCCGCACTGGACTCCTCCCTGCTCCCGGATCGCGAGGATGGAGCGCACGAGGTGCTGGTTGGTTCCCATGCGCCCGGTGACGCCGTTCATGATTATTCCAAGGTTCTTCGTGGTCATCTTCTCTTTCCAGTTTCCATTGAATCATTTCAGGATTTCGGGCGGTAAATCTCCTCATATGCCTCGAGGATCCGGTCCAGGAAGAAACCCTGGTCCCGCGACCACCACTTTTTCGAAAAGATCTCTACTTCGCGCCGCCCTCCGAATCCCGCCTCGTGCACCCAGCCGTCTATTTCTCCCAGCGCGATACTCCCCTCACCCATGATCCCGCGATCCAGCAGGACGTCCTCCTGGTCGGGCTTGAAATCACAGATGTGATAGGCGTCCAGCCATCCATGGTCCGCGCACCGCTGCAGCTGCTCCGGGAGATCGATCTCCCAGAAGACATGATACACATCCACTGCCACCCCCACGTTGGGAAGGGAAAGCTCCTCCGCCAGGTTGTTCGCATCCCGCAGCGAGCAGATCCCCGACCGGTCACCAGCATAGATCGGATGAAGCGGCTCTATCGAAAGTTGGATGCCCAGATTGGCCGCCTCACCAGCGAGCAGACCAATCCCATCGCGAATCTGCTCATAGTTATCCCGCGCGGTCTGGCCCGGGGTGGCCCCACACACCAAGACAATGAGCGGAAGACCCAGGGCCTCGGCCTCCTTGAGACACTCGCGGTTTTTTTCGAGGGCCTCCGCCCGCTCCTTCAGGGTAGAACCAGTAAAAAAACCACCCCGCACCAGCGCCATTCCCTCCAGCCCGGCATCAGAAATGTGTCTCCGCACCGCACAGAGATCCTCTCCCTCAAGGGTCTCCCGCCATACCGAGATTCCACCGATCCCCCGCCGGGCATAGCCCTCGATGCACTCTGACATCGTCCACGACCGGGTCGTGAAGGTGTGGACCGCCAATTCTGGATAACTCATTGTCGCATTCTCGTTTTCAGGCTCTCTGTTCCCCACTCCCTGCGGCACCCCTAGGTCGTCGCTCCCACAAGGAGTTTACCCTGCAATCTGACAGCCTCCGGAAATTTTTCCTGGTCAACCAGGGCAGCCTGCAGCTGGCGACCCGCCAACCGGGCCAGATCGGACACCGGCATCCTGACGGTAGTCAGTTCCGGCCGAACCAGCGCTCGCACCGGTGAGTCGTCGAATCCACTCACCCTGACCTCGCCGGGCAGGAGGCATCCCAGTTCCCGGACAAGCTGCACTACAATCGCTCCCAGCACATCGTTCACGCATACGAACGTTGTCCATCCCCCCTGCAGAATTTTCCTCACTTCCGGGCCCGAAACCCTCTCCGGTGACTGGAAGCGAAAGACATCACGGCAGGAGGCAAACCTGATCCCGTGTTGCCTGGCACCCTCCTCGAAACCGACCAGCCGTTCAGCCAGTACGTCTTCAATTCCGTCGTAGCCGAGAAAGGCCACGTCCCCGCGCACGCCGCGCACGCTCAGATGGTGTGCCAGCTGGCGCATGCCGTTCCGGTCATCGCAACAGACGTGCGGCACCCCCTGAACCCGGCGATTGAGAACGACCACCTCCGCGCCCCGGGTCCGGATTTCGCGCACCACACGGCCGGCCGGCCGCTGGAAAGCGAAGACAAAGGCGTCAATGTCGCCACCTTTTTTGTGGGGGAAGGGATCGAAGCCACGTCGCACCACATCCGTAACGAGGTTCACCTCACATGGAGCCAAGCCAAGACGCAACCCGTCGGTCAACTCGCTGAAGTCATAAAAGAGCCTCTTCAAGCCGGATTCGTGCCGGGGCAGCACCAGCTTCACGTTGAGAATCGAACGCTCCCGCTGCCGTCGCACCCGGCGGGGTGCGTAGCCGAGCTCGCGGGCGGCCCGTTCCACTTTCCGGCGGGCCTCCTCCCCAATCAGACGAGAACCATTCATGACACGGGATACGGTCGCAGCAGACACACCCGCGGCATCTGCCACATCATAGATGGAGGCTCTGTCACTCATGCCCGCGGACGGCTCACAGCTGGTAGCCAAGGCGCCGGGCGCAGTCCCCCATCATCTCCGCCTCCCACTCCGGGCGCCTCGGGCAGCTGGGATGCGGCTCACTGCTCGGAATGCGCCCCAGAAGATGCTGGAAAACCGCGCAACTGTGCTTGTAGGCCGGTACGGCAGCACGAAACCCGACATTGCCAAGATACTGCAGCGCATCCGCAAGTTCATAGTAACGCTCATCGCCCTCTTGCCAGTAACGATCACGCTCCGCGAATTTTTCGGGACAGAAGGCCGCCAGTCCGAGCAGGTAATCCGAACCATACTCAATCATGTCAATCCCGAGGTCATTGCCGGTGAAAATGCGGAAATCCGGGCGCCGCTCGTCACGTAAGGCGAGCCGTTTCAATTCCTCCTCGCGACTCAGTGAACTGTGCTTGATCCCCATCAGGCTGGGAATATCCATGAGTCCGCGAATCACTTCCTCGTCGTAGATCATTCCAAAGGGCGCAAACACTTTCCCCAGTTCAAAACCGATCACCGACTCATACGGGGCACAGATGCGTGCATAAAGGTCTACAATCCGTGCCGGTTCCCAGTCGTGGAAGCGGGTCGTCTGAAAGATGACCGGAGCCCCTCCGAAGGCGGCGATCTCATCCATTTCGCGCCGATAGAGTTCAACCAGGTCGCCCTCCTTCCCCTCGACGAAAGCCCCGGCCGCAAAGAATGTTCCGCGGCCAAGGGTCTCGGTCGTCCAGCGCAGAACCGCCGTGCGTTCGACCGCCTCAATGTAGTTGGCATAGCCCGTATCCATGTTCACCGCGCAGCCCAGGCCCGCTGCTTCGGTCCTCCCCACCGCGTCCCGGAAAGCACTCTCAGCCATCGCCCCATCCTGCTCGAAGGGCAACAGGCAGGCCGCCAGTCCCTGCACCTTGCGATCCGGCCGCTTTTTGCTGATCCAGTCCGAAACACTCATGCCATCCAGATAGTTGCATGCAACAAATACGGCAATCCGAAAAATTTCGGAGGGGCTCTCAACTCTGAATGAGCAACTTTCATTTCCCGTATGACAAGAATTGCCATCAATTCATGCCACGCTCACCTGATTGGTACTCAAACCGCTTCGGTGAGGGCGCCTACCTGACGGGAAAACGTCAAAACATTCCCAATTCCTCAACACTATGAATAAGAAAGTCATAATCACCCTCCATCTCCTCGCCAGCACCCTTTGGGCCGGCGGAACCGAGAAAGCCGCTCTCAGCACCAGCGAACCAGATGCCTTCAAGTGGATCACCCCCACCCTCGATGCCCGCCTGCGCTACGAGTTCAGGGAACAGGACGGTCGCGACGAGTCAAACGCCCTCACCGCGCGAGCCCGCCTCGGACTCCTGCTCGGCGAGGACAACGGCTTCAGCGCATTCGGGGAGATCGAAGGAACCTACGCCGCACTGGACGACTACAATGCAGGAGGCGGAGCTGATCCGGTCGAAATCGGCAACACCGGTATCGCCGACCCCGAAAACTTGGAGCTCAACCGGGCCTGGGCCCAGTGGAAAGGGCAAGGCTTGACCCTCAAGGGCGGCAGACAACGGATCATTCGAAACAATGCGGCCTTCATCGGAAACGTGGGATGGCGCCAGAACGAACAAACCTATGACGCAATTTCGGCAGGCTTCAAGGGAGACAACTTCAGCCTGTTCTACGCCTACGCAGACCGTGTGCAGCGTATCTTCGGCGACGACGCATTCGGAGCGGCCAAGGAGTTTGAAGGCGAGTTCCACTTCCTCGACGGCACCTACACCGTCAACGACGACCTCACATTGGGAGCCTACCTTTACCTTGTGGACGTCGAGAACAACCTGAATGTCGGAGAGAGCAATACATTCGGAGGCTTCGTGAGCTACGGCCCGCTCACCCTCGAAGCAGCCTTTCAGGACGGAACGACCGCAGTCGGCGGTCAGGGAGACTACGATTCCTGGTATGCCCACGCGCGGGTGGCCAAGAAATTCGGAGAGGCGACCTACGGGGCCGGCGTCGAGTATCTCGAGAAGGATTTCAAGACCCCGCTGGCTACCGTGCACGCTTTCAACGGGTTCGCGGATGCCTTCATCGGGCAGCGCCTCGGCCTGAATAATGCGGGGGGAGCCTATGATGGACTGACCGACCTCTACCTCAGCATCACACGTCCCGGTCTGCCCTGGGGTATCACCTTCAAGGGCTTCGCCCATCTGTTCCTCGATGACAGTTTTGACGAAACCTACGGGTACGAGTTCGATGCCGTGCTGGTCAAGAAGGTCACAGAAAACCTCACCGCCGTCGTGAAAGCCGCTTGGTTTATCGCGGAGGATGGAAACGGGTATTCGGATATCAAGCAGATCACGGTCGGCGCTAACTTCAAGTACTGACCTGCAGCCCCGGCCGGAAGGCCGGGCTGGATCATCGCCCCAGAGAGGCGGCCCGCGGGCCGCCTCTTTCTTTATCCGTAGCCACCCAGGCGGCGAAAGTCGGCCGCGCGGTGGCCTCCCTGCGGGCATAGCACGTCCGGACACGCTCATTCACTGTATGAACCAAATTACTTCGGATCTGGCTTATCTCCTGCTTCGTGAAGGCGGAGGCATTCTGGAGAGCACGGGGTGATCCGTGTTGCACCTAGTTTGTTCACTTCGTGTTCTCCGCCTCCACCTCCTGATCTGATCTCTCAGGAGCCCTCATGAGGAGCTAGGAAACATGGATCAGGCCGCGCACCGTCTCCGCGCAAATACCGAGGAAATTCTCTTCCACCATGGAGAGATCCCGGGACTCGTGACGGAAAAGACCCCATTTCCGGTGCAGGGAGTTCCCGTCAAAACGGCAGACGAGAAGCTCACCGGACTCCAATTCGCGCCGGGCAACCCAGGGAGCCACGATGCCCACCCCGATCCCGATCTTGGCCATCTCCTTGATCGCTTCCATGCTGCCGAGACTGAGGGCCGTCCGCAAACGCAATCCCGTTCTATCAAGGTGTGCCCGCACCAGCCGGTAGGTCTCGCTGTTGCGGGCATAGACAAGGAGCGATTCCTCTTCCACGTCATCGACTGGAACCAACTCGTAGTTCGCCCAGCGATGGGTAGGAGAAACAACGCAAATCAGCTCATCCTCGAACATGCTCTCGAATTTGCACCACGGGGGGACCGTGGTCTCCAGCCCCAGCACCAGATCCAGCTTCGAGTCGTTCAGGTACTCTATCAGCTGCGTGGTGTCTCCTGCCTCGATATGGATTTCGCAGCGGGGAAAACAATCGCGAAACTCCCGCAGGGCGGTCGGCAGCAGGTACTGGCAGAGGCTATGGGTGGCTCCGATCCGGATACGGCCCTGACCCCAACGCTTCAGCGCATCCAATTCGTGGGTCGCGGATTCCAGCTCGGACAGAACTCTCCGGCTTCTCCGCAGGAAAACGACCCCATCCTGGGTCACGGAGATTTTTTTTCCCCTGCGGTCCAACAGCTTGGCGCCCAACTGCTCTTCCAACCCGCGAAGAGAGTGGCTCACCGCCGATTGAGTCAGAAAGAGGCGCTCAGCCGCCCGGGTAAAACTCTTTGTCTCGGCCACCGCGACGAAGGCCCTGATTTGTCTCAAGTCTGGAAGTTCGGACTGCATGAGGCGGATTCATTTCAATCGATAATAATTTGGAAGCACTGAACGTGCCAGCCTGCCGCTTCTGGCACGGGATCGGCTTCTACCAAGCGTGGTCAGCCTCCTAGAGACAAAACCCGCCCCTCCCGGTTACCCCGGGGCTCCGCTACGAGTCGGCTTCGTTCCCCTGATCGACTGCGCACCCCTCATCGTAGCAAGGGAGGAGGGGTTTTTCGCCGATCAGGGAGTACAAGTCATCCTGAGCCCCCAACCGGGTTGGGCCGCAGTCCGCGAGAAAATCCAGTCGCACGAGCTCGATGCCGCGCAATGCCCAGCCGGGCTCGCTCTGGCCCTCCACCACGGACTCGGAGGTCCCGCCCGCCGGATGGTCGTTCCACTTATTCTCAATGCAAATGGAAACGGAATAACTCTTTCCAATGAATTCCCGCCCTCTCTTGTCAACGAAGCAGGTGGGCTGAAGCAACTCCTCGCCACGCAGGACCGCGTCGTCACTCTCGCCACCGTCCACCGCTACTCATTTCACTACATTCTCCTTTCCAACTGGCTGGACAGGGAGGGACTGCGGATTGGTCAAGAGGCCCAGATCTTTTTCTTTCCGCCCGCCATCATCCCGCGCAATCTCGCGAATGGAGCCATCGATGGCTTCTGCGTCGGTGAACCATGGAACTCTGGCGCCATTCTGAGTGGCACCGGTTGGTGCGCAGCCACCTCCTGCGACCTCGCACCTGGACATCCCGAAAAGGCGTTCGCAACCTCCGAAACGTCCTACCGTGTCCGCCAAGAGGAAATCGCGGCGTGCTCCGTCGCCCTCCTGCAGGCCTGCCGTCTCTGCGACAACCCGGATTACCGCCCGGAACTTTGCCGCCTCCTGAGTCGTCCTGAATATCTGGATGTGCCCCTGGATATTCTCCGCAACAGCCTGGTGCAACCCTTTGAAACCGGTCACGGGCCACGCGTCGTCCCGGGCCTCCACCGCTTCTTTGGGGACGAGATCAATGCCCCATCCCCGGAGAGAGTCAACTTGCTGATCAAGGCCATGAGGCAGGCCGGGGCATTCGAGGGAGTGCGCCTCCATGAGCCTTCCGAAATCTTCCGTGAAAACCTCTACCAGGCGGCTCTCGCCCAGCTCCCGGCTTACTCAAAATCAGGAGCCAAATCCTGCCTCGTTCCCTGAACGTCCCTCACCCATCCCAACCAACAAACCAAACATGAAACCAAGATACCTCCTCAGATTCAGTCTTCCAGTCCTGGGGGCCCTGCTCTTTGCCGCCTGTGGCGGCAAAGAGGACGCCCAGAACGGAAACTCATCCCCGGAAGAACCTTCCAGTGCAAGCCTCGCCACCGGGCCAGAACCACCCCCGTCTCCTGCGCCCGCGCCAGCCCCCCCTGTTCAACCCGGGGACGCGCCCCCACCTGCGGAGCCTGCTCCCCTCGCCGAACTCGATCTTGAGAAGGACACTCTCAAGTTTGGCTTCATCAAGCTCACCGACTGCGCGCCCATTGTAATCGCCAAGGAGAAAGGCTTCTTCGAGGCAGAGGGCCTGCAGGTCGAGGTGATCGCCCAGCCCAACTGGAAACAACTCCTCGATAATGTCATCAATGGCGAACTGGACGGTGCCCATATGCTCTCCGGACAACCCATCGCAGCCACCATCGGCTTCGGGACAAAGGCCCACATCGTAACCGCCTACACCCTCGACCTCAACGGAAACGGGATCACGGTATCGAACACGATTTGGGAGCAGATGCAGGAAAACGATCCCGCCCTGGACACCCCGACACCGAAACATCCCATCAGCGCCCACTCCCTCTCCCCCATCGTTCAGGGGAAACTCGCCGACGGAGAGAAGCTGCAGATGGGCATGGTCTTCCCGGTTTCCACCCACAACTACGAGATACGCTACTGGCTGGCAGCCGCCGGAATCCACCCGGGCATGTATACCTCGGAGGACATCAAGGGATTCACCGATGCCGAGGTCGAACTCTCCGTGACACCCCCGCCCCAGATGCCGGCCACCCTTGAATCAGGAAACATCTCCGGCTATTGCGTGGGTGAACCGTGGAACCAGCAGGCCGTCGCCAAGGGTATCGGCGTTCCGGTCACCACCAACTACGACATTTGGAAAAACAATCCCGAGAAGGTCTTCGGGGTGACCAAGAAATGGGCCGACGAACACCCGGGCACGCACCTCGCCGTGATCAAGGCCCTCATTCGGGCTGGCAAGTGGCTCGACACCGAGGAGGGAGGGGAACTGGTCAACCGGGAAGAGGCCTGCCGCATTCTTTCCAAGCCTAACTACGTCGGCGCCGACTTCGACGTCATCAAGAACTCCATGACCGGATACTTCTACTTCCAGAAGACCGACAAACGAGCAATGCCGGACTTCAATGTCTTCTTCAAATACCACTGCAGCTATCCGTGGTACTCCGATGGGATCTGGTTCCTGACCCAGATGCGCCGCTGGGGGCAGATCACCGAACCAAAACCGGACTCTTGGTACCACTCCACCGCCAAGAGCGTTTACCTTCCCGATGTTTATCTGAAGGCTGCCAAGATTCTTCTCGCAGAAGGGCATATCGAGAAGAGTGACGTGCCCTGGGATACCAATGGCTACAAGCCCGTATCCAGTGACTTCATCGACGGCCTCGCGTTCGATCCGATGAAGCCCATTGCTTACCTGAATAGCCACAAAATCGGCAATAAGGATCCCGAGTAATACCGGAGGAAAGCCAGCTTCTCCCGGGACAGGAGGATCAAAGTAGCACCACGCCCACCCCTGTTCCGGGAGCCCTCCCAGGAAAAGAATCATTTCCCCATCATCATCCTCCCATGGCCGAAAAACGCTCTGACAAGATCAAGTATGGTCTCCTGAAAGCCATCGACGTTTCCGGATTCAAGGTCTTCGATCCCGTTATTCGTCTCTGCTTCCGCGAAGAAACAGGCAAGCAGTGCAAGGAAATCGGCAAATTCCTGATCACTCCAGTCCTCTTTGTCATTGGCTGCCTGCTGATCTGGTCCGCGGTTGCACCACGTCACAAGACCAAGTCCGGTGAAGTCCCTACCCCTGCCAGGATCGTGGAAGCCGCCAGAATCAGTCATACCCTCGACCGCCGGGAGGACGAAAAAGAGGCTGACTTTCAGCGCACAGGGAACGCCCGGACAGCCACAATTGGAACAATCGCCGCCCTTCAGGCCGAAAAGGAACAGCTCTCCTCCGCCCTCAAGGAAGAGCTAGCCACCACCGAAGAGCGCGTGCAGGCGAAGCTCGATGGCTCCGTCGCGCCAGTTACCGGAAGCATCGAAAAATTCAACGAGCGCTCCAAGGCAGCCAAGGCAACCCGGGAAGCAGCACTCCTTGCCCTCGCCGGACAAGTCGTGACCCGGGAGAGATCCACCTCGGAGCTTCTCCTCGCCGTGCGGAATCACAATGCCGCCTCCGAATCGGAGGCCGAGACCCTCAAGAAACTGAAAACCAGACGGAACGAGATCCTCGGCGATCCCCCCACGGAACTGTTGGATGCCCAGTTGGCCTCCAATGCCGTTGCCAATGAAGTCCAGCACCTCAAGAAGCGATCCGAGTGGCTCCAACAGGGCAATCGAAGCGTCAAAGTAGCCGCTTGGAATAAGAAAGCGCAGGATGCGGAAGCTCAGCTCACTGCTGCTACCGAAGCGGGAGCCGCCGTGAAGGCCGCCAAGAATGTGGTTAAGTTCGAGAAGAAAGCGGGGGATGGAGCCGAGCAGGAATATCCGCGAACCGTCACCGTTTACTTTCAGCTCAAGCGAAGCCTCTTCACCGTATTCTGTGGCTTCCTCATGGCTGCCTTCGTCGCGATTCCCCTGGGCATCATGTGTGGTGTCAACCGGGTCGTGATGGCGTGCCTGACACCGGTCATCTCCATCTTCAAACCTGTCTCTCCCGTGGTCTGGCTCCTGATCTTCCAGATCGTGATCGGCGCCTTCTTCCTGCCTGATCCCGAGAAACACCCTCTCTTTCTCTTCTTTGGCGCGCTTCCTGTCGTCAGCAGCCTTGGCGTCAATCCTGCCCTCATATTCTGTGCGTGCACGGTGGCGATGTGTGCCGTCTGGCCAGCCCTGGTGAACACAGCGCTGGGGGTTTCCTCGATCGACAAGGACCACCTGAATGTTGCACGCGTCCTGCGCCTGGGATTCTGGTCTCGCCTCTTCAAGATTATCATCCCGTCTTCTCTGCCCCTCGTCTTCGCGGGTCTGCGAATCTCCATGGGAGTCGGCTGGATGGTCCTCATCGCCGCAGAAGCTCTCTCGTCTTCTGACGGGTTGGGAAAGTTTGTGTGGGACGAATACCAGAACGGCTCCTCTCACTCCTTCGCCAACATCATCTACGCGTGCTTCGTCATCGGGATCGTGGGATTCTTCCTTGATCGGATCATGATCTTTCTACAGCGCCTCGTCTCCTTCGACGACGGGGCTACAGCAGTCTGAGTCCCGGAAATCCTGATACCCTTATTCATCCATCAATCGATGCTTCGGATCATGCCATTTCTCGAAATCCAAAACGCAAAGGTCGGCTTCGGACCGGTCTCAAACCGGACCGAAGTGCTCAACGACATCAATCTTACTGTGAGGAAAAACGAGTTCGTGGCGGTGATTGGCTTTTCCGGAAGCGGGAAGACCACTCTCATCAACCTCCTCGCCGGCCTGCAAAAACCCGACTCGGGAGAAGTGCTCCTGAAGGGCAAGCCTGCAGGCGAGCCGGGGCCTGATCGGGGCATCATGTTCCAGAATTACTCGCTCCTCCCATGGCTCTCAGTCTTCGACAACATTGCTCTCGCAGTCCGACAGGTTTCCCCAGCGAAACGAAAGGACAGGAAAACGCTCGAGGAACACGTGATGCGCTATATCGAGATGGTTAAGCTTACGCCGGCCCGGGATCGCAAGCCACACGAGCTGTCCGGCGGCATGCGCCAGCGCGCCTCCCTTGCCCGCACCCTCGCGCTCGACCCGGAGGTTCTCCTTCTAGACGAGCCACTCAGCGCCCTCGATGCCCTCACGCGCGGAGACCTCCAGGATGAGATCCTGCGCATCTGGGAAGAGGACAAGAGAACCGTCATCATGATCACCAACGACGTCGACGAAGCCGTCCTCACCGCCGACCGCATCATCCCCCTGACGATGGGCCCGGCAGCCACGCTCGCACAGGAATTCGAGGTCGACATGCCCCGCCCCCGGGACCGAACCAGCCTGAACGACCAACCCGAATACAAACGACTCAAACGGGAAATCACAAGGTTCATGATGAACCTCAACCAGGAAGCTAGAGAGCTGCGGCGAGACACCGGGATCTCCATGCCGGATCTCAAACCGCGTGACTTCTCCCTGCCCGTCGCTCCCCCCCGCCTCCGTCGCAGCTCCGCTGCCTGAGCGGCTGCCGGTCCGTCCTTTCGCCCCCCTTCGACATCAGACCCTCTCCGATTCCCATGAACCCGAAGTACGTTGAAATCTCCAATCTGGTCAAAGCTTACCCGAACCCCTTTGGGGAAGACTTCCGGGTGGTGGATGATTTCGACCTCAACATCGCAGAGGGAGAATTTGTTGCCCTCATCGGTCACTCCGGTTGCGGAAAGTCGACCGTCCTCACCATGCTGGCAGGACTGAACGAGATTACCGACGGTGGAATCATTGTTGGTCCCAAGGAAATTGACGGCCCCGGACCGGATCGCGCTGTCGTCTTCCAGGCGCCCTGCCTCATGCCTTGGATGACCGCCTGGCAGAACGTAAAACTCGGCGTCAAGAACGTCTATCCGGACGCAACGAAGGAAGAGCAAAAGCAGCTCATCGAGTATTCCCTCAGCGTGGTAGGACTAGCCGACTCCATGCATAAGTATCCGAGGGAAATGTCGGGCGGCATGCAGCAAAGGGTAGGCATCGCCCGCGCCATTGCTCTCAAACCCAAGGTTCTCCTCCTCGATGAACCCTTTGGACGACTTGACTCCCTCACCCGCATGGAGCTCCAGGATGTCATCCTCGACATCCTCAGCCGCGAGAAGATCACCTCCATGATCGTCACCCACGATGTGGACGAGGCAATCTACATGTCCGACCGCGTCATCATGATGACCAACGGCCCTCTCGCCAAGGTCGGCGAAATCCTTGAGATCGACTTCCCCCGTCCCCGAAACCGGCAGGAGGTTTTTGACGATCCTGTCTTCTTCGAATACCGGGAACATCTTCTGTCCTTCCTTGAGCAACGATCCCACCTGCGGCTGGAGGCAAAGGCCTTTGGAAGAAAAAACACCCTTGGCTTTCTGCACAAGGAAGACCCTTCTCCCGACCGGGAAGACAAGAAGACCCTCAAGGGCGTTGCCTAGGAGGAAGGCCAATCTCCTGTCTCCTGATGCCGACCGGCCCTGTCCTGGCGCGGCTTCCGACCTTTTTTCAAGTAAGCGGGCATTTCGAGTTTCAAATCTGGACACCCGGAACCCAGACTGGGGCGGACATCCTCCATGCCTCCTGCCATGCCTTCTCTCCTGCTGCTTGCCCTCTTTTTCGTTAGCCTTTCTGCCAGCCTCCTCCCGGCCCAGCAGCTACGGCACCCTCCCATCCGCCCCAACGTCCTCTGGCTCGTCGCCGATGACATGAACTGGGATTCACCAGGTTGTTTCGGTGGGGTAGCAGAAGAGGTCTCCCCCAATATCGACCGGCTCGCCGCACAGGGACTCCAGTTCTGGCACGCCCACGTCAACATCGCCATCTGCACCCCTTCCCGAAGCGTCATGCTGACCGGGCTTTATCCGCAGAACAACGGGGCGGAAGGATTCCAGAGAATCCACCCGGGAACACCCACCCTGCCCGCTCTCCTGAACGAGGCTGGTTTTCTCTGTGGAACAATCGGCAAGCCCCTCAACCAGCAGGAACTTTTCCGCTGGTCGACCACCTACACGTGGAAGGGAAAGGGCGATGAGAACCTCTGGGGGCGGGATCCGGAAGTATACCGCCGCTTTTCCCGGGACTTCTTTGCCAACGCCAAGTCCGCAGGCCAGCCCTTTTTCCTGATGGCAAGTACCCACGATCCCCACGACCCCTTTGCCGCTCCAGGCGCCCGCGGCCGCCATCCCGGCAACCCTCATTACGAAAGGGCGGAATCCTCCCGCACTTACAGGCCCTCCGAGGTTCGCCTCAGTGCGGGACTGCCCGATCTTCCCGCAATACGCAGTCATCTGGCTGACTACGCGAGCTCGGTGCGGCGTACCGATGACATGGTGGGCGCGGTCCTCCGGGAACTGGATCGCGCCGGGCTTTCTGAGAACACGATCGTCATGTTCCTTTCCGACCACGGCATGGCCTTTCCCGGTATAAAGGCAAACTGCTATCCCGACAGCACCCGTTCACCCTGGATCATTCGCTGGCCCGGGAAAGTGGTCCCGAGCAGCGACGACAGACAGCACATGCTTTCCTCCGTGGATCTGCAGCCCACCTTCCTTGAGGCCCTCGGGTTGCCTCCCCTGAAGAATTGCGACGGTCGCTCCTTCCTCCCGGTCCTGCTCGGTGAGCGGCAGGCCAACCGGGACCATGTCTTCACTCAGTTCTTCCACATTCACGGCAAGGAGACATTTCCCATGCGGGCAGTCCTCTCCCGTAAACATGCCTACATCTTCAACCCCTGGTCCAATGGTCAACGTATGTTTTCCCGGCACTGGAATGGATTTGGAGCCTACCGCGAGCTGGCCACCTCCAGCCCTGCCATGAAACGCCGCATTGAACACCTCCTTCACCGTAGCGTGGAGGAGTTCTACGCTCTCGACCGAGATCCCCACTGCCTTGCAAACCTTCTCGATGGCATCAACCCCTCCGAGGCGTCCTCAGACACAATTCCCCGGTTCCGAGCCCGGCTCCGCGACTATATGCAACGGTTTAATGACCCGGCCCTCCCTGCCTTTGACCAGCGCGAGGATCCGAAAGCCCTCGAAGCCTTCATGCGCACCTACACCGCACGAGCCACCACGGAGAAGGAAGAGTTGCGCTCCTACGAGCAGGAGAAGGGCTACCGCTTCTGAAGCAGTTCAGTCACCCAGTCCAAAACCCCGGCGCTTCCGCTCCTCCTCCGCACGTTTCCTTTCCCGTTCCGCATTCTGCGCGGCCTTTCGCTCCTGTAATTCGCGGGCAGCCCTCTGAAAGGGCGATTCCCCGGGTCGCGGCCCCGGAATATTTCTATTCCCATTGTTCCCGGCCACCGGCTCACCCGCTGGCCCGCTCCACCCCTTCCCCTTGGTCAAGAATTCCTCAGGCTTCAGGACCCCCGAGGAAAACCGTAACTCATCCACCGTCAACGGCATGCCGCGCACTGCGATCTGAAACTGCCGTCCCGTGGGTTGCCCGATACTGCTCAAGGGCACGGAAGCCGTCGCGACCATCGTGTTGTCGAGGAAGATCTCCATACTTCCATGCGTGCCCGAGGCCCGCGGATTCCATACCGCCGCGATGTGGTGCGGCAACCCGTCAAAGAAAGGCAGGTTTTCCGCCACCGCCTGCATCTTTTCAGAACCGGTATCATGAATGAAGGCCAGGGATCCCCTGCCACGCCCGTCCGGAATGAGGGCAAGACACCACCCGGCAGCCTTCTCCTCATTCGCGACCGAGACCGTGCCCCCGAGGGCTCCACGGGTAGTCCGACCCGGCATGAACCAACCTTCATAGGTAAAGGGAGCGTCGGACTTCATCTCAAAGCTCCCTGCCTCGTCCTTGCTCTCCGCAACCTGAGAGATCTGGGCCGCCACCGTATTTCCCTTCGCAGTCAGCGGCACGGGATCGGGCGCAATGGCCTTGACCGGTTTCCAGGAGCGAAAGGCCCCGAGAGCATGAATCCCGATGTCATCCGGGAAAAGACGAGAGCCCACCTTGCCGTCGAATCCCCAGTGCGCAACCGCTCTGGGCGGCGTAATGATTGCCGAGTCGAACCGCCCCAGGCGATAGAGCACACAGCGCTCATCTGCGGTCAACTTGCGTGACCAGATCGCCGCCTCGTCGATACAGAAATCCGCGCCCTTGCTTCCCACCTGCACCGCACCCCCATCTGCCGGAACCGTTCCCAACTTCTCCTCTACCTCCCCAGACTGAAGACGGTGATCAAGCCAGATCGAGGTCTTGCCCTCTCCATGCTCCACGAGAATATGGTGCCAGTTGAGATCCCGTGGCAGAGGCAGGGACGCGGTCTCACCTCCAATTTCCATGTCCGCAACGACCCGGTCGCCAGCCAAACGAAGCTCGCAAATCCCCTTGAGGGCCAGCAGGGTGGCATCCGGAACGGGGGCCATCCGGGGAGGGGTCCCGGGTTCGGGGGGATCCTCCAGCGATCCGGCCGGCCGGCGGAACCAGAAGGCCACGGTCAGAGCCTTCAACTCTGGAAGGGGCCTCGCCTCCGAGACGAGTGCATCACTTCCGTTCTCCTTGACGAGCCGGCAAGCCATGCCGATCCGACCCACCATTCCCGGACTGCCACTGGTCACGTCCAGGTCACGCTCCCCCCCCGAGAGATCCCGGGCGCGGAACTCGGTCGATTCCTCGTCGAAGGGAGCATAGAAAAGCAGGCCATTGGTCAGGGGCGGTAAAGAGGCTGAATTGGCGGGCTCCGGCGGAATGGGAGCAGGCCCCCCGGGAAGAAGTGGCTCGGGGCTGGCAACAGGCTCCGGATTGGCCGCTTGAAGCTCGACATCAGGAGCGGGGCTGGGTGGATCGTTGACCACGACAACCGCGGACGGATCGGAGGGGGCGGGATTCTCCAGCGGCCCGGCCGGTTCCCGGGAATTCTCAACCAATTCCGGCTCCGGTGCCCCCCCGATCATCTCCCCGACAGGGGGCACGGGAGCTGGCGGCGCAGTGGACCGGGCGACCGGGGCTGTCGATTCGCCCAGCTCACCCTTGGACGCTGATTCACTGCCACCAGATTCCTCCTGCAGCTTGTGCCAGACGAGAACTCCTAACGAAGATACCATGGCGAGAACACCAACCAGCGCCAACCAGGCCATCACACCCCGACTCCGCCGAACCGGCTCAGGAGGAGCCAAAGCGGCTGGCGCTATCGGCGCGGAGACTTGCCCGGCCCGAAGGTCTCCTCCTCCAGCAACTACTGCCACGGGAGGAACCGCTACTGGAGGTTCTGCTGCCGGAGGCCCCCCTCCGGCTACCTGCATGCACCAGGGGCGCACGGGCAAACCTGCTGCCTGCACCTCCGCCCGGTAGGCCTCCACGTCGTAGGGAGCATGCCTGAAGTAGACCTCGTGAGTCTCATTGTCATAAATGACGTAAGAAGCGGCCACCGCGCCCCCCCTGCCCGGCTCTCCCACCGGACCGACCTTCACCAGAAAGCGACAATCTTCCGACAGGACGCCATCCTCCGCCGGCAGCTCCTCCACTGTGCCATCCTGACGCTGGCGGAAAATTCCCGCCTCGGTCCCATGCCCCAGGAAGGTCACCCTCTGATGACTGGCCGCGAAATTGGCATGTGCCGCCTGCAGATCCTGCACGCCCCGGTAACTTCCGGGCTGCACACATTCCCCGTGGACGAAGAGCACGCCCCCGGTCTCCACCGCCAGAGGGCGTCTGGCCAGGTAGGCCAGGGACTCCTCATCCAGATGAGCGCGAGTCCAACCAAGAACCTGGCGAGTGCTCTCGTCAAACCGACCATCGTCCAGGAGACCTGCAACGGTAGCGTCGTGATCTCCGAGGACAATATTGCCCGTGCGGGAACGCAAGGCGCGCAGGATGTCCTGCGTCGCCGGCCCATGACCCGAGACATCTCCCAGGCAAATCGGCATGTCCACCCCGTGGCGTGCAAGGTCAGCCACCAGGGCTTCCCAGGCCGGACGGTTACCATAGATGTCTGAGAAGATCGCGTAGCGCATCGGGATCGCCCTCCTTCGGGGCATCATGTTCCGTCAACAGCGCCCAGCCTGCAATTGCCGATTTGCGTGTGCGGCACCGAATCTCACTGCTCTCATCTAGAACCGGGTGAGACGCCGTTAGTTGGATGAAACCGGCTTCTTCGCTCTTCCCGAGATGGCTTCCATCAGTTTCCTGAGCTCCGCCACCTTCTCCGGGTGACTGGAGGCGAGGTTGTTTCGCTCTCCAAGGTCTGCCTCCAGATCGTAAAGTTCCTCAACCTTCTCCCTCTTCCGGTCCGCGGCATAGCCCGGCACCTTGTGAACAGCACGCAGATACTTCCACTTGCCCTGCCTTACCGCATTGTTCAGATAGAGAAAATCATTGCGATTTCCCTTCTCGCTCTTGCCGAGGAGCAGATCTACCTGCTCTACCCCGTCGATCACCCGGTCGCCCGGCATCTCAAAGCCGGCAAGCATGGCAAGGGTCGGCATCAAATCGAGCGTCGCAAAAATGGCATCCGAGACGCGGGCGGCGGGAATCTTACCCGGCCAGCGGACAATACAGGGCACGCGGTAGCCTGCTTCATAGCAGGATCCTTTGCCCGCTCGAAGGGGACCGGCATCGCCCCAGAAGATCGAGCCCTTGGGATGTCCCTTCTTGCTGTTGGTGTAGGCCGGCTGGTTCCACGGCCCGTTGTCTGACGTGTAAATCACCAGCGTATTCTCGCGTAGCTTCAATTCGTCCAGCTTGTCCAGCAGGCGCCCGGTCTCATGGTCGAACTCCTCCACCACGTCTCCATAAAGCCCTCCCGCAGACTTCCCCTTGAACGCAGGGGAGGCGTCGATGATGGTGTGCATCATGGTATGCGCCACATAGAGGGCGAAGGGTCTGGCCGGATCCCGCTTCTTCTCCAGCCAGCTGATGGCCCTGTCGGTGTAGAGCCGGGTCAGGCTTCCCATGTCACTCGTAGTGCCCGCCTTCTCATCACCCTCGTGAAAGGTCACCCGCCCATTGTCGTTGGCCCCAAGGGCTCCGTAGAAGTAATCAAAACCCTGCGCCAGCGGCATCCGCTCGATGATGGGCCTGCGATTGGAGACGTCCCACTTGCCGATACAGGCCGTCTGGTAGCCGACCGTCCGCATGCACTCGGCCCACGTAATCTCATCTGCAGGCATGCTCCAGCCCTTGCTCCGCATTGGATAGCGCCCGGTGAGCAGTGCCGAGCGGGACGGCCCGCACACCGACTGGGCATAGAAGCTCGTAAAACGCATGCCCTGCCGTGCCAACTCGTCGAGACGCGGAGTCTTGTTCGTCTTCGAGCCCGTGCAGCCGAGATCAGCATAGCCCTGATCATCCGTGAATATGATGAGAACATTCGGGCGGGGCGCCTCTGCCCCGCAGACCGCGGCAACCATGGAACACGCCCAGGCTAGGATGGTAAACGAAAGCAACTTCATGGGCCTGTAAGAGGGGATTTCTGGCTGAAGCTGTCCGAGGAGTAACGCGAAAACGTGCACAATAAGGCTTTCCCAACAAAAAAGGTGTGGAACGATGGCGGGGATGAGCCTGACGAGACGCAAGTTTCTCCGTAGCCAGGGAGCCTTCCTGACCCTGCCCTTCCTTCCTTCCCTCGCCTCCGCCAAGACGCTTAAGACCAGGAAAAAACCCGACAAGAAGCTGGTGATCTTCTACATCCCGAACGGGATCAACCGCCGTGCCTTCTTCCCCGGCGAGGAGGAAGCCTCCCTCCCGGGATTCGTCGGCGGCTTCAACGCCGACAAGACCAAGAACCAAAAGCGCATTGATAACGAGGCCGGCATCTCCCCACTCAAATTCAGCTCCAGCCTGGAGCCTCTTAAAGAGCACGCGGGGGACATCTCTCTGGTCACCGGGCTCGAACGCACCTTCAAGAACGGGCAGGACGTCCACGCCCAGGGCGCGTCCTGCTTCCTGACCAGTGTCTCTCCCGTGCAGGCCGCCGAGAAGGGCTGGCGCTATCCCAACGGCCGCAGCCTCGATCAGGTCATTGGCGATCACGTCGGTCACTCCACCGTTTTCAAGACGCTCGAAATCAGCACCAACGGTTTTCGCGCCCCGAAGGAACCCATCTACTTTGACAACATCTCCTGGTACGGACCGGACAAGATCGCCCCCTCTATCCGCGACCCGCAGAAGCTCTACGAGCGCCTCTTCAAGGCCGACAGCTTCCAGTCCCACCTCGACGAGGTTTCCTCCCTTCTTCTCGAGGACGCCAAGACCCTTGACCGCAAGCTCGGCCGCGACGATCGCGAGACACTCGGCGAGTTCATGGAAATGATCCGCAATGTGGAAGTGCGCATCGCCAAGCAGAAGGAACGCCTCGCCAAGGCGGACGTGCGGATCCCCAAGGATGAAATCCTCCCCCGCGGTGAATACATCCGCCTGCAATGCGACCTCATGCTGCTCGCCTTCCAAATGGGCATGACCAATATCTGTACGTTCATGATCGGGCCCGAGCGGTGGGATGCCACCCTCATGTATGAGGGCGTATTCGACAAGCCGGTCCAGCACCACAACATGACGCACAACCAGAAGGGTGACGGCTGGAAGGGCGTGGCCAAGATCGATCGCTTCCACATGGAGCAATACTCCTACATGATACGCCGCATGAAGGAGATCCGCGAGACAGACGGAACCACCATGCTCGACAATTCCCTCGTCGCCTACGGCGCAGCCCTGGGAGACGGCGCCACCCACCAGTTCTACGACCTCCCCTTCATCCTGGCCGGACACGGACAGGGCCAGATCAAGCAGGGGCGCTTTCTCAAATGCAAGAGCGGCACCCTCAATTCAAACATGTGGCTGACCCTCGCCCAGTTGATGGGAGTGGAGATCGACTCCTTCGCAGACAGCTCGGGTGTGATCTCCGACCTGTGGACGTGATGACCGAAGCCAAAGCGAGTTCCAGCCCACGAATCCGGAAGAACAGATCCTGGAGTCTTCTCTCCGCGGCCCTTCTGGCCGCTCTCGTTCTCGAGCCGGCAACTCTCCCGGCCGCCGAGGACGACTTTCACTCCTTTCTCAAGCCGCTCTTTGCCGAGCACTGCAACAAGTGCCACGGGGAGAAGAAGCTGAAGGGGAAGGTCAATCTTGCGGAAATCGCTTCCGGCCGGCAATTGCGGGACAAGCCGAAGCTTCTCAAGGAGATGATCGAGGCCCTCGATGCCTACGACATGCCACCTGAGGATGAACCGGAACTGGCAGAGGGGACGCGCAGCAGGCTGGTCGGAAGCCTGAAGGCCATGCTGCGGGAATCCGCAGGCGGGGACAAGGACCGGAAGCAGGTCCGCATGCGACGTCTCAACCGCTTTCAATACAACAACACGGTGCGGGACCTCTTCCAGATGAACCGCGACGTGTTCGCCCTGCCCGAGAAGCTGATGACGCGGCACAGCAACTACCTCGACCCCGAAGCCGGCCAGATGGCCGCCAAGGTGGAGGTCGCCTGCCATTCACTCAACCCTCCCGCCGGCCTGCGCGGGGTGCGCACCTTTCCCAAGGATCTCCGGGCAGCCCACGGTTACGACAACCAGGCCAATCAACTGACCCTTTCTCCCCTTCTCCTCGATTCCTTCCTCCGCCTCAGCCTCTCCGTTGTCGGGAGCCCCGACTTCAATGAGAATACAGTTGGGATCTGGAACGACTTCTTCCGCGATCCCGGCGGTGGTGACCGGCGTGCGGAGATCAGAAAACGCCTTGCACCGTTCCTCCTTCTGGCCTTTCGGAGTGCCGTCGACGACGCAACGATCGACCGATACACCGACTACACTCTCGCCAAGATGCAGGAGGGCCTTTCCTTTCCGGATGCCATGAAGAAAGCTGCCTCCGCAGTCCTCTCCTCTCCGCGCTTCCTCTTCCGCTACGGTTCAACCGCGGAAGGCCAGGATCTCTTTGTGGTGGCCAGCAACCTTTCCTACTTTCTCTGGAGCAGCGGCCCGGACCTCCCTCTCCTCCGCCTGGCCGAAAGCGGGGAGCTCGCAACCCTTGGAGCCTTCCGCCAGACCGTTGACCGGATGCTCATTGATCCCCGGATCGAGCGCTTCCTCGACTCCTTCCCTTCCCAGTGGATGCAACTGGAAAACCTGCTTGGAGCCACCCCGGACCCCCGGCTTGCGCGCCTCTTCAACGTCGACAAGAGCAATCCGGCCAGCGTCCAGATGATTCTCGAACCTCTCCTTCTCTTCGATGCCGTCTTCCTGGAGGACCGTCCCGTGATCGACCTCATCGCTCCGAAGTTCGCCTACCAGAGCGATTTCCTGCGCACCTGGTACAACACCGACCTTGTTCCGCCCCGTGTGGACGCCAAGTCCATCGTGGCACGCAACCAGTCCAATGACCAGCAGCGGGAGGGTCTTCAGGCCACCATCAAGTCGAGCGAGCGCGAACTTGATGACCTGATCAAGCCGGTTCGCACCCGTCTCCTGAAGGCCCGTCAGAAAGGCGGGAGAAAGCCCGTGGACCTCAAACCCATCGCCGCCTGGGAATTCAACGGTGACCTCAGGGATTCGGTGGGATCCCTCCATCTGAAGGCCCACGGAAAGATCCAGCATCGTGACGGCATGGTCGTTCTCAATAATTCCCACCTGCAGAGTGCCCCGCTCCCCTTTGACCTGCGGGAGAAGACTCTCGAGGCCTGGTGCCTTGTCCACAACATCGACCAGCGTGGCGGGGGTGTCATGGGCGTGCAGGGACCCGGAGACTTTTTTGATACCATCGTGCTCGGGGAGCGCAAACCACGCCACTGGATCTCGGGCAGCAACCGGTTTGCACGCACCAAGGACTTCCCGGAATCAACCCCGGAGGCCAAACCCGGAGAAAAACTCCATCTCGCCATGGTCTACCAGCCCGACGGGCACGTCCTGCTCTACCGCAATGGCAAACCCTATGGGAAACCGTTCCACACAAGCCTGGCCACCTTCCCGAAGGACCGCAGTTCGATCCTCTTTGGCCTCCGCCACCTGCCCGCCGGCGCAGGCAGGCACCTGCACCTCAGTCTGGCCCGGGCCCGCTTCTACAACCGGGCCCTTACCGCCGAGGAGGTTGCCGGGTCCGCAGGCGGGCTCTATATCTCGGCGGAGGAACTCGCCAAGGCACTCACTCCCGAGCAACGCACGAGACGGGATGCCCTCCGGAGGAAGATCGACGAATCCCAGGCTTCCTACGACAGGGTCCCCGCGAACACAGACCCAAACCGCGCCCAGCAGGACGCCCGGCGCATTTACGAGGACGACATCCGCCGCAAGCTTCACACCCGTACTTTTGAGCGCCTTGCGGCCGAAGACCCCCGCTACGGGGGTGTCATCACCAATGCCGCCATGCTCAGCATGACTTCCGGCCCCAAGCGCACCCACCCTATCGCCCGGGGGGCCTGGGTCATCGAGGTCATCTTCAACGATCCGCCCCCGCCTCCCCCCAACAATGTACCGCCCCTCAACGAGGATGCCGCCGCCAAGAATCTCACCATTCGGGAAAAATTTGCCGCCCACCGTGCGAACCCTGACTGCGCAGGCTGCCACTCCCGCCTCGACCCCCTCGGGTTTGCGCTCGAGAACTACGATATCATCGGCCGCTGGCGGGACAAATATCCCAACGGGCGCACGGTGGATGCCAGCGGCACCCTGATCCGCAAATATCCTTTCGACGGCGCAGTCCGCTTCAAGGAAGCCCTCGTGAAGGAGGAAAAACGTTTCGCCAAAGCGTTCACCGCCCACCTCCTGCGCTACGCGATTTCCAGCGAACTAAGCCCTGCCGACTCCCTCACGGTCGAGGCCATTGTAGAGAAAACGGCCCCCGGCAAGCACACGCTGCGCTCCCTCATCCGTGAGGTTATCGCAAGCGAAAGCTTCCTCAAGGCGAACTAAGCGTCCTTTCCCGACCGGAAACCCCTCCAGAGGCCAAGGATTCGGACCAGGTGCCACGCTGCTGCGGAGGCTCATCGAGGCAACAGTGGGCCCTAACCGGGCAACACCTGCCGAGCCCACCTCCATGAATCCTATTCATTTTGCGCCCCCGGATAATTACTAAACGACCCACTCACTTGGCACGACAACGGCTCACATCCATGTCGCACGCTTGGTGAACAATCCTCAAAAAACTCTCGTTGTCGTCGGAAACGGCATGGTCGGACACCGGTTCTGTGAAAAACTGGTGGAGTTCGACGCCCTCCATGAGTGGAAAATTGTCACTTTCTGTGAAGAACCCCGTGCTGCCTACGACCGGGTCGGGCTGACCGCATTCTTCGCTCACCGCGATGCCGAGCAACTCATGCTCGCCCGCCTTGAGTGGTACCAGGAGCAGGGCATCGAGCTCCACATTGGTGAGCGGGCTGCCGAAATCGATCGAGAGCTGCGGGTCGTGACTTCCAGTTCCGGGCGCACGATCAATTACGATGCCATTGTCCTCGCTACGGGATCCTATCCTTTTGTGCCTCCCGTGCCGGGCATTCAAAAGACGGGGGTCTTTGTTTACCGTACAATCGAGGACCTCGAGAACATGATCGCATACGGCGAATCCGCCCGCACTGCTGCCGTTATCGGCGGAGGTCTCCTCGGTCTCGAAGCCGCCAAGGCAACCTTCGATCTCGGGTTGGAAACCCATGTCATCGAATTCGCCCCCCGGCTCATGCCTCGGCAGGTGGACGAGGCCGGTTCACAAATCCTCCGTAAGAAGATCGAGGAACTGGGCGTCTCGGTCCACCTGGACACCGCCACCGAGGAAGTTCTCGGAAACGGCAGGGTGGAAGGCATGCGCTTCAAGAGCGGCGAAAAGCTTCCGGTCGACATGATTATCGTTTCGGCCGGAATCCGACCCCGGGATGAGCTCGCGCGGGAGACGGGACTCACCCTGGGCGAACGTGGAGGGGTTCTCATCGACGACCAGCTGCGCACCAGCGACCCCGACATCTACGCCATCGGCGAGGTCGCCCTGCACAAAAACATGATCTACGGACTTGTAGCGCCAGGTTACGAGATGGCGGAGACCCTCGCTGCCAACCTGTGTGGGGATTCCCGCACCTTCCAGGGCGCCGACCTGTCAACCAAGCTCAAGCTCATGGGCGTGGACGTGGCGAGCTTTGGAGACTACGAAGCTGGAAACGACAAGGCTACCCCCCTCGTCAGGGAAGATCCGTTTGCCGGAATCTACAAGAAGCTCTTCTTCTCACGCGATGGCAAGAAACTGCTGGGGGGCATCCTGGTGGGAGACGCCTCGGACTACGGAACACTGTCCGCCTTCTGCAAGGCAGGAGAAGACCTGCCAGGCTCACCGGGTGAGATCATTGGCACGGCATCGGATGGCCTCTCCACCCTCGGGGGCGTGGAATCCATTCCCGACACCGCACAGATCTGTTCCTGTAACAACGTCACCAAGCGGGAGATCTGCGATGCCATCGCACAGGAGGAACTCAGCTCCCCTGCCGCAGTTGTGGCCTGCACCAAAGCCGGCTCAGGCTGCGGAGGCTGCCTGCCTCAGGTCACCGGCCTGTTCAATGCCGAAATGGCCACGCTCGGTCGCAAGATCAACACCAATCTCTGCGAGCATTTTCCCTACACGAGGCAGGAGCTGTTCGAGATCATAAAGATCAAGAAGATCAAAACCTTCGATGCCCTCCTGCAGGACTACGGAACCGGAAACGGCTGCGAGGTCTGCAAGCCGGCCGTGGCCTCGATTCTGGCAAGTCTCTTCAACGAAACAATCCTCGAGGAGAGCCACCAGACGCTCCAGGACACCAATGATCGCTTTCTCGCCAACATGCAGCGCGGGGGACTCTACTCGGTCGTGCCACGCGTTCCGGGCGGAGAAATCACTCCAGACAAGCTTATCGTGCTCGGGGAGGTGGCCCAGGAATTCGGACTCTACACCAAGATCACCGGAGGCCAACGAATCGACCTGTTCGGCGCCAGGATGCAGGATCTTCCCAGCATCTGGGAGGCTCTCGTCAACGCCGGTTTCGAGTCCGGCCATGCCTACGGAAAGGCCCTCCGGACCGTCAAGAGTTGCGTGGGAACCTCGTGGTGCCGCTTCGGTGTCCAGGATTCCGTCAAGTTCGCGGTGGAAGTGGAAAAGCGCTACCGCGGTATCCGCGCTCCCCACAAGATCAAGATGGCCGTCTCCGGCTGTACCAGAGAGTGTGCCGAGGCTCAATGCAAGGACATCGGCCTGATCGCCACCGAGACGGGATACAATCTATACGTTTGTGGCAACGGCGGCACCAAGCCCCGCCACGGCGATCTCATTGCCACTGATCTCAGCGAGGCAACTGCCCTCAGATACATCGATCGTTTCATGATGTATTACATCGAGACCGCCGACCGCCTCACCCGCACCAGCGTCTGGCTCCAGAAGCTGGAGGGCGGCCTCGACCGGCTGAAGCAGGTTATCATCGAGGATAAGCTGGGAATCTGCGCAGAGCTGGAGAAGCAGATGCAATTCCTCGTCGACACCTACCAGTGCGAATGGAAGACGGTGGTGGACAGCCCGGAGAAGCGGCGGTTGTTCCGCCAGTTCGTCAACACCGACGAAACCGAGCCCTGTATTGAGATGGTCGATGAGCGAGGCCAGCTGCGCCCGGAATACTGGTCCAGCAATGGAGCCCCGCAGGAACTGTCCGTCGGGGGGCAAAGCTTTGCCCTGGCTCGCGGGGAAGCTCCCACCCGTAAAGTGACGGTTGGCAAAGTATGGGATTTCCCCAAGGACGGCGGTGCGGCCGTGAAGGTTGGAGACGTCCAGATTGCCGTCTTCAACTTCACGTCGCGCGGCAAGTGGTATGCCACCCAGAACATGTGCCCTCACAAGAAAGCCTTTGTCCTTTCGAGAGGGATCGTGGGCAGTGAGGACGACATACCCAAGGTATCGTGCCCGCTGCACAAGAAGAACTTCAGCCTGCAGGACGGCACCTGCACATCGGGCGAGGACTACAGGATCGAAACCTTTCCCGTGATCATCAAGGGGGACGAGGTAATCCTCGAGCTCCCGCCCGCGGAACTCCTCGCCGAGGCCCTCGCCACTGGAAAATTCTGCGCCGGATCCTGCGGGAGCTGCACCCCGGACAATGGAACCGCCGTCGCGCCTCCCGCCACCCATGAAGTTTGCTAGCCACCCCCCCAGGCAGCCGTCTCTTCTGCCTGATCGATGACCAGCATCGCGCCAGCCGAACCGTGTCTCCCGTCACGCCCACTTGCTCCGGATCCCTTCCCGGATGTCAACCTCGTCGATCGACTCCTTTCGGAGCAACAGGACCTCGAAACTCCAGCCGCAACGTTTTCGAGGCACCATGATGACGGCAGATTCCCCGATCGTCAGGCCCTCTACCGGCATCTCATTCCTCTCACCCGACCCGGTCCCGGCGAGCAATACGCCTTCCAGGTCGAGCTCGACAAATGCACCGGGTGCAAGGCCTGCGTAACCGCCTGCCACAGCCTCAATGGGCTCGACGAAGGGGAATCCTGGCGCGACGTCGGCACTCTGACCGGAGGAGACGATGACCCAGCGTGGCAGCAGACCGTCACCAGCGCCTGCCACCACTGCTCAAACCCCGAATGCCTCAATGGATGTCCGGTCGGAGCCTACGACAAGGATGATGAAACGGGGATCGTCCGCCACCTCGACGACCAGTGCATCGGCTGTGAGTACTGCATCATGAAGTGCCCCTACGATGTTCCGAAATACTCGAAGCGCCGGGGTATTGTCCGCAAGTGCGACATGTGTCACCAGCGTCTCGCCGTCGGCGAGGCCCCCGCCTGCGTCCAAGCCTGTCCAACCAGCGCGATTCGCATCGTGAACGTCGATGCTGGTCAATCAGCAGTCTCCTTCCTCACCGGCGCACCCGACCCCTCCCTCACTCTCCCCACCACCATCTTCAACGGCCGCGAAGTCCCTGCCACAGCCTCTCCAGCCGACCGTGCCGATCTCGTTCCCCAGCCAGCCCACTGGCCGCTCGTCTTCATGCTCACCTTCACCCAGCTGGGAATCGGGCTGTTCACCGCCAGCATTCTTCTCCCCTCCACAACCCTCGCCTGCGTCGGCATTACACTCTTCCTCGGAGGGCTTGGTCTGGGAGTGTTTCACCTCGGCCGCCCCCTCGGGGCCTGGCGCTTCTACCTTGGCCTGCGGACATCATGGCTCAGTCGCGAGTTCCTCGTCTTCGGACTGGTCGGTCCCGGTCTTCTGGTCTCTGGCACGCTCGCCCTGCTCGAATTGCCCAGCCTCGCTCTCGCGAGCCTGACTGCTGCTCTTGGCCTCCTTGGTGTCTACACCTCGGTCATGGTCTATGCTGATACCGGTCGTCCGGGGTGGGCGCTCTCCCAGACCGGCTTTCGATTTGGCGGCACTGTCCTTGTGGCATTTCTTGGCGGGCTCGCCCTCACGGGAACACTTCCGCCAGCCTGGTTTGCCGGCACCGCGGCAGGCAAGCTCGGGTGGGAGGCACTTGGGCTTCTGCACGCCTTCGCGCGCGACTGGTCACCATCGCGGCACAGCGCCCGCCTCCAGCTCGTGGTGCTCAAGCCAATCCTTATCGCCCGCCTTGCCTGTGGACTCGCGGCGATCCTGAGCAGCTTCGTCCTGCTGCCCGCTGCCCTTGCTCTCTTCATCGCAGGAGAGTTGCTGGAACGGCTCCTGTTCTTCCGCAGCGTTCCACCCTCCAAGATGCCCGGCCCGGCTACCGTCGCTCCTGCCAACGCTCACTGAGTCACCATGGCTACCCTTCACGGCAAAACCCCGGACCTCCTGCGACGCTGGAACGGTCCGCTCACAGCCGAGCTTCTCCAGTCCCCCGGCGCCTTCGGTCTGGGTAATCTACCCGTCAACGCCCAGCCAGATGCCACCTCGACCTCCATCTGCGGGTTTTGCTCGACGGGCTGTCAGCTTTCGCTCCATCTCTCGAAAGGCGAGGCCGCCGGCCTTACTCCCACGCCCGACTACCCGGTGAATCTCGGCATGGCCTGCCCAAAAGGATGGGAAGCCCTCGCCGTCCTCGACGACCCTTCCAGGGCCACCCATCCTTTGCTCAGGGACGATAAGGGCAGGGCTCGCCGCGCCGACTGGCACAGAGCCGCCACGACGTTCCGCGATCGATTCCGGAACATCCTGCAAAAACACGGCCGGGAGAGCGTCGCCTTTCTAAGCACCGGTCAGATCGCCACGGAGGAAATGGCTTTCCTCGGCGCGTTCGCCAAGTTCGGGATGGGCCTTCTCCATGGAGACGGCAATACCCGCCAGTGCATGGCCACCTCGGTCGTCTCCTACAAGGAGTCGTTCGGATTCGATGCACCACCTTACACCTATGCAGACTTCGAGGAGTCCGACGTCATTGTCCTCGTCGGATCGAACCTCTGTATCGCCCATCCTATCCTCTGGCAGCGGGTCATGCGCAACAAGAGGTCGCCCGAAATCATAGTCATTGATCCCCGGCGTACCGAAACGGCGCAGGCCGCCACCTGGCATGTTCCGGTCCGTTCCAAGGGCGATCTCTCCCTGCTTCTCTCGCTCGCCCACTGTCTCGTCCGTGACGGCTCACTCGACCGCCGCTTCCTTTCGGAGCACACCACCGGCTTCGAGGAGTTCGCCGACTTCGTCAGCGACTACGCGCCCGCCTCCTGCGAAGAAGCCACCGGACTGCGGGCTCATGAGATCGAATCTCTCGCCCGCCGCATCTCGAAACCAGGCAAGCGCGTCTCGTGGTGGTGGACGATGGGAGTCAACCAGAGCCACGAGGGCGTCCGGACGGCACAGGCAATCATCAACCTTGCCCTCATGACCGGAAATATCGGGAAACCGGGCACAGGGGCAAACTCGATTACCGGGCAATGTAACGCAATGGGCTCACGCCTCTTTTCAAATACCACCAGTCTCCTTGGGGGGCATGACTTCGCAAACGCGGACCACCGGCGTAAGGTTGCGAACCTCTTGGAGATTCCCGAAGAACGCATCCCCGATCGTCCCAGCCTCGCCTATGATCAGATCGTCGACGGCATCGAGCAGGGCAGAATTCGTGGCCTGTGGGTAATCGCCACCAATCCCGCGCACTCCTGGATTCACCAGGGACGCCTGCGGAACATTCTCGACAAGCTCGAGTTCCTCGTCGTGCAGGACATGTACATGGATACCGAGACTGCTCGTCACGCCGATCTCCTTCTCCCAGCTGCTGCGTGGGGAGAAAAGGCGGGCACTTTCATCAATTCCGAGCGCCGGATCGGAACCATCAAGCAGGTCCACCGCGCCCCTGGCCAGGCGCTCTCCGACTTTCGTATCATCCAGCTGCTCGCCACTACCTGGGGATGCGACGATCTCTTTCGTAAATGGACGACCCCCGAAGCCGTCTTCCACATTCTCCAGAGGTGCAGTGCGGGCCAACCCTGCGATATCACGGGAATCGCCGGCTATGAGGATCTTGATCGCGCCGGCGGAATCCAATGGCCCTTTCCTGCGGGCGGCCCTCCCCTTCAACGCGAACGCCGCCTGTTTGAAGACGGTCAATTCTACCACCCGGACGGCCGGGCGCGTTTCCGCTTTGATCCACCCGGCAGTGTTCCAGAGCCGGTCTGCGAGGAGTTCCCCTTCACGCTCCTTACCGGACGCGGCTCTTCCGCACAGTGGCATACGGAAACCCGGACCTCCAAGTCAGCCGTGCTCCGCAAGCTTCACCCCGACGCGCTCATCCTCGAACTGCACCCCGCCGATGCCCGGCTTCTCGGCATCCATACCAACGACCGCGTGACCGTGCGCTCCCGCCGCGGAGAGCTCACCGCCACTGCGTTTCCCACGCCCACCATGCGAAGAGGTGAGGTCTTCCTACCCATGCACGACTCCAGCACCAACCGCCTGACACTGCAGTCCGTAGACCCCTTTTCACGCCAGCCTGCCTACAAGGCCTGCGCGGTCGCACTGAAGTGGACGCCCTCCTGAGCAAGCGAGAGCCAAGTTTGAAAGGAGAATACCTGCCGTCTGTGACACGCCTCTCCTCCCTTAATGTGAGTCCTCATGAGAACCAACCCAATTGGATATACGATTCCCTATGAGGGGGTCTCAAGACCTCTTCGCTTTGACGAAGCCATCAGCCAATTCGACGCGATTGGCCTGCAGGACCCCAGGACGCTTTCATACGCCGGGGAGTCCTGGCCGGCCGAGTTCCTGCTCGCACAGGCACTCTGCCAACGGGTGATCCAGTTGAACCCGAACGCTTCGGAAGCACTTCTCCTCGCCAGTCGTTGCCAACACCTCGGTCGCTGGAAGCGCCCCCGCCACACCTTTCCTTCCGGTCGTCAGGGCTATCTTGACTGGCGGGCTCAGTTGAAAACCTATCACGCCGACCTCGCCGCCGGAATCCTGCGGGAGTGCGGCTATGGTCCAAGAATCCTCTCGACGGTTCGCAGCCTGAACCTGAAGGAGGACATCAAGGGCTGCGCCGCCTGCCAGGCCATCGAAGATGCCCTCTGCCTCGTCTTTCTCCAGTTTCAGTTCGACGATATTATTGCCAGGTATCCCGGGGGCAAAGTCCTTGCCATCCTCAGGAAGACAGCCCGCAAGATGAGCCCTGCCGGCCTCGACGCCGCCGGGAAGATGCCCCACTCGCCCGCTGCCAGCACCCTGCTGTCGAAGCTCCTTGCCCAAGGGCTGAAAACAGCCCCGGAGCCCTTCCATGATACCGTGCAGGACTCCTGAGGGAGGCGGAGTGAGGAACCCACGCAACCCGGAAAACCCAGGCCTGGCACCTTCCCCATGCCGGGGACAATGTCTCGCCTCGCCTCCTTTCCTTTCCTACAAAGTGGCATGGATCGCTCCAAACCCTTCAACGTCCGGGTCAACGGTCACGGCGAGAAAGCGACCTTCTCCAATTTTGCCTTTGAGCCGGGGGAAATCGTCTACATCGTCCAAGGAGGCGCCGGGACGCGCCGCACCCGCGAGAGCATCGAAGTCGGCCCCGATCAGCATGTCGAGGATCCCTACGCCCTCTTCATCAATCATTCCTTCTCCCCGAACCTGAAGGTAGGTGGTCGCGAACTCGTGGCCATAGCCTCCATCTCACCCGGCGATGAACTCACCTTCAACTACCTTGCCAGCGAATCCGCCATCGCAGCGCCTTTCGTCTGCCACGAGACCGGGCGGGCGGTTAACACGGAAGAACGATCGTTCCAGAAGAACCAATGAAACACTTCCCCGAGATTCAGCTGACCTTCGAGGAAACCCGCGTCCTTGGCTGCCTCCTCGAGAAGGAGATTCTGACCCCGGACTCCTATCCGCTCTCGCTCAACTCCCTCGTCACCGCCTGCAATCAGAACTCGAGTCGCCACCCCGTTACCGAATTCGACGCCAGCCACGTCCTTGAAGCTCTGCGCTCGCTCTCGGAGAACTACCTTGTGGAGAAAGTCCTGGGTGGCCGTACTGCCAGATACGAGCACTCTCTCAAAAACGTTCTCAGCCTGCAGGACAGCGAACGCGCCATCCTCACCGTTCTCCTTCTGCGTGGGCCACAGACCGCTGGCGAACTGAAACAACGTGGCGAGCGGATTCACCACTTTGAGTCCCTCGACGAAATCGAGGAAACCGTCACCTGGTTCATCGAATACCCTCACGGGCCGCTTCTCCGGCGCATCGCGGCCGGAGGAAGCCGGCGGGTGGAGACTTTCGAGCACCTTCTCTCCGAGAACAACACTCCCACGCCGGAGTCGGAGCCATCCAGCCGCCCTCCCGTCCCCGGGGACTTCGAAGAGGATCTGCCCGCCCCGCCGTCCTCCCCCGTGGACCACGAGTGGCAAGCGGCCCTCGAAGCCCGGCTTGCAAGGCTCGAACACGAGGTCATGACCCTGCGGGGGCAGATCAACCAATCCCGGGGAGGCGAGAGCATGTAGCGCAGCCGCTCAACCCTCCGAGTCAGGCATTCTCCTTCACCCTTCAGGGCAACAGCGCAAGCACGCCTTCACCCGCACGGAGATTTCCACTCTTGGTGATCCGGGCCCGCAACCCACCCTTTCCCTTGAGAAACTCGTGGGCTCCTTCCGCAACGGCCTCGTCCATCCAGTAACAGGGGGCGGCTTCCTCCACCCCGGAGAACTCAACGCCCTGCAGGGAAAAGGGTTTGCCAGCCAGCTCCAGCAGCGGGACTCCTTTCACCAGCACATTTCGGCGAAAGACCGAAGGTGCGAGATCGGCAACTCCGAACTCCTTCTTCACCGCCTCGTAGACACCGTAATCAAAGAAGGTGATCTGACCCTTGAAATTTTCCTTATGATCGAAATAGCGGTCTCCGCGGATACCCCGCCCCGCTACGCACTCGATCAGGGGCGCATCCTCGATATGGTAATCCATGGAGCCCTTCCCATGACGACCCACGTAATTGTGACCATCGGACACGAACATATGCAGCAGTTCCACTTCCCATTCCATGACTGTTATCCTCCGATATAGCTCATTTCAACCTTGCGTCGGCTGTCCTTCCCGCGCTCCTCCGAATATCGGTCCTCACGCTTCTTCCACATTTTTTCCAGCAAGGACCGCACTTGCTCGTCGTCTCCTGCCCGGAGGGCCCCCCGCACATCCATCCCCGTCTCCGCAAACAGGCACGTGAAGAGCCTGCCTTCAGCCGAAAGGCGCAGGCGGTTACAGCCACTACAAAAAGGCTGTGTCACCGAGGAGATGATACCGATCTCACCGTCTCCCTCGCAGAACTCATAACGACGCGCGACCTCCCCCTCCTGGTCCGGACTGATTTCTCGAAGTGGAAATTCCTCCTGGATGATCGCCAGCATCTCCCGGGCGGGAACAACCTGGTCCATACACCAGCCATTGGACTCGCCCACATCCATGAACTCGATAAAGCGCATGGGAATACGGAGCTTCTTCCCCCAGCGCACCAGAGGCAGGATCTCCCCCTCGTTAACTCCACGTTGCACAACGGAATTCACCTTTACCCGCAGTCCCGCGGACAGGGCACTCTCGACCCCCTCCAGCACCCGCTCCACCTTGGCTCCCACTCCATTCATCCGGGTGAAAATCCCGTCATCAAGCGAGTCAAGACTGACTGTGACCCGGTGCAGACCAGCCCGCCGCAACCCGTCGGCATACTGAGGCAGGAGGATTCCGTTCGTGGTCAGGGCGAGATCGTCGATGCCTCCCACTCTCGCCAGCATTCTCGTCAGGTCCTCGACGCCCCGGCGCAGGAGAGGCTCCCCGCCGGTCAACCGCACCTTGCGGACACCCAGGGGAACAAGCAGGCGGACCAGGCTGTCGATCTCCTCAAATGTGAGCAAATCCTCCCGCGGCAGGAACGCATATCCCGGTCCAAAGACCTCGGCAGGCATACAGTAACGACACCGGAAACTGCAGCGATCCGTAATCGAAATGCGGAGATCCCGAAGTGGACGGCTGTGCTGATCGACAAGCATCTGGTTGTGGCCCCCAAGGAAGCGTAGCACCAGCCACCCGCAACTAAATACTTGGGTATTTGCCTAATCCCTGTGGACTGGAGCTGCGCATGGATTCGCTTATCACACCACACGCCGCGGAGGCGATCGCCCTTGAGCACCTTCCAGTCCTCGAAGGCGAGCAGGTCAGCCTCGATCTCTCACATGGCCGAATCCTGGCAGAAGAGCTTCGAGCCGATCGGCTCCTCCCCCCTTATGACCGGGTCATGATGGATGGCATTTGCTTCCGGGAAAAGGATCTCGGGAAGGATCCCTGTCTCGCAATTGCCGGAGTCCACGCCGCCGGCGCTCCTCCGCCTGGACCTCTGGCGGTCGGATCCTGCTGGGAGATCATGACCGGAGCCTGCCTCCCTCCTGATTGCGATACGGTCGTTCCCTATGAACAAATCACACGGACAGGCAATCATGCTGCCTTTGCCTGCGATCAGGCCACGCCCGGGCGATTCATCCACAGGGCCGGGAGTGATCACACCCACGGCGATGTTCTCGTGGCCTCCCAGAGACGGGTCGATTCTCGCATCGCCGCCGTGGCCGCCACCGTCGGAGCAACCACCCTGAACGTTCTCAAACGCCCACGCATCGCCATCTTTACCACCGGCGACGAAGTGGTTGCGCCTTCCCTGACCCCCGCCCCTCATCAGGTTCGACAATCCAATGCCGCCTCGCTGAGGGCGGCGCTGGCGAACATCGGGGCGGAACTGACGCATAGCCAACACCTCCCCGACGACCCGGACGCCACCTCGGCGGCGGTCCAAACGCAGCTTCAGTCCGACGTCATCCTCCTCTGCGGCGGCATATCCAAGGGAAAATACGACTTCGTGCGCCCAGTCATCGAGTCCCTGCTCGGAGCCCCCGCTTTCCACGGGGTGGCTCAGCGCCCCGGCAAGCCGCTTGCCTTCTGGGCGGGCCCCCCGCCCATCTTCGCACTTCCGGGAAACCCCATGTCCGTCCAAGTAACCTTCCACCGCTACGTGGTCCCCTTTCTTCTCGCGCTTCAACAACAGGAATCCATCGTCCGCTCAGTCGCCCTTACCTCCGAAGTGCGGTTCGACCCTCCCTTCGCATACTCCGTGCCGGCACGTCTCCGACAGGAGGACGCCACCATGCTGGCGGATCCGGCTCCACTCGCCAATTCAGGCGACTTCGCCTCCGCCATCGACTCAGATGGTTTTGTCGAACTTCCCGCCGGCCAGAGCAAATTCCCTGCCGGAACCATTCTCCCTTTCCATCCCTGGCTCTAGGCTCGGAGGGATTCAGAAATCGGCTAGCACTTTGCCGGTGATTACATACGTTTTCGCAGTGAGTGAACTTTCTCATATCAATGAGGCTGGCCAGCCGCGCATGGTGGATGTGGGTGCCAAGGCCGTGACCAGCCGACGGGCACGGGCAACCTGCTCCGTCCACCTCGGCGCCGAACTCATGACTCGACTGGAAGAGGAGGGCTTTCAGAGCCGGAAAGGTTCCGTGATCGGAACCGCGGTCCTCGCTGGCATCATGGCAGCCAAGCAAACCTCCTCCCTCATCCCACTCTGCCATCCCCTGCCCCTCGACAAGTGCGATGTCCAGATCGAGCCGGCCGGCAACTCTGCCCTGCGGGTCGAGTGTGAGTGCGCTACCAGCAGCAAGACCGGGGTGGAAATGGAAGCTCTCACCGGGGCCTCAGTCGCGGCCCTCACCATCTACGACATGTGCAAGGGGGCCAACCCGTCCATCGAAATCACCGGGCTTCACCTTGTGATGAAACAGGGTGGTAAGAGCAACTTTGACCGGACTTGAAAAGTCATGAGCGCACCCCTCCACGGCCTCCTTCTCGCCGGCGGCAAGAGCCGCCGCATGGGTTCCAACAAAGCCGATCTCGTCATAAATGGCCCGCTCTCCCTCCGTGCCCGGGGACTGCAGCTGCTTGACGGTGTCACTGAGGCAACCTACCTCTCGATCGCGCAGGACGACGAACGTTCATACAATTCATGCACGATTCGGGATTTGCGCCCGGACGCCGGACCTCTTGCCGGACTGGAGGCGGCTTTCCGGAACGCTCCTGAAGCCGCGTGGCTCGTCACTGCGTGTGACCTTCCTTTTCTCACGCAGGAAGTCCTGCAGCAGCTCTGCGAGTCCCGCGACCCCGAATGCGAGGCAACCTGCTTCACCAGTCGCTTCGACAGCCAGCCTGAGCCCCTTTGCGCCATCTATGAACCAGGTGCCGCCGCCTCCCTGACACGCGCCCTGGACAGCGGTGTGGGTTGCGCCCGCAAGTTTCTCTTTTCTCTTGAGCGCCGGGAACTCGCCCTGATCGACCAGGCTGCTCTCGACAACTGCAACCGGCCCGAAGACCTCGAGGAGGCCCGCCGCGCCCTGGCCGGGGAGCGCACTACCAAGACCATCATGGTCGAATACTGCGGAGTACTCCGCGAGGATGCGGGCAAAGATTCCGAGAAAATAGAAACCGAGGCGGCCACCGCTGCCGGCCTCTGGGAAGAACTGCGCATGGCCCGCGCCCTCTCCCTCCAGCTCGAGGCCGTGCGCATCGCCGTCAACGACGAGTTTCAAGCCTGGTCATACTCACTCACGGACGGGGACAGGCTCACCCTCTTTCCCCCCTTCGCTGGTGGCTAAGCTCCCCCAGATCCTCCTCAATCTCCCATGTTCGAACTGACCTCCGACCCCCTTGCATTTGCAGCCCACCGGGAAGCGGCAAGCAACCCCCATGCGGGAGCCGTTGCCGTATTTGAGGGCACGGTGCGAAACCATCACGAGGGCCGCGAGGTCCTCCGACTGGAGTATGAAGCTCACGCCCCGGTGGCTCAGAAGGAAGGCACAAGCATCGTGCAGGATGCGATAACCCGCTTCGGCCTCGATCATGCCTCGGCCGTGCACCGCACCGGTCCACTCGAGATTGGCGAGTCCGCAGTAATCGTCGCTGTCTCCTCTCCCCACCGTGCCGAAGCCTTCGAAGCCTGCCGGTTCATCATCGACGAGATCAAGCACCGCGTTCCGATCTGGAAGAAGGAATTCTATCCTGATGGCACCAGCGACTGGGTCGGCTGTGAAGGCTGCCGGAAGGGGCACCGTCACCAGCACTGACCTTGCAGTCCTCAGCCCATCGCCTAGACTGTCTCCGTGCCGCGCTTTCCCATCACAGCCCTTGCGTTCCTCGGATTTTCCGGGCCTCTTTCCGCCGCGGCCGTCCCGGACCTTGAGGTTCTTTTTCTGGATGCCCGGATGTGGGAGAAGCCCGTGGGCGAAGTTCTCCGCGACCGCAAACCCCTTGGATTCCACTGGCTCTCGACCGAGCGCAAGGACGCCCGCAGCACCCGTCGTGACCTGAAGCTCTGGAACCTTCCGGTTGGAGAAACCATTCTCCGCAGTCGCGAGAACAAGCTGCATTCCTTCGACATCTCCGTCTACAACAGGGGGGACAACGGGGAGCTGGAACAGGATCGCTTCACAGCCCTCACCGAAAAGTGGCATACCCTCCTTGTGGAAAAAACCGGCTTGGAAGGCGAGAAGATGACCCGCACCCAGAAAGGCAGCGTCATTTCCGCAGACCGCTGGGTCTGGAAGTGTCCCGGGGCTTTCCTGGTTCTTACCTCCAGCAAGTCAAAGGCACCTCGGGGCTACACTCCGGAGTTTCTCAAATTGAGCCTCGTCTCCGTAAAGTACGGCAAGGAAATCTACGAACAACGCTCCGGCCTGACCAAGGCCATGGCCCGGCGTCGCGACCTCGTGAAAAACCGAGCGACCGGTCCCAATGGAGATGTCTTCATCCGGGGAGTCCCCATGGTTGACCAGGGCCGCAAGGGGTATTGTGCGGTAGCCAGTGCCGAACGTGTGTTCCGCTACTACGGACTCCCTGTCGATCAACACGCAATGGCTCAGATTGCGGAAAGCAGCGCGCAGGGAGGCACCAACCCCGACACCATGATCGAGGCCCTCAAGAAGGTCGCTGGGCGGACCAAGACGCGCCTCCTCGTTCACTACGAACTTGAAGGGCGCAAAATCAAATCCGAGCTGAAGGCCTACAACCGCCTCGTCAAGAAGAACGAAAAAGGCAAGCCCTTCCCCGATGAAGCCTACATCCCCTACCAGTACTTCCTCTCCCGCTGCCACGCTCCCACCCTGCGCGAGATACGCGCCAGAGGAACCTCCTACGATCGCTTCCGCAAACAAATCCGGGACAATATCGATGCCGGAACTCCGCTCCTCTGGGCTCTCCAGGTCGGAGTCTTTCCAGAAAAGGGAATCCCCCAGCAGGGCGGAGGCCACATGCGGCTTGTCATCGGATACAACCAGAAGACCGGGGAGATCATCTACACCGACTCCTGGGGACCGGGACACGAGTTCAAACGCATGACTTCGGCCAATGCCTACACCGCAACCATGCATCTGATCACTCTCAAGCCTTCACAGTAAGAGAGACCCATGAGCAAAGAGCCTGATGCTGAATTCAGCAAGCGAGGATGTCTCGTTTCCGGGCTCTGGACCCTGCTCTCGCTTCCCTTCTGGCTGGGGGCGGTGACCCTGCTCGCCGTATGTACGACCACGGAAGCGAGGCTCTTTGCCGCGGCACTCATCTGCCTGTTACCTGCTCCGCTTAATGTCCTCCACTGGCACAAGACCAGCCGTAGAACCCTCACCATCCTTCTCCTGCTCACAGGAGGCACAGCCCTGATCCTTTGTATGCAAAGGGCTCCGCACCACACGGATAATGCGCAGGCGATGACCAGGGTGATCCACCGGGATGGCGCCAGCCCTTTCCGCTTTTCGCCCGTCAACCTGGTCCCCGAAATCGATCAGAATATCCTGCGCTCCTACCTCTCCGCAGTCTTTGATCCCAACCTGAGCTGGAGCCAAGGCGCCGATCTCCGCAATGAACTCAGGAGTCTATCCTCCGAAAGACAGAGGGATGCCGACCTCTCCTCCCTCCCCTCTGTTCTCGGTCCCACCTATCGTGAAGCTGTCGGATTCAAGCCAGCTCCCGGCCCAATCTTCATCCATCTCCCCGGTGGAGCAGAGAGTGCCACTCTCCCCGCTATTGTCTTCCTCCATGACCGAATGGGAAACTCTCAGAGCTACTGGACTGTTTGGAAAAAATTCGCCGACACGCATCAATACGCCATCGTGGCCCCCAGTTTTGGAGCCGGCAACTGGTCCCGGGAAGGAGGCCTCGAGGCCATCGAGCAGGCACGCCAATTCTGCATGGACCACCCCCGTATCGATGGCAACAAACTCATCCTCGCCGGCCTCTCCAAGGGTGGAGCCGGGGTCACCCGCGGAGGTCGCGCCACCCCGTCCAAATGGCAGGGCCTGCTCTTTATTTCGCCCGTCATCGAGAAGAGCATCATCGAGTCCGAGGACTTCAGGAATGGCTGGGGCGGCCGTAAGGCACTCATCATTACCGGGGAGCAGGACGAGCAGATCTCCCCCGAACACGTTCGCAAGGCCGTCTCAAGCATGGCCGAGATCAAGATGGATGTAACTGCCCACTATCTCCCGGGTAGCCATCACTTTCTCTTCCTCTCTGAACAGGAGCGGGTCGGCAAAATGATCAGTGACTGGCTGGAGAGCCTCTGATCTCCGCGCCAGGAGCTCTCCGGGCCGCTCACCATTGTGCCTCTTCCTCTGAAAAGAGATGACGAAACCTGCCAGCGGCGGCGGGCAGCGCAGCCTGCACACAGGCCGCCTTGGTCCCGGAAAAACCCGCGCGCAGGCTGTTCACCCGAGGAAAAGCCTGCTTTGAGCTCGACCTCGGCAATGAGCTTGCGAAACCTCGGGCTCAATCCCGCTGAAGGGAACCCGTTGATTTCATGAAGTCCCATTCAATCTCAGCTGCTGTGTTCGCAACCGCCTTCGCGGCCACCGGCGCCCCCCACGATCCATCGGATGCGGCAGCGAATCTCGCACTCCACGAAGGGCTTGAAGCCACCCTGTTCGCAAGCGAGCCCATGATGTATTCACCAAGCTCGATCGATGTCGACCATCGCGGTCGCATCTGGGTCTGCGAGGTCGTGAACTACCGCCGCAACAATGGAAAGCGTCCCGAAGGAGATCGTATTCTCATCCTGGAGGACACCAATGGTGACGGAGTTGCCGACAAGAGCACGGTCTTCCACCAGGGCCACGATGTGGACTCCGCCCATGGAATCTGCGTCCTCGGAAACCGTGTGATCATCTCTGCAGGCGATGATGTCTTTTCGCTCTACGACGACAACGGCGACAACAAGTCGGACCGCAAGGAAATGCACTTCACCAAGATCGGTGGACGCCAGCACGACCACGGCATCCACGCCTTTCACTTCGGCCCTGATGGCAAGCTTACCTTCAACTTCGGAAACTCCGGCCGACAACTTGCGGACAAGAATGGTAACGTCATCACTGACCTCGCCGGGAACGAGATCAGGACCAACCGCCAGCCCTACCAGCAGGGCATGATCTTCCGGTGCGACCCCGACTGCACAAACGTCGAGTCGGTGGCATGGAATTTCCGGAACAACTGGGAGGAAGCCGTCGATTCCTACGGCCGGATCTGGCAGTCCGACAACGATGACGACGGCAATCGCGGCGTACGTATCAACTATGTCCTCCCCTTCGGCAACTACGGCTACCGGGATGAAATCACGGGTGGCGGCTGGCGTGATACCCGCCCCAATATCGAGAAAGAAGTCCCCCTCCGCCACTGGCACCTGAATGACCCCGGAGTCGTCCCCAATCTCGTTCAAACTGGAGCTGGCTCTCCCACGGGCATCGTCGTCTACGAAGGAAAACTCCTGCCCGAGAAGTTCCACGGCCAGCCCATTCATTGTGACGCCGGGCCCAACATCGTCCGCGCCTACGTGAGCAAGAAAAACGGGGCCGGATTCGATGCCGAGATCGTCAACATCGTGGACGGCACGGCCAACCGATGGTTCCGACCCTCCGACGTCTGCGTCGCCCCCGACGGCTCACTCGTCGTCGCCGATTGGTACGATCCGGGGGTAGGGGGTCATGGAATGAGAGACCTTGAGCGCGGACGCATCTTTGTCGTTGCGCCCAAGGGACACAGGTATTCGGCCCCCAAGCTGGACCTCTCCAAGCCCGCCTCCGCTCTTGCTGCACTCAACTCTCCAAACATGGCTACCCGCTACCTCGGCTATACGGCGCTGCAGGGCATGGCAGACAAGGCGGAAGTCAGGACCTCAATTCGCAAGCTTGCCGACAGCTCCTCCGACCCTCTGCTGCGGGCCCGGTCCTTCTGGTTTCTCGCCAGTAACACAGAAGACCCCTCTACACTGATCAAAACCTTCCTGGAGGATCAAAGCCCCCTTCTGCGGAGCGCCGCCGTGCGGGCCTGCCGTATTCTGGATCGTAAGGGCAACTACGACAAGGCTCTCAGCGACCGCGCCCGGGACGCCGACCCCGCCGTGCGCGCTGAAGCGGCTATCGCCCTGCGCTTCATCGACCGCCCCACCGCCCATGCGGCATGGGCCGGAATCGCAGCAAGCTATCAGGGTGATGACCGCTGGTTCCTCGAGGCCCTCGGCATTGGTGCAGACCTGCACTGGACGCCTCGCTTCAAAGCCTACCTCTCCGCCACCGGCAACAAGCCCCACCCGGACATCGTTTGGCGCGCACGCTGCGGAGAAGCCCTCACCTATATGGGCCCACTCATTCTCTCCGCTTCCAAGGGGCCGGCCCGTGACCGCTACCTCCGTGCCCTCCACTTTCACGGAAAGTCCCCTGAACGGCAGCAGTTTGCCCTCGCCCTCTTCGAGAGCGGTAATCCGGATGTCTCTGCTCTCGCCCTCGAGGAACTCGACCTGGAAACCATCCGGGAATCCGGCGGGATCAGGAAACTTGAGGAGATGGCGCTCAAGGCCAGGGATTCCCCTGCCCTCGTCGAACTCGCCACCCGTTTCAACCTCCAAAGCGATGCCATTCTGGCCGCCCTGCTTGAGTTTATCGTCTCCAATCGCAACAACAGCGAGGGTGCCAACGCCGCCCGCCATCTCCTTGGCAACTCTGAAGTCCTGGAGCGCACCCTGAGCACGGGTAACATCGATTCCCGCAGGGCGCTTGCCACCGCCCTGGGTCGCTCCGGCGACAAGCGGGCTCTCGACTACCTGCAGCAGACCCTCCAAAAGGCCCGGGACACCGTGGTGCGCCGCGCATGCGTGGAGGCGCTCGCGGTAACAAGGCAGGGGGAACAGCGCCTCCTCCAGCTCGCCAAGGGCAACACCCTTCCCGCCGATGTCAAGTTTGCCACCGGCGCCCTCCTGAGCCGTTCCAGCAATGCCGACACCCGCTCTCAGATCGCCCAGACCCTCAAACTTCCTCCCCCCCCCGGAACAGACGAACTGCCTCAGCTCTCACAGCTCATGCGCATGAAAGCCGATCCCGCAAAAGGTAAGAAATCCTACCTGAAGGGAACCTGCTCGACCTGTCACGAGGTCAATGGCGAGGGAATCAATTACGGCCCGGACCTCAGTGGAATCGGCAACAAACTACCGAAGGAAGCACTTTTCGAGGCCATCCTCTACCCGTCCAACGCGGTGGCTCACGGATATGCTGGAGTGCAACTGGAGACCGGAACCGGAGACACCGTGGTCGGCTTTGTATCTTCCGAAACCGATGCAAAAGTCACCGTCCGAATGGCGGGCGGGATCACCCGGGACGTGAACAAATCCGAAATCAAGTCACGTAGCGAACTGGAACAATCGCTCATGCCTGCCGGCCTTGCAGGCCTGCTCCACCCCCTCGAGCTTGCCGACCTCGTTTCCTACCTCGAGACCCTCAAGAAAAAGTAAGAGGGGGGTTCTCCCGCGCCCGCGGGGCAGCCTTTTCCTCTACTTCCAGTGATCAAACAAAGGTCCTCCCGCGCCGAAGACCGGATCCATGGCAGGCAGTCCTACTCTCGATACCGCCCCGCGAAGGCTGCCCACCTCGCCTTCGCCACTGCGGAACAGGTCCGGCGCCACCGCTGAGGGATATGCTCCCACCACCTCAAATTCGGTCGAGCAACTCTCGCACTTGTGTCCCACCCCCGCCGGAATAACGACCACATCACCAACTCCCACCTGAAAACGTTCCCCTCCTGACCCTCCCAGCAGGAGCTCTGCCCCGCCCTGGGATACCCCGAGGACTTCATGAGTGTTGGTATGAAAATGGTGGAACGGATAGACCCTCCAACGCCAGCTTCCACCCCAGCCATTGGCCGTAAAGCGCTCTTCGAACCACTCCGCGGGAGCGTCGGAGTGCGCGGCCTCCGTCCCGCGCATGAGCACAAGCGGCAGGTCCTCATTGTTCACTGTATCACCGTCACTGCCGAAGAACCGGGATTCAATCAGAAGACTACTCATCTCACGGGCCAGGGTGGAAAATTACGATTCAGGCTCTGGATCCCCTCCGGAATCCGACTTGAAATTCTCCGCACTCTCAGCCCGCCCTGCCAGTGGCAAATCTCTTCATTTCTCCTTTAAACCCTGCTCCCCGGCTGACCCGGGGACCGGCTCCTCGATTCCAGAAGTCCGAGGCCTTCCCCCACCTCAGCAGACACAGGACCCTGAGGACCGTGTGATCAGGACTTGGGAGCCTTTTCGACAAGCTGGGAGGCCTTCGTCATCTCAATGAGATCACGCGCAATCGCGATCGACTCCCGTTTCACGGGGCTCAGGCCGCTGGGCCACGGAGGGGCGTCACTGGCTCCATCGAGGTCCTCCTCAACGGTTCGCAGATACAGTGTCCGTTCCACGCCCTCTCCCAGCTCTTTCATCGTGCCGGATTTGACGTTGTCGAGGGTGAGCTCGTAAAAACGGAACTGCTTGCGATCACGCTTCTCGCTCTCGGCGAACCTTATCCGGCGCTCTTCATTCCGGGTCGTCCGGCGCTCTTCCCGCCTGCCCAGTTCAGCCCGGCGCGCCCGGACATTGAGTGAGATCCGGTTGTCTTCACGTTCGCCTTTGATCCGGGCGATGTCCTCCCGCAGGTATCCAAAATCGGTGGAGGAGGCCACCCGCCCGGCAGACCGTTCCCGCAGCCTGTCCCGGAACAAGCGGGATTGCGCAAGAGGCACGAAACCAGGACTCTTGGCAATCACGTCGTGCCCCAAGGCGTGAGGTTCAAATGCTTCCCCGTATTCGTATGCATCGTAGCGGGAGGGCAGCACAATATCAGGCTGAACCCCGACCAGTTGAACCGAGCTTCCCGAGACGCGATAATACTTCTGGATGGTTGGCTTGAGATAGCCGGCCCGGCTCGTATTGGCAAAGGATGGAAAATAGCGACTGATGGACACCTGATTCTGGACCGTACCCTTGCCGTAGGTGGAAGAATCTCCTGCCAGCACGGCACGGTTGTAATCCTGTAGCACGCCCGCGAGAATCTCACTGGCCGAGGCACTGGCCTTATCAGTCAGCACGACCAGCGGCCCTTCATAGAGAGGGCGGGCCTGGCTGGCTTTCCGCACTTCCACTCGCTCGGCCGCATCGCGGACCTGCACCACCGGTTTGCCTCCGAGGAAAAACCCCGCCATTCGGATCACCTCCCGGAGCGCCCCCCCTCCATTTCCCCGCAAATCGAGCACGATTCCATCCACGCCTTCCATCTGCAAACGCCGAATGAGCATTTCCACGTCCCGCGAAACCGAGGGAATACCGTCTTCGAAGTCGTAATAGAACGACGGAATCTTGAGGAAGCCGACCCGCGGACCCCCATCTTTCCCATCTCGGGAGCGGATAAGCTCGGCCCGGGCCAGCTGCCCCTTGTATTCCACCTTCCCCCGCACGATCACGATATCCCTGAAGATGCCGGGGGCCGCCTTGTGGGCACGAATGCGCAGACGCACCTCCGTGCCCTCCTTCCCCTTGATCTTTTCCACGATGCGATCGGTCTTCATGAAGAGGATGTCCTCCATGTTCGTTTCGCCGCCCTTGTTGGAGGAATCCACCCCCACGATGCGATCCTCGAGATTCAGGTTCCCGGCCCGGTCGGCAGGGCCATTGATCACCACTGCGGAGATACTCACCGATCCATCGTCCTCTGGGCGCAGGGTAACCCCGATGCCCACCAGACCCCGCCGCATGCGCACCTGAAACCGCTCGTTCTCCCGCTTGCTCAGGTAATCGGTGTGCGGGTCATAGGTGGCCGCTACCGCACTTAGGAAAAACTCCGCTATATCCTCCGGATTGTTGCCTGCCGCGATGTTGCGCCGACCCCGGGCATAGGAACGCAGAATCTTTTCCTCCACATCAGGCTCTCCCTCGACCTTTTGCGGATCCTGACCGGCCGCCTTGGCCCGTGATTCGCGGCGGAGCTGTTCCGAGAGGACTTCGTTGATGAGATGCGCCTTCCAGAGCTCGCGGGCAGCCTTTTGATTGGCAGGCCAGGGAGCCTCCTTCCGCGAACGAAGAATAACATCGTTGGAATCGAAACTGAAACCACCAGCCTTGAGCAGTTTCTTCACATATTCCTCCCGCTGGATGACCCGCTCCTCGAAACGATTGTAGATCCGGGTCGCCGGCTCCATGGAACGGGATTTCAGGAGCAGTTCATCAATGCGCCCGCCATACTCCTGCCGGAAGGCAGACACATCACCGGCAGTAAAGAGGATTCGCTGGGGATCCAGATCGGAAAGATACTGTTCCAGCATCTTGTCTCCCAAGTGTTCCAACTTGTGCTGCGCGTAGTGCCGGTTGGCGAGGGCTTTCGTCATTTCCCTCCCCACCAGGTTAAAGTCTGTTTCTCCCGAGAGGTCGGTGGCGGGAATCATGACTGCCAGCGCTGCCAGCAGGATGAAGAGAGGCTTGCCTTTCATTACGGTTACCGGGACCAGCCCTGCAAAGGGCCGTTGTGGAAAACGATCAACGACCCCTCAATGATGCACGGGACTCCCGCCTTTTCCAGTGCGAGAATCGGTCCCGGGACTGTTTGTCACAAATCGTCAGGGAACCAGTGGGCTCACCAATCGCAGTTTCCCGAATTCCAACCCCGCATTGCTGTCACTCCATAATTGGTGGACCCCCGCCCGCTGGGCAGCTGCGACGACTCAGGAATCCCAGACCGATATCTCGAAACGGAGCCACAACTCGAGGGCAGCGGACACCAATTCCCCGTCCCCCGGGATCACCCGCCAATTGAGGTCACGCTCGACCAGTTGTCCCAGAGCATCATGTTCAATCTCGGATGAACCGCTGGAGAATCCACCAGAGTCCACGAAACACCTGCACGCTGCCTCATGGAATCTGGAGTAAGGGGGACGAAGATATCAGGAGGTGTTAGCTAGGGGCCTCCATCGCCGGGCTGCTCAAGGACAACGAAATCCTCATCCTGTCCGATCCCTCGGCTGGATGCGGACCCATCGGGCCAACGCACCTCCACCCTGGTGACCTCCGCATCAAGAAAGACGACAGGCGTCGACTGCGACAGGTAACCGCTCCCCTGGTGAATCTCGTGTATTCGCTTCCACTCTTCGCCCACCAAGGTCACGCGGGCACCCGCCGCCAGCGGATTGCCACTCGTGCCCCGGAGGCTCAACACCCGCCCCCTACCGGCTCTCTGGCTACGGAACGCCCGCAATTCACCATTGTTGACGCCCACAAGGAACTCCGGATGACCATCGCCATCCAGATCCGCCTGCGCCAGGCCCCGCCCATCGGTTGGCACCGTCAAGCCACTCTGCGAATGGGGTATCTCCAGGAACCCTCCCTTCCCATCTCCCTTCAGGAGGACACTCAATCCCCCTCGGAAGGGGGGCGTCTCGAACTGTGGCTGGGAAAAATTCTGCACCCCATATAGATCCAGCACACCATCTCCATCCACCTCTGCAAACGAGAGGCCAAACATGGATGAAGACTGGGCCTCGTTGGGCAGAGGACGGAAAGTAAAACGGCCCTGTCCATCATTGAGGAAGATTCCTGACTTCAGTGTGTTCACCTCCAGCTTCAGGGAGTCATCCAGGCACTGCTCGGTGTAAATCTGAGGCAGGGTAGCGCTGGCAAATTCGTGGAAAGTTCCGAACTTCTTCCGGAGATGAGGCATGGCCTTGGTCGAGCAACTCTTACCCCGTCCCGGCACAATGATCCCATTTTCGAACTTGGCTTCCACCAACCGGCTCACTCCTTCGTCTCCATACTTCCCGTAGTAGAGCATTACCGGATAGCCGGGGCCGGCCTTGTACTTTGTGTTGAGACCCACGTTGCCCACCGCGTAGTCAAGATCACCGTCGTTATCGACATCAGCCCCTGCGATACTGTTCCACCACCCAAGGTGTTT
>Ga0163179_10000119_pt1 | contig 56030 bp, 65 predicted proteins | sample AtlANTMetagenome_FD_109643 | JGI IMG/M metagenome (GOLD analysis project Ga0163179, IMG submission 109643) | Marine eukaryotic phytoplankton communities from the Atlantic Ocean - Atlantic ANT 2 Metagenome | ecosystem: Environmental > Aquatic > Marine > Oceanic | place: North Atlantic Ocean... | reverse complement strand
TATAAAGTAGGTTTTTATAAAATGTGGACAGAATTAGCTAAAAATCCTCGTTTTAAAGACATGATGAATGAGAAATTTGATGGCAAAATGACTAGCAAGCAATGGGAAGATATATTAAAACGTAAATCTAAAGCATATGCAGAAAATATGGTTAATTTATTGCATTTTGATTATTCTTCTGTATCAAAATCTAAATTAATGCGAACTGATGTAGGAAGATTTATGTTTCAGTTCCAACATTATTCACATAAATTTTTAGAGTATAATTTAAAACTTGGCAGAGAAGCTAGGCATAGTGCTTCATCTTTTGAGTTAGATGGTAATATTGGGAAAGCATTTAGAATGGGTTTAGTTTATTTTGGAGCACCTGCATTAGTAACTGCATTTACTGAAAGAGATATGTTTAGATTTATTGAACATGAGAGTGCTAAAAGAATAGCTAATTGGTTTCAATTTTTTACTGGAGATGAAGAAGAAGTTAAACAAGCTAGTTATGGAAGAGGTGCTCTTGGTGCTTTAATTGGAGCTCCAGTATTATCTGATTTTTTAACTCTTGGAGAATTAGCTGAATTATGGGAATTAGAAGATGAGGATTGGACAACATTATTAGTTGGTTATAGTGATGCAGCAGCACTAGATAATGATCAAAAAGCTGCAAAACTAATGAGCATTGCTAATATACAATTGCAAAGAAGTTTGTATAAAACATCAGATATGGCATTTAGTGGTTATCCTGAAAGAGCGTTGGCATATGAACTTAATATTTTCCCTACTAAAAAAGCAAAATTATATAAAGAAATGAAAGATGAAATTATAGAAGATTATGCTCCTGATCCAGTTTTAGATGCATTAGATTGGTTAGATGAAAGAAGAAAAAGAGGCAACAAACGTGCCTCTGTTTCTAGTAAAGCAGAAAATGTATTAAGTCTTTATTAAAGATTGTTTCATTTCTTCTTTAAAGTTATTTAATATTTCTCCTATTTTATCAATTAATTGAATGTTCCTTATTATATATTCAGGATTCTCTTCTTTTCTTTCTTCCATTTTATATATTAATTGTTGTAGAACTTTAACTGTATCTATTGACTTTCTCATTGGTTTATTTTCCATGTTTCTCCTTTATGTTATTAAGAAATGAATCAAATTTGATAACTGCATACACTTCCGATCTATTTCTTTTAATTATTAATACTGGTTCTCTATCTTCACAGTTATCTTCACATTGTTTTAAAGACCCCCACAAGTTTAGTCTTTCTGTATTCTTACATTCAAAGCTGTAAGGAATAAGCTTTTTTGCTATTGGAGATAGTACAATATCTTCGCCTCCCATTCCCATAGTCTGTGACTTAATATCATCATACTCGAGCCGTGGCATTTTAGTCCACAGATCAACGAAGATAGATCTAAGCTTATCCCTTACTAAATTTTGTAGATTCCGTCCCTTTGCTTTCGCACTCTTTACTTTCATATTTTCCCCTTATAGTTGATTTAGTTATAGCATCCCATTTATTAGCATCTAATGTAGGTGTATTAGCCCATTCAATAGTACCTCTTATGTCTTGTTTTGGAACTATTTCTTCACAGTGCTCATCATATTCTGTTCCACATACATTACATGTAAACCATAAATCCCTATTTGGGTTCAATGATTTTTGTTCCATTTGATTCTCCTTTCAATTTAGCACTAGCTTCTAAAATTTCTTTTTGATATTCATGAAAATCTTTAGCATCTCCCTTAAATTCTATATACTGTTTTAAAAAGTTACCAAGGTTATCAATCATTTCTATAGCAATATTATTAATTCTTGTTAATGATTCTACTTTTGCGACAACTTCTTTAATTGTTGGCTTTTTTCTTTCCATATCTTTCTACCTCCTTCCCTTTCTGCACATTTAGCGCATATTCTTAGTTCTTGTTCAGTAATAAAGCCAATCCATAAATATCTGTCAGTATATTTTATGTCATGGCACATATTACACTTTTCATTAACTTTACCTAAATATTTGACTACTCCAAATATCAAAGACCAAGTCCTTCAAGTCTTTTGTTAGCTTCTGTTCTTTTATCTTCTGGCATACTTTCCCAGTATTCCATAAATATATCGTAAGCATATCTATATTTAACTAATTCAACAACAGTTTCATCATTTGTTTTATCAATATCATCAAATAATTGTTTTATATAACTCATAATACGGGCTCCTTTCCCTTTAATTTACATTGATAATAGTATCTTTGACGTTTATGTATATTCCAAGGTGTAAAGTGTGTATAATCTTTATCTCTTGGGTTTCTACCTAAATGCAAATCTTTACGTGTAATAAAATGTATGTATTCAGTAACTCTCATGACCACCATTTTCTCCATTCTATTTCACGCTTTTTTCTATCTTCTTCAATTTTCTTAATTTTCTTAGTATTTTTCTTTTTATACTTTATTCGACCTACACTAGTCATTTTAGGAAAAACACTTTTCTTTTTTTCTGTCATACTACCTCCTAGAATATGTATCTTATTTCTTGCCATGGCAATACAAAGTTATGTAATTCTTTAAACTTTGATATACAACGCCATTTATAATCATACTTATATCTAATATTAGTATTACCATATTGAGATATTTTAGTTTCTTGTATGTTAGGCTTCCATAATAACTCTTCTTGTTCTGTTTTATTGTTATCTAAATTATATTGATGCATTTGTTTATTATGTGTTAAGAATATTACTTCACATTTTACTTTATCTTTAATACTATTATCAACATACTTATCAACAGCCTCAAATAAATCTATATACATATCTCTAGAATCTTTATGTACTATTACTGGAGAATAATTTAAATGAACATCATAACCTGCTTCATAAAAATCATTTACAGCTTTAATTCTATCTAGTATTTTAGATGTCCCAGGTTCTAATTTATCAGCTAATTGTTGAGGCATAATACTAAACCTAATTCGTATTTTTCTATCTGCATCATAATCTAATAAATCTTTATTAACATATTTAGTAGCAGCAGTACCCATAGCTTTTTCATGATATTTAAAATAATCAAATACAAGTCTCCAATCATGATACCTAGAATGTAATACAAAGTCTTCATTGCAACTAAAATCATAACTATAATATTCTTCATGTGTTTGATTAGGCTTTTTAGGCCATTTAAGTTCATTACTATGGTTTTCTATAGCTATAAGTATATCTTCAGGATTTTGAGCTATTGTAAGCCCATTTGGAACATGTCTACGCATATAACAATACGTACACTTGTATAAACAACCAAAACCAAAGCTAGGAGTAATAAAATCACTACTACGCCCTGATTCTCTAATCTTCATTGCCTTTCTATTTACATATTTCATATCTTCCCCTTTGTTTCATAATAAGGGAGCCTCTAAGCACTGACTCCCCTATTATATTAGCAATTAATCAGTTACGTAAGTCACTGGCGTAACTAAACGACCTGTGATCCGACACCTACGCTTCTGACATTCTTCAACAACACCATTCTTCTTAAGTTCATTAACTCTACCTGATACGGCATTAATGTCGAATCCTGTATCTCTAGTCAACTCTCGAAGTGTTATGCCAAAGTCTTTACTTTGATGAGGTATAGCATACACAAATGATTTAATATAATCACTTTGCGATACTACTGTACCATCTTCATTAATTTGTTTATAGGCTATTCTAGACGTAACTCGTGCCATTTTGTACCTCCTTGCTTTGTTTTAACATATCTTCAGCTTGTTGCTTATTTAAAGCTTCCATTTCTTCTTTAGATTCTATCATTCCCCAGAGTATACATAAATATACTATAGCGTCTGTTAATCTACCTTTTACATTTTCTCTTTGTGATACATGACCTTTAATATAAGATGCAATACCATCTATATGCTTCATAAGATATATCCAAAGAACCATCTCCTGTGCATTCCCTGTTTGATTAGCTATTCTTTCAAAATTAGCAAATACATTATCTTTGTTCATAGCATATTCTTTTTGACCTTCAGTATGCATAGTTTTAACACTATCAAGTATTGAATCTATTAAAGTTATCATTTCTCTGTGTTTCATTTCAACTTCCCCTTTCTAACAATTCCCCATTTATTAGTCATTGCTGGTTTTTTATTTCTACCTTTATCTTTTTGAGGATGTTTTTTAAACCAATCAAGCATTCTTTTCTTTTTAGCTTCACTCATTTTTTTCATCATTCTATCCTCACGTTATTTACATTTAATCTAACATTAAGAAACTCTTTCTCTCTGTTTTTATCACTTTTAACATGTATCATTTCTATAAGATTTGTTTCTTTATTTCTATATGGTGTTAATGATAATAGCTTATTAGCATTATATGCTACACGGAATGAACCTCTAGAAGATGATATATCCATGCCTTCTTTAAAAGCAGATTTACTTATTTCACTAACAGCAAATACAACTACGTTGTATTTAACTGCAAGTTCCATAAGAGCTTGAGATGCTTCTTCTACTTTCATGTTATTATCTTGACGTTTACTCTTAAATAGACCCATATGATCAACAACAACAAGTTCAGGTTTGTTTTCCATCATAGATATTTTCTTTTCTATATCACTAGGATACGGAGAAGAGTAATCTACAGTAAGATAATCAAACTTATCTTCTTGTCCATTTTGTAATTGACTATAATGTTGTTCTAATTGCTCGTGAGTCCATTTATTTTCTATCATTACAAATCTAGACCATATTTGTCTTGGAGACATTTCCATTTCAATAAAATATGTTGGTTTCTTTAATGCAACTATCCAGTTCTGTAATAACATTGTCTTCATACTAGCAGGTGGAGCTTGTATAATAACTACTTCACCTGGATAAATAGGAAAGTCTTGTCCATATAAATGTCCTATATTAATAGGGTCATGATCTTTAGCATAGAATTCAATTAATTCTTTTTCCATAGCAGAAGCGCTCATAACAGTTTCTGTTCTTAAACTTTTTCTACCTCTATGCAATTTACATGTACTATCACAATAGAATTTAATTATAGGGTCATCCCATCCATAAGTATATCCTTGACCACCATGACCAGTATAACAACCTTTTATTATATTAATCATTTCTTCTTCTTTAAATGGACTTTCAATACTTACTTTTTGTCTCCAGTTTTCCATGATCATATACACAATATCTTCAGGGAATCTCCATCTAAGATATGAAGCAATTCTTAATGCTACCATATGTCTTTTACCTCTTGGAGCTCCTTCCATCATTTTTTGAATGCATGTATGATGTGCACTATCATGTATTTTTACTTGAGAAACTTGAGGTTTAGATACTTCTTTAACTATAACATCAAATACAGGATTATCTACAGGATCTACAGGTTCAACTTCTTTTTGTTCTGAAGCGTAATTTTTAATAAACTCTTTAAAGTCTTCTTCGTCACAATTCATCATTTTATCAATAAAATCATCCTTTATTTGTACTTTAAATAAACCAGATTTACTATTTCTAGTATTATTTATTCTAATAATTCTAGTCTTATCTGTTACTGAAGGGTCAGCTATATTAAATATACCTTTATCTGTTAACTCTTTTTTTACAGCTATGTGTAAATCTTTATGAGCTTCCCATTTAAATGCACTTTGATGTATCCCAACATGAAAGCCAGTTCCACTAAAATAAACTTTACTGGGAACATCTAGTTGTTTTAGGAGTTCAAGTAAACCACCTAATTTATCTCTTGCATCTGGTGTATTTTCACCATCTACATCAAGTAAGAATTCATTGGGTATATATATCTTACCATCAAAGCCTGATAAAGATTTATTATCACTATAATAGTTCTTTACATCTTCATCATAATCATATAGAGAACAAAACGTATCATTCTCTATTCCTTCCCATCCTTCTATATCATCAGCATCTTGAAAATGATGTCTATTTGATAATCCGAACGCAAATTCTTTAATCATATCCTCTCCTTTTGGTTATATAAGGGGTACTCACATATTCCTTTGCCTCACCATCGCAGTGTCAGGTTATGGACTTATAGGACCAGTTGTTGTACCCCTTATCACATTAACTAATTAAAACGGTATTTCATCATTTGATGTTGTACTTGTCTCATTAGTCGTAGTGGAGGATACAAATGTATCTGCTTCACCCTCTGTTTTTGTTAACTTAGGTTTCACAAATTCGTTGTAATACTTCTCTGCTCTACCTTTCCAATATACTACGTCATCATCTGTGAACTTTTCAGCCACATTTTCAAATGCAGTTGGTGCAATTTGCTTTAATATTCTACTATATTTACCATCTTTATATAAGAATATATGAACTTGCTTTCCAGCTAAATGAGCAGGATCATCATCCATTTTAATAACAACCTTCCCATTGTCACTTTCTAATCCACCAGTTATACCAGCATTAGCAAATCTGAATACTTGGCCTATAGCCCACTCTTCACCATTACTAATATTAGCATAGATTCTAGCGTTAAAGTTTTCAGGATAGCCTTCAAACCATACATCTATATATTTAGCATCATTATATACTCCATATGCTGCTCTAGATATAGTTGCAGTTTTCCAACCTTCACCATAACTTGTTCCGCCACCTTTACTTACTGTCATTGTTCTAGCCATTGTTTACTCCTTTGTTTATAGCTTTATCTGAAATTGAATTACCATCATCATCTGTTTGTGCGATACCTACCATAGCAGATAAAGAAAATCTTCTTGCATATGTTATTGTTGCACCTACAGCTTGAGCGTCTTGTTTACCACCAATAGGCATCTTTAACTTAGATTTAATCCATTGACCTGATTCATGTAATAACATAGTAGTTACATAAAAACTACCTTTATCACAGGTATCATTTCCCTGTATTACGGATAAACCATTTTTAGTTAATTGTGGAAAGCATGATTTAATTACAGTATCTAAATCAGCATAATCAGACTTGAAGAATGGATTAGTACTACTTTTCTTAGCACCTCTAATTTCAGATTGAGCTTTAGCTAACGCTCCAGCCAATTTATCAATTTTAGGTGACATCCATTCGGTTTTTCTTCTATTTATAGGGTCAGAAATACCCTTGGGTTCTTGAATTGCTTCCATGAATCCTCCCTCTGTTTTGTGTTTTTATTATCCCTAGATGGGGGTTATAATTTACATATTTTATTTCTATTTTCCAAGTATCATTGTAGGAAAGTTAAATGAGAATTTCTTATCATAAGGCTGGTTAGTTATTAACTTCCTAACAGCATTACAAATAAAACTTCCACTCATATTACTACAATAACTTGTTGCCTTCATTGTACATGGTTCAGGATCAGAATCTCCATCAGGATACCATGTTGTGAGATAACTTTTCAATGTTGGCTTTGGTAATACATATTGCTGATAATGTTCAGCTCCCATACGACCATCAATAATTGCAAAAGGTTTAATTCTGCTTTTAGATATATGAGTTACTGCATCTAATCTAGATTGCATACTATCAAAGCCCAGTATAACTATATCGTTATGCTGACTCATAGGTATATACTCATTGTTTTCTGGAAATTTACCGAAATATTTATCGACCGTTTTCTTGTTCCCAGTGATATTTATTATATGATGATACAAACATTCAACTTTACTTTTACCGACATCTTTTATGTTATACTGACTCACACCTATATTTGGTTGCTCAACACTATCATTATCGTATAAACTAAAGCTTTCAGCTCCCATTCTTGCCAATTGTATGGCTGCAGAGCTACCGATAGCCCCGCAACCAAGTATATGGTAAGAATAGTCATTCATATTACTAACAATATCACTGAATCTACTATTTTTGTCCATTGATTCCTCCTGTTAAATAACTTTCATTCCAACTTTGTTCATCAGCATAGTCCATATAAGGATCTAATTCCTCATAACCAGGATCACAAACGATTAAATCCCAAGAATGTAGTTCTAATAGAGTGTCAAAATCACATTTCTCTATTAATTCTACGCTTAAAGGCATCTTAGCATTTGTTAATCTTCTGTTTATATCTTTTATTTTATTAGCATACTTTTCATAGTCAAATTCACCAGCTATAAATGAAGAATTTACACTATCTACTTTTTCTAGTAGTTGTATCCATGCTGTCCTTACTATATTCATTTCACTATCTTTACTAAGTTGTGCGTTAAATAAAGTAGTTTGATTTACTCCAGGGATAACAGTTCCAGTTGTTACTCCTTTGTTAGTCCATTTACTCCAATTACTACCAGAATTATACCAATTAGTAGCTGGTTTAGTACAGAACTTTTCTACTTCATCATTGATTTTCTTAGGTATCTTAAATTCTTTCTCATCATTTAAGATATTAAGTTCAACATCTTTATGCATTGTGAAAGGTTTCCATACTGATACTCTACATTTATACTCTTCTTTTACATTAACTACTAAAGCAAAGCTTAAGTCGCCATCTTCATACTCATCTATAGTATTTGTATCAGTACCACTCCAAAAAGCATCCATTTTAGCGTGAGAATGCCACCAACAGAAACGAATATTCTTTTTCTTATACTTCATAGCCATTTTACTATAATATGCTGCTAATTCAGTTTTATCTAATTCGCATAATGCTGCAGATACTTCTTGTTTCATTATTACTGGATCTGCAATATGCCAATCACCATCCTCATCTTGAATAGTTACTGCCATACCACCTATTTCTGTACTCCATTTATCTGAAGCACATCTGGCATAATTAATTATCTTATCCCAGTCTTTCTTTTCTATAAATACTTCCATTATTGATTCCTCCTATTATTTACTAGATTTAATGTTAATGCTTCCAGAGCTTCTCTTTCAGCGTTTGTGTTTGTAGGCGAAACTTCTACAGGTTCATCTTTATATAATATTACAGCAGCTTTATAAGATGCACATTTGTCTTTAATTGCACAGAATTCAGCACAATAAGAATCTTCTTCAATGTTTATTCCTTCTTCAGCATAACCTTGAACTATACCTCTATAGCCACATTGATCAGCTGGTTTTCTACCAACTATATTATTATATTCATCTAACCCTTCTAAGAAATTAGGTTGTCCATGATAAGATTGGCTAATTTGATTTAACGGACCTGTATTAGTATCATAATGCGTTAGTAATCTTTCAACGAATACTTTTAGAGATATAAAGTCTAATGATTCAACACAAGATTGAAATTCTTGACTCATTCCTCCTACACAAGTATATCTGAAGTTATCGCTAAATAATCCTTGATAATTGTATGAATAGCTGTTATTAGATATAAATGGATGTTGTAATCCTTCATAACTTCCAAACCATCTACCACCTATAGCATAAAACCAATTTTTATTACCACTATGACCATTAGCTATTCTAACATTACTTCGTGATATATTATTAATATTCAATTTTGCAGATATTAAACTATTTATTAATTTTACTATAGATAGTCTAATTGTTATATGACCTTGTCCAGGTAAGTTAATTTCTGCTATACTATCTGGATTATCAAAATGTCTATAATTAATCTTAATATCTGAGTAAGTATATATAACATCCAAATAATAATTAACAATAACATCATTAACTATTACTTCTTCTAATTTTAAACCAAAAGCACCATCAGACATTTCATATTGTTGATATAAATGAGCTTTTATTATCTCCCATGACTCAATTACATCATCAGTATTATCTTGCATTATTAAGCCTTGTTGTCTAAATCTAGTTAATATATCTTCAATGCTTTGTAGTTCATTTTTAATACCTCTTAATCTCCAATTAGCATTATCTTTAACTCTTTGTACAACTTTTCCTAGTGAAGCTGCTTTCTTATGCATTTCACCTTGATACCATATTACATCTTTTATAGTATCATAAGCTCCTGGCTTCCAATAAAATTTCTTAGTAATACCAAGAGGTTTGGTAGGTGCATGTAAATTATAAGGCCTTGCTATATGATTTTCACCTTGTACGTATCTAGTATTAAATTGATCAATTAACTCTAATACTTCAGCTTGAGGTCCTAATTGAATATTTTCTATTAAGGTTCTCAAATCTGGATTTAATTCAAATAAATTTGTTTGCATTGTATCTCTCCTATGTTACGAAGAAAAGGGGATAATTTGAGTAGGATTGTAAGTGTGGATCATCCCCCATTCTTCTGTGTTTACACTAAACTAGTAGCTACCGCCAGATTTGTTATTCTGAACAGCTGCTACCACGGAACCATCTGTAAGTTCATGCGTATCCGCCACATTAGTTCCATTAACTGCAATATCAGCACCAGGGCTAATATCTAACTCAGCTCTTAATTGAGCTACTGTTGTTGATGATACTTCCTTATCAACAAAACCACCACCTGCTAACCATCTTATTGTTCTAACATTTGCCATAATTGGCCTCCTATTCTGTATTTAGTTAACTATTTCCAGCTATTTAACTGATCAACATAACAATCTTCTGCTATATCAGCTAATTTTTCTATTTCTAGATTATTACTCTTAGTATCCTTAAAATTCATAGTATATTCTTGAAGATTACCAGTTTTATCTAATCTAATTACTTTTACTTTTAACATATCTCAAAACCTCCTGATTCTTTGCAAAATTCAGCAAATCTTTTAACATTTTTAGTATCAAAGGGATAACTTGACATAAATTGACTGTCTTTATCCTCATTTTTCTCTAACTTTTTTCTGTCTTTTTCAAATTGCTTTGCATATTTATCAGTATGTCCAGATTTTATCTTTTCAAATAATACATTTGCTATTTTTATAGCTTTTTCACTAGAGATTGTTTTTAAATCATTATAAAAACCAGCATTTACATCTTCATCATTAAGAATCTCTTTACATGTATCACATACATAATCCCATAAAGGACGCCACCACCATACATTATTTCGAAAATATATACCTGGATTATCATCATGATGTTTTTCCATCTCTTTCCAATACTTTTTACGATCATTTTTACCTAACTTATCTTGTATTGACCATCTTTCTGCAAAATCATCAATTGACTCTATCATACCATAAACTGTAGTATCATCTAGTTTTACATTTATTTTGGGTTTTATCCCATGTATATCAAATCCCATGTTTAATCCTCCTCATTATCTTTTAATATTATATTAATTCTATCCATAATTTTACTGCCTAGTTCATCGTTTTTATGTTGTATAGCGATATATGTATAAGTATCTCTCAATATTTGCAATACATCACGAATATTTCTAAAATGTACACCCATTATTTAGACCTCCTTAATATGCCATTAAGTTTACTGTCAGAATACTTAGTCCAGAACTTAGCATTCTTTCCAGAGGATTTATCATTTTTAATAAGGGTCAATTCCTTATTATTTTTAGTATTCTGGACAATTGATGTTACTATCTCATCATTACTTTTGTCACTATATACTATTTTACTTACCAAATCACATAATTTAAATTTCATTATATTTCTCCTTAGTTAGTTTATTGTAAATTTTTAGAGAGATTAATATTGCTCTTTATTTGAGCGCTGCGCAGGTTCATTAGTTATTCGTAGGTAGTCGTAACTAGTCTATCAAAATAACCTGCAACTCCAGCCTATTCTGTGAAATTGCAAAACATCTTATATCAATCTCTCCAAATAAGACTTATAATCTATCCTTCAATAGAGTATATGTGTCCATTTTTACATTTCCACACACCATTAACTAACCTGATATGTCTAGTTTTTAAGCCCTTCTTAGTAGAAACTACTATTTGAGCTGTATTACCAGACTTACCAAAGCTAATGACGCGAGAAACTTTTAATGATCTAGCCATAATAACCTCCACTTTGTTGTGTGTATTTTATTATGATTATAAGTCAATTCTTTGGGGCGAACCACAGTTATTTCCGAGCCTGTTGAGTGATCTACGTGTCGTCCCCCGTGTGCATTGATTATATCTACTGTTACCATGGAGGCGCCAGAGGGTCATCCAGATATATTCCACACATCGCCCATGCACGTTGAGCTTAAGTTTATATGTAGGTATACATTTTTCAGAAATGACGTTAGGTTCGTTGCCTATATCAACAGGTGCCCCCGTATCAATAGTTTAGATCATCTCATCCGTTAAGAATAAGCAGCGACCAAGCTATTAAACGTATCCCTACATAATTATTAAAAATTACCATCTGCTACTTGAAGGCAAGGTAGTTTAGCACCCCATCTCCACATTTCTACAACTTGATTTCTATCATCCAGCACCAGTTTAACATCATAGTTAGGCTTAATCTGTTCTTCATATAGTTTAAGCTTTACATATCTATCTTTATCATTATTATTATTTTCTCTGATAAACATTCTAAAATATTTCCAATGTAGATTAACATGTTGAAGAAGCCATAATAATGTTAATGAATAAACATCTGTAAGATGAATAAATATTATTTTATTAGGATTATCTTGTTTTAAACAAGGATGAATGTGACATTGTAAAGACTTATCATAAGATTCACATTCTTTTAATTCTTCTATATCAGTACATGCAATTATATCATATTCTGCACATTTACTGTAAGCAGTCATACGTCTATACATATCTTTAGGTATTGGAACATTCATTCTTGCTGTAGTAAATATAGTAACCCAATCTTTTGCTTTTACCATAGTTTCTAATACATCTATTACAGGTAGATTAGGGTCATCTTGATCACATTTTAAGAACTCAAATGGCGACCTTTTACCATTCATAAGTGCTATAGTACCATCTAAATCACATATTATTGCTGCTTCTTTATCTTTCATTGTATTTCTCCTTAATTAGTTTAGTGTAATGAACTGTGGCTGGTAGAGGGTTTGTTATACCTCTAAAGTACTTTGCTTCTATGGGTGTTGCCACCTCACGACACGAATGATAATAGCTGTCACTACCTTACTTATAATAGGTTGACGCCTATTACATCATAAGATCTCACTATGAAAATATCATTCTCTATACATATCGAAACTACGGGTTGTATATTAGTATAGATTAGTGCCGACAATAAATAACATGGATTTCTCCTTATTTTTATTGTTATCCCGTTGCACCTACACATATTTAGTTCGCTAAAACCATATATCTATTATTCAATAGACATATCAGGGCATATCCCTTAAATATGTTACCTGCGCCCCTTTATCGTACAGGGCATGAGCACTTCTCGATTATTATAATAGCCGCTAAGCCTATAATAATCTTACGGTTACTCCCACAGGTTTACCATTTAGTATAATACTTCAATAATGGTAGATCAGACCATTACCTATCATTATACACCACAAATTTAAATCTTTAGTATGGTAGCATAGATATTGTGCTATTATTGTCACCTAGGGCTTACACCTAGCTAATCATGACGGCAATACACATTATATCAACGGATTCATTACTTCCATTATACACCACCACACTGGTCGCGAGCAGAGCATTAGCTCATCTTTGTTGCGGAGACGGGAGTCGAACCCGATGTTTCTAGCTTATGAGGCTAGCGTGAGCCGTTTCACTCCTCCGCGCTTGAATTATTTAACTACACTTGGATATATTTGAGTACGCTTGATATTAACATCAATTATACATACTCCATATCCTTTATCAGCAAAATGCTGACAATAACCAGCAACATACTCAGGTGATTTATCATAAAATACTTTACTACCCATAACTTCAGTAGCAACTTGTTTATTGTTATAATACATCTGGGTATACCATTCAACTTTAATTTCATATGGTAACATAATTACTCTCCTCGTTTAATTTAATGAAAATTCAACTTACTTACATCAACGAATACATTACCCCAGATTAGATTTATTGGGTTGATTCTATTACAGATGGTTTAGTGTAAGTTTATACTATATAATAAGTAAAGCACCGATAGTAGTGATATGCTTTTCTGTTGCCAAGCGCATATAATTCTCCGAGTCTTACTCAATTACTACAATAAAGTCAATCTTTACCTAAAAACCTAAAGAACTACTCATCTTTAGGTTTATCGAAAGGGCTAACATACTCTGCTTCAGTCCCAATCTGTAGATCAACTCCAAATATTCTAGCTTCATCAACAATATCTTGTATAACAGTATCTCTCTGTCTTTTAAGATCATATTGAGAAGGTATCTTACATTTCAATATTTGGTTATAACCCGCTTTTGCAGGAGCAGCAGCTATTTTAGGACGAAAGGTTCTAAACACTTTCTTGATTTCATTCATATACATCATCTTTTCATCAGTCATGATTACTACCTCCATTATTATTACATTATATTTTATTACTACATTATATTTTATATATTATATATATTAAAAAAATCTATATGATTTTTAACTAAAATTTCCTTTTGGAAATCCGCCCGATAGGGCGGTTATAATCAAAAAGACCACACGATAAAATGCTACAATTTTGAAACCTTTTCTCTTCGTGAACCTAACATAATATTTCACCACCCTCTTCGACAAAATCTAGGATTGCTTACACAAAACCGACTAGTTAGTATGTAAAACTCGTAAGTCCTTATATTTAAGTAACTTACAGCTCTAAAATAATTCTTGATTTTTTAAATAAAAGTATATAATATATGATATAATAAATTTAGAAAAGGAGGTTATAGTTATGGCATTAAAAAAGTATGTATTAACTATTGAGTATGATGATAACGGAGATAATTGCGAATACATTGAAGAGAAAATTATTGATGATACCTCTGATACTAAACGAATAATATACGAGGTAGAAATGGATAAGTACTTTAGTGACACGGATATAGCTTGCTTAACCGATGATTTAGCAGAAGCATAAGTAAGCGGCCGCTGGCGCGGCCTCGTTAATAACCAGGGAGATAATAATGGATGTATGGACATTGGGCGAGAAGTATAGAGCGCAAGCGAAAGAACTCAAGCAATTAAAAGCTCGAATAAAACATATGGAGGAGTACCTATCTGTTTTAACTAAGAAAAAAGAGGTTAAACAGAAAGAGGTGAAGAAAGATGAGAAGCTACAAGATAAAAAAGCTGGTTCATCACGTGTTCGAACCAGAAGACCAGCTGCCGCAAAGTCTTAAAGTAATTAGCGACTGGAGGGATGGTGAAGTAGGCGACTGGGTAAGAACTGATGATGAGTGCGTCATTCAAGTATTAAGACGAGGGCAGATGTTACGCTCGAAAGGTAGAGATAAGGTCAGAGAATACATAGGAACGTGCACTGGTACATTTCCTATAGGACCCCGTGTAAAGATGGATGCATCTAAAAGGGCTAATATATACTCATTCGGGGGGAGTAAAAGCCCAGATAATATTCTCTTAGACCGTAAAAATCTGACCAAGGCTGAATCTGTCTTCGTTTTATACCTTTCTCAAGGTATGAAACCAGAACAAGCCTACTTAAAAGCATTTCCTACTAATAATATTAGATATGCAGTAGAAAAATCAAGTAGTCTAGTAAAAACTGAAAGGATTAAGACAGCTATGAAAGAAGAATTAAAACCAGTATTAGAAGAATTAGGTGTAAATGAAGAATATATACTTAAAGGTATTAAATCAGAGGCTGAGACGGCTGAGAAGTCTGATACTAGATTAAAAGCTTTATTTAAATTATCTGATATAATGGACTTAGAGGATAAAGGTCAAACTAAGGTTACACAAATATCAGGCGCAGTCTTTAAAGGTTTTGGGGAAAATGCTTTAGAAGAAATAAAAAGACCAAAAGAAATAGAAAAATGAGTTTTTTTAGTACATTTAAAGATTATGTTAAAGCAGACTCTGATATAGTTAAAAGTAGAATAAAAGAATGTAGTACATGTCCTTTTTTAACTAAAAATTTTCGATGCACTCAATGTGGGTGTTTTATGAAAATAAAAACATTACTTGGACCTGCAAAGTGTCCAATTGGAAAGTGGTAAAATGGCTAATATTAATAAACATAATATATCAAAAGAAGAAGAGACTTTAGAATTAGCAAAAAAAGATATGATAGCATTTGGTAAATTATTTTTAGCAGATGATTTTATGAGGTCAGAAACACCATTCTTTCATTATCAAGTAGCAGATATTATTTCTAACAAAGATATTAAACAAACAGCAATTATTTTACCTAGGGGTCATGGAAAAACAGTACTTACAAAATGCAATATACTTCACGATTTTGCTTTCACTAAAGATCCATTATTTTATGGTTGGGTTGCAGCCTCTTCTAAAATTTCGGTTCCCAATCTCGACTATATTAAATATCATTTGGAATATAACGATAAGTTTTTGTATTATTTCGGTAATTTAAAAGGAAGAAAATGGACAGAAGATGATATTGAGCTTAAGAATGGTTGCAAACTTATTAGTAAGTCCAACTTATCAGGAATTAGAGGAGGCGCTAAGTTACACAAGAGGTATGATCTTATCGTCTTGGATGACTTTGAAGATGAAAATAATACCGTTACGCCTGAGTCTAGAGCTAAAATCAGTAATCTTGTTACAGCTGTTGTATTTCCTGCTCTTGAACCTGGTACTGGTCGTCTTAGGATCAACGGGACTCCTGTTCATTTTGATGCTTTTATACAAAATATATTGGTTGGCCATGACCAAGCTAAAAAACGTGGTGAAAAATTTAGTTGGGATGTAGTTACATATAAAGCTATACTAGAAGATGGTACACCGTTATGGCCTTCGTGGTTTGGTGAAAAAGAAATGGAGAGGAAGAAAAAGTTTTATTCTGATTCTGGTCAACCGCAGAAGTTCTATCAAGAATATATGATGGAAGTTCAAAGCAAAGAAGATTCTATATTTACCAGAGATCATATAAAATATTGGGAAGGAAGCTTTCGGTATGATGAAGATACAGAAGTATCATATGTTATTAATAAAGGTGAAGAAATACCTGTCAATGTTTTTGCAGGTGTTGATCCCGCCACTGATAGTACTAGGCGCGATACTGACTTCAGTGTTTTATTGTATGTCGCAGTTGATGGCAATAATAATGTATATGTGCTTGATTACGTTCGCAAGCGTTCGATACCTGTTCTTGGGATTCCTGGAGAAAGTAAAAAAGGGATTGTGGATTATATTTTTGATTATAACAAAACATATCACCCTTCCATACATACGATTGAGGATACAAGTATGTCCAAACCAGTTTTCCAAGCGTTGGTATCAGAAATGCGTAGACGAAACGACTTTAGCGTTAAATATAATGCGGAAAAACCTGGCACAAGAATGTCGAAACGTGATAGAATTCAAGAAATTCTGGCGCAAAGATTCTCAATAGGTAGCGTTCATTTAAAAAAAGAACAATATGAATTGCAACATGAGATTTTAATTTTTGGACCACGTATGGGACATGATGATACAATTGATGCTTTGGCTTATGCTTGTAAGTATGCTCATCCACCAAAATCCATGAAGAAAAGAAAAAATGGAGATTGGTATAAACATAAACCCTCAGCAAAAAGCTGGGTAGTAGCGTAAGGAGATATAATGTTCAAAAAAACAATGAGTAAAATGTTCCCTCGAATAAAGTCTAATAATAAACTTGGAATGGGACAAAAGCCTGGAATGAGAATGAAAAGAAAACCAGGATCTGGAGGTTCTAGAAGAATGGGAACTCCAACAATAGGTAATATTTTAACAGGAAGAAGAAATAATAAGAAAAAAATGTATTAATGGCTTCTAATAATCAGATATTTGATGCAATAAATAATGTAGATCCTGAAATTGATTATACAGGAGCTAATGCTGATTATTATTTAAACAAATATGTTAATAGGCCAGAAGATGCTGGTACTTTAGAAGGAATTCATAAAGTTTTTAGCGATATGGGAATTGTTTTTCCAGGGGCAGATGCACTTAATGCTGCTTTATATACTGTTGAAGGAAATTATGGAAAAGCTGCTATATCATTTGCGTCTATACTACCTGCTATTAATGAAATAAGAAAAACTCAAAAAGTATTAAAGCAAAGTGGTGAGCCTTTAGTTAAAATATATAGAGGATATAGAGATTGGTATCCTGGATCAATGATAAAAAATGATCATTTTGTATCTAGTGGAGAAAGAAGTATGAGAATGGTAAGAGGTGAGCGTCAAAAAGTTTTATATACTGCTACTGATAAAGAACAAGCAATGCATTATGCACAAGGACATAAAGATGGTATAATATTAGAATTTGAAGTACCTGAATCTTATGTTTTAAAAAATGCATTAAATGCTTGGGGTAAACAGGCATTAAGAACAATAGATGATTTGTATGATGAAGCTGGAACATATCTTGGCATGCCTATATGGGAAAAGGGATTACCTAAGCAATTTTTAAAAAAAGTTCATAAAGTATACGATGAATCAAAAAGCATCGATGTTTATTAATTAAGGAGATTAAATGGCAAAAAGAACAGATAAAAATGCATTACGAATAAAAGATATATTTGAAATAGCAAATGGTGAATATAGAGCCCAATGGGAATATGTTAATCAAAAAGGTGTAGATTTTGCTAATGATAATCAACTAACTGATGAAGAGAGGGTTGCATTAGAAGAACAAGGCATGCCAACATTCACAATCAACCGCATTATGCCTGTAGTAGAAATGTTAAATTTTTACGCCACAGCTAACAAACCTAGATGGCAAGCCATTGGCGCAGAAGGTAGTGACATTGATGTTGCTGCTGTATTTTCTGATATGGCCGATTATATATGGGACAATTCTGATGGATCCTCTCTTTATGCTAATGCTGTTAATGATGCAGTTACAAAAGGAGTAGGCTATCTACATATTACAGTAGATACTGATTCAGATAATGGGATGGGGGATGTTGTTATTAAAAATCCAGAACCATTTGATGTTTTTGTAGATCCAAAATCAAGAGATTTATTATTTAGAGATGCTTCATTTATTTTAATTAGAAAAATTTTACCTAAAGATCATTTAATTTCTATTTATCCTGATTATAAAAATAAAATTAAAAAAGCTGGTTCATTAAATGATAATGAATATGATTATAGTGAAAAATCTAGATCTACTACTATGAAAGATTTTGGTTATAAAGATATTGACTCTTCAGATACATCTACTTTAGAAGGAGATAGAGAAGAAGCTATAGAATATTTTGAAATGTATGAAAAAATTAAAATTAAATATGTTAATGTATTTATCAAGAACCATTAACTAAAGAAGTATTGCAACAAATACAACAACAAGTTTCAGTAAAAATGCAAGAAATGCAAGCTGAATTAGAAGTAGGATTTTTAGAACAGCAAAAAGCTATGGAAATGGCAGTCCAATCTGGAGAAATGATTCCAGAAAGATATGAATTAGAAATACAAAAATTACAACAAAATATGCAAATGCAATTACAACAAGCTCAAGAACAGATGACTGCTGAATTACAAAAAAATGCTAGTATAGTTCAGAACGTTGTTATTAGTGATAAAGAATATCAAATAATGGTAAAAGATACTGCTTTTAAAGATAAAATTGTTGATGCAGTTGAATTTCATGGAACAAGAATACAAAAATGTTGCATTGCTGGAGATAAAACATTATTTACAAAAATTTTACCAGAAGGGATTACAGAATATCCTATTGTACCATTACATTATAAATGGACAGGAACTCCATATCCAATATCGGCAGTTTCTCCATTAATAGGCAAACAAAGAGAAGTTAATAAGTCTCATCAATTACTTATACATAATGCTTCACTAGGTAGTTCTTTAAGATGGATGCATGAAGAAGGAAGTATTGATACTGATTATTGGGAAAAATATGCAAGTTCTCCAGGAGCATTGTTACCAATAAGACCTGGTTCTCAAGCTCCACAAGCTATTCAACCAGCTCCATTAAATAGTGCATTTTTTAATATTGTACAAAATGCAAAAGGAGATATGGAATATTTAGCAGGAATATATTCTTCTATGATGGGAGATACTGGATCTCAACATGAAACATATAGAGGTATGTTGGCTATGGATGAATATGGTACTAGAAGAATTAAACAATGGATGCAAAATGCTTTAGAGCCTGGATTAAAACAAATTGGGTTAGTTGTGAAACAATTTACTCAATCTGTTTATACTGCTCATAAAGTATTTAGAATTGTTCAGCCTAGTGCTATTCAAGAACAAAGAGAAATTGAAATTAATATTCCTATATATAATGATTTAGGTGAAGCTGTAGGTAAATTAAAAGATTATGCATCAGCTAAATTTGATATTAGAATAGTTGCAGGTTCTACAATGCCTGTTAATAGGTGGGCATATTTGGCTGAATTAAAAGATATGATGCAAATGGGTATTGTTGATGATATAGCTGTATTAGCAGAAACTGATTTAAAAAATAAAGAACAAATTGCTAAAAGAAAAAGTGTATATTCTCAGCTACAAGGTCAAGTTCAAGGAATGGAAGAACAACTTAAAAAACAAACTGGAACTATTGAAACATTAGAAAGACAATTAGTTCAAGCTGGTATAAAAGATAAAGTGAATAAAGCAGAAGTTGAAATAGCTAAACAAAAATCTCAAGTTGATACAGACACTAAAAAAGAGTTTCTTGAAACTCAAGCAAAACAAAAACTTGCACAAAAAGTTGTCATAGATGAAGCTAACCAGCAAAAAGAAAGAATTAAAATGGAAGCAGATAATATAATAAAAAACTTGCAATCTAATACTGAAAAGAATTAGATTATACTCAAATTTCTTAACATAAAGGAGAGATAATGATAAAAGAAGAAGGAAGTAACTCAATTCCAGCGACAGAAGCTCAGGCTGAAGATGCTGTTTTTGACTCTGACAATTTCTTTGAAAATCTGGAAAGTTCCGTTAATGGAATGCAGACAGAGGGAGAAGAACCAATTACCCCACAAGAGGTAACCCCTAATGATAGTGGCCCCGCAAAGGTAACCCACGCTAAATCACAAGGATCCGAACAAGTGGACTGGGACAATGAGAGCAACCCATATAAAAAAAGATACACGGATTCAAGTAGAGAAGCTACGAAAATGTATGAAGAGCTTAGAGACTTGAAACCCTTCGTACCAGTTCTTGAAGCAATGAAAAGAGACAGTGGTCTTGTTGATCACGTACGTGGATATTTGAAAAATGGAGGTGTTCCAAATCAAACTATTCAAAATAAATTAAATTTACCTGAAGACTTTGTTTATGATGCGAATGAAGCTGTTACAGATCCAAAATCTGATTCAGCTAAAGTTCAACAAGCTCATATTGATAGTCTTGTTCAAAGTAGAGTTAATCAAGTTTTGTCTAGGGAGAAAAAGGCTGCATCTCAAATGCAACAAAAAATAGGTCTTAAAAAGCAGCAAGAAGAGTTTGTTAAAAGACATGGAATGACTGCTGAAGAGTTTGATCAATTTAAATCTGCTGCATCACAAAGAAAAATGACTCTTGATGATGCATACTATATTTTAAATAAAGATAAAGCTAATAAAAATGTTGCAAATAATACTAAGCAAGATATGCTTAAACAAATGAAAAATGTACGTAATATTCCAGCAAGTGCTTCTGACTCAAACAATCAAGGCAATTCGCAGAAATCACCAGATAATAAACTGTTTGATAATATGCTAAGTCTTGATGGTGATGTAGATAACTTGTTCGGATAGATACTAATTTTAGATCATCTACCGAGCGCAATAATAACAAACCTGACCGAAGGTATATAATGATATATACAGCTGAGTGATGGTTAAAGGAGATGATTAAATGTCTGATATATTTAATGTAGAGACTTATTCAGATACCACATCGAGTTCTGGCGTTACGTCAGGTAGTAGATATGGTGCGGGTCTTGACACTGGTGATCTTCGTAGAAAATTTAACTTTGGTGACAGAGTTTCTGAGTTATCAATAGCTCAGGATCCGTTTTTTAGATTTGTAAGTAAAGTATCTAAAAAATCTACTGATGATCCAAGTTTTAAATTTACTGAGAAGAGACCTTCATGGCATAAAAGATATGCCTATGTAGTAGCACAAAAAGTATCTGGTTCAGCTGAACCACATAATGCTGAAATCGATGATACAAGCACTGCTAGTGCTGTTGCTGTTGGTGGAACAGTTAAGTTGTACATGGCAACAGATTACTTGTCAGCAGGTAACCTAAGTAGTGTTTATGGCGCTAGTAGTGGAGCTGTAAATGTTGGTGGAGCTGGAACTAGACCTGAGTTTTTATTAGAAGGTCAGTTAATTAAAGTTCCTGTGAGAGCTGAAGGTACTGCTACACATGAAACAACTGGATACCATGTAGTTAAAATTACAAATGTAGAAACTGAAGATCTTTCCAGTAATATGGGTGTAGATAATGATAATGCAGAATGTAAATTAATTACAGGTACTGTAGTAAAAAAAGCTAGTGATAATGAACTTGCTTCATATATCCTTGATACTGGTTTTAGTACAGGAGCTTCTGGTGGATCAAATGTTGTTTCAAGTGAAAGTGTTGCTGGTAAATTAGAAGCTTTACGTTCTTATGTTATTGGTTCTGCTTTTGCTGAAGGATCTGGTTATCCAGAAACTTGGAAAGATCAACCTTATTCAACTGGACAAGGTCAAACTCAAATATGGAAAACTTCATGTGCAATGACAAACACTGCGAGAGCAACTGCATTGAAATATGAATCAAATGAGTGGGCTAGGGTCTGGAAAGAAAAGTTAATTGAGCATAAGTATGATATTGAACAATCATTATTATTTGGTTCTCAATATTCTGATGCATCTGGTGTAAACTATACACAAGGAGCTGTAGATTGGATTTCTACTTATGGTAATTCTTTTCAATTGAATATCAATTCTAAAACAGCTGATAGCTTTTTAGATGATCTTTCTAATTTATTAGATCCAAGATACAATAATAGTAAAGCTAATGTATTTTTCTGCTCTACTGCAGTTTATAATTGGTTACATAAATTAGGTGGATACTTCCAAAATAATTTGGAAATTTCAACTAACTTTAGAGCTGATTTAGCTGTAACAGGCAGAAAAAAAGTTCTTGGCTTAGATACTACAACTATTTCAACAGTATATGGTGATATGAACGTTGTTAGAAATATTCACTTAGATGGCACTAATATTGCTATGCTAGGTGTTAATATGAAACATTGTGCTTATCGTCCATTAGTTGGAAATGGTTTAAATAGAGATACATCCGTCTATGTTGGTGTGCAAACACTTGAAAACTCTGGGGTCGACAGACGAGTAGACATGATCTTAACTGAAGCTGGAATGCAGTGGGAAATGCCTGAATCGCATGCACTGTGGGTTAATTCCGCTTCGTAAATAAGGAGATAAATTATGGCAAATCCAATTTATGGACAAAATAAGGTAGATGAAGTATTATCTGACTTAGGTAGAATATTGGCTTATGGTAAGCCAGGTGGTGCTAGTTTAGCTCTTAATAAACTAGAGCATACTATATCTGCTGCAAGTACAGACGATAAAACCTTTGTAGATGCTATGCCTGCCTCAGGGAATGCAAACATTCAAATCTGGGGTGGTTACATCGAAGTAAAAGGAATGAGTCCTGGTGCTACTTTAGATCTTGACTTTGGTCATACAAATCATTTAACAATATTCCAAGAAGCTATTAGTGCTAATGGAATTTATGGTTTGGATGCTCCATCGTATGAGGCTTCAGGAGAAGATGTAGTAATAACTGTAACATCTAACAACTCGACTACACCTGTACACTGTAAGATTGTTCTATTAGGTGCTGTTCCTGTTACAAGTTAGGAGGATAGTTAAATGAGTAAATACTGGATAGCTAATAATCCTAATAGCGAAGTTACTGATGCCGAGGCACAAAAGTTAGAAGAGCTTTCAGCAACTACAGTTAGTTTAGCAGAGTTAAATATGTTAGACGCTAGTAATACTGAACCAGCTGATGGTCCTATGTCTTTAAGTAGATGGGCTAAAGCTGAGTATGACTTTGCTGTAGACGGTGGCGCTATTAGCGCAATTGGTCTTGGTGTAACTATACCTGATAATGCTATCGTTACTGGTGGTTTTGTTGAAGTAGTTACAACATGTACTAGTTCAGATGACTCTGGTACTATGGCTTTGCATATACAAACTGCAAATGACCTTGTTACTGCTACTGCCATATCTGGCGGTAGTAATATATGGGATGCTGGTATACATAGTATTGTACCAGCAGGTACTGGAGCCACAGCAATTAAGTGTACTGCTGCAAGAGAGATCACTGCTACTATAGCAACTGATGCTTTTACAGCTGGTAAGCTTAATGTCTGGCTACAATACGTTATAGGTGAATAATAGCTAGTAAACATTTGGGGGCTGTGACTGCGGAGAGCTTCCCCTCCCTGTAGTCGCAGTTCCTGAATTTAACAATAACGATCTCATTCACGGGTAGTCATACCCTTAGAGAGGAAGGAAATAAATGACGTTTGAGGAACAAATAGAAAGTTTAACAGGATTGACTATATCAAGTACAGGAACTACTCCTACGCAAGATGAAGCTAGTCAATTTCTAAAAGATGGAATAAAAGATGTTATCAATAAATTAATTGAAATATCTCCTGCAGAAACTGCAAAATTTACAGCAACAACTCATGATGCAGAAAATAATGGTATTGTTATTACAGGTAAATCAATTGCTATAGTAAGAGAACATGATAGTACTTCTATATTACGACCATGTACATTAATTTCATCTCAAGATAGATATGAAGCTACAGATGTTAATAGTATTAAATATAGATCTGCATACAATCCAGGTTATTACATATTAGATGGTAAAATATTTTCTGTTCCAGCTTCTGCTTCTGGTAATAATGATTTAATTGTAACTCAAGTTACTTATCCCTCTACAACATATTTAGAATCGACTATTATTAATTTTCCAGATGAATTTGAATATTTAGTTGTTATTTATGCCTCAATGAAATCTTTAGAATCAAAAATGGCAGAATATACTATAACTGAAGAAGATAGTGAATTAGCTCAATCTTTAGGGTTAAATATAGCATCTTTAGGAAAACAATATAATGAAGGATTATTAGTAAAAACACCTCAACAAGAAAGACGACCACGTCAAGCAGAAAGTGAAAGACAATAATGACTATTAAGCAAATTATGGAAAGAGTTGGATTAACAGAAACAGGTCGAGCTGTTGCATATATAAAAGATGCATTAGAAGAGATTAATGTAAGGTCTGAAACACATATTACAACTTCAAAAATAAGTTTAGCTAAAGATCAAAGATTATATGATATACCTAATCATGTTATTCAAATAAAAGATGTAAGAGTAAAAAATCATTTAAATTCTAAAGATGAATACAGATCTATTTCTAGATTAATACATAAACCTTTAGTTAAAGATGCGGACGGAGTATAATTATGGCAGAAGTTAAAGAATACGGATATTATATAGAAGGCAATAAAATTGCTATTGTTCAAAAAGATATTTCATTTGATAATGATGTTAATTCCAGAAATTATGGACCAGATGCAGATAAAATATTATGGAAATCTCCATTAGAAAGTGTAACTGATGGTCTTGAGTTGCAATATAGTTATGTTCCTGACTATAGAATTAATGATGCAAGTGATACTCAAGCTATTACTGGATATGAGGAAGAAGGAACAGGTTTGTTAAAAGTAACAGGAGGTAGTTTATCTACTTCTGCATCTATAACTCATATTGTTATAGAAGGATTAGACAATTTTAACGGTTTACATAAAGTAAAAACATTACATTCTGATTATTATATATTAGAAACTAAATATAATGGCCCAGATGTAACTAATGCTGGTACAATGTCAATAGATGTATCTGTGTTGCAAGATGAATCATTTGAAATAGATTTACCAACATATTTACAAAAAGCATTAATTTATTATATAAAATCTAAATTTTTTGAGGATTTAGGTGATTTAGAAAAAAGAGAATATTTTGAAACTTTGTTTTTAGAACAAGTAGAAAGACATAATAATGCAAAAATTGCAGGATTTAGAGTTATAGCTACAAGTTCTAATGCAATAAAATAACAATAATAAACAAGCCCATTCACGCACAGCCAGTGCTTAGGGTAGGAGGTAAACATGGCAGGATATAAAATACATAACTTCACAGTTCAAGAAGCTCAAAATATACAGATGGGTCAATGCCCTTCTGCATATTTAGATTCAGGGACTGCATTTGAATCCATAGCAAATGGATTAGTTGTAATAGCTGTTCAAGTAATACAAGATACAAGTTTTGCTCAATTATTAGCAGAAGATCCACATACAGGTATTGGAACAGGAGCAGGTAATGACAATTCACATAACCCTGGTGAAACTGGTGATAAAATAGGAACATCAACAATATTTCCAGCAGGTACAGTATTATATGGTAGATGGACAACCGTAGAAGTTAATGATGATAGTGGTATTGTAGTTCTTTACCTGGGTAAATAATGTTAGGCTTAGGTAATAGGATCAAAACAAGTCAAGAACCTAACAAAGTTTGTGGTTATAATATGGCTCAGGATACTAGGTTTTTAAGAACTATAGGAACTGGAGATACTGATTTTGATAATCTTACAGGCTATACTTTTTTAATTTTTCTTGAAGATACAGGTGGAAGGTATCAAACTTTAAGCAATACACATTTTCCTGCTGCGCTTTCTATTGGAACTACTAATGTTGGAATGGGTGCTGAATTTACATGGTACGCAGGTACAGATAGTATTGTTATGCGTAAATATGATGGCAGTGGTGCAACCACAAATAATCAAAATGTAAATCTAGGTGGTTCACAAGCAAATCTTTGGGCTAATCATAATGTTAATGATACATGGGTAGGTTCATCTTCAAGTACTTTTGCAGTAGCTCAAACTTTTGGAGATACTACAGACGCAGGCGATGAATATCAAGACTTTTATTTTAGTAGTAGGTCAGTTTTAAGAAAAACTACAGATATTGATGTTGATAATACTGGAGATATAAGTGTTAGTGGTTCTGAAATAAGAATATGCGATGGTGTAAATTCTATGTGGGATTTAGATTATGTAAGTAAAGGTTTAAAAGTAAATAAAATAATGTTTTGGAAACAAAAAATTACAAACAATGAACTTTACAGATTATGTGGATATGGTGCTCCTTCATCATATAGTGAGTCTGGAGTAAATGCTGTTATGGGTGTTGATTGTTTTAGAGATAGGTCAAGGTTTTTTGGAAGTAGTAATGTTAAATTTGCAAATATTAGCTGTACTCAACCTCATCATCAATGGGATTTTACTAGTGTAAAAAGAGTTGATAGTGATGATAATACTAGAGCTCCAAAAGGATATATAGCAGATGGAACAGGAAGAATTAACGATACTGGTTCTGAAGGAGATAAACCCTTAACATGTAGTGGTCCAGCTGCAATAATTAGTTTTCTTGACCCTGCTAATAAACAAGCTGTAGGAACTAGATAATGTATATAATAATAAACACATCAGACATTACAAGTGAAATGACAGAAGGTTCTAAAAGAGTCTTTGAAAGCATTGATAAAAGTAAATCAGTTATAATGTTTTATGAAAATTCAGAAATACCTGATGCATTAAACAGTTATGACAAGTTAAATGTGAATGAATTTCATTCTGAGATAGAAAAAGATTTAAATTTTTGGTTAGGTAGAGATAGTTTAATTTAAATAAAGGGAGTAGTAATGAAAAAAACAGAAAAGGAAGCTCAAAAAAAAGTTACAATAGATTCTAGGATAGAAGGATTGAAAAATCAACAAAAGGAATTGAGTCGTCTATTTGATAAGATTCAAGGAGCAATAGAAGTTCTTGAGGAAATAAAAAGAGAAGACAATGAAAAAACAGATTAGGGAAATTATTGAATGGAGTCTAAAAGAAATGGATCTCTATTCAGAAGATGCAGTAGACTTGGTCTACAAAACAGGGAATGCCGAAACAGGATATAGGCATTTAAAACAAATGGGAGGTGGTCCAGCAATTGGGTTCTGGCAAGTAGAACCTGCAACGCTTATTGACATAATAGATAATTACGTGAAATATCGTCCTAAGCTTGAAAAACGCCTCAAATCGTTAGGTTTTGATAAAAGGGATATGGAAGTAAGGGTAATGGGTAATTTAGCCTTACAAGCAGCATTTTGTCGCTTAAAATATAGAAGAGACAAATATCCACTACCAAAAGCTAATGATTTAAAAGCTCAAGCTGAATGTTGGAAAAGAGTATATAATACTCACCTTGGAAAAGGAACTATAAAACATTTTATGGAGGCTAATGATGAATAAAATTGTAAAAACAGCAATAGTAACGCCAGATAAGCATTTTCCATTGCATGACCAAAAAGCCATTAATGTAGTATGTCAGGCAATTGAAATTGTAAAGCCTAATGCATATATAGATTTAGGGGATACTGGTGAATGGGAATACTTTAGTACTCATTACTGGAAAGGACGATCTGCTAAACCAATGGAAGATTTAATACCATTGCTAGATAAAGATGTAAAAGCTGTTAATAAAGGTATGAATCAAATTGACAAAGTATTAGATAAGGTCAATTGTCAAGAAAGGCATTTTGTTCAAGGTAATCATGAGGTATGGTTAGATAAATTTGTTACAAGGTATCCTTACTTAGATCAATATATGACTTATAATGCTTTAAAATTAGAAGAAAGAGGTTACGAGTATCATCCCTATAATAGACAGCAAGGTTTAAAAATAGGAAAACTTAATTTTACTCATGGAAAATTTACTTCTAAATATCATTCTTTTAAACATTTAGATGTATATGGTGAAAGTATTATGTATGGACATACTCATGATTTACAAAGACATACTAAAACTCATAGAGGCGGTACAATAAGTGCCTGGAGTTTAGGTTGCTTAAAAGATATAGAAGCAGATGAAGATTGGTTAAGAGGCAGTTTAACTAACTGGAATCACGGATTTGCTATAGTTAATTTTTTTACAAATGGTAATTTTAATGTTGAAGTAGTAGAAATTATTAACGGAAAGACAACTTTATGGGGACAACTTATAAAGGGATAATTTATGGAGAATAATGGAACAAGAAACAATAGAAAATTTAATAGGCGAATATGGCTGGATGGCTGCAGTAGCATTCTTGTTCTTAATAGGACGTAATACAATTGAATCTCTAATTGAAGCCATTAAGGTTTTTGCTGGAGATGATTTAAATACAGATGATGTAATTATCTTTGATGGAAGACCTGCTCGAGTTGTTCGAGTGGGATTATGGAAAACAATACTTTTTGTATACGAAGTCGGATGTGCTAATGGTAAAGCAATAGTTAAAGGTGGAAATAAAGTCGCTATACAAAATGATAAACTAAAAGACCATTTAATAGAAAAGCCTTTACCAATGCTAGATTTAAAAAAATGGGATGACTGTGAGGATTAAATGCAGGATACATTAAAAATTTTAAGTAATTACCCTGAACTAGGAATAACTAGTAGTTTAGGTTCAGGTGTAATACATTGGTTGGGAGTTTTAAACCCTATATTAAGTTTTATATCACTTACTATAGGAATAAGCATAGGAATAATGACGATATATACTAAAATAAAAGGAGTAAAATAATGGCAACATTAACATCGCAAATAACTGAAACATTAACATTAAATGGAACAGCTCAAGGCGGAACTAATACATTTACAATTACTGGTATTAATGAATCATTTAAGCATATTGTAGCTTGTACTACTGATAGAAACGAATTATTTGCTGCAGTAGGTTCAGGTACAGATAGAGGTAGTTTTATTGAGGCTGATATTAGATATATCAGGATTTCTAATCTTGATGGAACTAACCATGTAGTATTGTTTTTTAAAAACGAAAGCAATGATGAGTTTGCAGTAAAGCTTGATAAAGGACAATCATTTATTTACAATGCTGATACAGCTGGTGGAGTAGTTGATACATTTGATGCTAATTCAGCAGGAACTGCAAGTTCTGGGCAAATAGCTGATTTAACAAATATATATGCTCAAGCTGACACTGGTTCATGTAATTTAGAAATATTTGTAGCAAGCGTATAAAATAAAATAAAGGAGATATTATGCCTAAAGTTGGAACAAAGAAATTTAGCTATAGTAAAGCAGGTAAAGCTGCTGCTAAAAAATATGCTAAAAGAACAGGTAAGAAAATAGTTAAAAGTAAAAAATCTAACAAAAAAAACTATAACATAACAAGGAATATAGGTTACTAATGTATCATGCTCTTAGTATATTATATTTTCTGTTAGGTTTTTCTATAGTATTTGGTATAGGATTTTATATATTAAGTGATAAATTTTTTGATTTTTATCTTGATGATTTCACTGAAGGAGAGGATTGGTAATGTTATTAAAGAAAGCAGCATTAAAATTATTAGTTAATCAAACTATTAAAGCAATTGAAAAAATTTCAGATAAAAAGATTGCTCGTGATCATCATAATAGAATTAAAGAACTAGAAAACGAAGTCAAAGAATTAAAAAAAGATTCGCATCCACCGCAAGAATATGTATGTTGTAAAAACTGTGGATGTAGAATAGCTAAAACGAAAAACAAATAAAGGAGAAATACTATGATGTCATTTATTACAGCAAACTGGGAATGGGTCTTATTAGGCTTATATGTCCTAGAAAAAGCAGTAAAACTAAGTCCTTCTAAAAAAGATGACGTAGTTTTTGATATGATATTAAAACCTATTATAGATAAGATTAAAAAATAGGTGGCAAAGCAAGTCTTAAATATAGTAGATTTTTCTGGCGGTATAAACAAGGCAGTAGATAAACGTGATATAGAATTAAAGCAAATTGTTGATTCAGACGGCTTAATGAGTTATCGTGCAGGGAGATTAACGCTTAAAGGGTGTTTAAATACTATACCAGGACTTAATGAAAATACTGGTAGCTTTTCATCTCAGTATATATCAGAAGGAATTCCTAATTTATATGGTATATTTCCTGAGTTTGGATTTCGTATTTTTGGAAAAGCTAAATGTACAGGTGTTTCTGGCACTACTGGAACTTATACGGTAGAGCCAGGAACTGCCTATCATTCTTTAGATTTAGGAGCAAAATTAACAGTAATAAAGACAAACACTGATAGTCAGTTTTTAGGTAAAAATTTAATTGTTACAGAGATTGTTAACAATACAAGCTTTAAAGCAGATGATTCAACTGGAATGAGTACTAATGGATTAATTTATTATGCTTTAAACGCTCAATATGATTCAAATGAAATATTAAACTCTATTAGCACAACTAATTATGATGATAATAAATATTTTTTTAAAGCCACTCAATATGGTAAGTTTGGATTTTATAATATAGGTAGTTTTAGACATTGGTACGGAAGGTCAGATGAAGGATATTCCAATCATTTTAGTAATGATCCTTGGCATTTTGATACAAAATATTTATGGGATTGGAAACAAGATAATAGAGAGCTTTTAAATCAAGGGAATATTAATCAAACTAAAGTACTTGATGGATTTTATGAAAGTGGCGTATTTAGATTATTATTAGATTTTCCAAATAATTATAATTATGGAAGATTTGTACGCCCTATAGGACTATATGCAATAAATAATTCTACAAGATTTGGTACTTCAAAAATATTTCAAGGATGGTATCCATTAAGGTCTCATTGTTTAAGTCCAGAAGAATATCATAATGCAACAACCAATATAACTTCAGTTAATAAAGGTACAAATTTTAATGGAGCAGGTTCTATTATACATCATGCAACTGCTGCTACATTAACTGACTGGGATGCTCAAGTTGAAAGTCCTGTAGGTGTTGGTTATTTAAGTTCTACAAAAATTCCACATCAATTTGCAGTTGGAGTAGGAACTGGAAATAATTCTATATCTGGAGATTGGCAGTTTGATACAGATCAAGAGCATAGAACGATTGGATTAGGAATTTCTTTTTTATATGATAATATTGAAAATCCATCTGAATCATTAATTAGTCCTTTAATTACTTCAGCTAATGCTAATACAATTACTATTAGTGGAGAAAACGATAAAGCTTTATTTTTATATTGGAAAGTATATCAAGGAGATGATACACACACAAGTAATCAAAAAGAATTATCTAGTACTTTCCAATATCCTACATCAGTAGCAGAATTTAGAGGTTCTGATATGAATGAAGGTTTTTCAAATTGGGGACAATGGAATCCAAGAATTGTAGGAGCTAATGTTTGGCTTACATATAATAATGAAGGAGCTATTGACGATCCATTGTGGTTAGCTACAATTAGCTTTGAAAACACTAAAAAAAGTTTTTCTCATGATGGAATTGAAGTAGAGTCAACATCAGAAGATTGGTATGCAAGTAGTGAAGGATATACAGTAAGGCATCAGTTTATTAAAGGTATTCCAACAGTGCCTGTATTAACATATAGTTTAAAAAATGGATATAAACATACAGATAACATTCATGCATGGTATAAAACACACGCTATTGTTAATCGAAGATTATATGCTGGAAATGTAGCATATTATAAAGATAAAGAAATAAATTTAGATGATAGTGATTCTCCAAATGTTTTTCCTGATAGAATATTAAGATCCCCTGTTAATAAATTTGATATATTACCATCTTCAAGTTTCTTAGATATTACTAATAATGATGGTCAGGATATTGTTAAATTAGTTTCATTTAATCAAAAGTTATTAGTTTTTAAAAATGATGATTTATTTGTAATTGATTGTTCAGGAGAAATTGAATATTTAGAATCAACACATAGAGGAGTAGGAATATCTTCTCCTACTGCAGTATGTTCAACTCCTAATGCTATTTACTGGGTAAATAGTCAAGGTGTTTATGCTATGGATATGGAAAATCCTCCTGTAAATATTATAAAAAATATGATACCTACTGATGAATGGGTACAAAAAATATATAACCCATTTACTCATATTGAATATGAACCTCAGGATAATTTGTTATTAATATTTAGTAGATATAAAGATGTGGGAAATTCCTTATACGACCAACATGTTTGGGTTATAAATATTGCTACAGCAGGTCTTTATTTTAAAAGTAGTCCTTCTGTTATTGGTGGTTCTCAATATTCAAAAGGAGTTATTTCAAATAATAAATTGTATTTAAGTGTAAAAGATGCAAGTGGAGATGGTGAATCATTCCATGCTAATAATAGTACGGCATTTGTATTAGGTAATAAAGCTAGAGTTGTGCTATCATTTAAAATTAATAATTCAAGCCATAACAATAGTTTAGGAGGTACGGGTAATAAATATTTAATGCTTCACAAAGGTTCTACATGGACAAAAATTAATAATACTGCTTTTAATGAGTCATTAAATTTATCTGATGATGAAGAAGCAGCAAATCTATTGATCCCTTTATTTCTTGAAAAATCTAATACATTAGGAGTAAATAATTCTGATTACATTCATAGTATGAGTTATTTAAGTAGTAATGATAGTTTTTTAGTAACTGCATTGGCTAGATATGTTGGAGCTAGTTATACTTTAAATGCTGAATCTAAAGGAGATTATGGGTCTACTCCATGGGCATTAAGTGATGATGGAACTGAGGGTAATATTGCAATTGGAGATTTGACTAATTTTACTATTATGCAAAACCAAGCTGGTACTGACAATACTTATGGAGTATGGCAAATATATGCTGATAGAGGAAACAAATCTAATTCTGGAACAGAATACACTATTGAAATACAATATGGAATTAGTACTGGAAACGATTCATTTGAATCAAGAACTATGAAAACACATTACATTACATCGACTAATCCTGCAAATTTATATAATGCTGCAACTAGTTCAAATTATTCTAATGATTCTGATGCAGGGGAAACCAATTTAAATAATAGTAATGCATTAATAACTAATATACATGAATTTTTACAAAACAATACTTTGACAGATCCGTATTCAGGAACAATTAATTTAAATGACCATTTTAATTTTGGTGCAATAGCTACTGATTCCGATGGAAGTGTAACAGGAACTAATAATTTAAAATATTTTACAATGACAATGAAATCAAGCTCACCTTTTTCTTCATATTCAGATACGGCAATTAATGCATATGCAACTGGAGGTACTAATGGTTCAATATTAAGATGGGAAAGTGATGCTGAAAGTGATTTAAACAAAGCTTTACTAGAAACTAAAGATTTTGATTTTGAACAACCCAATGTAAGAAAAAAGATATATAAAGCATATATAACATATAAAGCAGACTCTGATATAAAAGTATATTATCAAGCAAATCAAAGCGGATCATTTACATTAGCTACTGTAGAAAACTCAACAACAGATAATACATTGCTTCATAGCACAGAATATACAAGAGGTGAAATTACATTTGGAACAGGAGGAAATAATATATATTCATTTGCATTAAAATTTGAAAGTACAAATGTAGCTAAAATATTTGACATTAATGATATAAGTTTTGTATACAGAATAAAAAGACCTAAATAATGAGTAATATTAATACAAAAATAAGACAAAGAATTAGTTCTGATAAATTATCCGTACAAACTAAATTACCTTCTAATTCAGAAGGTAGAGATGGGGATTTAAGATTAACTACTGTAAAAGGTGTAAACATATTATTTGGTAAAATAAGTGGTAAGTGGTATAATTTTGGTCATGGTAAAACAATTGGATATAGAAATAAAGCAGCTTTAAAAGAAAAAGTAACTGACGATCATATACGTCAATTAAATCTTGATAATGATTTATATATGAAAAAAGCTAAATTTAGTGTTTCAAATATTGATTATTTAACAATTGATTCTAAAGTTTTTGATGTAGCATCTAGCAATACTGTAAGTAAAATATCAATAGGTGATATATCTCTACAACCTACATGGGGAACAACTGGGTCTACAATAAAATTAGAAAATGGAGATAGTGGAGCTGATTTAAAAATATTAGGAGCTGGTTCTGCTTCAGGAAATAATAGTGGTGGTGATACAGTACTTTCTTCTGGTACAAAAGCACCAGGTGGTAGTGGATCTCATGGTTCTATAACATTAGGAGCAGGAGATAGTGGAACGTCTGCTGCTACAGCTTTAAATGTTAATGCTGCTAGTACTGTTTTATCAGGAACATTAACTATAAATACTATTAATACCGATACAGCAGGAGATAATTATTTAGTTGAAGTAAGTGGAGTAGTTAAAAAAAGAACTCCAGCAGAAGTATTGTCTGATATAGGGGCTCAAGCTGCTGGAAGCTATATAACTGGTAGTGGTTCTTTATCAGCTCAAGATTTAACAGATATAGGTAATTTAAGTGGAACTAATACAGGTGACCAAATTATACCTAATAATTATTTAAGAGATAATGAAGATGATACAACTAGTGGAACTATAACTGCAGCAGGATTTACAACTACAGGAACTTGGACATTTGATGATGCAACAAGTGGAACAGTAGGGATTACAACAGTTCATACAGGTAGTAGTTTTACAGACAATGATACATCTTTAATGACAGCAGGAGCTATTAAAGAAAAAATAGAAGCTTATGGATATTCAACTACATCAGGAGATATAACAGGAGTAACTGCAGGAGATGGACTATCAGGAGGAGGCAGTTCAGGTGGTGTTTCTCTAGCTGTTAATGTAGATGATTCTACTATTGAAACAAATAGTGATACATTGAGAGTTAAAGATTCAGGTATTACTCTTGCTAAGATGGCAAATATAGCAGATAATACAATATTAGGTCGCCACGATGAGGGCGATGCAGGTGCACCAATAGCTTTATCAGCTTCTTCTGTTAGAGCTTTATTAAATGTAGCCAATGGAGCAACTGCAAATACTGGAGATATTACAGGGGTAACAATAACTACAGATTCAGGAGGTGGTTCAGCAGCTTCAGATACAGGTGGTTCTGCTGATTTTTCCATACTAGGCTCTAGTGGAGTAGGAGTAACAAATAGTGGTACTACAATAACTGCTGTGGCTGTTCCTGCAGAAATAGACCACGATTCATTAAACAATTGGTCTGCTAATAAGCATATAGATTGGACAGCATCAAGTGCAGGTACTATACATGCTAGTAATTATGTTGACAATGATACAACTTATAGTGTTATGGCATCTGGTAATTCTTATGCAGCTGGATTAGTTGCAGCAGGAAGTGGAACTCATAGTAATCAATTTCTTAGAAAAGATGGGACTTGGGTTGTTCCTACAGATACAGACACTAATACAAATCAATTAACAACATTTACAGTATCTGCTACAACTGATAGTAATGCAACAACAATATCTCAAGGCGATGATTTAATGTTTGCTGCAGGAACAGGTATAACTTGTGAAACAACTGCAGATGGAACAGTTACTATTACTAGTACAGTAACAGACACTAATACACAGCTTTCTACAGAAGAAGTTCAAGATATAGTAGGTGCAATGTTTGCATCAAATACAGAAACAAGAATAGCAGCTACTTATGTAGATGGAGGAGTAGGAGCAGGTAAAATAAATTTAGTAGTAGACGATATGACTGCAGATACAAACACTAATCAACTTACTACTTTTGATGTTGATGCAGACTCAGGAACAGCAGAAACAATAGCTCATGGAAACACACTTCAATTAACAGGTGGTACAGGTATTGATACAGTAGTTTCTTCAACTGATACTGTTACTTTTGCTTTATCAAGTGGAGCTGCTCTTTCTAATTTAGGTGGAGGTAGTGGTGCTACATTTTTAAAAAAAGATGGTACATGGGCAACTCCAACAGATACTGATACAAATACAAACCAACTTACTACGTTTACATTAACAGCAGATAGTGGAAGTAATCAAACAATACAACATGGTAATACATTAGATATAGCAGGAAGTTCGCCAATAGTAACAGCAGTAGGAGCGACTGATACTGTAACTGTTTCACTTGATGACCCTATTAACTTATCAGAACTTAATGAAAGCACAGATGCAACAGATGATAAAATATTATTATGGGATGAATCAGGTAGTGCTTGGAAATATATGACACTTGATAATCTTCAAGATTCGATTGACACAACAGGTGGCGGTGGTGGAGGAGGCAGTAATTATGTTACAGATGACGCTGATGATACTATGGCAGGAACATTAACTATTGATAAAGATTCTACAGCAACAACATCAAGTTCTGTATATGGTATTGATATAGATTTAGACCAAACAGGAGCAGTTGCAGGTGGTCAAACAATTTCAATGTATGGAATGAGAATTAGTCTTAACGATGACGCTCCAACACACGTACAAGGTCATTATCCAGTTGGCATTGAAAATAATGTTATATCTAATAAAACAGGCACATCTTTTGCTATGGGAATGTATAATCTGATAAAAGGCGGTGATGCTGATTATGGAATAATAAATAATGTTGGGGAAAATGGAGATGGTACTACAGGTTCTATAGGTATACAACAAACAGTTTCAAATGATGGAATAGATTATAGACAAAACAGTAGTGCAGATATAGGTGATTACTTTAGTATGAGGACTATTGCTAATGGAGAAACAACATTAGCTACAGTAGATGATGACGGTACAAAATTAGCAAACTTGCATATGGAGATTCAAGGATTTGTAGAATTTGACGGTTGTGGTGTTGGGTTTGATTTAGTTACTCCTACATATAACGCTACTGATACTGATGTAGATTTTAGAACAGGAAATAAACAGTTTGTAACATTTGGAGCAGGTAATATAACAGATTTAAATTTATATTTTCCTCCAACTTCAGGTAATTATACTTTATTAATAAAACAAGACGGTTCAGGCTCAAGAGCAATAACTAATTATAAAGCGTTTGACCGTACAGGAACAGCGGCAGGAAGTTCAACAGTACTATTTCCAGGTGGTGCTAACCCAACATTGACAACAACTGCAAATAAAGTTGATATTTTGTCATTTTTTTGGGACGCAGATAATGAGATAGCTTATGGAGTTGCAACTGTAAATTTCTAATGAACAAGCCAATAAACAGAACAACAGTACAATACGCTGAAAATAAATATAGAACTTATTGCTTTCAAGCTCCCATATTTTATAAAACAAGCGAAGGAACATATGAAGAAATAGACCATACGTTTCAAGATACAACATCAAATATTGGTGAAATATCTTTAATGAACAAAGGCGTACTTAGTGTAGGTAAAAGAAAAGGAAATAACCCTCATAAAGTAGTTGGCATAAGACCTGATAATAATCAACATGAAGGAACTCAGCAATTAGAATTTAGTTTGGTCAATGTAGAATTAGATGGCATTTCACAGGAATTTAACGTTGAAGATGATTTAGAAATAAAGTTAAAAGCTAGTAAAGTTTTTCAATTGATAAAATTAAACAAAAGCTTTCAAAGCTGTAAAATAGAATTTGATATATATGCTAAAAATTTAGAATTACAAAATACCAAATATGAAACAGATACTACATTATACGATTATAGCTTTAAAATAACCAATATAGGCGATAATAATGGTTCTACTACTTTAGGTATGTATAACAGTTATAACGTTGAAAATAGCGATATTCCAAGTTTAGATTGTTACGTTGGAAAAATAACAGATGAATATATAACTACAGGTGAGTATTCAATTAGCGAGGAATTTGGTGATGATGATCTTTCAGATTATACTCTTGAGCAAATGTACATAGGTGGAAGTAGTGTTTATTATAAAGACGCAATTATATTTGCAGTTAAACCTCAAAATATAGATAATTTTGAAAGCATTATAACGTCACATATATGTGATATTTATGGATATGAGATATTTAATGATGGAGGAAAAGGTGTATATTTTACAAAAAATAATAAGAAAATTGGAGGATTTTATTCAAATGATAATACGTTTTTTGCATTTTTTAATACTCAGCCTATACCTGATAAAATTAAAACATTATTTAAAAGGAAGACATTCCAAGAGACTTCATATGTAGATTTTACTGTGTCAGAATTTGAAGAAGCTATAAAAAGCAGGTTTAATAAAGATTTAAAAATTACAGTTAACAGCGATAATTACAAGCCATTTGAAAGTAACTGCTTTGAATTTAAAATTAACAAACATTCTATGGTTATTGGAACGCCTATAGCCTTTAATGAAAATTATGAAAATTTATATTATTCAACTGACCATACATTAACTATGAATGAAGACGGTAGCTATAGGTATACGAAACTTTTAACGCCTAAGCAATCACTACTTTTAAACACAGCTCAATACTTAGATACTGCTTTGGCTATAGACCAAGTTGAAGATTCTATACCTTTTTACCAAGTATCTACATCAAATACTAGTCAACTACCTAATCCACGTACTCAAGCAAATTTAACGATTATAAGAGATGCTACTTCAGGAACTGCAGCTAATCAAGGTGAAGGTGGTATTTTTAATGAAGATTTTATTACTACAGCAGTAGGAAGGTCATTTTCAGCAACATCTACAACGACAGGTGGTAGTCAAAATAGTCCTGGAGTAACCACATATACAAAAACATGGAGATTTACTCAATCTAATTTTCATTTTGATACGTCAGGAGTAACTGATACCGTAACAGCTGTATCGCTTAGGTTTAGAGGCACAGGAGTTTGTACAGACCTTATAGATGGAGTTAGAAAAGTAAATATCATAGCTTTAAAATCAAGTATCACAGGAACTTCAACTAGTGCATCTGATAGAACTGATGAGTTTAATAATATGGTGGGACATACATCAGGTTGGGATGATACTGATGTTACTCAATACTCGTCAAAAACAGGTATTACAGCTGATGTAAATGCATCATATAATTCAACAAGTCCTGAAAATACATTTATTACATTAAACAGTACTGCAAGAACTGACGTAACAAATGATAACGAGTTTACTGTAGGATTATATGACCATGATATTTTTTACGAAAATCCAACTTTAACGAGTTTGACAACAACAAAACAAAATTATTATTCAATGAATCAGGTTGATGCATTAACTACAGCATATAGACCATACTTAGAGTATTCAACTGATGTGTTTGTACCGTCAGCAAATGATTCAGTATTTTTTGGAACTAATTTTTAATGAATAAAACTATTGGATATATTAAGGAGAAGATATATATTAGAATGAAAGATTTTAGAAAAAAGGAGATAGAATGTCTGGACCAGGCAGAGTAAGATTTAAAGCAGATTTATATAAGACTGAATTAGAACAAAAAGAAATTCTAGACGATATTGCAGATGATTTAGAATCTGCTACAAGTAATATTGGAATTGCTAGCACGATTGGTCAAGTTATTGGTCTTGGTGTTGGTATTTCTACAGGAAATATAGATAAAGCCTTAAAATATGCAGATTGGGGTAGTAAAATTGCAAAGTATGGATACGGACAAAATGCTTTAAATAAAATAAAAGATAGAGAAATTCCAGATTTTAAGTTTTTCAATAGAGAGTTTCAAGAAAATTTAGAAACAGTATATGACGATGTAGATGATTATGTAGATGCTAATATAATATCAGATATAGGAACTTCAATTGCAAACAAAATGTATAGAGATAGATTAGATCCTTCATTAATAGGTTCTGCAGAAGGATTAGATTATACTATGGGTGAAAAAATGGCTATGCTTTCAGGTTCTGACGATATTACAGGAACGGGATTGTTTGAAGGTATTGGTAAATTTATAAATGCATCTCCTGGAACTCCTGCATATGCAGTAGGTAAAGGCATGACTAATCAGAATATATTAAATCAATATTTAATGTCAGATAATGTAGATCAAGCAATAGGACAGTATTTAGCTAAATATTTATTCCCGACACCAACTTATACTAGAGACTATAGTGATTATGTAAAAGTAGGACCTGGAGGTAATAAATAATGCCAGGAATTTATGATGAGCCATATTCAGGATATACTTCAACTCAATTAGGAGAAGAGTTTTATACTCACGTTGACGATAATCAATTCAGTGGGTTTTGGGATAATTTATTAAGTGAATGGATTAATCCAGATGCTTCTTGGTTTGCTTATGAAGCAAATCCTAGTGCTCCAATTGATTATTCACAAGGATGGGCTGATAGAGAAGAATGGTGGAATGAATATGGATCTATGTTTAATTTAGATATTGAATCTGGACTAACTTCTTTAGGTAGAGAAAAAAGAATTAGAGATTTAGGTCAATCTCAAGCATCTACACAATTTGGAGTTAGTAGGTCACAAGAACTAGGAGCAATAGGTAAAACAGGTTTTGCTAGTAGTGGAGCTTATCAAAACACATTAGATGATTTATGGAGCAAATATGTCGGCTCTAGTGCAGCTTTAAATTTACAATATCAAGATGCTCAAAATGAAATTTATGAAGACCAGGGAGAATCAATTTACGATACATTAGAAGATATAGCAGAGCAAGGTGGTTTAGACTGGGAAGTAGAACCAGGTGTAGCTCATTGCAACTGTTATGGTGGTGGAGTTGTAAGTGGAGATCAATGTTTAGATATAGTAAGTGGTTTCCCAATGGGACCTGTATGTACTTAATAAGGAGAAAATATGCCAAATCAATATGATAATATGCAGTATATTATTCCTACTTTAGAAGAAGATGGACAATTAGCATATAATCCAAATGTTTTTATGAATGAATATGGAATGTATCTTGATGAATATGACCAATCTAACGAATTAATTGCTACCGCTGAGCATAATATTTTACAAGCTGATACTCTTTTATCAGGTTATGATGAATTGCAAAAAGCTAATAAAAAAATGGGTAAATTAGGCTTTGCTACTAATCAATCAGATACATTGCAATCAAGCATGTTAGATACTATTGGAACTGATCTTCAATTAAAAGAAATGAAAAAATTATCCGATATTTCTAAATATAGACGTAAACATAGAAAAGGAGTTTATGATATGCTAGGCTATGTTGCATCAGCAGGAGGATATGATGAAGAATATAGTCCAGGGATGCAAGAAATGAGTCCAGGAGAAGCAGATGCATGGTTAGCAGAGTATGAATCGGGAGATATAAATGTAGATCAAGATTTTGGAAGTCCATGTCCATGCCCAGATGGTGGATTTTCCGTATCATGTTGTACAGAAGAAGGATTTCAAGGTTCTACATTTGAAAACATTTTTGTAAGCGACGGTGGTGATATGGATATGACTGATTTGGGATTGGGATGGGATGTGGAATGGGGAAGTTATCAGGATAATTCTGCAGTTAGTGATTTTTGGTCAAGTGGAACAGTGACAGCATATCAAAATTATGAATCATGCCTTGAAAGTGCAGCTAGTGTAACTGAACAAGAATTTTGCTATACTACATTAGAAAATGAAGCAAATCAAGTACAAAATATAGCCCAAGGTATGGTAGTTTGCGATCCTGAACATGATTTATATGATGAAGAAGCATGTGCAAACTGGAGCATGGGAGAATAAATGGCAGATTTAAATAGTGCATTTAATAAACTTATGATTATTAGCGCAGGTAAATACCAAGCTGATAGTGAAAGAATTGAAAAAGACGAACAATTTAATAGAAGATTTAGAATATCTGAATTAGACCGTGTATCTAATTTTGCTCCAGAAATAAATCATTATGACTATGGAGATGTTATTAATGACCCAGATGCATTTAAAGATTATCAAAATGATGTTATGCATGCTTATAAATCAAGAAGAAGCGGTGAAGAATATGTTCCTAATGAAGGTACTTTATCACCACATGCTGAAGATAGGTTATTTACATATGGAGGATACGATTTAGATTATACTCCAGGTTTAATTTCTTATGAAGATATAGACCAGTATGATGCGTATTTATTTGGAGATCAAGCAACAGGTGAAGCTTTAAAGATTGCTAATAGACATAATTGGGGAGGTTTATTAAAACCTGTAAAGGATGAAAATTCTCCTTATCATGGGAATGTATTATTATCTGAAGATGAATATTTAGATTTACATGAAAAAAAGCTTGTAGGTAATATTCCATTAACAGAAGATGGTTTTTATGCTTTAAGTACAAGTGATATATCAGAATTAAAGAAAACATATGGTTATTTTAAAGAAGGTCTTGCAGGAGCTACCATAAGAGATGCTCAAGGCAATATAATTCAAAAAAATAATATTGTTGGTCCTGGTGAAGTAACTAAAATGATTCAAGAGCAAAATAAACTTATTAGAGAAAGGGATGCAGAACTTAGAAGTGATGCAGGATGGAAAAACAAGTTTGAAAATACTGAAAATTGGAGAAAAATTGCTGAAAGTGCTTATAGCGATAAAGACGAATTTGGTGGGATGCTTAAAAATAAAGCTCATTTTTCTGATAAAGGTCTTACTGTAGATGTAACTAATGATGCAAGTAGACCTGAATTAATGCAAGAAACTGATTTTACCATAGAAGAATTTAAAGATAGCTTTCCTAATGTATATAGTTTATACTTTGAAGGTTATCAAAGATTTGAAGATGCTTATAAATTTTACACTAGTACACCCCAACAAGATGATCAAGGAGTAATGTATGTAGGGTTTAATCAACAATTAGCAGAAGAATTAAGTTATTTGCCTAGAATTGAAAAACATTTTTTACAACAAGTTAGAGATTTTGAAGATATTAATCGACAAAGAATTAATGAAGGTATAACCGTAACTCAAATGGGCTTTATGAACGATGCTAAAATAATGGGATATGGTCGAAATACTGTATTAGATGATTTACAAACTTTAGATCCTATAATATTTAATGAAGTAGCTATAGAAAATTTAGGTCCTGATGCACAAAACAAGTTATTTAACTCTTTATTATCTTTAGAGCAAAAATATATTGACCAAAATGACCAATATGCTTTAGAATTTTTAGGTATGTATACTGATAGTTCTTTACCGATTACCAGAGCGACTGGTATTCCAATGTCTAAATTATTAATAGAATTACAAGGGAATCCAAATGAGTAGTATATTTTTAAACAAAGCAGTACAACAAGAAAAAGAATTGCAAGAATCTATAAATTTAGCTGATAGCACAAAATTAGCTGATAGTTTAAGAGTAGCTGATAGTTTAAGAGTAGCTGATAGTTTGAAAACTGCAAAAGAAGATTCTCTTAAATTAGCAAAATTACATAAAGAAATCAAAGATAAGGGTCATTTAAGCCTTATTGCACCAAATGCAAACTATACCCCTACTAAACAAGAATATGACCAGGAATTACTAAATTTAAGCCGAGAATTAGTATTACATGAAGCTAAAACCAATGCTAATGAGGATTTTAATGAATATATTGATGTAAGAAATCAAATACATGATCTACATAAGTCTTTTAATGGTATGAGTGAAGATGTGCAGTATGCTGGAGGAATGATGATTACTCCAGAGTATGGAAATATAACTGATGACCCTAGGAGATTAACTTTTTCAAATAGGAATAAATTAGATTTAATTTGGGCTAATGCTATGTCTCCATTATCAAATGTTAAAGATAATATTGTAACATTCCCTGAAATCACAGAAGACGGTTCTTTAGTTGAGGTAGATATGCCTCAATCGATTGCAAGAGAAGAAGGTTTAGATGCTGGTCCTATACAGTTATCTTCTTCTTTGGATGATACTACTATTGGAAAAGCAGATTTAAGCCTTGAAAATGTTACTAAAAGTAGAATAGTTGCAAGTAATCCTGAAATACATAATTTAATTTATGGTCAAAAAATATCTGATACAGAAAAAATTCCTGGATTTTATGATGCTTTAGATGAATTTGATTTAGATACTGAAGGTGATTTTGTAGAAGGTCTTAAAGAAGGTTTTAATATGCAAACTATGAAAAGTATTATATTGCAAGAAGCATTACAATTTAAAAACAATGGAAGAGATTGGTTTTATGCAAATGAAAGAGCTTTAATAGGCACAGGTAATACTGATTCTTATTTAGAATTTCATAAAAAATTAAAGGAAATGCCTGAATTTGTTCAAAAGAATATGCGTAAAAATTTACAAAAATATGTTAATGAGATATATGATATAGGTATGAGAATTTATAGCAATGATAAATTATATGATAGATATGCAGAACTTCAAGAAATGTTTCCTGAATATAGTTCTCAATGGTCTAGTGAAATTTTAGACTTAGATGATCATGGAAACAAAGATTTAGATTTTATTTTAAATAAAAAAGAAGAGATTCATAATGTTATGAAAGCATATCAATTTGACCATAATGAAAAATATAGCATTTCTCAAACATTAAATCAAATATCTGTTGATGCTTTAAATGAAGAAATTAATAAATTATCTGATGAAGATAGAACAAGTAATTTTGATGAGTTATTAAATATTTTATCAAATGAAATTCAAGAAAGCGATAATCTTGAAACATTTTTAAATACTGATATAGAGCAATTAGAGTTGCCAAGATAATAGGAGTATTATGAGCTTAGAAAGAGAACTTCAAGCCTTTTTGTCGGCAGAAGAAAATCGTAAAACAAGTTTAGGGAAACAACCAGCAAGAACCCCCGCTAGACCTGGCTTTGAAAAAGGCACAACAGGCACTTCATCTGTATTAGAAGCTGTAGGACAACCAATGGATGATACTCATTGGTCTCAAAATATTTTTGGTAATTTTTTATGGTCAGCTATGGATGAAGCAAGTTTGGGAGCTTTAGGATTTGCAGATGAATATGAATGGCTTGGAGAAGAAGGAGATAAATATTTAGAACAGGCAAGAACTGGGTTAACAGGTCAAGAAAAACAAACTGGAATTGACCCTGAAACTGGTAAAGAAATAGAATTTTATGGAGGTCCAGAAAACTTTGCAGGTAAACTAGCTTCAGGAGCTGGTACTGTTGCTGGATTTATAGCGGGTGCTCCTGCTAAAGTTGGATTAAAAGGAATTAATTGGCTTACTAAAACTGCTACTGCTAAAATGATGGGTAGAGAAACTCGTGAAGCTGCCTTTAAAAAAATTGGAACAGATGTTGCAGCAATCAAAGGAATGGATGATGTTGGAGCAAAAGTATATGGAAGAAGTATACATAATAATTTAGGTGAAGTAGTTTCTAAGGCTCATAAACCTGGAAAATTAAATAGTGCAGATGCTTATAAAGAGGCAATTGAAACATCATTAAAAACAAGTATTGATGATGGAGTAAAATCAGGATTAATTAATGCAAAAATAGGAGATCAATTAAGTGAAGTATATTTAAAATACTTAAAAGACAGACCAATAACTAGTGTTACAGATTATTTTACAGAAGTTATGACAAACAAAAAACTTGCTTACGGTATTGGATCTATTATTAATGAAGGGTTTATGTTTGGAGTATTAGATGCAACTAGAGAAGGCTTGCATGTTGCTATATCTGATGGTGAACATAAGTATGATTTAGATCATCCAAAATGGGGAGTAGTAGTTGGTGGTCTTTTTGGTGCATTAAAATGGTTACCTTCAGCAGGTAAATCTAGTCAAGGAAAATTAGATTTTTATTCTGCTCTTAGAGGTAAATTAGCAAATCATAAAAACATTATAGCTAATTCATCTTATGCTAATGTTAGACATCAATCTACGTTATTAGCTGCAGATTTAAGACCATTAGGAATGAATATTCAAAACTTTAAATATAAAGGTAAAAAATATAGATTTGATTTAAGTAAGCCTGAATCTGAAGCAATCAGAATATTAGATGATTTAAATATTAGTGTTACAGATAATGCTAAAAAAGAAATTGTAGGAAGAGTATTTGAAAAAACTGCAAATCAAGTTGGGAATGATTTATTAAAATGGACAACAAAAAATTCTTGGGCAAATATAAAAGACAATTGGCCTAAAATGGTACTAGGTGGTGCCGCAATGAATGCTAGAGGATTTTATGATATGATGAATGGTGTAGAAACTAGTGGCGAAGACTTAGCTGTTAATTTTATACTTGGAGCTGCTTTAAATAGAAAAGGTTTAGCAAGAAGACAAGATATGTTTCCTGAACAAATGCAAAGATTAAGACGTCAATTGCATACTATGAATTTATTGCCTCCTAAATATATTACTACAAATCCTATAGGAAGAATCCCTACTTTAGATCCAGCTATAAGTTCTAATTTAAATCCTTTTGCTTCAGACCCTATATTAAATTCTTTTGTACAACGTGCAGAAAATTTAGGTTTAACTACAAATAGTTTTGACGCTCTTAGTACTCCTATAGAACGTCCTGTTGGTAATAGACCTGGTGTGTTTAAAATGGAAATAGGAGGTGAAAAATCTGTTACGCAATCTACTGAACGTTTAGATTTGTTCCATCATTTTTATAGGTTTTTACAAGGAGCTTCTGCAAAAAAATATACTAAAAGTTTAGATTCTATTTCTGAAAAAACTGCAAAAGAATTTAATGATTTACTTTTAAAGGAATATGGAGATATAACCAAGTTTTCAAATCATTTGCGTAAAGTTGCAGATACTGTAGGTGAAAAATTTGAAACAGAAATAGTAAAAAGTGCTTTAGATGTTGTTGAAATAGTAGAAGGACTTAGATTAAAAGCTTCTTCTAGTGATGGTTCTATTGGTGAAATACCAAATATGTTAGTTATAGATTCTCATTTCTTTAGCCTTGCAAGACAAGGAAAATTAGGTGAAGTAATTGATTATTTTAAAAATGTAAAACCAGACAATCAAGAATCTGCTTTATATGAGTTAAGAGATAAAGTTGATAATATATTTAAAACAACAATAGAATTGCAAAAAGCAAATAAACGACAAATTAATCAAGCAGCATTTTTGAAAAATGAAGATACTGGTATTGCTAGATTAGAAGCATTGGCCAGAAGAATACAATCAATGGAAAGTGCAATTAATGTTGAGCTAGGTTTAAATAAAACAGCTAACAATGCATTTTCTTTTTCTCGTGTTGATGAATTATTAGGGTATATGCAAAATAGAATTTTAAATAAAAGGATTACAAAGTTTTCATCTTTATTTGATGCTAGCCATCCTAGTAATAAAGAAATTGTATCTTTATTAATAGATGCGGGTATTTTAAGAAGCGAAAAATCAGAATTAAGACTTGGGTTAAAGTTAATTGAAAGTGTAGACCAAATTAAGTTTATTGATAAAAACAGAAAAGTTATTAAAGATAAAAAAATAGTTGATGAAAATAAAATATTTATTAGTGCATTACTAGAAATTATTGGAACAAAAAATCAATATCAAACTACAAAAGTTGGTGATATATATATAGATCCTAGCAAAATACAATCATTAAAAAATATGTTTAATTCTTTAGGAATTAATGTAGAATCAAATCTGTTGCAAGATTTTTCAAATCAAATTGTCCAAAGAGTTGTATATGAAAATTTTAAAAATTCTCAATTAAATCCAGAGCAAAAAAACGTATTTCAGCAATTTATGAACTTAGGAACACCTAAAGAAGGTGAATCATTTTCTTTAATGCATTGGCATAAACCTGGTGGTAAAAGAGCAACTGGTATGATGGTTCATAAAATTGAATATTTAGGCACTGATACAGAAATCAGAGAAATAGTAAATGATTTTAATAACTATGTTACAGAAATGCATATTAGTGGTAAAGTTGGGTTAAAAGACAATGTTGTAGCTATGGGTGATACCTACACTATTACTGATCCTTCTACTTTTCATGTTATAAAATCAGTTTTACAAGATGCACAATTGTCTGCGAATCGAACAGCAGTTACAGAATTAAATGCTTTCTTTTTAAGTTCTGCTGAAAATGTAACAGGTGCAGATGCTGGCTTAACTTTTTTAACTGCATACCCAAATAAAGCTTCTAAATTAGTTAGATTGCTTATTAATACAGGTGCATTGGAAGTTAAAAAAGGTGATGGTAAAACAGAAGGCACTTATAAGTATGAAATTAATCAAGAAAAGTTTAATCTAGAATCTACTCAAACACAATTAAGACTATTTGTTGAAAAGTATGGTATTAATTTAGATTCATTAGATTTAATGGTGGAACAAGGTAAAAAAGCTGTTGAATCATATATGGAAGACTCATATGGTCTTGGTGATCATAAATCAAGCATGCCATTACCTGAGTTTTTTAAACTATACAAACCTAAGGATCAAGGAAATGTCGAAATTAATCCTACTCCTGAAAAAATGTTAAATTTTTTAAATGAGACATTATATACATTTGACATGAAATTTAAAGGATTTGATGGTATTATTGATGCTTTTAATAGATTATCAATTCCCAATGGAGAAGCTCGTGAAGCATATCATCGTTTAATGCAAGTTGTATCAAATCACATTGAGTCTAAACCTAAAACAGTGTATTTTTTTAGCAATGGAAAAGTTCAAAGTAAAGACTCCCATATGCATGCTTATGATAATCCTTATTATAAAGCATTAGATAAAATGGGTATCAAATTTGCTTTAGTAGATGGAATTACATATGATTGGGGATTTGTTGGAGACAGTTCTCGATTGAGATATGATATGTTTGATATATTCCAAGCAGATTCAAGAATACAAAATAATTATGATAAAGCTATCATGAGTGATAGAAAAGCAATGTTTATGGATTTATTAGCTAAAAAAACTAATGCTAAAGGATTTGAAAATGGTATTCAAATAATGGAAATGCCTGGAATGAAATTATCTTTAATTATAGGTAAAGATAGTGCTGTTATAGATAAAATTAGAACAGAGTTTGATAGAATATATAAAGAAAATATAGACAAAGTTAAAGGTACTGATAATGAAACTTTGTTAAAAACTGTTAAAAATAATCTTGAAAATTCTACTACATTTGATCCTGAAGTTCAACAGGTATTTAGAGCTATTATGGCAGAATCTATGATTAAAGGTAAAGATAAGTCTTTATTTACAGATTATCTATCGATGAATGAAGCTGATTTAAATAAATTTCTTGTAGGTAGACAAACTATGTTTAATACTTCTAAATTTAAAAGAATTAATAGTGAATTAGTTGATGCAATGGTTCAAGCTCATCCCAAACTAAATGATATAATTAAAACAACAACAGGCAAAGATATAGATGTAGATGGAATAGAAGCTGCTAAAAAATATTCTAAAGCAAAAGAATTTGGAATAGGTGTGTTTAACGATGGAGTTACTAATGGTGGTTGGAGTGTAAAAGAAAGTTTTGAACTCCATAATAAAGGTAAAAAATGGGAAGATTATTACGCAGATAGATTAAATGAATCTGCTTTTGATAGTATTACTTTTATTTCTAAAGAAATGGCAGATTTTCTAGGTTTTTATTATGCAGCTCCTGGTTCTAAAATATTTAAACCGATAATCAGTTCTCAAGGAAATGCTAATTTAATGTATGGTAAAACAGCTTTTGTATATGATCCTAAATTAGAACCTTTTTTTAAATCCAATCCTAATCTTGATATATTAATGGCTTCTTCAGCTGACAAACTAAAAGTTGCTGGAGATAAAATGATAGAAGTTGCAAAAAATGATTTATATAAAATGGGTAAAATAAATGATGCTAATATTATAAAAGTTCCATTAAATTCTATAGGAGTTCAAAAAATACCTGATTATCATGCTCCTAGTAAAATTGCACCTAGTATTATTAATAATCATACTGATATTGATTTAGCGCAAAGATTATATAATGATTATTTTGCACCACAATTAGGTGAAAATTTAAAAACTATAAGAAGTACAATGAATAATCCATTTATAGAAAATGAATTATTAAGAACAATTAAAGATAAAATGTCTAAAGGCGATCATGAAGCTTTAGAAATGTTAGATGGAACAGATTATCATATGAGTGCTCAATTAGAATGGTTAAAATTATCGCCTTATGCTTCTTTAGATATATTTGGTGAACCTACTAAAATGAATATTTTTAAAAGTAAATATTTAGATACTGCTTTAGCTCCTACTTCTGAGTACACTTTTAATAGTAAACGTATTAGATTTGGTTCTAAATCTGTTATTGGTCAAAAAGCTGACACTGATTTGCAAGGGACATTATTTAACAATGAAACAGGTAAAATAGAGCGTTATGGTGAAATTATGATACCTGAAACTATCGGAGAATTTGATGCTGTTTTTGATGGTAGAAATTTTAATGTAAGGGTAATTAATACTAAAAATAATGAAATATCTAATGCAAAAGATATACATAAGAAAATCATGAAAGATATATTTGCAGATGTGCCTAAAGAAAAATTAGATGCTACAATTGAAAAATCTTGGAATCATATGGTCACTTCAGGAAAACCTATGCAATCTGTATTTGATTTTTTTAATACAACTACTGGCGCAGATAAGGTTAGATATGATATAGGTATATCAACATTGCGTTATCCAAGAACAAGACCGAATGATTTACATTTATTAAGATTAAGAGGATTTGTAAAAGGTAGTGGTCATCAATCTATAGTTAATTCTAATGATGTTTATCATATATTTGAAGGTGATTATGATATAGATACAGTTGATTTTTTCTGGGGAAGTAGTGATGCTTGGATTGAAAATATACTAAGACAACAAAAAGTATTTGTACCAACTGCAGACGTTCAAACAGCTAAAGAAGTTTTACCTAATATAAAGCTATTGTCTACTAATGCAAGAAAAAATAATGAAGCATGGTCAGAATTAAATGGAAATAAAAGATCAATTGCTAATTTACGTGGAGTAGTCCAGGCAACATCAGCAAAAGTAAAATATATTGACAATATTGCTGCAACTGTTAGAGATTCTCAAGGTTTACCAAGAAAAGTATTAATGAGAAATAATCAAACAACAGAAGGTAAAGTTGGCTACTGGGAAATTAGAATGGACTGGGATAATGCAGATTTTCATTTAAGACAAGCTTTAGAAGGTCAAATATTACTTGATGCTTCTGCTCCAGATCCTAAAATATTACGTACTACTAGAGATTGGATGACAGACTTTTTATTCCCTAAAATAGATAATTCTATATCTAAAGAGACATTTAAAACAGGTGATGGAACTTATAATACTAATAATCTAAGAATGTTTCTTGATAGTAAAAACAATGGTATAGGAGCATATAAAGATAAAAGAGTAAGACTATTTAGAAAAGTAGAATATATAAAAGAAAAAGGTGAAACTATTGAAAGAGAAATAGATTTAAATGAAGTAGACATTAGATCTATTAAAAAATTAATGTCTGAATATTCTAAAATATTAGAAGTAATGCCTGGAAGAAAAGTTTATTCTCAAGCAGAGCCTAAAAAAGCTACTTATGAACAAATGCTTAATGCTTCTAATCGTTATTTTAATTATTTAAATTCTGCTAATTTCCAAAATTATATGTTTAAAGGATTATGGCAATCTCAAAATTTCCATCCTGATACAGGAGAAGCATCATATTCATTGCAAAAAGGTCCAAATGCAGCTATATTGAAGGATTATTTTGGTTATTTACCACAGACATATAATAAATATAACAAAACAACTGGTCAAACAGATAAAATACCATATAGATATAAAAAATACAGCACAAGAAATCCTTTTCATCCAGATGTATTATCTAAATTAAATGATATTTCTGAAGGAAGAGCTGGTGGTATTGCTGAAAAATCTTTATTTGCTATTAAATCAGATTTATTTAACAGACTTCATCTTGACAATAAAGTATTAACAAATGAAACTTTATTAAGAGAAAATCAATTAGTACATGAATTAATAAATAATCCTGAATTTGATGTTACAGAAATGAATAATTTTATGCCTAAACTATTAGGTGAAATTAAAAATGATATAGATATAATTAAAAGACTGAAAAAACAAATGTATTTTGTTAAAAAATCTAGAGCTAAAAATAAAGCAGCAAAATTGAAAAAACTTAAAGAAGAAATTAACGAAATGCAGAATAAAATTAAACCTTTATTAGTAGATGAAGCAGGTAAATGGAAAAAAACTAAAGATATTAAGAATTTAGAAGTAGTTGATATTCAAAGCGATAAAAATTATATAGCTGGAACAACATCATATTTTGCATTAACTTTTGCAAGAGGTGTTCATGGAGAAATGAATAATAAGCCTGGCTATCGTTCAAGTGTGTTAGAAGCAAGAAAAATGGTAGGAAAAGAATATGCTTATTTAAACGAACTGCATGGTCAAGGTTATGGTAAAAGATCAATTTTCAATACTGAAACAATGAAAGTTCTTTCAAAAACTTCTGATATTACAGATATTGAAACAAGAATACATGAAACAATTACTAGAAATGTAAATGAGCATGGATTAACTTGGTTATGGGACTTTGCAATGCCATCCAATGCTCATATTCAGAATTATATTGGTAGATATAAAGGTAATGTTATGCCAATGGCTATTAAAGCTAGTGGTAATTATAAAAGAGCTGTAAGATGGTTATTAGATGCTCACGCTAATCAATTACCAGAGGGATTTTATGTAGCTCATGGTGGTAGATATGAAGCAAGTACATTTACAAAAGTTTTACAACATCTAGCTCAAGTAGACTTTCAATATAGGCAATTATTTTCAGGTAAAGGTAAAAATCTACCTTCAGACGTATTTGAATTAAATAAAATGCTAGCATATGGTGCACCTAGATTTAACTGGAAAATGGATAATATGTTTAGCAAATATACTGATATAAAAGCTACAAAGCATATAGATGAATTTAATCCATTTGGAATGGGTAGAAGATACGATCAGCAAATACAATTTTTTAGAGCATTATCTAATTTAAATGAAAAAGTTAGTGGTCAACAATTTGATCAAGGAGCTGGTGTTTTATCTTATACAAATCAATTAATGATGGAAAATGGTTATTTATTACCACAAAAAGTTATAGCTTTAATGGCAGATGCTCATTCAAAACTAGATCCTATTATGTCCCAGGCATATCCTGCATCAATAGATATTCGTACAGGTGAAGCTAAGCCTTTACGTCCTTTTGATTTGTTTAATAATCCAATGCATGTATTACTTGGAGGAGATGGATTGACAGGATCATCTATTAGCTTAAACCCTTATAAGGCAATGAGTTCTACATCAAGAAGTAAAATGAAGAATTTAATAAGACAAACTAAAGATATGATAGAAACAAATGAAAATCATTGGGAAACAGAATTTAAAGAAATACAACAACCTCTCGATGTATTGAAAGGAGAATGTTAATGGCTTGTAATCCTTCTAAAAACTATATGGAAGTCTATAAAGCAGGGAATCGTTTTATGTCACATCCCTCAGTTAAAAAAATCTTTAAAAATCCAAGTGATCTTATAGTAAAAAAGTTTGCTCAATTATTTGGACATCTTCCAAGTGAATGGAAAAATTTTGAACTAACAAAACCCCAAGTAAAGCTATTTCAAGGTGAATTGAAATATATGTTAAAACATATTAAAAAAGGTAAAATTGGAGGTATTTTTGGTTCAAATTTATATACTACGTCAGGAGTTGTAAGGCGTAATCCTCATTTAGCTGAATTATATAACAATTTTTTAACTATTAATTATGAATTTAAAGGTAGACAAGGTTATGATACTGAAAAATTTAGTAATATGATGAATTATTTAGCAGAAGCTGGAACTATTGAAGGTTTATTGCCATCAACAAAATCAATTGTTAAGTCGCAAAGATTAGCAACAAAATATCAACAAGAAATTGAAAATTTAAGAATTGATCAAGCTAATGGAAAGAATGTTAATCGTCAAATTGCTGAATCTGAAGCTAGAATGGATAAATTTTTAAATGAAGGTGAAGGTGTTGTATTTAAAGAATTTATAACTATGATTGAGAGCAAAACAAAAGGTATTAGGTCAATACCTGGAGTTATGGATATACTTGTTGATAAAGCAAAGCGTCCTGAAGGAAGAGTATTAACTGAAAAAGATATGATTAAAATTAAAAATTCTATTCATAATTCAGGGCTTACAAAAACTCCACAAATGGCAGATGCATTAACTAATTATATAGAAATGATGCATAAAAGTTATCACACTTTAGAATTGGGAGTAGAAGCATATATTAATGCTGTAAAAGAAGGTATGGCTGCAAAAGGTATTACTAATATTGAAAAATTAAAACAAGTTGAAACTACATTAAGAAAGAAATTACTTCCTGATGAGAAAATAGGATATTATCCTCATTTTAGATATGATTTAAATGTTGATTTTTTAGATGGTTTAATGCCTAAATTGCAGAAATTATCATCAGATAGTGCATTTGGATCAGAACAAGGCGTTAAAGGAGCTATAGATACAGTTGATTTATTTGAAGCTGCAGTTGGTGATATTAACACATACTTATCAAAAAGAATTAAACCAAGAACAAAGAATTTAGATGATAAATTATATTCTATGAATTTCCCTGTTACTGTAAAAAGGTATTTAGATGAAATTAATAGATTTAATTTTATTGCTCACACTCAATTAGTTACTAGAAAAGTTTTAAATGATGCTTCTAAAGCTTTTAAAAAAGGTAAAGATTTGGAAGGATATGGTCGTCAATTTGTTGAAATGGTAATGGATTTACATCATGCTCAAACTGGAACTAGAGATGTTACTGGTTCTCAATGGTGGAACAATCTTTCTAGAGGTTTATTAAATTTAGAATTTGCATCAAAACTAGGTCTTAATATTAGATCTGCTGCAAAAAACTCAACTCAGTATTTATTAAATTTAGTAGAATTTGGTCCTATAATGATGAATAAATCTAGAAATTTTTATAATTTAGATCCTCAAATGAAAGTGTATGTTGAGGAATCAATGAGAGAGTCTGGATTAAAGTTTACTATAGATAACCCCGAATTATTAGATTATAAAGGTTCTAAGGCATTCAAACAAAACATTACATTAAACGATAATAATCAAATAGAATTTACAAAACCAAGTAAATTAAGTCAATTTGCTGATGGTACAAGCTTTTTAGCTGGTAGATCAGGGTTTATAATGAGAGGTATTGAGAACTTTAATAGAGAAAGTACTTATAAAGTAGGTTTTTATAAAATGTGGACAGAATTAGCTAAAAATCCTCGTTTTAAAGACATGATGAATGAGAAATTTGATGGCAAAATGACTAGCAAGCAATGGGAAGATATATTAAAACGT
>Ga0163179_10000118_pt1 | contig 56076 bp, 81 predicted proteins | sample AtlANTMetagenome_FD_109643 | JGI IMG/M metagenome (GOLD analysis project Ga0163179, IMG submission 109643) | Marine eukaryotic phytoplankton communities from the Atlantic Ocean - Atlantic ANT 2 Metagenome | ecosystem: Environmental > Aquatic > Marine > Oceanic | place: North Atlantic Ocean... | reverse complement strand
ATCGTGAACAGCCATAGTTTCTTTTGGGGGTTGTTTCATTTCATATTTTAAGATAATATTACTCAATCTTTGAGCAGGCCAGTTCTTCTGTACCATTTCGTCTCTCAATTCTCGTAAATCTTTTAATATGTCTGTTATCATTTTGCTCTTTTACTTCTTTTAAGTAGGTATTCTGCTACTTTATAAATTCTATGTAAATTAGTAACCTTATCTTTCCAATGTTTCGCCATTAAAGGTTCTGCTATTTTTCTAATTGCCTTATGTTCTTTAGATTGTTTTACACCTTGCTCAAATACAGCACCACCAGAAGTCTTTGCTTCTATAAAACCAAATTCGTGTCTAATCTTTTCTGTCATCATTTTTCTGTATCACTCGGTGGACCATCGTTACCATCATCTGGTAAGAATACATAACTTGTTTTATCTTCTTCATTCTCTGTTTGTTCGTTATTATCAAAGTCAGGTCTAAATTCAAAGTCTTCTGTAAACTGAAAGAACCCATTGTTTCTATCGTTTAAGTCATCTGATACTGGTTTGTTTAAAGGTTTAGTTGTGGCAGAAGTTTCATCTGTCATATTTGCATATTCTATTCTTGCAGTAACTACGCCTGTCTTATTCATTCTTAATTTAACGGCGTCATCTACAACCTTTTGAATAGGGTGTTTCATATTAAATTGTCTGTAAAGTAATCCTCTGATAGCGTCCATTGATAACGCTAAGTCTTTTGTAAATACATCTTGTTTTGTGTCTAATCCCATTTGTACAAATCTTCGTACTAAATCTAATCCAATCTCGTCTGTTGCCGCCTCTACAAACTTCGCCGCCTGATAATCTCTCATCTTCTTGGTTGCTTTAGGGTCGGTTTCTTTTGGTTGGCGTACCATCTTATTCTCTGGAAACAAGATTATATTTTTGTACGCCTCGCCTGGTTTATTGTTGTCGTCTTCACTCATTTGTTATAGTACCTTTGAAATCAACTTTTCCAAGTTTGTTATAATATTCAACTAATTGATTGTAACCACCAACAAGTTCACCATCTATTTTAATTTGAGGCATAGACCTTACTTTTTTACCTATGTCTTCTATCATAGCGTCTACACTCTCAAATTCTTCCATCTTCTTTACTTCAAAAGATAGACCAAGGCCTTTTAACAAGGCCTTTGCCTTATCGCAATACCCACAATTATTCTTGGAGTATACGATTATATTATTGTTCTTCTTTTTTTCCATTTGCAGTATCCTCAACACTTTTGAAAGCGTCTGCGGCCTTGGACTTCAACTTGTAGGCGTCCACAACTTCTGCAATTGTGTAGTCATACATCTTGTTAAACTCACCAAGAGGTAATCTTAAACCTATCCAAGCACGATAGTAACCTTTTTTCGTTCTAGTTACTTCTTGAGCAAAGATTTCATACCCTCTTACAGGTGTATTTGCGATGATGTTAACCATTGCAGTTTCTACCTCTGTAACAACGGTCTTAACATTTGTCTTACCTACTTCTGTTACAAAGATTTTCGCTTTCTTATTCATTTCACCAGCGACAATATCTGCCATTTCTGCCTTGGCAATCAATTTTGCTTTTTCAATTGCAAGTTCTAGTGATGGAGATACAGAAGTACCAACTCCAAAGATACAAGTCTTCTCGTCATCTTTTGTCTTCCATACGCCATTATCTGCCCACATTGATATATCACAAGCATTCTTTTTATCAAAGTCTGCCATATACCATTTAGGCACTTCATTTACTATCTTGTCGCTCTCTTGCTTAATCTTGTAAGTCTTTGAGGAACAAGCATTTAGTGTAATCGCCAATACGGCAATCGCACCTATTTTTATTATATTTTTAACCATTCTGTTTTATACTCCCAATTATACTATACAACATTTCGCTAAACTTGTCAATAAGCTGGTTTTCTTCAACATAGGCAACCACATCACTGGCCGTAGCACCTGTCATAATAATAATTAGAAGACCAAGAATAATAAGATTTTTCATCATTTTACCTTCTCTTCCATTGTCCTTCATTTGTTAAACACGCTCTTCCGAAGGATTTAAAGGCGTGTGAAGGTTGAGAATACAACCTACAATATTCTGGAGCATTCAAATCTTTATAATAAAAAGCGGCAAACAATTCCCAATAACCAGGTTTCTTTGCCTTTTCAAGTTCAATTTGCTTCTCCAATTCTTTTATCTTTTCTTTATCAGTTCTACCGTGTTCGGTATCTGCACATTCCATAATTTCTTCTTTAACAATAGTATTATCATCTAGTTCTTTAATCACAATCTTGATAAAACACCATTGTCCGTCTCTCTCAAATCTATCTAAAACTTTTGTATGAAGAACATTATTCTTTTCGTTCTCTTCCATAAGTTTAAGTTTCTTATTGACTTTTTCGTGTATATCATTTATATATACATTATCCACAGGTGCCGATTTAATCTGCATTACTTCGCCATCAAGTGGTTCTACTTTCTTCATCGTAAAAGTTTCTGCCTTTGCCCAATTCATTGATATCCAAATCACAACTAATAGTGATAAGATAAACAATACATAATCTTTTAGAGTTCGCATTATCTAATTAGACCTTTCTCAATCCATCTGCCATCAGGCATTTGACATACAACACCAAATCTAGTGTCTACATCTGTATCTGAAATACCTATCACAGGCCAAGATGATTTTATATTAAATGCACTTTCATATTCTTTACACATAAGTGGACCTTGAGCATAACTTCTATTAATCTTAATCGTTCCATTTGAACCTGTTTTGCTATTCAACCAGTTCGTATAACTTGCATTACCTGGACCATTGTTCAAGTGGTCTACAAATACTGCCTGGTGTAAATCATAATCACTTGCATATAATAACTCTGCACCTGCAAGAGCACCAACTACGGCACAACCAGCGGCAATGTATGGGTCTGTCCCAATCAATTCAACACAGGTCATCGCACCTGTGGCACCACCTAGTGTTGCACCTAAATGACTTCTGTTAAATTTAAACCCTTTAGTATTATTAACATCTACTCGTTCACCACCAGAAGCGTCTGGAAACTTATGTGCCGTACTACAAGCACCTAGTGAAATACTAATTAGTAAAATCAAAATTATTTTGTCTAATCTCATCGCATACCTTTTTGTTGTTTTCTGTTAATATTATTTTAAAGTCATTGACCGTATTGTCTACAACATATCTCTCATTCATATTGTTTTCTTTCCACCAGACCTCTGCCCTTGCGGACACAGGCCTAATAAGAAATGTACCATCATTATTACTCGTTAATTGAAAGTCCATTATTTACTCCCGAACCAACCCTTAATCGTATTCCAATTATTAGTTGTTTGTTCTTTTGCAGACGCCCAAGATTTTGCCTGGTAGTCTTTAGATTTCTCAACTTCACCTTGTATAAAATTTACAAGTTTGCCTGGTGTCTGTATAATAGTGTTAGCAAACTCTTGCGGTGTAATTGTTTTGTTTTCTTCTGCAATAGTTGTTGTTGCAAACAACACCATCGCACATACTAAAAGTATTTTGTTCATACTTTCCTTCCCATTGTTGTAATATCAGCAATGTCTACAACTTGATAATTACCTTTGTTGTATGCAATACTGATTGTTTTACCTTCAGGTAGTTTAGGTTTAATAACCTCTCTTTTCGTTGCACCTGACACTATCCTGTTTGAACAAGGTAGTGATTTTCTATTAGAAGAGTAATCTGGAAAAGGATAACCTTGAAAGTTATTAATCACTTTACCATTACTATCTAAATTCACGCCGATAGACTTCAACCACTTGTTGTGATTTTTTCTTACTATCTCTAATCGCATTTCTCTAGTTAAGTAGTTCTTCTTTGTCTTTGCCATACTTCTTTGCCTCAAATTGTTTCTGGTCCAAGTAAGTTCTACCAAAGACTTTCATATAGAAGTGGTCTCTTGGATTAGGTGCCGACCAGGCGAATATCAAATTATCAAATTGTTTTTGAGTAATATGAACATCCCTCATCGCACTTGGATTTTCTTTTTTGAGTTGTTTCATTTCTTTTAGAAATTGAATACGGTTATCGTATTTCTCTTTTTTGCCTTTTTTATCTTTGGCGGCAGCGATTTTGAATTCATCGTGTACCATTTCTTTCGTGTAACTAAACGACATATTTTAGACCTCTCTCAATTGTTAGTGTTATAGTAACATAAATCTGATTACCTGTCAAGCATTGGATAATCGTTGATTTATAGGGTTTTCGCCCAAAAACGGCGCCGTAGGACGGCGCTGGGGCGGCATTAGGGCATACCTGTGTATGTTTGTATACCATAAATTACTTGGTTTTCCTTGGTTTCTTGTTTCTTGCCTTTTTCACTCTGTTGGCAATACCTTCATTAATCATCTGGTTTCTTTTTCTTTTGCCAAATGGTAATTCCATCTGAGCATTCTTTTTCCAAAATCTTGTTTCACTTAATTTCAATTTCTTCTTTATCTTATCATTGTATTCAATTAGAAAATAAACAAAAGCACCACCTAATACAGATAGTACAAATAGACCTAATATTGTTTCAGTAAACATATAAACTCCTTTTAATTAAATGTTTTTATAGGGTCGTTTGCAAGGTCACCCATTGGCATTTTAGGTGCCTCTTGTTCTTCAAATTCTTTGATTTCTTTTTCACGATAAGCAATACCTTCGTCAATGAGTTTAATCGCCATTGCCTGATTGCCAAGTGTCAATTCTTGTTTGATTTTTTTGAGTTCGTCTATTACGATTATTACATCAATCATTTCTTACTCCATCCAACTCTTATCTTCTATATATTCGTTTTTCTTAACTACATCTTTTATCTGCATAAAATAACACCAATTACTTCCAAAGGTAATTGCACCTGTGTAATCTAATTCAGTATCATATGTTTTTACAGAAGCGGCCGTATCTAACTCGGCAGCGATGTCTGTCTTTTCAGTAGCAATACCGATGTTAGTTATAACACCTTCTCTACCTTTTTCGTCTCTGATTGTATCACCAATATTAATTATCATAATGTATCCTCTCGTTAGTGTTTTGTTTTAAAAATATATTCTTTATCATATGAAAGACCTAGAGTATAACAAATATAACCTGTATCTTTCTCTTCTGTTAGACCTTCGGCGTCTAATACCCATTGAATAGCATTCTCTCTATCACTTGCGCCAAGTTCAAGATTTTTCTTAATCTGTTTTTCAAAGTTGTTATAGGCCTCTTTCTCTGCCTTCTCTTCTTGTTCCATTTCGTACTGCGCCACTTTACATAAATGTTCAAATTCTTTTTTAAGGTCATCGTCTGACATTTTAGAAAATTCGTAATGTCTACCTTTTACGCCATAGGCACTTTTGTGCATTTCGTAAACATCTGTTTCTAGGAAATACCTGTCTAGTTGAGCAGGAGTTGTAATACCATAATTCTTCCAATGTTCTAAATCTTCTGTAATCATACCAATCCAAAGACCTGGTTCTTTATCCATCTTCTCTTTAGATTTCGCATTGATATTTTTAAGATGTTCTAGTAGTGTCATTATGATAATACCTTTCTCAATATTATAATTGTTGTTAACATAAATCCCATAAGTAGGAAAAACGATAATATCATTATTTACCTAATTTACTATCGTTTTCTAAATTGATAGCGATATCTACATCACTATCGTTTTTAGATTGTTCGTCCATAACTTCATCAACATTGTTTTCGTCAATTCCAGTTAATTCAACATTTTGTACTGATAAGATTTTACTCTTACAAGTATCCCAATCAAATTGACCATCAATCATTTTAGATATTAGATTATCAACTTGTTCTTCGGCTGTATCCCAAGCCCATTGCATAGTTTTAGACATAGTGTTTGTCTCCTTTGTTAGTGTTGTTAATTAAATTCATACTATATAATAACATATCTGTATATAATGTCAAGCAAAATCCACATAAAATATCACTTTTTTTGTTCTTATTTTGTTCTAAAATCAAGAGAAATACCCCATATTCCACATCAATCCAACGATTGATACGACTGATAATACTAGGTTAGTTGTGATGATAGAATACTCTTTCCATATGATACCTACGAATACCCATAGGAACCCTCCTAAAACCGTTATAATAGGTCCTAAAGGGTATATATTGATAGAGTTTAGCCCTACTCCAAGTATCAAAACACCTGTTCCGAGCCATTTAAGAATATTAGATATATTGTTATTTTTCATCATATATACATAATACCATAGGTAAAAAGCGTTGTCAAGCACTTTTTTCACTATTTTTGAAGTTTTTTTGTTGATTTTAAAGGGTTTTTAGGCGAGCCAATTGAACATTGCTCGCATAGATAGTAGTAAATACATCAATTCCATCAATGCTCTCGGATAATCTTTATCTCTGTACCCGAACCAGACCCACATTATACACGCTATAATTGAAAGGAACCAACCTATCCATTGAGTATTTACATTTGCTTCTGATAGTATGTAAACTGAAGAAATTGCGATTGCAAGTCCTAACCATCTATCCTTATTCTTTATCTTTGTCCATAGTTTGGTCATAGCCACACCTTGCAATGTAGAAAGCGTCTACTATATCAGTAACAGGATTTGATAGAGTTTGTTGGTCTAGTGCTTCCATCAGATTTATACCTGTTTCTTCATACCACTTATCATACATTCTTGTTTTGTCTGCGTTACCTTTACCAGTTGCCATCTTCTTAATAACTGATGGTACTAGTGTTACAAATTTCATATTCTTTTTGTAAAGTTTATGTTTAAGTAAACCTGTGTTCTCGGCAAGGTTGAACACCCTACCTTTACTACCAAAAGAATAGTCTTCTATGAATACCGTAGGATTAATACTATTTCCTACTGCTCTTTTGAATACCCAATTAGATATATTATCGTGTCGTTCTTGTTGATTGGTGTAGTCTTCTATTCTGTCACCAATAACTTTACCATCTAAAAATACACCTTCGTATTTTTTAGTACTTGTAAGATAATAAAACTTTGCATTTTCATAACTTAAATCTTCACTTTCAAATATACAACAACAAGGACAAGTCAAAGAATAATCAATTCCAATTATCTTCGTCATCCTCCTGCTCCTCAATAAGTTCTTCTTCATCTGCGTTGTCAAGAGCCGCACCACAAAAGACGCAAGAGATTGGTTCTAAATCTTCTTGCTCCCATACTAATGTAAACTCCTCCTCACAATGAGGACAATGATACTTTCTCTTGTTCATATTATAATTTAAATTTCTTAAACTGGTCTTTCTCTACATCTTGTTTAATGCCACCGATAACATAACTTTCAATCTCTGTTTCCTGTGGTGCATTTTGTAGACTTCTTGAATTGAACCAATGTTCGGTCCAAGGTAATGGGTTTGCACTTCCAACATCATACTTTGCTTTTAAACCTATTGCCTTCATTCTCTTGTTAGCAGTCCACTCAACATAGTTATGTAGTAGTTTTTCTGATAGACCTACCATAGAACCTTTAGAAAATAAATGTGTTGCCCACCTTTTCTCTTCTAATACAGCGTCATCGTATAACTTCTCTACATACTTTTCATTGTTTTTAATAACCTTATTCATAACTTTATCATTCTCTGGTCCTCTGTAGTTATTAATAATTCTTTGTGATACAGCAAGATGTTGACTTTCGTCTCTTGCAATAAATGATATAATCTTTGCACTACCTTCCATTAATTTAAGTTCACCAAAAGCGAAACTACAAGCAAACGATACATAAAATCTTAAACCTTCTAGTATGTTTACCGTACATAGTGTACGCCATAACTTCTCTTTTAGTTCATACTCATCTACTTTCATACCAATAGATTTCTTATTACCTAATTGTATTAGTTCATCGTAATGTTTAGTAATACTTTCACTTCTAACTTCTATATTCTTATCGTCTATGATAGTATCAAATACTTCGCCTGGATTAGAATATAAGTTTTTAATGATGTATGTATAACTTCTACTATGAATAGTCTCTATGAAGTCCCAAGTTACAATACAACCTTCTAATTCTGGTAATGATACAAAAGGTAAAAATGCCAAACAAGGTCCTCTGCCTTGTACACTATCTAACATTGTTTGGTATTTCAAATTAGAAGTAAATATAAACTTTTGTTCTGGTCTTAATAGTGACCAATCTGACCTATCTTTTTGTAATGAAACTTCTTCTGGTCGCCAGAAGAAACCTAATTGTTGTTGTGTCAACTTATCAAAGATAGGATATTTCATACTATCATATCTTTGTACCTGCAAATCTTCACCGAAAAACATCGGTTGCTTTGTAAAGTCTAAACCTTTTTCTTTATTAAACACACTAGTTGCCATTTATTTTTTTATCTTTCTCTTTATTAAATATTACACGCCTCACATTCCTCTTCACCTTCTGGTGTTGTAGGAATAGTGATATCTTGTAACACATTCTTTTCTTGTTCTGGCTGTAAGTTTACTGAACCTACTGCCTGCTCATCGTAAGTCATAGGGTGTAAAGGTTCAACTTCTTCTTTCTTACCGTCATATGTATTCTGATAGTAAGAAGTCTTCCACCCATATTTATAAGTTGTTAATAAGTCATTTGCCATTGTAGAAATAGGTACTTGGTTCTCTGAAAATAGTTCAGGATTATAAGACCAGTTGCCTGATATACCTTGGTCAAAATATTTCTGCATTACTGATACAACATTTATATATCCAGTATTGTCTTTCATATCCCATAACAAAGTATAATTGTTTTTCAATCTAGCATAGTCAGGTACAACTTGTTTCAATGTACCTTTCTTTGACTTCTTAACACTTAAAAAGTCTCTAGGTGGCTCAATGCCGTTTGTAGCATTTGATACCACACTAGAGGATTCCGAAGGCATTTGGGCAGAGAGAGTGCTGTGTCGTAGCCCATACTGCATTATATCTTTTCTTAATGTCTCCCAATCAAAGCTGAGTTTACGATTTACAATCTCATCAACTTCTTTTTTGTAAGTATCAATAGGTAAGATACCATCGGAATATTTTGTTCTATCAAAGTAATCACATTTAGTTTTTTCTTTTGCGATTTCATTACTCGCCCTCAATAGATAATACTGAAATGCCTCTGTTAATTTATCAACTTCTTTCCACGCCATCTTCTGGTCGTATGTATAACCTTTTTTCGCAAGGTAATGAGCAAGACCAATATAACCTATACCAAGACTTCTTCTCGCCTTTGTAGATACTTCAGCGGCCTTTACAGGATACTTCTGATGGTCTATTACTTCTTCTAATGCTCTTACTGATAAATCACATAGACTTTCTAATTCGTCTAAATTTTTCAAAAGACCTACATTGATTGCACTTAAAATACATAATGCAATTTCACCTTCTCCGTCTATATGTTCTATAGGGTCTGTAGGTAATGTAATCTCTTGACATAAATTACTCATATTAACTTTGTCTTTAAATGAAGAGTGTGAGTTAGCGTGGTCTATATTCATAATATAGATACGACCTGTCTCTGCTCTTTCTTTTAGTAAGTCAAAGAATAAAGATTGTGCAGATATTTTCTTTCTATAAATTTTTGTATTCTTTTCATAACTTAAATATAGTTCATCAAATTTATCTGTACCAAATGCTTCGTATAAACCATCTACTTCGTGTGGTGAAAACAAAGTTATATCTTCATTGTTAATAAATCTTTCATAGAATAGTTTAGATATTTGAATAGAGTAATCTAATTTTCTAACTCTATTATCTTCACTACCTTTATTGTTTTTCAATACAATAATATCTTCTATCTCTTTATGCCAGATAGGAAAGTGTACCGTAGCACAACCACCTCTTACACCATTTTGTGTACAAGATTTTACGGTTGCCTCAAACTTTTTTAGAAAAGGTATTACACCAGTATGTGCAACTTCACCACCTCTAATCTTTGAGTTGATACCTCTAATTCTTCCTGCGTTGATACCAATACCTGCCCTTTGAGCAGTATAATAACCTATAGCAGTATCAGAAGAAAATATACTAGGAAGACTATCGGCCACATCAACAAGGACACAACTTGCATATTGTCTAATAGGCGTTCTAACACCTGCCATAACAGGAGTTGGAATGTTAATTTTAAATTTACTAATCGCTTCATAATACTTTCTTACATATGTTAATCTTTTATTTTTAGGATATTGTGCAAATATAGTAGCCGCAATCATAATATACATAAATTGAGGTGTCTCGTAAATGTCACCTGTACTTCTATCTTGAACAAGATACTTATCCATAACTTGTCTTAAACCTGCATATGTAAAATTATAATCTCTATCGTGGTCTATCATAGTTTGCATACGGTCAAAGTCTGCCTCTGAATACCAATCTAAAATGTTCTTATCATAGACACCAAGTTTTACACATTTCTTAATATGTGTTTTTAAACTAGGGTGGTCCCACAATCTTCTGTTAATAGATTTTCTCAAACTATAAAGTAATAGTCTAGCGGCAACATATTGATAGTTTGGTGTTTCTAGTGAGATTAAATCTGAAGCAGATTTTATTAATATTTGTTGAATTTGGTCGGTAGGAATGTTATCATAAAATTGAAGTCCACTATTCATTTCAACTTGGGAGGCAGATACACTTTTTATATCTTCACAGGCGTATTCTACCATATCGTGTATTTTGTCAATATTAAGTTGTTCTCGTCCTCTGCCGTTTCTCTTAATTACATAAATTTCGCTTACACCGTTTTCGCCCATAATTTTTATCCCTCTATACTTTCTTATATGTTATTAATTGCTGACTTGCTGATAGTTTTGAATATGTGTTGATACTTATAATTTCACTTAATTGTACTTTCGTAACTCCTGTCATAATCAAATCATTTACATCTTTCAGTTGAATGTCGTTTGGCCAAATAAAAATATTGTAACCTTGTTCTATTATTTTTTCCATACGACTTACTATTTCTTTATTTCTCGGTTCGTTATCAAATATATATGTAACTTTACTAGGGTCAATCTTACTATCTAAAGTTAAGTCTGCCCCACCAGCCGCAATACAATTATCTAAAAACAAACTATCAATTGGACCTTCAACCACAAATATATGTTGTGTATAATTTACTCTTTCTAGTCCAAATATCTTTTGTTTGTTTTCGTCTAACTTGATTGTTACATACTTTGGAGTTTCGTTTCCAAATGCACGGCCTTGGTATGCAAATACTTTACCTTGTTCATCATAAAAAGGTATGACTAATCTAGGGTGGTCGTATTTACTTGTATTATATTTTCGTGGTGCTATCTTATGTGCCCACGAATAAAACTTATTGCAGAGATACAACTTATCATAAAACTTTTCAGGTATAAGTCTTTTCTCTACAACTTTTCTTGCTGGGTGTTCTTTATCTAAATCAGCAATTTTAGTTAAATCACTTATGAAGTCATCTTTTATATCAGGTTTAAAATCATATTTAAACTCTGGTTTCGGTGTCGCTGGTGACGCCGTTTTATATCTTTCTAATAGATATTGTTCGTAAACTTTTGGGTCAATAAATTTTAGAAAGTTAGCAAGATTTTGTCCCATACCACAATTGTGGCATTTGAAGAACATATCATTTTTTACACGATAGAAATAACCTCTACTTTTCAGTTTAGATTTTTGACTATCGCCACAATGTGGACACCTGAAGTTGAAGAGGTAATCCCCTTTTTTCTTGAAGTGACCAAGTCTTGCTGATATTTCGTTGATAAATTTTAGGTCAATATAACTTGACATATTTGCACTCTTTTTTCATTTAGTACTCATCATATACTAAATGAGGTACTATGTCAAGCACCTATCCGAAAATAGTGATAACCCTTACTGGACCTTCATCAATTCTACGACAAGCGGAAAGTTTCTTGCCAAGATGAAGCCAATTACTATAGAACCACCAATAATCAACCATTTCCACTTTTCTAGTACATTTACTCTATCTCCAAGTGTATTTTTGATTGACTTGATTTCGTTCATTATTCTCTTTTCTGTAAGTTCTATATTTTCTTTTAATGCAGAATATCTTTTTTCTGTATCTTCTTGTCTATCTTTTAATTTAGAGAAGATGATTTCGTCTAGTTTTTCTGCTTGAGATAATTTCTCTTCGTGTACGGCAAGCATAGATTTAATGCTAGAAGATATACCTGTTAACTTCTCAATCGCTGTGTCTAGTCTTTTGTGTACCATAGTAGATTGCTGAAGTTCAGATTTTAAAACCTCTATACTTGTTCTATTGTCGGCGACTTCTTTTCCTAGTGAAGATATAGTCTTTCTAGTCTCGCCGTTACCGTTGCCGTTTCTTTCCATTTAATTGTCCTCTAGTTCGCTAAGGGATTTGAAGACTTTAATTTTAACTCTTGTATTTGTAATTTTAAAACTTCAATTTCTTTATTGTTTACTGCAATTCCTGTTTTGTTTTTATCCATATCAGATAAATCTACATCTACATTCATACCATCAACTTTAGTTGTTAAAGATGTTAGGTCAATCTGTAGTTGTTTAACTTGTTCTTGTAGTGGTGCGATATTCACGCCTTTTTGATTTTCTAAAGCAGTTAACTTTGTAGTAAGTTCACCATACTTTACAAAACCACCACCAATTGCAACTATGGCTGCTATCAGAGCGGCGATACTTGCTAGATTATTTTTTAATTTGTCCATTTGATTTTTCCTATAAGTTTTCTTTCAATTGTTGTATCTCTATCAACAATCTCTGTTTTTCACTATTTATTCTATTAAGTTCTCTCTTCTGTACAATCAGCGGGTCTTTATCGCTGTATTGTGCAAGAGTTACATTACCATATATTTGTTGTTGCTCAATATTTAGTTGATTAAAGAAATCAGGATTACCATCTTGAAGTGAAGTTGGTTGATAAAATTGTTTCTTTGCATATAAATTTAAATTAGGTGCTTCTGATTGAATACCTTTAAGTGTTACATATTGAATTGCCTTAACCTTATCATCAACCCTCTTCAATGTTAATTCAAGTTTTGCGATAATCTTTGCAACTTTTATACCTATGCTACTGACTTGTACATTTTCTGTAGTTCTAACCTTAACATCTGCTGTCTCTGTAGTGTCAGTCTCTCTTGCATCCACTCTTTCTTCATTATTCGTCTTCGTCTCCTCTCCTTCTGTTTCCGTATTTTCAGCCATTCTAGTTTCAGTTGGAGTTTCTTCTGATTGTGTTTCTGTCTCCATTGTGTTCGGACGGCCTGTCTCATTTTCTTCAATAGTCTCGGTGTCAGTAGGTTCGTTGTTTGAAGTTGTATTATTTGCATTTGGTTCCTCTGGTTGTGGTTCATCTGCCATAGAAGGTTCTGCCATTGCTGGTTCTTCTTCTACGGTATTTTCTTCCGTCATCGGTTCGTTTCTTACATTAGGTATCTCCTCTCTGATAGTTTCTGGTTCCTCCATTTCAGGTTCACGCATCCCAGGTGGTAGACTTGTAACCATAGTCTCTTCGGTCATTGTCTCCATTTCCATAGGTGGTTCTACCATATCAAAGTCTTCTTCTATCATTTCAGGTTCAGGCATTTCGGTCATCATATTAGGACTTCCAAAATCAATTTCAGCGCCTGTACTGCCAAACATTTCATCTTCTGGTATCTCAATCAGTTCTGGCATTTCAGTCATCATATCAGTTTCCATTGGCATTTCAATAGGAGGTAAATCATCCATTGGCATTTCCATAGGTGGCAGAGGTCTGTCAAAATTCATTTCCATAGTAAGTTCTTCTGCCATCTGACTTGATAGTTCGTTAAAAAATTCCTGTTCGCTAATATCTTGTACAACTAATTCTTGTTCAAAAGTGTCTCTTAAATCGTTTGTGTCTATAAAGTTATCAAAACTTTCTACTACAAATACTTCTAAAGGTATCTCATCAAAGCCACCAAATTCATTTGGTACTATAACCTCTAATTCTTCTATTGCTGTCATATCTACAATACCAAAATCCATAGTAGTAGGTAGATTAACTTCGTTACTAAATTCTGCTTGTTGGAAATCTTCAATTGCCGTTTCTACATCTTGGTCAATCTGTTCAAATAAATCTATACCTGTTGTATCGTCTTTTAAATCTAATGCGTTATTTAAATCTGTACCAGCACTTGTACAAGTACCTAATTGTTGACAACTTGTAGTTTGTCCTAGTGTAGTAATAGATAACTGAACATTGTCTACATCGGGACCACGGTGTAGATTGTCATTATTTGAACCATCACCTAGGTTAAATACTTCGGCTCTTATTGTAAAGTCTGTTTGTGAGTTTGGATTTTGAGTATAACTATCTGTATAATTTGTAAACTGACCACCATTGAAACTTCTATTAGGGTCGTGGTCATTTATTACTCTAGTTTGTGTAGTAACGGTACCATCAGCGGCTGTGATAGTTTGTTTCATTGTGAAGGTATTTTCAATATTATTCCAAAACCAGACATCGGCAGACATCGTTGAAACAAAACCTTCGTTAATTTGTGATTGTGTTAAGTGACCATCGCCAACTAGGGCGCTGTCTTGAAATACATTATCTTCATCGTGACCTTCAAACGCAAGTACACCACCTGTGCTATCTGCACCATTAGGATATGTAAATCCAAAGTTTCCGTGTGTGTGAATACCATCTGAACCAGTTGTTGACCAGTCAGTTGTGGTTGTAGTATTTCCTGTACCGAATGTTGAGTTGCTAAGAATGTTACCTGTTACGGTTGTACAGGTTCTATCCCCTAAACTATTGGTGACGCAAGTTGTATTTGCCTTACTACTATTTACTGAAAAAATTGTAAGGGTTAATATCGTCAGCAAAACGGTCCACTTTAAACCAGACATATGCCATAACTCCTAAATATATTAGTATAAATTCCATTACTTAACCTTTGGTGTTTCTGTTCCTGAAGTATCAAAGTTTGCAGAAGATTTTTTCTTTTTCTTTTTCTCATTCTTTTTCTTCTCTTTCTCTAACTGCTTCTCAACTTTCTTTGTGTAGTTCTCAATCTTCTCATTTTCTTTTTTGATTGCATTAAGAATAACGGTAGTTTCGTCAAGTTGCATTTGTAGAGATTTCTCTTCTGCTGTTTTGTCTTCGTCTTCTTTGTTTCTGTTTTGTATAAGAGCCAATCTTTCTGTATAGACATCAAAATCAGGTCTTAATTTATCGTATTTTTTCCACTCTTCTGCAGCCGCTACTCCAATTTTACCTTGGAAAGGACAAGGAGTACCAGATTGTTCCATTGCAAAGAATACTCTAGGGTCTTGACATAGGATTGATACGGCAGCAACCTTCATTCCTAAATCGTTTAAAACTTTGGATAGTTTAATTCTTTCACAATTTTCGTCTATCATATGTTTTCCGAAAGACATACCAATACCTGGATATTGTAATCCACCTGATATACCTACGGCACAAACATCCTGCGACATCGCACTCATAGAAGGTGCTGAGGCAGTATTCTGTTGGTCTTTTAGACTTGAAGTGTTGTTTGTAGAGTTGTTAGTTGTAGAGGTCGTGCTACTAGATGAACCAGATTGGTATGTAGTAGTGCTCTCTTGCGAGTACCCACCAGATATAGTGGTATTACTGCCAGAAGTATTTGTCTGTGCATTGGTAGTCGCCCCATTTGAAGTAGTATCAGCCCAAGAAGACCCTATGAAGAGTCCAATCATAACAACACATAACAAAATAGACTTTGATAATCTATCCATTGTGTGTTCCCTTTTTTATTTCTTAATTCTCATAGACATAGTGTTTGTCTATATGATTATTTATAAAAAGTAGGCTTTTGTTTTAAAAGAAAAATTTGACTTTTTTACTTGTCAGATTTTTGACTATCAGGTTCGTAATATTCTTTATATGCGTCAATTAGGTCGTTAGTCTGTTTCATATGATTTCTGATATGTGCGAAATTCTTTGCGATTAATTGAAAATCTTTATCTGTTAATCCAAATAAGACAGGGTCTATACCCTCTTCTTTGAGTTTTGCAAATACCTCGTCTGCGTTTTCAGAAGTGATGATAATCCATCTTAACTTCTCTAATTCAGGTGTAGTAGGTTTAGGTAGGTCTAACTCTTGTCTTTCTACCTCTGTTGTAAATATGTCAAGTTTCTTGACGCTAGAACAACCTGATAGAATGAATATGAGTAATATACTAATTATTATATGGTACATAATTCGGGTTCGCTATTGTTGGACATTCTCTGTTAATTTGAGACTTCTTCGTGGCTTTCTTCTCTTCTTCTGTCAATGGTGCTCCCATTGATATTTCTACGCAACGGAGAACATTATCACTACCACTATTGATTATCTTCTCTATTACCTTTGTCTTTTCTAATGCAACTTTACCAAAGTCTCTTCCACCTTTAGTAAATCTCTTATCTAAATCTGCTAAATCTTTTTGTAGATTATTAACTAAAGCGTTCATTTTCTTGTTCGCTTCAAGTATCTGACCAAAGTCTGCTTTCTGCTTTTCTATTACTTTCTTCTGACTTTCTACTGATTGCTCTAGTTTGATTTGATTGGCTTTAAGAATTGCGTTGTCTTTTTGTAACTTCATTACATATACACCAGCACCTGCGATACCAGCGACCAACACACCAACCATTATCATTTTTGCATATCCAAATATCATTACTTTATTTTCTCCATTATCATAAGTCTTGCCTGTCTAGGAGAGTAATTGTTAATACAAATATACTCTACTAATGTTTTTCTAAACATCCAAAGACTTACTTCTTCCAAAATTTTAACTTACCAGCGAGTTCGGCAAGGTCTTCAAATTTTTCATTGACATACCAACCTAATACAAACCCTATAATTAAACCTATTGTTAAAAACATTATTTTCTCCCTTTAAGTTTTACTATTTCCAGTTTTTGTTTTGCTAACTGGTCTTCTAATTTATTTATCTTTGCGACTAACATAGGAAACTTTTTAATAAGTTTTTCTTCCTGTGTTAGTATTTGTAAATCGTATCTCTTCGCAGCCCAATTATACCAGCCATCTACTTTCTTGTAAAACCAAATACCCATTTTAGTTTTCTTAAACCAAGCATTTGTAGATTGCCCTATGATAGCACCAGCGACTGACTTAACTAAAAAGAACCACATATTATTTCAATACCAATGGTGGTTTTTGTCCTCTTGGTGCAGAAGAATTGATTGCCCAACGGCCAAACATTCTTACAGCGTAAAAGGCAGACTTGATTTTCCAATTAGGAACTGAAGGTTCTGAATTTTCCATACCTTGTCTGAATATATTATCTGCTATACTTCTATATAGTTCTCGGTGTTTCTTTGTGGGTATTCTTCCGTCTTTAAAAGCACCGTTAATTTTTTCGTATAGTATATCGTGTATCACGGCTGCTCTTGCAACATCAAATGGTGCAATAAAAGCCCAACATATTCTTGGTACACTTGCAAGGTCAGTTATGTACCCAGCAGGTACCGTAATCTCACCTTTATTTTGTCCTTTATCTTTAACTTCAACTCCTGCAACTATCAACTTTGCAATTTCTTCATTATTCAAATCCTTTGACTTAAACTTCAGAGCCTTATTCAACACCCAATTTCTAGGTGGTAAGAATATAGCGTCTAATAAACCATTAAACATATTTACTCCTTATTTGTATTTGTCAGATTTTCGTTTTGTTCCATCTGACCTCTTTATTAATCCTTTTGCTTTTAGGTGGGTTATATCACCAAAACCTGCCTTACCTGCTTTGTATCTTTTCATTGCGTCTTCGGTATCAGGTGCGTCTTCTCTTGCAACAACTTTTAAGTTTGCTGTTTTCTTGTCTTGGTCTATACCGTGCCTAGGGTCTTTTTGTGAAACAAGTCCTACACTTCTCATAGTTCTATGTCTACCCTTTGGTGGTGTATCACCTAGTGAAGCGATAGGGTGCATTGCCCCATAACTACCTTGTCCAATACTACCAAGAGCACCACTACCATATTCTTTTAGTTTTGCTTTTTCTAGTATTGTTTTTTTGGGAGTTGTATCTACGAAAGTCGCTTCTGACTTTCCATATGTAAGTTCATCTACGATTACATCTAATCTATCTAATTGGTCTAATACACCATTTAGTATAGCATTATTACCTACATTATTTTCTTGAATTTTTGAAGATAACTTTTTCATTATTGTTCTTCTTAAAACATCTTCAGCGTCATCTTTTTTCTTTTTCTTATCTTGTACTGCGTCTGGTGGCATAGATACCCCACCTCCTGCGACAGCATTTGCTGGAGCGTCTTCTTTCATAGCGGCGAAATAACCAGTTGACTTACCAGTACCAGTTACTACTTTACCACCAATCTCTTTTGCTTTCTTTTCTGCGTCTGGTTTATTTGTAAATAGATGAAACTCTTTTGCCTTTTCATCTAAATCAAATATTGCTTCTGCTTCTTCTGGTACACAATTAGGTACTTGTTTGTTTCCTTTTTTCTTGAAACCAACCTGTTTGTAACCAGTCCAACACGCTTCCCATACATCTTTAAAGTTTTGCATATAATAAATCTCCTGGGACTAAAACTTCTAATCCACTTTCTGTGTGTAAATTGTATATGTCTAGCCCTAATATATTATTTATGGGTGAGGTTTCTTCCATACAGACGATTTCACTATCTTTTGAAATAAACTCATCACCATCATACAGGTCTTCTTTCAACATATATGTTCCTTCTTGTAATTTTCTTTGTACAAAGTATTCTTCGTTAACAAAGGTAGGATATTTAAACTCATCTATTGACTTTAAATATTTCATACAAGTCTCTTCTAATATTGCACTATGTCTATCTGCAAAATCTTTATCTTCTTTAACTAGTAATGCAAGTGCTGTAGCGAAACTACCAATACGACCACCAAGACCAACTTTACCTAGTATTCGTTTTAGGTTAAAAACAAATCTATGTAACATAGTATACGATGATTTTTCTTTTGATGTTTTTAATAGTCTGTTTGGTTTTAAAACCTTACCATTTTTATCAATGATACCTGTAGCAAATGCTTCTTGCTTGTCAAACGGAGTAACTAATAACTTAATCACTCTATATGCTATTAATAAATCTACTGCTCTACTTGCCATTATAGTCTCTCTAATTCTCTCTTTATAAATTCGTCTTCCGTTAAAGCAATTAACTCTTTCGGAAACAAATAATTAAGATACTGAAAAACAGATTTTAACATTGGCCAATACTTTATATCATTTTTATATAACAATAAAGTTATAGCGGCGTCTGTACCAAAGACATTTTGTAAAACGATAATATGATTTACCACAAGGCGTATCTTTAATTTACCTGTGAGTTCATACTTCCGAAACAATCTTTTGAGATATTTAAATCTCTTTATATCATCCCAAAATTCTTTTTCAGTTTCAAATGTTGGATTATCATAATGCTTTTGAGCATACAATAACCAATTATCTTCGGTTATCTGTTTGAACATATGTTTACACTAGTTTAGCGTAAACCTTTGATGAACCGTTAGACAATGTTTCGTATTTAACTTCTAATTTTAAATTATCAATACCTGGACCATTATCTACTACCACATCTTCAGGTTTAGTTTCAGTAGTCTTACCATAAGTACCACCAAATTGCTTAACTTCTCCTGTTACCGTACCACTTGCACCTTCTAATTTCATAGGACTAATATCTAATCCTATTCTCATAAGGTTTTCTCTTAACTTGTCTACTGCGTACTGAGCCTTGATATATTCCATATCTGCTACAGAACCAACAAACGCATTAACTCTTTGTAGAACGGATGGGTCTTTCAAATTGGCTGTTGACATACTGCCATCTTCTACTGCATTACTAGTAGAAGTACCAACCATTTTTCCATTGCCTTCTTTTAAATGTTCTTTAAATGTTTTCATTTTTTTCCTCTTTTTCTTTTAATTTATCAGATTTAGGATTAACTAAATCTTCTTCAAAATCATTAAGTTCCTTTTCTTTATTAACTTCGTTAGGATTTGTAGTTAATATTTCCTGTAGGGTTTCAGATTTTCTAGTTATTGTATCCATATTACTCACTTTTTTGCTCCACTAAAGGTTTAAGTTCTTTCTCTGCTTCTCTTAATGTTAAGTCCGAGTCCGCTTTTGCCAAAAGTTTTTCACAAACTTGTACACCACCGTGTATGGCATTAAGTTGAGACTTCGCATTTGCCAAGTCTTGTTCTAACTTATTGACCGTTTCAGTCAAAGCTGCTCGTTCTTTAAATAATGTATTGTATTCTTTCTCAACTACTCCAATTGATAAAGCCATAATTATATCTCCTCAAAAATTTATTATGCTATTGTAGCACCATTATGTGCGATTACATTCCATTTACTATTTTTAAATAAACAAGTAACCGTTTCACCTTCACCGTTTAGAGTGATAGTTGAACCACCTCTCAAATTAGTTGGTGTTATTACTATATTGTTACCACCAGTTCCAATTGCAATGACGGTCTTAATTTGACCATCTGTACCATCTGCAAGAGACAACGATGTTGTACCACCTGATTGGTCTACTTCTGCAATCGCTGAAGTTACATTGATTGCTGTTGAAGCACTAGTTAATGCCTCTGAAGTTTCTGCAAGTCCTAGGTAAGTAGGTATTCGGTTAAAGACATTCTTTGCCGTTACCTTTTTATTTACTGGTGTGTTTGAAGGGTCATCAACAATGTGGAACAAATCCACACTTGCCAATGCTGTGCCCAAGTCATCAAGGGCTGTGATTTTTTTATCTGCCATTTTAGTTCTCCTATAATTCCGAGTTAACGGTAAACTACTCCTGACATCATATCAGGACCATTACTACTATTTATACATAAAAAAAGGGGACCTGAAGAGGTCCCCTAGAATTATTATTATTGTTGTTTTTTTACTAACTACCAACCGTGATAGTGCCAGCAGCAGTACCTTGAGCGGCACTTATTGTTCTTACTGCATTTCCACCACCAATAGTGTCTACTATCGTTCCACCGTTCAAGTCAATAGTTTGAGCACCGATTGATAAAACATCGGTTGCATTAACAGCGGCATTTGAAGCCGTTGCTGAAAATTGTAAACTATCACTTGTTACTGGAAGCGTACCGTCCATAGTAAGAGTTAAATTTGCACTCCCACCTGAACCAGTTTGGTCATTATCAACAACCATAAGAGGTGAAGCAGTTGCAACCGTAACTTGTTCGTTGAAATGAACAAATACTTTTACTACTGAACCACCAGCACCAGATACCGTCTGTCCAACTTCAAAGTTTACAGCGTCAATTGTTGCTTGTCCTAATTGTGTTGCTAAATCACCAATAGCGACTAATACCTCGGGTGTAGCGCTTGCGTTGTCGTTTCCTGACGCCTTTGTGCCTGCCTGTTGAACCCATCCACTTTTATTAGCAAAAACTTCTTTCTTTTGCTCAGTAGTCAGGTTTTTAGGTTTGCTCTCGTCATTCGTGTCTGCTCCCCATAGTCCCATTGTAATTCTCCTTATTTAAGTTAACTTAATTTTGTTATAACAATACTATTTATACTTATTTGAAGCCAAGTTTTTTCAATTCAGATATTGTCTTAGCAGTACTTGTATGATGTATACCTATGCCACCTCTTGCCTTAAACTGATTAATGTTCTTAATATAGTCATCTATCAAGATTGTAGGCAGGCCACCAACTTTAGCAAAGTTTTGTTTTTCTCTTCGTTTTACTAAATTTACTTTACTACCAGACATTCCTAATCTTGTTCTTGCCCATTTACTCTTGCCAGGAATACAATTAGGGTCAGTAGTTTGTTCTACATATGCAGATAAAATATGTGGGTCGTATTGTCTAATGAAAGACCATAGTCTTTGACCACCTGGATTCCAATCCATTGTAGCCCAAAAGTTTTTGGTCTGCATAATTGGTTGCCATTTATCTCTGATTGTTTTGTATTTTCTACCAGGTTCTTTTGCCCAAGCATTTATGGACATACCTGTTGCCTTTTCGGCAGACTTCTCAAAATTACAAAGGACACCATCCATATCACAATATATTCTAGGAAGTTTCTTATTATTCTGTCTAAAATTCTCTAGTATTATATCGTTTCTTAATTCTTTGTATTTCATAGTGTTAATCCTTTTATCATTATGCTTGTATTATACCTCATAAAAAAGTAAAAGTCAAGCAAAAAATTAACTATTTCTTATGCAGAATAGTCAATTTTAGGATTTACTTCTATTTTATCAGTCTTTGACTTGTTATCTGTAATTTTTTTAACAGGTTCCGTAGTTTTAATATCTAAATTGTCAGATTTAGGAGATTGAGACTTTGGTAATATTGTATCTGAATTGTTATCTTCTTTCTTTGCTCTTAATTTTGCAAGGTCTGAAGCGTCAATCTTACCATTATTGTTCTTATCTATCTTCTTCTGTTTAGGTGACAACTTCTCTTGCATTACTGCAGCCGTGATTGCCTCTTCAACTGAACCAGGTTTTGATTTTAAATATGCCATATTATTTTCCTTTTACTTTAGCGGCGAGGTCTTTATCTGCACCTCCCCAAGTGCCACTAGATTTTGTGATGAATGAATTTACTCTAGCGAAAGCCCATTGGTGTTGACTTGCACCAGGTCTATGTCCACCTTTCCAAGCAGCCATACCTCTGTCATATACTTTTTTAAGAATACCATAAGGCATTCCTGATTTATCTGACTTTTTCTTTAAGGCAGAAATTTGTTCGTACTTCATCTTTGCAGGATGATTTACCATTTCAATTTTTTCTTTTTTCTTAATGATGTTTGTAGCAGTAGCGTATCTTACACTATCACCGTCTTTACCATATCTATCTTTAAAGGATTTCTTCGGTAAATCATCTGCTTTTTTATGTACCATCTTAATTTGTGATTTAGATAAGTCTGCCTCTTTTTTATCTTTGCCCTTTTCTTTATAACCGTTTGCAAAAGCGGCCTTTCTTTGAGCGTCTGAAGCAAAACCTTCTTTCATTTTTGTCTTTTCTTTTTCTTGTTTATCTCTTAAAATCTTATGTGCAAGACCTACTTGTAAAGGTACTTCACCTGTTTCTGAATTAGGTTCAGGTTTGATTGCCTTATTCTTTTCATTCTCTAATTTAGTTTTCAACATTTGTATTTGGTCTTTAAGAGCGTCTACATCTACTTTAGGTTTCTTCTCTTCTTTAGGTTCCTTCTCATCTTTCATATCTTTAAAAGATTTTAATTGAGTAGGTTTAGTCATATCTTCTTCTTTTTCTTCTGTCTTTAAGTGAGACCTAGTTGCCAATTGCATATCTAGTATCTTTCTCATATTACCTTTTAGTTCAATACCACCAGGTACATCTGATACTTTTAGACCGTGTTGTTTAGCAAGTGAAACCATATTAGACTTTTCTTTATCGTCTCTGAAACCTTTAATAGTTCCTGTGCCTTCTTCTAAACTTGTTTGTTCAGCAGTCATTACTCTTACATCGTCTCCGTACTTCGCAATAACAGCCTTATGAATACTCTCTACATCTTTTGCACTATCAATTCTAACTTCTGAACCAGAGGCAGATACTTCACCACCACCTGTTTTACCTTTGAACATATTAGCAATTGCTCTTGCCTGACCAGAGTTTTTACACATATACTCTAGGTACTCTTTGTATTCTTTAATCTCTTCAACTTCTTCAGCAACAACATTTGCACCATAGAAGTTCATTAAATCTTTTGCAAAGTTATTAAGGTCTCTACCTTTACCATCAACTTTGATTACACCACCTGTTACTGAAACACCTAAATTTTGTTTCTGTAAATCTGTGATTGCTTGTTTTCGTTTATCCATATCTCGTATGGTAACTTTCATTTTCTTAAATTCTTTTATTTCTTCTTTAGGAGTTTCTTCTTCTTGTACTTGTTCCCAAGACTTCTGTTCAAACGCAGAAAGTTTAATACCTTTTGGTACAGGTATTTTCTTTTGTATCATTCTTGATACTGACATTGCAGATATAAATGGTATGTCTGCTTTAAATAATTTAGGAAGAGCGTGGTCAGGTATCTTATCAAAGATATTTCTCAATTGATTTGCTTTCGCCATAGAAATTCTAGCACCTTTTAAAGGCATATATTCTTTCTTTAGTTTAGCAATTTGAGCGTCTGTAAATTCGTTTAAGGTATCTTCTTTGATATCTGTCTCACCTAGAATTGTTTTAATAGTTGAAAGAGGAAGTTTCATTTTCTTCGCAATTTCTTCAGCAGATTTACCCTGGTCAAAAAGAGTAGCGATTGTTTTCATCTTGCCTTCTTCTATGGCAACATCATTCGCCCACACTTCTTCTAGTGCTTCTCTCATTGATTTTGTATATCTTGTCATTGTTTTCTCCTAAATTTCCTTTATTTCTAAAATTAGTCGTCCTTCACCTTTTATAATTCTATGGTAAGTCATTTTAGGAATTTTAAATTTCTTCCCCACTTCCATAGTCATCGGTAGTTCATTATCAAATTGAAACTTCCAGCCTACGCCAGAAATAACTTTTACAATTCTATCGTTCTCGTCTCTATGCCAAACTAACTCTTCGTCTTTGACATCGTGATTAAATGCTCTCTGCCAAGAAGTTTGTGTCTCGTCTTCTCGCATATCGTAAAAACAACTCATCTAAACCTCCTACCAAAAAAAGTTACCTCCACCTGAAAGTCCTAGCGACTTTGCATAACGAGGTAAGTTACAAGCCCAATAAGCGGCCTTTGTTTTATCCTTTTGCTGGTCACATCTATGTCTGGCCGCAAAACTCTTTCTCGCCTTCGGGTCATCAAGTTTAACTCTTAAACCTGTAGTATCACCCCAAGTTACTTTTTTTATTTTATCACCGTCTCTTACGAATACATAAAACTTTTTGGGTCCACCTTTTTTAGGTTTGTTAAGAGGTGGGTCTTTTTTCTCCTCCTCTTGTATTGGACAATCTAATGGTACTTTCATACCTTCGTAATCTGCAAACTCTCCAATATCACTCTCTAATAAAGTTCTATCCCAATCACTTTCAACATCAAGTAAACCATCAACCCAGAGGTCTCTTGCTTCTCTGAAAAGTTTATAAAACTCTTCACTATGTACTCTGTACACATTCTCTGCAAGAGGTATGTTATTCTCTATATGATAATGTAAAGAAGTAGTTATCTTACCTACATAATCACTAAATCTTAACATAGTCTTTAAAAGATTGAATTTTCAATCTCTCCTCCATCTTTTTCACAGCCTCATCTATCTCGTTTTGATAGTTTTCTCCATATCGTTTCTTATATTTATCAATAGTATCATTTGAGGATGCCCATTCTTTGATATCTTTATCAGTTATTTTGTCGTCTTTCTTATATTCTGGTTCACCAGGTGTCATACTCTTCGTATGGTCGGCGTATTCTTTACCTATTTCGTATGCTTCTTTTCCATACATTTGTTGGTATTTCTTTGTATGTTTACTAGTCTTTGTCTTAGCGTCTTTATCGCCAGGCGCAGCCTTGTAATCGTTGTCATCGTCTGACTTCTTATATTTTTGTTTGGCAAAGTAATCTGCTCTTTTACTTTTTGTGCCTTTTGACATATCTTTGTAGTATTTTTTAGGTTGCGTACCGTCTTTTTTGGCCACATCTTTATCTTGCGGTATCTTATCTCTTTCAGAAATTTGTTTACCATTGTTCTTCTCTTCTTGCATTTTGACTTCCGTTTCTGATACTGCTTCAAAACCATAGTCTATGTTTAGATTTACTTCGTGTAATTTTACTTCGTCTATATTACTTGTTGGAATACAATTCCATATCCAGCATTTATGTAGTTTAGAATTATCGTCTTCTACTACAATATAGTTTGTACTTCTTCTAATTACTTTTCCTTGTACATCTTGCTCTTGGTCTTCTACAATATCGTTTATGTTAAATAGTTGTTCACGGATATACAAGTCTCTTATTTGCCATTGAGTAAAACTCTCAACACTCGCTGTAGGTTTATATGTACCTATACCAGGACCACTAAAGTTTGCCTGTAAGTTCATACCTTTTCTAACTAGACCATATAACTTTTCTTTGTCTCTAAAAGAAGTTGGTAACCCTTTTTTGAAACTATTAAAGTCATCGTTCTTAGCGGCGTCTCTCATTTTACTTGCTGACATACCCATAGCGCCTTCAGCGTCTGGGTCTCTTTCTCCAGCACTTACAATATTGATTTTATCAAATTCGTAATTAGTACCTCTTGCTTGTACTCCGTTATATTTGTTAAGTAGTGTTTCAAATTCTCTTACTCTATCTGAACCAACTACCATTGTTATTTCGTTTGCTCTACCATTTAATTTATTAATAACTTCAATTGCTGTTCTAGCGCCAGGTATTTGTTTTATCTTACTCTGGTGTCTAGGATACATATTTTTCATCATTCTAATTTTGTCATTAACTTTTAATGGGTTCTTTTTAGGGTCATTAGACCCACTTGGTACAATGAGATAATCATTCGCTCCTACAGACGCCACTTTGTTTACTAACTTTTCGTGACCTATCGTTGGTGGATTAAACCTACCAAATGTAAATGCGATATGTTTCTTTGGTGTACCGACTGCTTCTTTAAGACTATCTATTTCATCGTCTGTTACAACTCCGTCATCCATAATCTTTTTGCACTTTTTATAGAAAGTAATGTAATGATATTTCTCTAACATCTTATAGATTACATTTTTAGGTAATCTGTTTTTTATAGCATACTTTCTGATTTCGTCTGGCGACATATCTGTATCAAACGCCTTTCTTCTTTCAGCGTCAACTCCGTCACCAATTCTTATTATGTCCTCTATATCATTTTCTATCTCATCTAGTTTACTTGATATCTTATTTTGTAAACCTTCTATTTCTTTAGGACCTAATTCTTTTAATTCGTCATAGTCTATTATATCTCTTTTTAATTCACCTTTGACAACATCTAACTCTTGTACTTTTTTATTGAAGTCATCAATGTAATCACTAACATTAAACTCAAAGTCTTCAGGCCTTTTGACAAAAGTATTTCTAGTAATTGAGAATACAGCGTCTGCCTTTTGTTCTTGGTCTTTGTAAAGTTTAGGGTCAGTTAAAAAGTAATAGTTAATAGGGTGTTGTGTACCAGGTATTAATTTACCTTGTATGTTATCAGGATTCTTTGTTGATAGATATTTAAGAGATAATAAAGTTCTTTCTTCTTCTCTATCTTTTTCTGGTACTTTAAATAAAACATTGATATCTAAATCTGCGTCATTTCTATATCTCTTTGTAAGTATAGAACCAATCAAACCATACTTCATAATAGGATATTCTTTTTCAAATACTTTTAATTGGTCTTTGATTAGTTTAATAACACTTGGTTTTATTTTAGGATTGTTTGTATCTTCTTTATCAAATACAGCAGGTGCATAAGTTCTTCTTGGTATATCAATAATACTTTCTTGTAAATTAACCATATTGATTAATTTTTTAGCAATGTTAACACCTTCAATATGGTCAGATGGATAATGCCAACCAGCAAGTACTCTACCATAACCACATTCATCTGCCAAGTCAATTAAGTTTTGTTTATGTTTAGGATATAACTTACCATAAAATTCTGCAATCAATCTTGATTGTAAACTATGACCTGATGGATACGCAGGAGTTTTCATACTATCTGATATAAGTTCCATATGATTAAATTTCATATTTAAACCATCTGCAAGTTCATATGGTCTTGGTCTTTGAAACTTGTTTTTAAAATGTCTTACAACACCACTACCTATTTTCTTTAGATTTTGAATATCTTTCATTTTATATTCTAAATTGTATTTCATTAAGTAACTTTCAATACCATAAAATACTTCATTGTCGTGGTCTTTAATACTTTGTACAATTGCATTGTTTCTTTGTTCAAATAGTTTAGACATCATCATCATTTCTGATTTAGTCTCTTCACTATCATTTAAAGTTGGTGATGGTACATCTATATTCTTCCAGTCACCTACAACATTGTTTACAGGTTTTGGTTCTGTTTTAGGGTGTGTCATATCATTAACACTTTCTCTAATACCTAATCTCTTTTTACGGAGTTCATTTTCCATCCATCGTTTTGCAATATAAGATTTAACAGGTGCCCTTACATAGTTTCTAACTTTACTATAAACTTTGTTTAGTGTGTCTTCACTCGCATTGTTATTATCAACAATAATCATTTGTGAAGAACCAAACATATTCTGAAAACGACCTATATTATTCTGTACTGCATTCCAAGATTTAATTGTAATGTCTTTTGGTACCGTTCTAGTTCTAGTCTGATTTCTTTCTAACGCAACATCTAAAGAAGTGTTTACGAATACCATATAACAATCGTATCCTAACATCATCAACATACTTCTTTGTTTCTGTATTATGTTATAGTCTCTACCTGTAGCGTCTATAACAAGACCTAATCTGTTTTTAATATACAAGTCCATCTGGTCACCAGTAACTTGTTTTGCTCTTGCTCTTAATGGGTCTCTTACACTTGCCTCATTGTCAGGCATTTTTAAAGATAGACCTGCCTTCTTTAAATAGTTTTCAAATCTTGTATCAGAGTTAACCATCTTTAGACCCATACCAACGGTAGTTCTACTAGTAACGAATGTCTTACCGCTACCTGGACCACCTGCAAGGAAGAACGCCTTGAAGATACCTGGGTCGTAAACTCCCTCTTGTATTATGGATTTAAATTGTTTCATACTTTGTAAAGAGTATACTTTAAAGTTATCTCTTCTCCTTTTTTAATATCTGTTAATGTTTGTACATAATATTTTCCATCAACTTCAATTTTCTGTACATTAGGTTTATCACTATGATTAATGAAACCACCTAATGGTGTTCTAAATAATTCTCTTCCGTGTGTCAACCAACCAATACCCAAGTCAGTCCACTTATCAATATTTTCTTTTGCGAATATACCATAACCTTCTATCTGCGATAGTTTAATTGTCAAATTATCTGGTAGTGGTCTATACTTATCGGTCATCACCACTTCCTGAAATTGTATTTTGTTTCATACGATTTCTTAACTTTTCTAAATTTGCTTCTGCTACATCTTCCATATTGATATCTAAATCTCTACATAAAGCAGCGATGTACCACAAACAATCTCCTAATTCTTTTGCGATATCTTCTTTTGAATATGTGTTTCCGTCTCTCATATTCTTTTTAATTTTGTCTGCAACTTCTCCTACTTCTGAACATAGTCCAATCATAGGATAATTTATTTTATCTTTGTCATCATAAATTGCTGTTACACTTGTAAAATTCTGATAATCGTTAAAGTTCACTTTCTATCTCCCTGATAATATCTTTTGCAATGTCGCCAGGTTCTTTTCCTTGAGCCTTGATAGAAATGAAACCTGTTTTTTTTCTGTAGTGTTCAATCGCTGGACCTGTTTCTTTTTCGTATAAAGCAATTCTGCTACGAATAATATCTGGCTTATCATCTTTTCTACCTCTCTTTGTCAGTCTCTTAATTACTTCTTCTTCACTAACTTCAAGATAAACAACAACATCATAAGCGATACCTTCTCTTTCCATATCTCTTACTTGTTGCATATATCTAGGATAACCATCAAGAACATATCCTTTTGAAGCGTCATCTTCTGATAATGCTTCTTTTACTAATTTTAGTACAACATCGTTTGGTGCAAACTTACCTTGGTCTAAAAGTTTTTTAATCTTCATACCTTCTGGACCACCTTTGTCTATTTCTTTTCTTAATAGACCACCAGGATAAATGTGTTTAATACCAAAGTGTCTAATTAAATATTCTGAATAAGTTGACTTGCCAGAACCTGGACCACCCATAATAATAATTCTAGTTTGTTTTGCTTCTAACAAATGATTTATTATGTAATCTTTAAATCCTAGCATTGCGCCTCCTGAACCTGTTGTATCATATAACATATTAACCTTTCACCCAATCTTTGGCGATAGTAAAGTTTGCTCTACTAAACTCTAATCTATCTACCAGTTTAACAACATTACCGACACGGTCAGTTGCAACATAACCTTCAGGTGCTGTTACTTTATAACCACTATCAGTTCTCAAAAAATGTCCTACACTTTGTATTTGTGCAAGTTTACTTAATACAATACCTTTACAATTTTGTAATGTTACATAAGTTGCGATTGCAAAATATAAAGATTGTTTATTACGAGCAATAAACTTTGTATTGTTTTCTTTTGCGACTTTAAATTTTTCTTTACCTTTCGGTGTTTTTCTAGCGTCTATTTCTGCATTGATAAAGTTCTCATAGTAATCTGGAAACTTATCAACTAAATCTTTTACTCTACCCATACCAGAAGTACCTCTTACGATACTATTGAAATAAGTTTTTAATCTGTAACCTACAGATAATTCGTCTCTACTATCAAATTGATTTAGTAATGGTGCGGCCTTATTTAAACTACCTTCTGCCATTCTTAATTGTGCATTAAACTTTGTAAGTTCAGCACGACTAAAACTTGCACTACCACTAGCGTCTTTGTATTGTGCCGATGGTACCCATACACTACCACTTCTAATTCCTGATACATAACCAAATGAAGCGTTTAGACTATCCATAGTCTTACCATTATATTGTGTGTGAAATACAATACCCATTCTTGCTCTTGCAATTTTTCTACCTACTGCACTATTGGCTGGCATTGCATATGTGATTGTGTTAGGTGTAAATGATATCATAGATTGACCATCTATGTTTACGACTTTCTTTGTGTCGTTAGTAAAGAGACAATCGCCTTGTACGATACCTCTAATACCTAGTTTCTTTAATTCTCTTAATGCTATTTGAAGTGTTGCACCGACACCACCTGGATGGTTTCGTGCTATATCTGAAGATGTGTAATTGATTTTTGGTGTTTTGTTGAATACAGATTTTGTGCCGACAAAGAATTTGCCATTTTCAGGATTAGTACCACAAACGATAGCAGGCGCTCCATCCCATTTCACGGTAACATTAACTTTATTGCTAACATTTGCCGAGAGCATTTTTTGTAAAGATTTTAAAAATGCAATTGCATTTCTGCCACCCTTAGCGCCATCGTTGATTATACTATCTTCTAGGTGTTCTAGGTGTGTATTCGCACCACTAGAAGAATATCCTTTAAAACTAAACATTGGTTTCCTTCATTTTTTCCATATACAAATAAACTATCCATCAATATACTATTCACTTCGTCTGCTACTATTTATAAGTTTTATGACACCTTCACAAAAAAAGAAGATTGGTCACTACTACTAGAAGCATATCTAATAATATCAGTACAAACATCGTTTCTTTGACTAGATGTACCTGACATAAATGTGTCTAAAAATTGTAAACACATATTTTTTGAGAAGATAAAACTACCACCTTTCTCAATACACATACTAATAAAAACATTAGGTTCTACTAGTTGGTCTTTTGGTACCCACTTCTTAAATAGTAGATACATTTCATTTAACTTAACTTGATTACCTGGTGTTTCTTTCCAACTCTTACCTTTAAGACCACCACCAATACTTTTTCGTAAATGTCTTTCTAAATAAAAGTTTAAGTTACCACCACCAATTTTACCACCTGCGGCCGATACACCTTTTATTTCACCTTGCCAAGATGATGTAGAAGCAAATGCTCTAAACTGGACTTGACCAGTACCCATTCCCATATACATATCAATTGATGAAAAGAATTTATTATTTGTACCCCATTTATAACCTTTGTATTGATGTTTAACCATCTTAATTCTGCCTGGAGAATTAAACTCTTTTAGTGTTACGGTGTTACCTAATTTCTTTAATGAGATACCAAGTAAAAATGTTTTAGGATTTTGCAGACGACCTGCCCTATCTAAAACTGCTTGATTTAATATAGACCAATCTTTCTGAAATTCTTTCAAAGGGTCTGCACCAGGAGACATTGTGGTCATCCATATGTCACCAGGATTCCATTTGTCATCTGAAAACGAACCAGGTGCCTGTGGTGTGCCTGATTGTTTATCTAACTTCATAACTTCTTTCTTTGCCCTATATACTTTATCCATAAAAGGTGAACCTCTATGAAAGTATACTGAACCTGTAACTTTACTACTATATTTTTTATAAATTTCGTTTGCACTTTTGATTAGTGTAGTAGGCCAATCGTCTGGTAATCTATCTACCATTGCTTTTACTTGTACGGTTGCCTGTACATACTTGGCCGCCTTCATTAAATTAGCGTCTGTACAATCTGTTAATTTAATTGGTCCTCGTTTAACATTGAAAGCAAGTGAACAATAATAACATTGAGCGCTTTCTGTTACAGCAGTTACGGCCGCACCACCACCTGAACCACCTCCACCACCAAATAGTGGTGACTTAAAAATTTTTGTAATTGAAATTTCTTCTATATCTTTTCCTGTATTAGATTTAACTTGTAATATTACAGGATAGACATTTGTTTTAGATACTCGTCTAATTGCTTTTAGTTTACGACCAGTAGATGTTTTGCCTTCTACAAAAGTTTCATTATTCTCAATCATCAAATCAACGATTTCAAATCTAGTTTTACCAGCATATTTACCACCAGAAGAACGATAGTTACTACCGTCTCGGATAAAATCTGTCTTTCCTAAAACTGCCATTTAAATATCTCCATTTGTTAATATTAAGAATATACTACATCATATTTATCCCTATGTCAAGCACTAAAAACAATTGGCCTGCTCGGCAGGACTTGAACCTGCAACATCCAGTTTAGAAGACTGGTGCTCTATCCAGTTGAGCTACGAGCAGAATAATTGTGAGATTGTTGAATGAAAATGGGCTGTTCCTTGGCAGGCGATTGTTTCAGGACACATTTAAGTAGTATTATAACCTAGGTCTATGCCACTACTACACCCTACTAAACTACTCTACAGAGTAACCTAATAGTTCTAATGCACTTGCCCAAAGTTTTTGAGCACCGTCCCAATTTGCGAAACCATATTCATCTGCAAAGTCCATTGAAGATGAAGTGTTTACTGAAACAGGAACACCGTGATTAGATAAAATCTTTGCGATAGTTTCTACCTTATCGGTCATATATGTAAGACCTTCTTTAGTATGAAGTTCAAGTTGACCTTCGTTGGCAGAAAGAAAATTGATAGGGTCGTTAGTGAAGTTAGTCATAATTTAGTCCTTTTCTATTGATTATGTATATACTATAACACGACCTATAAAGCTTGTCAAGCAAAAAAAGCATTTTTTTTAACTTTTTTTCAAATTAATTTGTTCACAAAGGAAGTGTGGAATACCTCCATTTGCTTCCCATACTCTTTCTTTATTTTGAAATCTAACTAATGCTCTAGCGTCCTTTTCAAAAAAATAATCTTTTACAATAGTACCTGTAGGTTTTTCAGTAACCCTCCAGTAAATCTTACCTCGTTTCTTTACCATACTCTTTGTATAGTGTAGTTTCTCTCCAGGTTGCAACTCTTTAGTTCCTTTTTGTTTTATGGGGGCTGTGTTTTTTCTTGGCATATTAAACTTTGAAATCAGAAAACTTATCGTATGGGTCAGTTTCTTCAATATCTTTCTCCTGGTTACTATCTACTATATTTTGTGCTTTTTGTTCTACATCATACAATCTCATTTTACTTCTATCAACACCAATGATAAAACTACGATTTATTGCTGGGTCTGAATATCTGTTTTTCAATTGTTTTACTTTCATCTAATTAAGACTATCTAACTCTTCACTAGTCATTAATGCAAACATAAAGTCTGCCGTTGCAGGTAGACCAAAACTTTCTGAAGTATCTTCAAGACCAATGTCTGTAGATACGAAACCAGTTCTTGTTGTTTGAGTAGCAGTAAATATAGGCAACTTAAACTCTACAGCAAGACCTCTTAATTCTTCTGCGATTGCTTTTACATAGAAGTATGATGATATATTACCACCTTTAAATCTACTAGAAGAACATATATTTAAATAATCAATAAACAATACATCTGGTTTAAAACTTTTCTTTAATGCAAGTTCATTTAATAATGCTTTGAAATGTCCACTATGAGCAGACGCCGTTGGGTATTCTTTAATAATTAACTTACCAGGACTTTTGTCTTTTAATCTTTGTACTCTATCATCAAACATTTGTTTTGGTAATGCAAGTAAATCGTCTGTTGTAACATCTAATAAGTTAGCGTCAATTCTTTCAGCAATTCTTTCTTCTGCCATTTCTAATGTAATGTATAAAACATTCTTACCTTCAAGTATACTTGAAGCCGCTAAATGACACATAAACAGCGATTTACCTACACCAGTACCAGCAAGACATACATTCAAAGTCTTTTGTGGTACGCCACCTTTAGTTATTCTATTAAAATATTGTAAGTCAAATGGAAGTTTTAACTCCTTACGATGGTACCAATCAAATCTATCATCTGCGTCATCAATGTAATCGTGCCCAATATGATTATCAAAAGACACAGCAAGAGCTTCAGATAAAATTGAAGGAATGGCCTCTGGAGTTCTTTTCTGGTCTTTTCCATCCAAGATTTTAATGCCGTTAAGTACTGCATTGTTTACCGCCTTGTCTTTACAAAACTTCTCTGTAGTATCAAACAACCATTCTAAATCTGCTTCTACAGGATTAAGTCCTGCGATTGTTGTTTTTATAGCCTTAAATTCTTCCTCATTTATATCTTTACGAGTATTTAATTCTATAATCAAGGTCTCTTTAGTCGGAAGATTATTATATTTATTAACGAAATCATAAATTTGTGAAAATATAATTTTATCACTTCTTGTACCAAAGTATTCATCTTTAAGAAACGGCAACACCTTTCTTGTATATTCTTCATTGAATATTAAGTTTGTCAGTATTGTGTCTTCTAATCTATTTGTCATCAATGATTGTCCCATCCTTTATTCTTTCATCCATAATTTCAACTAATATATCTCCAATATACTTTATAAATCCTTCTTTGTCAATATCCAGGTCTAACTTTTCTGGTTTCTTTTTTAATGTCCATTGAAATTGTAAAGGCATTTGGCCATTTTGCGTTTCTTCTTTTGCAAATTGCACCTTACCATATTGGTATATAACATCTTTGTATACACCTTCGGTAATTCTAATTGATGAAAACTCGTCACCTTCTTTGATAACGAATTCGTATCTTTTCTTTTTATCCGTAGAGGAATTGTTTTTTGGCTTGTTCATCTATCTTCTCTAATACTTCCTTTGTATAATACTTTTCAGGATTTTCATTAATCGTTTTACCAAATGTTTTTGTACCATCAGGTAACTCAATTCTTGTACTCACTTTCTTAAAGATACCTGCTTCAATAGCAAGTTCCATAAGACCATAATATTTGTCTAATCCTTTTTCGTATGTTAACAAAACATCAACCATAGAGTTCTCTTTTGTTAACCTACTTTTGTAATTTTTACAATGAATAATATTGCCAACGACATCGGTGCCGTCTTTTACTTTTCTTTTTCCAAGATAGATGATAGATGAAGCGGCATATTTTAAACCTGAACCTCCACCCATTTCTTTTTGTGGGAACATTGAACCTATAACATCATAAGTATGATTGGTCATAATCATAGGTATATTTGCTTTACCAAGTTTCAATGTTAAAACTCTAAATGTAGACTTCACAATTTGAGACCTTGTCATATCTCTAGTCTCTTTACCTTCTGCTGTGTCTTCCATTTCTTTTGTTGTAGATAACATACCAAGACTATCAAGAACAAACATAATAGGTTTTCTTTTATCTTCACCTTGTTCTAGGTATTTGTCTACGATTTTAATTGCTTGACTTCTAAATTCTTGCACGGTTGCAACTGGTACAACTACAAATCTCTTACTATCAATGCCTCTATCTTCAATCATATTTTTAGATACGGCACTTTCACTTTCAAAATATATAACTCCAGCGTCTGGGTCTTTATCTAAAAAGTGTTTACATATTCCTAATGCAAAGAAAGTTTTACCTGTAGCGGCCTCACCTGCGATTGCAGTAATTTTGTTTGCAGGCATACCACCGTGGATACTACCTGACAATAAAGCGTTTAAGGAGTAACAACCTGTATCAACAAAGTTCGTTACATCGCCAGCGTCTATGCCTTCACTCGCCAGAGTGGCATATTCGTTACCTGTTTCTTTAATTATATCTTTTAAAAAATCTGTCATTATTACTCCATATTATACTATTTGATTTCATTTGTCAAGCACCTATAAGAAATTTTCCAATGTTCCTTTTCTACTCGCTGAAAAGAAGTCATAATCTTTAGGTCCAAAACACCATACATTTTCTATATACTTCATAGCCATAAACTCATTTAGTTCTTCTTTGGTTTTAAACTTTGCATTACCTTGAGGTCTTTGCATAATTACCATACCAATTTGACCTATGAATTTATCTCTATTTCTATTTATCAGTTCATCACTAGACCTATGTCTAACATTCTTGACTTTAGGGTCCATAATATTCACTAACATAAACTTTGATTTTGCTAGTGTCTTATCTGCAACTGGTAAATAAAACTCGTCTCTCCATTTCTCGTATTCGTTGAATTTAAACCACGACTGGTTTTCTTCTTTCTCGCCACCTTTATTATATTCTTCTGTACTAAAATATGGTGGACTTGTAAAAGCACAATCTATATCAGGTAGTTCATCATAAGGTAAATCTTCTGCACCACAATTGTATATCTTAACTTTCTTATTAGGAAATATTTTAGTATACTCTTCTATCTGTTTCATATATTGTTTATATGTGTTAGGATTAGGGTCGCAACCATAATAATGCGTTGCCTGACTAGCAAAGAAACCTGCCAATCTATCACCCCAACCACAACTTGTATCTAACACGGTGTCTGCTTTCGTAATATCGTAAATTGTTTTTGCAACAACAGGTTTAAATTGTGTTGCAATATATGTACCTAATCTAAATGCACTTAAATAAGTTGCCTCTTTTAAAACTCTTTCTGAATTGATACCTCTCCAGATAGGACCTAAACACTTCCATATGTCTTTTGCATTACCATTCTGCCATACTTCTAGTGGTGCTCTAAATCCATAACTACTACAATTCAAGCGTAAATGCTGATGGAAATAATTGCTACACAAATTAAATTGATTACCACCATCAATAATCCCAAGGCCGTGTTTTTCAAATCCATATTCGTAGTCTTCATATTTTTCAAATACCTTTTTCTCTATTTGTTCTTTAGGTGTACATATCTTTGAAGTATCAAACTTTGATAAATCAATAATGTTCTTTCTCATATCTTCGTGAGATATATTCTTTAACGGAAACTTTGGTCTCTCTTCAGCGATATATTGAGATAGTAAAACTCTAAATTGTTCTTTACCTAGTTCTTCTGTCCATCTATCAAACTGAATTCTATCCATAATAGGTAGACCATTCTCATTTGCATAGTCTTTTAAGTTCAATGTTGCCTTACCTATATTATGATATTCTTCAATATCTTGTTCATTCATCATCATTTAAATTGTACTCAAAGTTATAACTTTCATCGTTATGGTTTAATAATTTTGCACCGTTCTTTTCGTGAAACCTTTTTGCCATTTCTGTAAGTGGCGACAATGTAATCATTCGTTCTACACCAAATAATCTTTCTGTATCTTCAATTAGTTTTTCTCTGATTGCAAATATGATATCTCTACCTGCACCCTTACGCCATTCTGTAGACCATACGGTATATGCAATTGCAATCTTACCAGTAGGATTAGAATACTCTTCTAGTTCTTTCTCATTCGTAGGTACCTTATCACAAAATGCTACACAACAATATGCCAGGTCTCTAATCTCTTCGCCGTCTTCTTGTAATACAAAAATCTTTCTGCCGTTAGTAGTTCTAAACTCTAACGATAAGTGAGGTCGTACTGCGTCTTTAGTTATATCTATTGATTTTATTTCTCTTAATTTATCCATACTACTCTCTAAAAAAATGCTTCTAAACTTGCTTGTGGTTCTGCGTTCCAACCGATTGCACCTAATATAAATCTCATTGGGTCAAGGAAAGTCTTTTCAAATTGCAAATCGTAATCTATATAGTCATCTAGTTTAAACTCTCTTGGCAATGTAGATAGATAAGCACATACATTAAATTTAAAAGGGTTTGGTTCTTTCAACAATATAAATTTGATTTTATCGCCTTCTTGTATTACAGGATATTTGTAATCTAATTTTTGACTTTGTAAATGATAATTATATATTAGACTACCTTTAATATGTATTGGTGTGCCTTTTGTAAATATACTACTATCACTTCTATACTTTCTCAAATTATTACAACTTCTAGGAAAAGCAATTTGTTCAGGTTCAAACTTATGAAACTTAACTTTAAAGTCTGCAATATAATTCTGTAATGCGTCTTCATCTTTATTCATAATCAATCTGATTGCTTCTTTAATACCTGTTCTACAGACTTCTGGTGTTGAAGATTTTACTGCCTCAATACCCATTATCTTTAGTTTAGGTTCTTCATATCTAAAACCTTCTTCGTCTAACACATTCAACATATATCTTTTCTTGGCAGTCCAGATACCTTTGTCTGCGATAACTTCTCGTTTCATAACCATCTTCTGGTCAAACGCATTTGTATAATCTGCAAGTTGTTTGAAACACTTTTCAATAAATGGTTCTATCTTTTGTGTTGCAACTTTATCAACAAAGTTTAACTTTTGTTCTTTAGTTTTATCTTTACATATCTTATCTACTAACTTATCTAAACATAGATAGATACTATCAGTATCACTCGCAACAATATAATCGTGTTTATCTTTAGTCTGTAGTATCTCATTCATATACTTGTTGACTTCTTGTTCAATATACTGAATAACAAATTGACCACTTGAAGTAATCGCTGTTGCTTGTCTTACATCGTAAAATCTGAAATACTGATTACCGATTGCACCATAGGCACTATTCAATGATATCTTTTTTGCCCATTGTATATTATGACATCTGGCAATCTCTTTTTGATACAATGGGTCTTTTGTCTTTTGATATTCTTGTTTTGCTTTAAATTCTAATTGTTTGTAATGCACTCTATCATTGTACATACTTTCCATAAGTTTTGGTAAGAAACCTTGACTATCATTCTTAAACATTGCACCATTAGGTGTAATAGTTGCACCTTCAGTTTTTAAATGATGAAGTGGTGTTTTATTCTTTAACATTCTATCAACACTAATACCATCAGATTTCATACCGATAATTTTCTCTGGACTAATATTATATTGCATAATTAAATGTGGATACAGAGAGTTAATATCAAACGATACAATCCATTTATGTTGACCTACCTGTGGCGACTTAACATATGCACCAGTATATTTCTCTTCTTTAACATTATCAGTACGAGGTGGTATATGAATATTCTCTTTTAATAGATGATTGAATATTAATGTATCCCATAATCTAACTTCTGAAAATACATCTGTATAATTAATCTTTGCCTCATAGGCCATTGTTAGGATAAGTTCAATCAACTTCATCTTATCTTCTAGTTGGTCAACTAATTCAACATCTTTAATATTGTAATCTACGAAAGATTGAAAGTCATTAGTATACCATTCTCTAAATGTATCATAAGGGTTATTATCTTTACCATCACTACCTAATTCTACTTTTGCAATATAGTCAAGTTTATAACTCTCTTGTCTTGCAGGAATAAACTTCTTATACAAGTCAAGATAATCTAACATACTAATACCTTTGATATCAAAAGTAGTTTGTGTTTTACCTCTAACGGTTATTTGTTCTTGTTCAATTAATCCCCAAGGCGATAGTTTATTAATAACTTTATCACCTACAAGTCTTTTAATTCTATTACATAGATATGGTAAGTCAAAGAATTTAGTATTCCAACCTGTGATTACATCTGGATAGTTCTTTGTCCAAAACTTGAAAAACTCCATTAACATTTGTTTTTCATTCTTACATTCAATATAAGTTACATCTGGTCTATCTGTAAAGAAAGGTTTAGTACCCCAAGTAATAATATTTTTGTTAGATTGATTTTTGATTGTTAAACAGATAAGTTCTTCTGTAGGATTTTCTACATCTGGGAAACCACCTTCGGCAGTTGTTTCAATATCAAGTGTAAATATTTTAATTAAGTCTTTACTAAAAGTAATATCTTCAGGATATTCTTTTGCAATATATTGAAAGTGATATCGTTCATTACCATACAAAGGCGATGAAGAGTTATTGTAACTTCTTTTAAAGTCTCTTGCACCTTTGATACTATTAAAAGTAATAGGTTTTAAACTTTGACCTTGTAATGTTTTGTGATTAGTTTTCTCTTGCGTTATTGCATATAGAGTTGGTTTAAACTCAACCTTCTCTTTAAATTCTTTTCCATCGTGTACACCTCTAACAAGAAGTTTACCTCTATGTTCAATCACATCTTTATAAAAATTCACTATACGGACTCCATATCTCTCAAATATATTTTCAAACCATTATGTTTTTCTTGCAACATTACTTGACAAGCCAATCTGGAAGACATTCTATCGTATTCCATATTGTTCTCTAAAATTTCATTTTCTAAACTATCATACTCTACTCTACCTACTTTGTCAATATGCTCTTTGATATTAATATGACAAGTTCCACAAGCACAACAACCACCACAATCGGCGGCTATCTCATCAATAGAAGGTTCGGCATAACTTCGTGCCGCCTCCATAATTGTAAAACCTGCTGGTACTTTGACTTCTGTTTGTTTACCGTCTTTGTGTACAAAATAGATAGTCAGTAGTTGACTATCACTCATTTATTTTGTGCTATCCCAGGTTGTCTCTTTTGTTTCTTTCAGTAACCCTGGACCTTGAATAATGCTACTTGTACTTTGTGTATAACTAGCAAGTAAATCTTGTTTAGGGTCAACAATAGTAATTACTTTATCATTATTAAAAGTAATCTCTTCTGTTTCTGCATAAGGAATATATGTAAACATTCCAAATTTGATTGCCTCACCTGGTTTAGGTTGAGAGGTAGGATAAATGATAAAAGGTTTTTTCAGTTTGACTTGATTACTTGCCTCTTCTGAAAAATCACCGATGATATCTTCACCTGTTATTAGTCTTAATATTTTTATTGCCATAATAACTCCATTATATTATAATTGTTAATCTTTGTCAATAGGGGGAAGTCGTTTACTTAATACAAAAGTCCTATTAGGATTTACACTCGCATTAAATTGACGAATTAACTCTCTATTGAGTAGTACATCTGAACCAGACCTTGGTCTTTGGTCTAATCCGAATTCTATATCTTTGTATGTGAAACCATTAAATGTTAAATCTAACAATACCGTTTGTCTAGTTTCACTAGGTTCTTGCCCATCAGCGTTGGCTCTGAATACTCTACTCTCTCCGTGTTTTGGTTTGGTATATACCTTACCATCATACTTCCAAGATATATTCTTACCCTTCACTTGGATATCTTCTGCGTGAAGTGAACAAGCAAGGGCACCATTACCAGTATCTAATTTTGCTCTTATCTTACCTATGTCTGTTAGTTCAATAGTTTCTAACCAACCACATTCTACTAGTGATTGTCTATCCCAATTACTTCTATCTGTAAGGTATTTAACAAAATTCTTAACTAATTGTTTACCTGATATTGCACCACCAGGATTTGGTCCTTCTAAATCTTTGTATAGGTAACCCTCGTAATCTGCACCAGTGCCAGGAGAACCATTTACTTCTAGTATATACATCTTACCATTATTGATAATATGGTCAACACCACAAAGGTATGCCTTACTTGCTCTGGATGCCCGTAGCACCATTTCTATTTCATCATCATTTAATTTATATGGTACCGCTTCGGCACCTCTATGTGTATTAGTTCTAAAATCAAAAGATGATTGAATTCTTTTTGTACTTGCAAATATCTTATTGTCTACCACGAAAGTTCTTACATCAAACTTCACAGGCATAAATTCTTGTATTAATAATTCTGCACCTAACTTCCACATTGCCTGAATAGTAGATACTAAACTTTCATAACTATCAACTTTAACAACACCAATTCCTTGAGTACCTGTTAATGTTTTTAATACGATAGGAAATTTACCACCTATCATTTCTATAGCGTCATCTATATTTTTTTCGTTTGATACGAAAGCAGTTCTAGGTGTAGGTATATTAAACTTCTCAAATAATAATGCACTTGTCATTTTGTTATTACAAGTTAACATTGAGTTCTTTGTATTGACCATAAACGAACCAGAGTTTTGAAAAGCAGATATGATAGACATACCACTTTCATCTTCTACTGAACCTGCTCTAGTTATACAAATAGTATCTTTACCTATAAATGTTTGTTCAGTATCTTTACCATCATAGTTATAGACCGTTAAAGTATTCTTCTCTTCGTCTTTACCTGTTATGATAGCGTGTCTAGTTTCAATTACAACACATTTAATTTTTAATTCTTCGCAGATATCGTATATCAGTTTTACGGTTAACTCTTTATCTTCTTTACCACCAACTTTTCTTTTCTTTAAGTTAGGGTTAGTTTTAGTAATAACCGCTACCTGTATAGGTTTATTTTCTCTATCTACTTTTTCTGCTAGAAATTGATTGAATTTTTGTACTTGCAACATTATTGTCCTTCATTACTAGGTGCTTCCGTTTTCTCTTCAACTTTCTTACCAATGTTATATTTGGCAGAAAGGTTCCATTCTTTCTTTTCTTTAAAAGGTAATACCTTTATTTGTGATAAAGGCGCTTTGTTTTCTGCGTCTGCCTTTTTGACAATATCAATTAGGTTCCAATCTGCTAATAATACTGCAATTGTATTTCTTCTTTGAATATCGTTATCGCTTAATGTTGCTTTCTTACCATCAAGAGCAAATAGTTCTTTAAAGTGTACAATAAAGTATTTGCCTTGTTTGTGTAATATGTGGCAAGATTGAAATAGAGTTTTGTCTTTACGACTTGCAACTCCTATTCTGGTAAGTGTCTCTCGCACTTTTAGAAAATCGTCAGGTTGCTTAATAGTAACTTCAAGCATATCTTCTGGCGACCATTTAATGTCTCCGTTTGTCATTTTTTACTTCTCCCACCCTTTTGCAAGGATTTTTTTATAGTTTCAATTTGTGATTTATTCAATATGCTCAGAGCGGATTTTGCTTTTTCATTACTATAACCATAATACTCTTTGACATACTCTAAATTTTTAAGCTTCTCAGCCTTAAACCATTTAGCAAATCGTTTTTTCTTTCTTACTATATTTAGTAAAAAATGAAACTGCATATTATTAGGGAGGAAATGATAACCATTCATTTCATTGGCAGCGATTAAAGTATCGTAATGATACGATAAACACTTGTTTACGATAAACGCAGGATACTTCTTTATCCAAGTTACATCGGTGGTATCCATTACATCTTCTTTAGAGAAGTTAATGGAATTCAGATAATCTTTCAATTCATACATAACTAACTACTTTCGGGTTGAGGTTAATATCTAAAGCGTGTTCAGATAAATCATCAACTATTAATTTAATTTCATCGTCTTTTATATTATATAGTTCTTGTTGACCTTCGTCACCAGGAATATTTCTTTCTTTATATTTTTGTTTAAATATTTCTTCTAGTCTCCAAGATTGTGTATCATTAGGAACATAGATTGCATAATAAATCCTAAAGTCATTACCTGGTTGATTACGACTACGAATAACAGCAGATAGATACTTTGCTCTACCTACTTTTAATAGACCTCTGGCCATCACATTCGTTTCGTGGTCGTGAATATGACTTCTACCAAGGTATAAACAATACCTTTCGTGTCCTGGTTCTTCGTAACCAGCGCCATTCTGTTTTTGAGTTTGATAACCTTCGTCTACTCTTAACTGACAAGCGCCTTTGTAACCTAGGCCTAACATTATTTAAACTTACAATTTGCCATTATCTCGGTAAGACAAGCGACCATATTAATTTCTTGGTCTGCAACAAAGGCTGCCTTGTACTGATAACCTGCAATAACTAAAACTGCCTGTGGTATAGATTTAGGGTCTAACGATTTCCACAATAACTCATATAAGTTTCTAAACATAGAAGTTGGTTCTTTATCTATGTTTTGTATAACCCATTTTCGCATATCATTAAATCTTTTCTCTTTTAATGTAGCGATAAGTTCTTTGTTATTAACTTCTGATAATGTAAATAGAATACCACTATCAATCTTACCTCTAACTGAATATCTTTGAAGTTCGTTGATAGTTCTTCTGAAGTCTGGAAAGTGTTTGATAATTAATTCTGCAAGAACCTTTTTATCATACTCAATCTTTTCTTCATTCAATACATTACCTAATCTATTTAACATAAGGTCAGCACATTTCTTCTTCTGACCATTGACTATCTTAAAGTCAACTACGGTACAACGACTATGTAATGCAGGGATTATTTTATTTTTGAAATTACAAGTAAATATAAATCTACAATTCTTGTAAAATGTTTCTATAAAGTTTCTTAAAGCAGGTTGAACACTATCAGCGTTCATATAGTCTGCCTCATCAACTATTATAACTTTGTGATTAGCGTCCTCTGTTAAAGAAACGGTACTCGCAAAGTTCTTTATCTTTGTTCTTAATGTATCAATTTGACGACCTTCGTCTGACCCATTGATAATAAGATAATCACATTTCAGTTCTTCACATAAGGCACGAGCAACCGTTGTCTTACCTGTACCAGCGGTACCTGATAAGAGTAAGTTACTAATCTCGCCTTGTCTTAAAAAAGATTGAAATGTACTTTTTATATCCTCTGGTAGGATACAATCTTCAATTGTTTTTGGTCGGTATTTTTCAACCCACAAAAAATCAGCCATAATATATTCTCCATAATTTAAAATTCACTTTCAGGTTCAAGAGCAATCCAGTATTGTACTGGTCTTGTTCTATTTACAAAGTGTGATATCTTTTGTTTTGATATCGCAACATCATAATCATCTTCTAGCATTTTAAAGTTTTCTGCCTTGAAGAACGCCTTAAAGGTCTTGTCAGTTTCACCTAACTCAATGTCAAACTTATTAGACGCTTTATTCTTTCTATCGTCTGCAATAAGTCTCATAGTCTTTCCATCGCCTACAACTGCAATGTCAGGTAAGTTTAATGTAACTACACCTTTCATTAGTCTAGCAAAGTCAGCCTTCTTAAAAGTAAATGATACTTCTGTAGATGGCATTGAAATTGTTTTAGTTGGAGCAACAATTACGCTCTCGTCAGCAAAAGTATATTTACTATTTGACCTACCGTCTTTGCCAGATATACCTACACTTGAACCACCATTAAATTTTAATGTTGGTGTATCAAATAGGTCTACCGTTCTCAAAAATTCAGGTAAATCATAGATAGCAAATTGTTGGTCAAAGTTTTCTTTGACTTCTGCTGTCGCAAGAATATTCTTCATAGTAGAAATCGTATTCAACGCTTTCCCTGGTTTGATTAGAATATTCTGATTAATATTTGCAAAGTTTTTTAACAATGCAAGTGTCTCGGATGATAAGTTCATATCAGTTTTCTCCTTCATTATTTAAACATTATATTATAAGTGTACGCCCTTGTCAATAGCCTACTCACTTTGTCGTAAGTATTCTAACATCTTCTCTGGAGTACTCTCAATATATGGGTCGTCATCAACACCTTCATTATTGATACCTGGTTCTTGAAACCATTTCTCAATCTGTCCGTTATTAATTACTGCCATATATCTCCAACTACGATTGCCAAAACCTAAATGGTTTTTACCAATCAACATACCCATAAATCTAGTGAAGTTACCTGAACCGTCAGGTATAAATTTAACCTTCTCTATATTCATATGGTCTCTCCAAGCATTCATTACATAACTATCATTTACTGATATACAATAAACTTCGTCTATAGAAAATTTAGTTATCGTATCGTAATGCTCTTCAAATCCTGGAAGTTGTTGGGATGAACAAGTTGGTGTAAATGCACCTGGTAATGAAAATAATACTACTCTTTTATTTTTGAAATAATCATCTGTAGTTTTATTAATCCATTGACCACCGATAGCACAACCACCATCTGTTTCAACCTCATCGCCTTCTCTAATTCTAAATGTTACTTTTGGAATTTGTAAGTCTCTTTTCATATATTCATTTGTCCTCATAAGTTATTTTCAAATCAATAACTATAATATACATTAAAACCTAGAATAAGTCAAGAGGCGGTCGTTGAATTCTATCTGGCGCTTCCGACCGCCTCTGACAAAGTTCTCCTATCTAGTTTTAATCAATGTAGTATAGACTACTTGATTTTGATTGTTCTAGGTTTCTTACCTTCTGGAACAATCTTCTCTAAACGAACCTTTAACAATCCGTCTTTGAGTTCGGCACCTTTTACCTCTACATCATCTGCAATGGTAAAAGTCTTGCTGAAAAATCGTTTGGCAATACCTTTATGTAGCATTCCCTCGTTTTCTTCAACCTCTTTAGTCTGCTCATCTTTAACAGACTTTATAGTTAATACATTGTCGGCATAGTCTACTGCAACATCTGATTTTGAGTAACCAGCAAGTGCCAGTTCTATGTCGTATGTGAATTGTCCAGTCTTTACGATATTGTAAGGTGGATAGTTTGGTACATTAACTCTTGCCATTCCGTTAATATCAGTATCTAACATATGTTCAAAATGGTCAAACACATTGTCAAATCCTATCGTAACAGGTCTTAGCGAGTTAAAAAATTGAATTGCTTTTGAATTGGTCATTGTAACCTCCTTATGTTAAGCAAAGTTAATTTAAGAAGACCCTTTAAGGCGTCTTCTATATTATTTATATAATCATTCATTTTAAATTTACAAGTCCTTATGATTAAAAAGGTGGGATTTCTTTAAAGTGTAATCCCGAAAACACTAGCGACACCGTATTTTGATATTCTAATCTGGTACACGGCGACCATTTTTACGCTGTTTTGACAGGTCTTACGAATGGCCTATCAATAATATATATACAATATCAAGCGTAAAAATCCTTAATATCCTCTAATAGCGGCTAATTTTTTATCTCTTTTTTTACAAGCCTTTATCATTTCTTTTTTCTTACGATTTCTTTTATCGCAAGGTTTTTCGTAATATTGCCTCTGTCTTAACTCTTTAAAAAGTCCATCTTTTTGAGACTTCTTTTTTAGTACTCTTAATGCTTGTTCCACATTGTTATTTCGTACCATTATAGTAATTGACATATAAACTAATTACCTCCTTTTTGTTCACTATCAATTAACAATACAAGATAATGTATTGCCTTGAACAAATCCATTTTGTTCTTTCCGTTCTTCTTACCATATCTGCAAATATATTTAATTGCATTTGATTGGCAAAAGTCTTTATCTATTCCCAAGTGTCTTAACATATCTTGCACTTGAAAACCATCTTTAGTAGATGAATAATGTTGGCCATATGTATCGCCAATGTATTTTTTAATTTCGTTTAGTATTTTATCTTCATTATATTTCATAGTTTTCCTTCATATTTATGTGTGGTATAAAAAGTGGAGAGAGGCCACTACACCTCTCTCCTAGGACCACACTATGGATAGATTTAGATAAGGTCTTCTTCTTCCTCATCTTCCTCACTATCATTGGACTCCATTTGTTGTGCCTTCAAGGCCTCTGCCTTTTGGTCTTCAGCGATGGATTCGGCAGTCGCCCCACCATCTACTTTAGAGTAAAGGTCAACAAAAGAAGACTTTGTGTCCTCATCAAACCTGTTAGTACATAGTTCAATCGCCTTCATCTTATTACCAAAGATGGCATAAGCCTGTACTATGTGAACAAGTCTTCTGGTACTGATTATCTCATCAACGCCACCATCAAAGTAGGTCTTTCTGATAACATCAGCCCAAGTGGACAATTTCTCAACATACTGAACATCTTTTTTACCAGATATGGCAAGAGTGTTATTCAATATTTTTTGTTCGGTATTAGAAGTAGGATACTTCTGTTCAAAGGTCACAGGAAATCTTTCAAGGAAAGCCTCGTTAAGAATATTAGTACCGATGAATTTACCATCATCTGAACCTTGACCTTTTGTATTTGCGGTTGCAATACAATTGAAACCTTTTGCAGGTTTTACGAATTTGTTAATCTTCTTAACATAAACTCCGTTACCTTCAAGGATAGGTTGCAAACACATAATCTTGTTACTTGCAAGGTCAATCTCATCAAGAAGTAAAACAGCACCTCTCTCCATTGCCTCAATAACAGGACCATTCTGCCATACGGTATGGCCATCTTTAAGTCTGTAACCACCGAGTAAATCATCTTCATCGGTTTCTATTGTAATGTTAACCCTAATCATTTCTCTTTTACTCTCGGCACACGCCTGAATAACTGAAAAAGTTTTACCATTACCAGATAGTCCAGTAATGAATATAGGATAAAATTGTTTTGATTTGATGATACTTCTTATATCAGGATGGTTACCAAACGATACGAAAGTGTCATCTTTTTTAGGAACGATATCACCTGTCAAAGAAGAGATAACATACGCCGCCTCTTTTTGAGTTTCATTCTCTACAGCAGTTTGAGTAACTGGTGCAGGAGTATCATTCAACACTTTAGTGTTAACTTGTTTTTCAACACTAGGTAGACCGTCTACAGGCAATTTATATTCGCCTCTACCAACCCTTAATTCAGGATTTCTAGTCAACCATTGTGGTTTGAAGTTTATGCCAATTGATTTGGCAACTTTTAAAACTTCGTCGGAAGTGATTGTCTCTGATATGCCCATTTTCTGAGCGGCAGAAACAAACTCTTTTTGTTTTTCATTCAAAGTAATCATAGTATTGTCCTTTTTTTAGTTTATGTATACATCATACCATAGGTTAAAAGCATTGTCAAGCACTTTTTTAAGTTTTTTTCAACTTTTTTTCCCTTGATTTTCAACACTTTTTCCATAGTTTATGCAACCTGTTTAACAAATTTGGATAAAAGTACTCTGGAAACCGTTCTTGATTTCATACTTTTACCAAATACTCTTTTGATATCGCCTTTCTTGGCGTCTTCTTTTAGTTCATTCAAGTTGTTATTCTCAACTTTCATAGTTTTTGAATTAACTAAAAAGAATTCATTATAACCTTCTGCCTTTACAGAAGCACACTTTTCTTTACTAAACTCTTTTCTGATTTTAGAAAGTATCTCTTCTTTTAAGTGATAAGGTAATTCTTGTTGTTTACCAGATAAAGCATAGTTCTCAAATTCCCACCTTCTAGTATTCTGTACAAGAAAGAAACCGATAGTAGTAACATTAAACTTCTTTTTGATACCTTCTAATAACAAAGCAGTAGTATCATTTCTTGTATAATTTACTGAAGATTTAAGTTTCAATTCTTTTCTACCAAATTTCAATACTGGTGTTGCACCATAATTTTTTTCTCTGGCAATCATCTTACCAGGGTTTTCTGGATCCGTATAGAAAGATGATTTGTTAGAGTTGTTACTATGTCCATCAGTAAGTGTAATCAATGACATTTTATCAACTTGATATTTCTGTCTGAACATAGGAACAATCTGATACATAGACGCCAAACTTTCGTTCAAAGGAGTAGATGACAAATAAAAGTGTGATGGCGGTTGTATTCTTTCAACCCATTCTCTATTTCTTCTGTAACCATAGTTATCGCAATAGTATTTCGCATAAGCATATAGTAAGAATAAAGACTTATCTAATTCTTGTTTTTTCAAAGTGTGAGAAGCAACTTCAACTAAATTGAAACCATTAAGTTGCATACTACCAACTTTAAATCTCCAACTATCATCTTGTAAATTTTCACCTTCTCTTCTTCTGTTATTGAAACCTCTTTCAGTAATTGGGTCACAAAAGAAATAAACTTTGTATGGAATACCAATTCTTTGACAAAACCATACTAGTTGTAATAATTGTTCTACGGTCTTGTCAATAACATTAGACATTGAACCAGACCAATCAAGAAGTAAAATCATTCCGTGATTTTTACTATCAGGAATAACTGATAATCTTTTAAAGATATCTTCTGAAATTTTGTATTGATGTAATTTTAAAGGGTCAATAATACCTGTCTTATCAGTAGTAGACCTTTTGTAACCATCGGCAGATTTCTTCATTTCAAATTCTTTTACAAGATATGATATAGTTCTTGCACTATCTTTTTTGAATTGAGAATATTCTTCGTAATTTGGATTGTAAGCAGATTGTTGACTTCTAATAGCGTCAAGACCATCTTTAATCCATCTTTTAGTTGGTACGATTATATTCTTTAATTGTGCCTCTGGTATTCCAAGATATGCAAAACCTTTTGCCTTGTTGTCAACATACTTATCACCAATGTTTTTATCAATTGCACTTTGAGTAATTGTCTTCAATGGCATATTGATTTTAACATCATTGCCACCTGCACCGTCAGGATTACCTGTTTGATTTTCTTTATCTACGCCAGAAGATTTATCTTCGTTGTTTTCTTTTGTGTTGGCGTCTTCGCCATCAGAGGAACCTTCTTCTTTTGATTGTTCGTTTTGTTTGTCGGACTTATCTTCTCCACTCTTCTTCTCTTGGTCAGATTGAGTTGATTGATTGTCGGATTGTTGAGATTGATTATCACCTTGGTTTTCCTCATCGTCATCTTTCTTTTCTTGTTCACCATACATTTTAGTTAATGGGTGACTATCAAAGTCAGGTAACTTTTTAAGATTTTCGTTTTGTTTTTTCTGCCACTCGGCAAGTTTTTTTGCGGCCTCAACTACATCGTTAAATGTAACACATTGGTTACACATATCAACAAATAATTTTTCTGCATTATCAAAATCAAATGACAATGTTTTAGAAGACTTGTAAAACAAGTTAATCTTATCTGCCAATTGTAATTCTAAATCTAAATCTTTATCTCTTGCACCAAAGAAGTTATCATTCCATAAAATCTTGAAACCATCTAGGTAATCTTGGACTACACCTGGATATTTATTCTGTATCATTTTATCAATTCTGATATCTTCAATGATATTGATATAATCTCTTATATCAGGATTTTCTGTAACGGCAACTTCCCAATCTTTTTGGGGAGTATGTAAAGCGTGAGATACTTCGTGTGCAATCAACATATCATAGACGGCACCTTTAGGGTTTTTAAAAACAGGGATTGTAAGAATTCTATCTACTAGATTGAAACTAGCAGTTTTTACATTATTGTGTTGTACTTCAATATTCTCGGTTGCAAGTAATTTCGCAAGATTGGATTTGGAATCAAAATTCATCATAGTGTCAGTAGTCCTTTTTTTCATTATGTATATAAGGTACCATATCTAATAATATATGTCAAGCACTATTTTCACTTTTTTTCAACTTTTTTTTATGTTGATTTATAAGGGTTTTTGAATACGCCCTTAAAACCGCCCTTATGTGAAATATCTGTAATATGCCCCAATATCGCCTAGAATACCAAAATACGGCGCCCTAGGACGGCGCTGAGGGGCGTTTTAGGACTACCCTAGTATGATTGTATCACCAGATTTTTACGCTTTTTGGGGGTTTACGGCTTTCTCAATATAAACACAGGTTCATATTTTGCGCCACTTTCTTGACTACTCAACTGCAACTTGTATGTATCAGTATGCTCAAATCCTTCTTCAACTGCAAGTCGTACGGTATCATCTTCAAAGGTTTTATGAGATTTAATATTCGCCACATTTAGTCCCATATACTTACCAGGTTTTAATCCTTTATATACATTCTTGATTGTCGTTCTTAAAAAGCCTTCGTTCCAATCTTCATTTGTACTAAAGTTTTTAAATGATTGTTCAGCGTCATCTGAATATTGTTCCCAATTGAAATACGGTGGACTTGTAAATGCAAAGTCTAAACTATTCTCTTTTGGTACAAAGGTCTCACTACCTTGTCTATTTAAGAAGTAATGATTGCTCTCATTACCAAAATCGTCTTTAATCTGTTTTAATCCTGCATATGTTAAACTGGCAGGGTCAGTACCTACATAATTTACTCTTGATATAATAGCACCTAATATACGACCACCATAACCCATAGACATATCCCAAACTAACTCGTTTGGTTTCATAAAGTTTTGATATAAACAAGCGGCCGCTGTAGGTCTAAAGTTTGATACACATTGAGTACCTGTATATCTTCTTAATAGACTTCTCATTGTACTTTGTGATTTATGTCTTGCACCTTCTGACCTATAAGTTCTTTTACCATATATGTCATACGATATAGGTTTTAAATCATCAACTGAAAACTTACCGAAAAAAGAACCAGTTAATAGTTTCTTAATACCCTTTTTAAAATGTTCTTCATTCTCAAATATCTCCATAGGTGTTTTCATTTTACCACATCTAATAGCAAAACTATGTGGCATATAAGACCACGCCAATGATAGACCTTCTTGATGAGGTTTAATGATACCATCTTTAGTCAATAGATTTTTGCAATCTACTGCCCATAGTTTTTTCATCTTTTCTCTTCGCCAAGTTTCATCTACACTATAATAAGGGAAACCTTCTTCTTGCCAGAAGTCATATACTTCTTGTATATTCTTTTCTAATTCTGCCTCGTCTGTAACTACACCTTTGAGATTACCTTTACTAGTAATATTCTCTTCACCTTGTATATCTACAAAGTCGCCTAGTGTTGCACTACCTTTTGTGTCAGTTAACTTCTTCATTGTTCCACCTCATTAACATTAATATTGGCATTGAATATACTACTATCATAAACATAACAAATAATAAAAACTCAATCATTCTCTTTTTTCAAATTATGGTCTACTACAGGAACCCTATCCCCATATTCAACCGTTGTTCCACCATATGTAACTTGTTGTCTTGAAGTCAAATCAGGTAAAGGTGCTGTTCCACTTGCCTCTCCTCTTTCAACTTCTTCTCTAGTCCAACTAGGTTTCTTACTCTTATCTAATGACCCCATATTATAGGCCATACCAGGTTTACACTTTTCTACTTTTCCGCCTCTTTTTAAAAACTCTTCAATACTTTCTTTTTTCATAGATATTTCTTTTTGTACCAAGCATAGAATTTCTTATCTGTAAAGTATTCTGCAATCGCTGAAGCAGGTACTTGGTCACTTCTTATACAATCTGCAACATCTTGATAGTCTGTTATATCTACTTTTGCTACTATATTCATTTTCATATTACCTAGTGTTATTAGTGTTCTTCTTCTTTTTTCCTTCTCGGAGTATTCTACCATAATTCGGCCACCCAAACTTATCAGGACTTTCGTTTACATAACGCCAACGAATAACTCCTGTATTAGGGTTCCTTTCGTATATTTTTTCTCGTTCTTTTACCATAGTTTAAACTTCTGTATTTGTCTCTTGATAGGTCCGTAGACTTTCCATATCTCTTCTATGTGTGTTTCTAGTCTAGTTTCTATCTTATCTAATTTCACTTTTATTTCTTTTTGTGTTTCTAATATTTCTTTTAATATTTTATCTTCTTCTTTACCTTTACTCATACTCTATCACTTTTTGTCTTTGTTGTCAATAGACGGAATATAATATGCAAAATGTATTACTCTTCTTACACCTTGACCATTATTCGCCCTATGTTCAAATTGAGGTTGTTGATTTAACCATACGAATTCACCTCTTAAAGGGTATACTCTACATTTATCAACACCTAATATTTCTATGTAATTATCATTATCTATAGTACCTTCTTCAAGATATACTAATATATTTGAATTAAACTTATCTCCAGCAGTATAATCATTATGAAATTCGTTATTTTCTTTTGTTACACCTTGCCAGAAACCTGGTTCTTCTGTAAGTTCAAATTTAGGGAAAGTCTTTGAAATCTGTAACTCTAGTTGTGTCTTTATTTTATCTAATTGTTGTTGTTGATATTCTGTTAGTTTTACTTGTACATCGTAATCTATTTGAGGAAACTTTATATCATCAAAAGCATATGTATCAAACTCTAGTTGACCAGTAGCAAAACCATCTGCAAAATAAGTTGTCATATCTATATCTGCCATATTACGCTCCTACATTCCAAAACAAAGCTCTTGGCTTTGCATATTGTTTAATAAATGGCCACGCCTTTGCGTCATATGTTGGTGCAGACGGAAACGGTGGCGCTTCTTCTTTCTTAATAGGTTTATCAAATTTATAAGGTGACCTATAAAACTTTGCTCTACCTAGTTCTCTTTCACTCATTTTGTGTCCTACTGATACACAATGTACTTCTAAACTAGGAAATGCTTTTTGTAATCCTCTTGATAAAGTACCACTAGAACCTACGGTCCATATCTCTGAAAAGTTTTCGTGAGACCATTCATCTGCGATTGCTTTACCTAATTCTTCTATATCTTCTATTACTCTTTCGTCTTCTAAACCCAATGGAAAGTTTCTTCTATGATAAGTGTCTTCTTCGTAATATTTTCTAGCGTGAGATAATGTTACATTTAACATACCCATTTCAACCCAGCGAATATCACAACCATATTCTAATGCTTTCTTTTGGTAAGGGTGTAAGTTATCTAAACTTCTTTTTGCCATAAAGAATGTTGCCTTAGCACCATATTGTTTTGCTTGTAAAGGTAATGACATTTGAGCATATCCAGTTGCAGGACAACCACCAAACACAAATTCATTTGCACCTTTAGACATTTCTTCACGAATATATCTATCTATAAATCTTCGTTTAGACCCACCTTCTAGTTTGTCTTCACGGACTACATAGATACCTTCGTGTTGTTCTATTTCTACTTTTGGAAACTCATACGCTTTCATACTAAAACATAAATCCTATCCACATTAACATTGCGACACTCCACCAACCTACTAGAATACCACAACCAAATACTATCCAAAATGATTTCATATTACCTTCCTATATAGTTTTTTATCGTTATCAAGTCTCATTGTATAATCACTTTCTGCATTATAATTTTTATCTTGTTGATAGTCAGGAGATAACATACTTCTGACTTGTTCATTTGCGACAACATCTATAACTAAATGTGTACGCCAATCGTTACCATTGTTTATTGCCATATGTGGTTTTCTTATATCAAGATACCAGCAACTACCTGTGTCCATATTTGCAATTACTTTACTACCTGTTGTTGACCAACTTGTAAACTCTACATTTGCATTTGTCTTAATAGGTATGTGTACTCTCATAAGTCTACCATCTTGAATACCTAGGTCTGGGTCAACTTGGTCTGTATGTCTTTCAAGTTCTCCGCCACCAGGTTTCAAATTCATAAATCTTACTCTATGTATTTCTGTTTGAAACTGACTTAAAATCTTTTCTACTAATGGAAACTTTTTACGCCACTCTGTATCTTGTAATTCAAAGTGTTCATCTTTATGTTCTTCTTTCCACTTCTTATTCATTTCAATAGGTTTAGTAATAAATTTATAATCAGGTGTATAACCTCTTAATGATATTGCACTCCAAGATTTTGCCTTATTATAATTAGAATAGTGATTAGTAAATTCTACTTCCATTTCTTCTAGTTGTTTTGCAATTTGTGGTACAACATCTTCAAAGTCTAATGCAAAAGGTTTAAGTGTATACTTCTCATACACAGGTACTTTAGGGTGTTGTGTATCTTCAAACTTACTCTCTGCGTCTTTATAATAGACACCAATGATATCTGCAACTGAATTGTACTTAACACCTATCTTATTAAATCCTGCCTTATCAGCGATACTTTTGTCTTCTTGACTTTCTTCATTAATAAACAACCAAACATTATTACTAGTATATTCTGTATTCTCTTTTAATTCTGTAATGATATTATTGATATCATCTTCTGTTTTATAACCAAAGTGTTTTATGTTTATATCGCCAGGTTGTTTAGTACCTAATAGTACACCTGGAAACATAAAGATATTTGATTTAACTTTAGTCTTTGTATAGTGTATTAAACCTTTACCTAATAGTTGTATTTGGTCTTTGTCTAATGCGTCTGCTATATTGTTCTTTTTAAATTTACTCAATTCGTGTTGAGCAAACTTATTATAACTATTAAACCTTTTCTCTAGGTCTTTTAAATAATCTAGTTCAAAACCTTTTTGCCAAGGTTTTAAATCTT
>Ga0163179_10000117_pt1 | contig 56125 bp, 48 predicted proteins | sample AtlANTMetagenome_FD_109643 | JGI IMG/M metagenome (GOLD analysis project Ga0163179, IMG submission 109643) | Marine eukaryotic phytoplankton communities from the Atlantic Ocean - Atlantic ANT 2 Metagenome | ecosystem: Environmental > Aquatic > Marine > Oceanic | place: North Atlantic Ocean... | reverse complement strand
GATCTTGCCGTCTACCACCGTGAGGGAATCAGCGGTGACCGGGAAGGGCGCAAAGTTCGTGGCATCGCTGGAGGCAATGAAGGAGATCTTCACCTCGACGTTGCCGGCCTCGTTGAGGCCCATTGTGTAATCCGGGGAGAGCGCCCGGATCTGCTCCTCGGTGTAGCGGGCATCGCGCTCCTGGATGGCGGCATCGCGCTCGGACTCCAGCCCCGCTATCTGGGTGTCCTTTTCAGCCACGGAGGCCTGGAGGTCACCGAGCTGCGTGTTGAGCTGCTGCATCTGCACGCTCATTGCCTGCATCATGACCTTCAGATCATCGATCTCGGTCGTGTTGGACTGGGTCTGGGTCTTGTTATCCAGAATGGAACTAGCCTGTTCCGGAGTGATTCCTACCTTGGCGGTGTTTGCCTCGACCTGCGGCTTGAGGGCTTCAATCTCGTCGTGGTTTCCCTTGGAGGCCCCTGCAATCACCGCGCCTAGATCGATCTCGGTGAGGTTAGCATAGAGGAGGTCGGCTCCGCTGAGATTGACCCGGTACAGGAACGGGTTGGGTGTACTGAGGTCGGCCCGGCTGAGGTCGGCCCCGCTGAAGTTGGCGTAGCGGAGGTCGGCGTCCCTGAGGTCGGCCTCGCTGAGGTCGGCCATGTTGAGGTTGGCCCCGCTGAGGAAGGCCCCGGTGAGGTTGGCCCAGCTGAGGAAGGCCCCGGTGAGGTCTACGTCCCTGAGGTTAGCCCCGGTGAGGTTGGCCCCGTCGAGGGCCGCTCCAGGGCCAATCGTGTAGGTGTTGCCATTCACCTGAATCACCCCGGTCCGCAGCCCGGTATCAAGATCAGTATTTTCAAACAACCAGACAGTCTGCGCGTGGAGCGTTACGGAGCTGAGGGCGACGACAAGGAGAGCTAGGAGCTTCTTCATGGGCTCTCCTACAATGGGCCCGGCGCGGCGGGCAAGCCCCGGGCCTGTGGCGGGCGAGGGCGGCGAATCATTATCGCTACATCATGGCGGTTGGCCGGTTGAAAAGGCCCGCGTCCTGCCCGGGAACTCATCCCCTGCCCTTTTCGTCTTTCAAGGGCACAAACGAGGCGCAAACTTACGTAACTCGTTGATAATGATGGCAGCCCTGCTAGGACTCGAACCTAGAAATACTGAACCAAAATCAGGTGTGTTGCCAATTACACTACAGGGCTCCTGCCTCTCGGCGGGAGCTAGATAGGGCGAACAGTCGCGATTTTCAATCAATAATACGCAAAAGCGAAGCAAGCCACTTGACTAGACCCGCCGCGGTCGTGAGGTTCTCGTTCACACCATAAAATGGAATTTGGAGGCCTGATTGAGCAGCGCCGGGAACGGCTCACAGAACTGGAGGAACGCATTTCCCAGCCGGACTTCTACAACGACCAGAAGTCGGCAGCGGAAGTGATGCGGGAACACCGCTCCCTCCAGAAACTGATGGTTCTCTGGACTCAGCTCGAGACCACCAGCCGGAACCTCGAAGAAAACCGGGAGCTATCCCGGGACCCCGATACCGAGATTGCCGAGATGGCCGCGGAGGAGATCCCCGCCCTGGAGGAGGCTCTTCCGGTGTTACGGGAAAACCTGCAGTATGCTCTCCTTCCGCAGGATCCCACCGAGGAACGCAACGCGCTCGTGGAGATCCGAGCCGGGGCGGGAGGGGATGAAGCCTCCCTCTTTGCCGGGGAAGTGATGCGGATGTATGAACGCTACTCGGAACACTGTGGCTGGAAATGCGAGCACCTGGAGAGCAGCCCTTCGGAAGTGGGCGGGTTCAAGGAAGTCGTCTTGAAGGTGAGTGGGGATGAGGTCTTCCGTCGCATGAAATATGAGTCCGGAGTTCATCGTGTGCAGCGAGTACCGGCTACCGAGACCCAGGGGCGCATTCACACCTCCACCGTAACCGTTGCCGTGATGCCAGAAGCCCAGGAGGTCGATCTTGAACTCAAACCGGAGGAGCTCAACATTCAAGCCACCCGCTCCAGCGGTCCGGGAGGACAGCACGTCAACACCACCGATTCCGCCGTCCAGATCACGCACCTCCCGACCGGGATCCAGGTCAAGTGCCAGGACGGCCGCAGCCAGACCCAGAACAAGGAAAAGGCACTGGAGATCCTTCGGGCCAAGCTCTTCGAGGCCAAGCAAATGGAAGAACAGGAGAAATACTCTGCCCAGCGGCGCGCCCTCATCGGCTCTGGGGATCGCTCGGAAAAAATCCGAACCTACAATTTTCCCCAGTCGAGGGTGACAGACCACCGGATCAACCACACTTCCCACAACCTGGAAGACATCCTTGCCGGCGCCGTAGAGGAATTCACTGAGGAACTGCAAAAAGCCGAGATGGCCCAACGCCTTGCCGAGTCCGGCTTGAAGGCGGACTGAGGCGCTGGTTGTGCACACCCCATGAAAACCGTTCTCGAGTGTCTGGAAAGCGGGACCGGCTACCTGCAGAAGCACGAAGTTTCTTCTCCACGCCGAAACATGGAGTGGATGGTCGCGCATTTGCTTGGCTGCAGCCGGATCGAACTCTACACCCAGTTTGACCGTCCCTTGTCCGAGGACCAACTCGCCCCTCTGCGCGACCTCCTCCAGCGTCGCGGCCAGCACGAACCTCTCCAGCACCTCCTCGGAACTGTAGAGTTCTACGGCCGGGAATTCACCTGCGACAAGAGGGCTCTCATCCCGCGCCCCGAGAGCGAGGAACTGGTGGAGGAGACCCTCAAACTAGCCTTCACCCGCCCCGCCCACCTTCTCGACATGGGGACAGGCAGTGGTGTTCTGGGCATCTCAATCGCACTGAGCCTGGGCCCGGAATGCCAGAGTGCGACCCTTGCCGACTCCTCGAATGAGGCCCTTAACCTGGCCCGCGAAAATTTAGCCCGTCACGGCCTGGAACTGCAGCTCCTTGAGAGTGACCTTTTCAGCCAGGTGGAAGGAACCTTCGACCTTATTGTGGCAAACCTGCCCTACGTCGCCGAGACGGACCGCGAGACCCTTGCAGCCGAACTGACCTATGACCCTCCGCAGGCACTCTTCGCCGGCCAGGACGGATTGGATCTATTTCGGAGGTTTCTCCCGAGGGTTTCCGGCTATCTCAGGCCCGGAGGCTGGCTCGCGCTGGAGATCGGGTCCTCCCAGGGCGACTCCGTCACAACCCTGGTGGAATCCAGCGGCCTGCGTGAGATTCGCCTCACCAAGGATCTATCCGGAAACCCCCGCTTTGTCTTTGCTCAAATGGTTTCAGACGCCGAAACTGTCCCAACTTCTCAGTAAATGGATAAACTCCTCGTGCACGGCAACGGATCGCTACAGGGATCCATCAATATTTCAGGTTCGAAAAACGCCTCCCTTCCGATCCTCGCCGCCACCCTGCTCTCCGAACGCCCCTCCATTGTCCGGCGGGTCCCCGATGTCTCCGACACCAATTACATGTTGCAGATTCTTCGCGCCCTTGGCGCGGAAGTCGAACGCTCCAGTGGCACCGTAAGGGTCGAGCCATCTACTGTTTCACCAGAGGCACCCTACGACCTTGTCCGCAAAATGCGGGCTTCCATCTGTGTGATGGGGCCCTTGCTGACCCGTGTAGGTCGCGCGAAAATCTCCCTACCCGGCGGGTGCGTCATAGGAGATCGGCCCGTTGATTTGCACGTCAAGGCCATGGAGGGACTCGGAGCGCAGGTCGAGATGGAAGCGGGGGACATCATCCTCTCCGCACCCGATGGCCTCATTGGTGCCGAGATTGACATGCAGGGAAAACACGGGCCGACCGTGCTTGGGACCGATAACCTCATGATGGCAGCTACCCTCGCAAAGGGGACAACTGTCATCGAGTCCGCTGCAAGCGAGCCGGAAGTTGTCGACCTTGCCAATTTTCTCGTCGGTATGGGCGCACGGATCGACGGAGCCGGAACCCGCCGCATCGTGATCGAAGGGGTAGACGAACTTTCTGGAGTAGAACACACCGTCATTCCTGACCGCATCGAAGCGGGCACATTCATGGTCGCGGGTGCGATGGCCGGCGAAGGCATCACACTCCGTCGGGTGCGCAGGGAACACCTCGGGGCAGCGACCGAGAAACTCACCGAAGCCGGGCACCTCGTCAGCTTCAGCGAGAATGGCACTGAGGTCTCGGTTTCTCCCGGCGGATCACCCCGGGGGTGCGACATCACCACCGCTCCCTTTCCGGGTTTCCCCACCGACATGCAGGCGCAGTTTACTGCCATGTTCGCCACCACCCCGGGTATATCAGTTGTCGAGGACACTATCTTTCCCCAGCGGTTCATGCATTGCTCGGAAATGAAGCGCATGGGAGCTGACATCAAGGTCGACGCCGGCCGTGCAGTGGTGCACGGCGTGGACCAGCTGAGTGCCGCCCCGGTGATGGCCTCCGACCTCCGTGCCTCAGCGGCTCTCGTATTGGCCGCATTGAAGGCAAGGGGCACGACCGAGATCAATCGTCTCTACCACATCGACCGTGGGTATGAGCATATTGACGAAAAACTTCTTCAGCTTGGAGGAGCAGTGGAACGCGTCCCCGCCTGAATCCTGCCAGACTGAACCGGTTTCTGCGTTGGCAGGATCGCATTTCCTGTGATAGGTGCTCCGTTATGACCCTTTCCCGCACCCTCCCTGCCCTGGCGGTCTCCTGCCTTTTGACCTCCCCTGCCTTGGCCGTCCCCCTCACAGCTAATCTCAACGTGGTAGAAGAGAACGGCTTCAATGAAATCTCACTCTCCTTCCAGCCACCATTCTTTGGCGATCCGGGAGAAGACACGACCACTCTGAGTGGCCAGGTCGAACTCCTTCTGGAGGTCGATCCATCCACCGGCCAGGTCTCTGAGATGACCATTACGGATGGAACAATCTCCGGCACCCCTCTCCGCATCTCCGAAAGCCAGTTTCTTGTCGGAAGATATGAGCTCAACAGTTCGGTCATTGGTGCCGATCTCACCACTCCCGAGGCTCCCGGCATCGTGGACCCCGCTACTGGAGAGTATGACGCATCCCAGCACAATTTCACCGTCAGTTCCGGAACGCTGGGTGGCTCCATCAGCATCACCTTGGCCGGAATCAACGAGGAGCTCAGCTTTGACTTTGAAGAGATGCCAGTTGGAGGTGCAGGCAGCGGCACCGGAACGGTGACCCTCACCCTTCTGGAGAGCACCGAAACCTCCAAAACCTATGATGCAGTCGTTCTCCTTCCGATATCCGTAGTCGAAAACTTCGCCGTGCCTGAGAGCCCGATTGGAGACCTGGAAATTCCCATCTCAGCAACCGGAACAGCCAAGCTTGGAGGAACGGTCGTTCTCGAAATCATCCCGGAAGACCCCTTTGTGCTCTGGACGGAGGCAAACGGAATCCCGGGCGTGACCCAACTCGAGGACTCCAACGGCGATTCCGTGCCCAACGGTTTGCAATGGGCTCTCGGACTGGATGCCGAAACCAGCCCGTTTCCCCACCTTCTCAACCCTTCCGAAACTTCCGCTCAGAACGTTGGCTTTACCATCACTCTGCCTGACAGCGGCTCCGTCGCTCCGCTCACCGTACTAACTACAAACGACCCCTCAGGGAGTTTCAATGTTCTCAACAGCGGTGCAGTGAGCTCCGGAAACCCCATTCCTGCTGGCACAAGCGGGACCGTGTCCATTTCCCTGCCCCGGGAAAGCCGGGGCTTTCTCCGACTGATGGTCGGCGAACCAAGATAAATCTCTGAGACCCGATCAGGCCGGGGCTCCTACGGGATCGGGGAACGGGCCCTCGTCTTCCTCTCCCGACTTCTTGGTCTCGGCCGGCGGGTTTTCCTGCGGTAAGACAGGAGGCTTGGGAGACCGGGGAGGGTTCTTCATTTCGCCATGCTCGATGAGATCACGGATATGATCTCCATCCAGTGTTTCATATTCCAAGAGCGCTTCCGCGATGAGCTCGAGCTTATCCCGCTTCTCGGTCAGGTGACGTTTCGCATCCGCGTAGGCTCGATCAATAATCCGCTTGATTTCGGCATCAATCTTCTGGGCGGTTTGCTCCGAGTAATTCTTCGCCTTTGAAATATCCCGGGCCAGGAAGACCTCGTCTCGAGACTCTCCGTATTCGACCATCCCGAGTTCCTCGCTCATCCCCCATTCACAAACCATGCGGCGGGCAAGGTTGGTAGCCTGGCGAATATCTCCAGAGGCACCATTGGTGACGTCTCCGAAAACAATTTCCTCGGCCACTCGTCCACCCATCGTTACGATCAACTGTTCCAAGCCCTCGATCTTATGCACTTGGAACTTGTCTTCCTCCGGCAAATGAAAGGCAGCCCCGAGGTAGGGACCACGCGGGATGATTGTCACCTTGTGAAGCTGGTCGGTGTGCTCCAGCGTTGCGAGGAGAAGCGCATGCCCCGCCTCGTGGTAGGCCGTCAGCTTCTTCTCTTTCTCACTCAGAGCGAGGCTGCGCCGTTCGCGGCCCCACCGAACTTTGTCACGCGCTTCCTCCAGCTCGGCTAACGTAACGGCTTTGAGGTCCTTACTCGCGGCGAGGAGAGCTGCCTCATTGATGATATTTGCAAGTTCCGCACCGGAAAAGCCCGGAGTGCCACGAGCGACCGTGCCCAGATCGGTTCCCGCTGCCAGTTTGATCTTCTTGGCATGAACCTTCAGGATCTGCGCCCTGCCCTTCACATCGGGAAGGGATACGGTGACCTGCCGATCGAAGCGCCCCGGCCTGAGAAGAGCAGGATCCAGCACGTCCGGGCGGTTGGTGGCCGCGATGATGATGACCCCTTCCTGGGTATCAAACCCATCCATCTCGACCAGTAGAGCATTCAGCGTCTGTTCGCGCTCATCATGCCCCCCTCCCAATCCATGCCCACGGTGACGCCCCACTGCATCAATCTCGTCAATAAAGATCAGGCAAGGCGCGTGTTTCTTTCCTTGTTCGAACATGTCCCGGACCCGACTGGCACCTACTCCGACGAACATCTCCACGAAATCGGATCCGCTGATGGTGAAGAAAGGAACGTTGGCCTCCCCGGCAATAGCCCGCGCCAGAAGGGTCTTCCCGGTTCCCGGGGGACCAACCATCAGGACTCCCTTGGGGATATTACCCCCAAGCTTCTGGAACTTGCGGGGATCCTTGAGAAAATCGACGATCTCCCACAGTTCCTCCTTTGCTTCCTGAATACCGGCCACATCCTTGAAGGTTACCTTGTTCCGGTCCATGTTCATCATCCGCGCCTTGCTCTTGCCAAAACTCATCGCACCACGCCCGGCCTGCTTCATCTGATGGCGGAAGAGTAGAAAGAGAAGGATGATGAGAATGAGAATGGGAAGGAAGCTCAGGAAAACCGTCCGCAGGTAATTCGTCTCCGAGCGGTAGGGCACTTCGCTGTGAAACAGAATATTGAGTTCTTTCTGCATCGCCATGATGTTGACCGGCACACGGATTTTCTCCGGCTTGGAACCCTTCTTGAGTATTTCCTCCGCTGTTTTTGGCGATTTCGGTTGGCGTGTCCCGATAAGGCGGGCGTCCCCCGTCCCGGGGATAGCCGCCAACTTGAGCGCCTCCTCCCCGTCCAGAATCACCTCATAATTGGCAACCCATTTTTCAAAATCGGCAAAGCTGGCCATGTCCTGCCCGGCTGGAGTTTCGGCCTCTTCGTTCGCCACCGTTTGTACCCTTGCCCCTAGAAGGCTGGTCAACCGCTCTCCATCCAGGTCGAGATTAATTCGCACATAAAACTTCTGGGGCCCACCAGTGGGCACGAAGGTTGGATCCTTGGTCCGCCAACCAACGATTTGCGCATTGAAGGAAGACTCGTTGGTGACAACCTCGAGATTATATTTCGCGCCAAGAGTGGGGTTCCTGACGATCCGCCCCTCTTCCATGTTCTTCTTGAATTCACTGAATGAAATCGATTTTCCCTTCCCGTCGCTCGCTCCAGTCAGGGCAATCGTCAGGAGACCTAGCGCAATCGCCAGAAGAATAAGGACCCGCCAGTTGAAACCGCCGCTTTCACTTGGTTTTTTGGGGTCATTGGGTCCGGGATTCGGAGGTTGTTCGTCAGCCATGGAAAATAGTTTTTGACTCGGCAGGCAGGGCTCCGGCCGCCCGGAAACCTAAACCAATGACCTCAAAAGAAAATTGAAATTTTCGGGGACTAAGGCGTCCCCGTCTCCTCTGCCGCATGGATCACCTGCCGCAATCCTCGTGCCACCGTCTCAGCCTGGCTTGAATCGAGCGACCGGGGCACAATAATCCCGAGGATCAGCGGACCACTTGAAGAATTCACGGGAACGACCTCAAGAACGGCGTCCGCCGATATCTTCGCATGCAGGTTTCCCGGTCCAGGCCCTCCGGAATGCCGTGCAGTCGAGTAGGAAGCCTGCGCCAGCGTGCAGGCGATCCGGTGAATCTTTGGCGATTTCACTTCATCAATGAGAACTCCACCACTGCGATCGATCACAAAAAAATAACTGGCGCCGACCGCACTACGGAGCCAGTCCCCGAAAACTTGGAGCCGGGCCTGGGACGGCACGGCAACTGCAGGTTCGGCCCGTTGCACCGGGACCACCTCGGTCAAATCAGCGGCAGGAACGGGCTTAACAGGCTCTCCACGTCCTGAATCCGCAGCGGCTTCCAGCAAGCCTCCCCTTTGGGCGAGGTCACGTGCCGCCGAAAGTGCACGGCGAGCACTCTCCTCGGCCCCCTGTGCAGGAAGGGACACCTCATCGTGACCTGTTCCCCCCGGCGGCCGGGATTCTGGCCCATAGCCCACGAAGTCCGTGCCGAAGAGAAAATCGTCCGGGGGAGTGGGACTGGGCTCAGCCAGCAAAGCGGCAGCCATGCGACGTAAGTCTTGGGCATCTACCCATGCTTCAATTGGATCCATGAAAACTTTCCCGTTCAAATACCGCGTGGAGGATACCCCTTTTCCGGGGAGAGCGACCTGAAATTACTCATGTCTGGAACCCGGCCTTGGAGACGCCCAGCTTACGTTCAACTTCAAGGCGCAGATTATCAAACACACCCAGGGTCTCGCCACCACCCTCCATCACACCAGCTGGCAGGCCACGGGCGCTGGCCTGGATAAAGAGATCTTCTCGAGGAACAACCGTCTGCATCACCATCTCAGGCGGAAGGATCGCGCGAAGAGACTGCCCGGTATCCCGGCTCTCCGGAAGCTGTGACTGCATCATGGTGAGGAGGACCCCAAGAATAGAGAGACTCGGATTCGCAGCCCGCATCCGGGTGAGCGCTTCCAGCATTTTCGGCACTGACCGCACCCCCAGTGGCTCGGCCTGCTGCGGAACCAGCACGCCGCTGGCGGCGGTAAGAACATCCGCCGTTACGCCGAAGAGCCCTGCCGCAGTGTCCACAATGCAGACCTCCGTATCAGCAGCGGCCGCCTCCGCGAGAAAGCTCTTTACGCGATCAAGGGACGCACCCGTCGACCCACCTCCCAACTCGTAGGAACTGGCCTGCCCTGCCGCCACGAGGCTCAGGGTTTCGAGCCGGGTCGGCACGACGAGACTTCCCAGCTCCACCGTGGAGTCCTCCAAATAGTCGTAGAACCCCTTCAGCCTCCTGCTCTGGCGAGTCAGTGACAGCCCAACGGACCCCTGGGGATCCGCATCTACAAGCAGCGTTTGCCGTCCACTCCGGGCAAAGGAATGAGCGAGGTTAATGGCGACCGTCGTCTTGCCGACTCCACCTTTCTGACTGGAGATTGCAATGGTGATCACAGGAGAACAGGGTCTCTCGAATTTAGTCGTCCCACGAGAATGAAAAAGTATTTTCTCTGCCGAGGCCGCTTACCACGTTGGGACAGCCCATACACACGTGGTATAGCTCGTATACATGCTCTGTAGTGGGCACCCACTTGCCAGGCACTGTTCATGCTCGCACCACCACCCCGAGACCGGGATCCTTCCACGAGGGTATTTTTTTCTCACACGCCGCCGGAATGCATTGCCCCTCAGAATCTTCAGTGCATTCCCACCACAGGGAGCAACTGGACCCTTCCGGGCCCACAACGAGGGGGCTCCATTCCTCGGGATGAATTCGATAGCCAAATCCGCGACTTTTACTCCACAATGAACAGGTCAGAGCAAACAAACCCACCTGTAATGAAATCCATCTGTTCCCTCATTCTCCTGCTCAGCACCGGCTACGGGCTCGCTGACCGGATTCATTTCAGTGACGGCCGCCCTCCCAAGGAAGGAAAGGTTGTCCTCGACACCCCTTCCGTGGTCGAACTCAAATGGGAAGAACGCCCGGGCATTTTTCGTACCGATCGGTTCTCCAAGGCGGTCATCGAACGCATCGAGATTGATACCAAGGAGGATATACAGTTCAAGAAAATGGGACAACTCGTCCCCGCCCCGGATCGTCTTACCGTAGAAGATTATCAGAGGAGAATTGCCAAATGTACAGCATTCCTGGAAGTCTTTCCCGATGGGAAGCACGCAGAGAACGTGAAAACGGTTGTCCTCGCCGCACTTCAGGATGAATTGTCGAAAGCGGAGGCCGGTGGGCTGAAATTGGATGGCAAATGGATTCGGCCCTCCGAACGCATCCGTGATGCGTATTCCATTGATGCTGGGCTTGAATTATCCGACATGAAGGAGGCCCGGGAAGCTGGCAACCACATGATGGCGATGCGCCACTTCGACACGCTCAAGTCCGAGTTCATGGCCTCCGCAAATTATGCCGAGGCACGTGAACTCGCCATCGAAACACTGGCCGCCTACGGGCCAATCGTGCAACGCGGACTCAGTCAGGTTCAATTCAAGCGACAGGACCGGGAACGTGCTCTAGCCACCCTCCGCCCCAATGTGCGTGTGCAGGCAAAGGAGGCCCAGGATCAGGCTGATGCCGAGTATCGAAAGCTTGTCGAGCGGGAGACCACGGAGCTCAAAACCAAGTGGCTTACTCTCAACGACTATCATGGCGACCAAATGCGGGCGGTCCTCAACAGTGTGAGGAACACCCTCGCCTCACTGGAGAAGGAAACCGCTCCCGAGGAAGAAACGCCGGCGGGCCCTCTGTACCGAAGCGCCTGGGATGCAGCCCGGGGAGGAGATTTTGAAGGCGCTCAGGAAATCCTGAAGGAGCTCAAATCCCTTAAGATTCCTGCCCGTTACCTGGACCCTCTCGAAGCAGCCACGCAGCCACCGGAGGAGCCCGAGCCCGAGCCCGAGCCCGAGCCCGAGCCAGATCCCAAGCCAGATCCCGAGCCAGATCCCAAGCCTGATCCAGAGCCTGATCCAGAACCCGAGCCCGAATCAAAAACAGATCAGCAGGCGGAATCCAAGCCCAAGGAGCGCGCCCCCACCCCCCGTGAACCCTCAACGACGGCCACTGACGACAGCATCGATAAGGGCGGCAGTTCCAAGATACAGACGATTCTTGTCGCTGTGCTCATCCTGGTGATCGTAGGTGCCCTCGCGGCAGCCTATGTCGGAAAGAAAAAAGCCTGAGTGAGTCAACCGGGCAAAGCCAATACCCTCCCCATATGTCCCAGAATATCCGCCGGGCGAGCCAATCTCGAAAAACCGCTGAGACAGACGTCGAGCTTTCCCTCAACCTTGATGGGAGCGGTGAATCCACGATCGAAACGGGCATCCCTTTCTTTGACCACATGCTCACCCTGTTCTCTCGCCATTCCCTCATTGACCTGAAATTGCAGGTCCGGGGAGATGTCGAGGTGGATTACCATCACACAGTCGAGGATAGCGGGATCGTCCTCGGCGAGTGCCTGCGCGAAGCCTTGGGCGACAAACATGGGATTGCCCGTTACGGTCACGCTTATATCCCGATGGATGAAAGCCTGTCCCGGGTCGTTGTCGATCTCAGCAACCGTCCCTGGCTGGAATTCCGCGCTCCCCCGGAGACCCCCGACGCTCAAAATTTTCCCTTCAGCCTGGTGGAAGAATTCTTCCGGGCTCTCGCCTCGAACCTGCGCGCCAATATTCACCTCGAAATCTTTTATGGACGCGATGGCCATCACATCGCCGAGAGCGCCTTCAAATCGCTCGCGCGGGCCCTCCGGGCCGCCGTGGCACTTGATCCCAGGGTGAAGGGAATCCCCAGCACCAAGGAGGCGCTCTAACCCGGCGCACAGCACCCCTTCCCCATCCTGGCCCTGAAAAACGTGACTTTCCATTCCAAGATTGGTGTCATCGACTACGGAGGGGGCAACATCAGGAGCCTCCTCAAGGCCTTGGAAACCCTCGGCACCAGCCCCCAACTGGTCACCGGTCCAGACCAGATGGAGAATATCGATCTTCTTTTCTTCCCGGGACAGGGAGCGTTCGGCGATTGCATGCAAAAGCTTCGCCGACGGGATCTGGTTTCCGGCCTCGTCAACTGGATCAGGAACGACAAACCATTTTTCGGGATCTGCGTTGGCTACCAGCTCCTGTTCGAAAGCAGCGAAGAGAGCCCCGGAGTGGAAGGCCTTTCCATCTTTCCCGGCAAGGTGAGCCGCTTTCCCCCAGGGGAACTCAAGGTGCCGCATATGGGTTGGAACAGCCTGACCCTTCGCACACCGGACACCGGCCCATGGGAAGGGCTTGGTCAGGAACCCTATTTCTACTATGTGCACTCCTTTTTCCCAACTCCCGGTGACCCTGCCTTAACCGTGGCCCATACCACCTACGGAGTGTCCTTTGCTGGCGCCATTCAGCGCGGCCGTCTATTAGCGACGCAGTTTCATCCCGAGAAGAGTCAGAAGGCCGGAATGAGACTTCTGGCCAACTTCCTGTCTTCCCACACCCCACAGTCCTAGAAGGGGGAGCCGCCCACCTTTCCCGGACAGTTTCGTTCTTCCTGTCCCTAGCCTGTAACCCGCATGGGCATCAGCACATAAAGAAAAGATCCGCTCCCCCGCAGGACTCCCGGGCTCATCTCATCGATCAGGTCGAGCTGGATCTCCTCATCCTCCAGGTTCCGCAACGGTGCCATCAGGAATTCAGGGTTAAAGGCAATAGCGATCTCCTTACCGGAATAACTCACCGACATGGTCTCCTTTGCCTCTCCGATGTCCGGCGAGTTGGCGGTCACGTCGATACTGCCATCTCCGACAACCAGCTTTACGGAGTTGGATTTTTCCGAAGAGAGCAGGGAAACGCGGCGGGCTGTTTCCAGAAGAGCCTCCCTCCCGATAGCGAGACTCTCCCGCGCTTCGCTGGGGATCACCTGCCGGTAATTCGGGTAATTTCCTTCGATGAGCTTCGATACGATCAAACTCGCCCCGACCTCGAAGGCTATCTGGTTGTCGCTCAAACGGGCCACTGCCTCCCCCTCGTCGCCCAGCAACCGCTGCAACTCCTGCACCGCCTTGGTGGGAATAATGAAGTCCGTCTCGTGACTGGCGGGGAATTCGAGATCGTTCTCCACCATCGCAAGTCTCCGACCGTCGGTGGCAACCAATGTGAGCTTCCCTTCCTTGAAGGCCGTGAAGATCCCATTCAGGACGTAGCGGGTCTCATCATTGGAAATTGCATAGGAGGTCTTCTTCAGGCTCTCGCGGAGGAGAACCTGTGGGATCTTGTACTCCTTGGAGCCCTTGAAGTCCGGTAGAGGCGGAAATTCGCCGTGCGCCAACCCGATAATCTTGAAGAAACTCGGGCCACAGGTGATCGAAGCCACGTCCTTGCCGTCGACCGCTATTTCCACCTCCGCGTTTGGCAGTTCACGAACGATACTTACCAGCCTCTTGACCGGGAGCGTCGTGGAGCCCTCCTTGGAAACCTCCGCCTGCACCGTCCCACTCACCCCGACGTCGAGGTCGGTGGTCGTGAGCCTCAGAGAATTACCACTGGCCTCAATCAGGACATTGGAAAGAATCGGGAGGGTCGTCCTCGTGCTGACAACGTGTTGTACCTGCTGGAGACTATCGAGGAAGGCATCCCTTGCGATGCGGAATTTCATGAGCAAAGAGGGCCCAGTTTTGGGACGAAGCGATCTTGGGAAGATTGCCACACTTGGCAAGCCATTCTTTAAGAAACAAGTAACATTTGATGCCTAATCAGGGATGAATCTCCCCCTGGCGCTTCAGCGCTCCGCTTTCCAAAAAAAATCACCCGACTCCATCGAGACAGACCCGGGTGAATGAGGAGAAATAATGAACGGGGGAATTAGAGCCCCGCCCTCGCGTCTGGTCAACGATTGAGGCGGGCCCCAAGGGCTGCAACGGTCTGCCGGACCTGGTCATCGGTCTGCATCATCTGCTCGACCTTCTTGCATGCGTGAATGACCGTGCCGTGGTCCCGGCCGCCAAAGGCTTCCCCGATCTCGACCAGAGACCCTCCGGTCAACTTGCGCGAGAGATACATCGCGATCTGGCGCGGGAAGGCGATATTGGCAGGGCGGCGCCGACTGGTCATGTCCGCCAGCCGGATGTCGTAATAGTCTGCGACCGTCTTCTGGATCGTATCAATGGTGACCTTTGCTGCTGCTTCCTCGCGCAGGATATCCCGGAGAAGATCCTCGATCCGGTCTGTAGAGAGCTCTCCCTGCCCAAGTGAATTGAAGGTCGCGATCCGGACTAATGCGCCCTCCAGACGACGCACATTGCTGCGAATGCGCTGGGCGATGAACCGCACCCAGTCTTCCGGGACCTTGACCTCCCACTCCTCCATCTTGCGCCGGAGGATGGCAATTCTGGTCTCAAGCTGTGGCGGCTGCATGGCCACCGTGAGGCCGCACTCAAAGCGCGAGACCAGCCTGGGCTCGAGGGTCTGAATCTCGGAGGCAGGGCGGTCACTGGAAAGAACAACCTGAGCCTGCCCATCCAGGAGAGTGTTGAATGTATGGAAGAATTCCTCCTGGGACTTCTCCTTTCCATTCAGAAATTGAACGTCATCGACCAGCAGCACATTGGCCCGGCGATAACGGCGGCGGAAGTTATCGAGGTTCCCTTTCTGCACTGCCAGAATGAACTCGTTGGTGAACTTCTCGCAGGTCAGGTAAATCACCTTGGCGTCCGGACGAGCCTTCAGAATATCCTGCCCGATCGCCTGCATAAGGTGGGTTTTGCCCAAGCCTGATCCCCCGTGAATAAACAGGGGATTGTAGGCGGTTCGGACACCGGCAGCGATGGCCTTGCACGCCGCATGGGCGAACTGGTTGTTTCCCCCCACCACAAACCGGTCAAAGGTATACAGAGGATTCAGTCCGGCACTCTTCAAGGACTTTGAAAGCGCCTCGGCGGCCGCCTCGTTGGCCCGGGTCTGCTTCTGGGGCTCTTCCAGAAGGGAAAGCTGCCCTCCGGCCGCCCCATTCATGGCCAGCACCTGGGGGCGCCCACCACAGCCCAGAACCTGGGACAATGCATGAGTCAACTCGGGCAGGAAATTCTCCTGAATCCAGAGAACATGGGTCTCGGTCGGCACGAAAACCGTTACCTGGTTGGCATCCTCGACCACCAGCTGCATATGCTTGAACCAGCGCTCGGTGGCATCCCCGCTCAATCGCGCGTCCAGCAACCGGAGAATCTGTGTTCTCGCTTCTTCCGTCCCGATACGGGCCCCACTGCGCGGAGCTCGCTCACCCACTCTCAAACCGCTTGGTGCCGAAACACCACCTTCATCCCTGCTGCTCATTGTCGTTCTCCAATTCCTAGTGTTATGATTGATATTTTATTTTGAAAAACCGCTTCCCGCTTAACAGGCACCCTGACAACCCGCGGGAAACAGCGCGCCATGGAATCCCTCTTTGTCACAAGTCCGTCAAAATTTTTTGAATATTAAAATCGCACTCCGCCCGCAGGGCTTTTCCACAGGCGTTCCACGACCCTTCCGGTGTTAGAACTCAAAGGTCGCCTGTTAAGCAGCCTGAACGATTCAAACATTCAGGAAACCACCATCGCCCAACCCTGTATTCCAGATCAGCGATTCAGCTCGCGGGCTCTTATTCCTCCCTGCCGATGGGCCCTGTTCGGCTAACTGATTGGCATCCAACCTTGAGCGACTTCTATGCACAAGTTATCCACTCGTTCGGATCCTCCGGCAGGCCGTGCACGCGGCTCCCTCCTGCCCCGAGGTTCTCATCAGGCCCGATTTCCGCGAGCCCTGCGGGGCCAGAAATACCCGAAGCCAAAGGTTAACAAGGTAGTAACCGGCCACGCCCAGAAGAAACCAACGGTGGTCTCCAGCTTCTGCGTATCACCCTCGCCTGAAACGACATACATGGGAAGAGCACCCAGCCAGTCGTAGGGCATCTGGATGAAGTCGATGGTATGGAGCAGGACCCAGATATCACTGCGGATGAAGAGGACGCCAACGAAGGAAAGTATCGAACCTGCCAGCAAGCCCCTGAAGGCGCCCCGCCCAAGCAGGGCACAAAGGAACATGCCCAAGAGTGGACCCATCGTGTAGGTGGTCATCCCAAAGGCGAGCGGAACAATCGCCACTCCTGTCGTTGTTTGAACCCAACGCATCAGGAGGGTGAACCCCGTAAGAAACGCCCCCCAGAAGACCACCCACATCCGGCTTTTGGCCACGAGGGCCCGCTGCGCAGCCTCACCCTGATGTGCTTCCGGCTTGTAAAGCACCGAAACGGTCGTCTGGCTCAGGGCCGCCAAAATGGAATCAAGGCTCGAAATTGCGGCTGCAAAGACCCCTCCAAGAATCAGACCGCTCAAACCGGGAGGCAGCTCCTGGACAATCCAGATGGGAAAGACATTATCAGAATTTCCCGGTGTCCCACTTTCCGGATCCCAATCCATCTCCTTAGCAACCATGCCTCCGGGATCGGGGGGATGGCTTGCATACCAGACGAACAGGGCGGCACCCACCATCAACATGAGCAGGGTGACGCCCTGGCCAACCGAGCTCCAGATGATGGCCTTCCGGGCATCCCCCGCGCTCCGGCAGCAGAACATCCTCTGGGCATTCAACTGATCCACCCCGAAAGCTCCGACGTTCTGGAAAGGCACAGCAAAAATCGCGACCCAGAAGGTGAATTTGAAGGCATCCGACACTCCGGCCTCCAGATTAAACCATCTCGTCTTGCCGGCCTCCGCCGCTCCTTCAAGCCACCCATCGCCGAGGTGAGCACCCGCCCAGATGAGTGTGACGACCCCTCCTGTCACGAAGAGGAAGAACTGCATCACATCGGTCCAGATTACCGTCCGCATGCCACCCATCAGGGTCCAACCGATCGCAAACACCCCGATGATGAGGATACACTGCCCGAAGGAGAACGGAGTGACGATCATGAGCGGAATCGCCGCCACGAGAACCCGGACGCTCTGGGCGAGAATGGAACCGATCGTAAAGAACGCTGTTGCGAGAGTCTTGAGCTGCGGCTTTATCCTTCGCCCCATGTAATCGTAGGGGCTGTATATGCCTTCTTCGTAGAAAACCTTCGTAAACACAACTCCGACAATAATTCGCCCGATGATCGACCCAATCGCCCAGATCATATAGGTGAAATCTCCATTGGCAGCCATTACGCCGCCCGGGACACCAATGAAGGTAACTCCGCTGATCTCAGTGGCGATAATCGAGCCGCTGACCGCCAGCCACGGGAGCGACCGTCCACCGGAAAAGAAGTCGCTGATTGAGGCCTGTCGCCCCCGCATCCGGTGCCCAACCCAGGTCGTCAGCCCCAGGTAGCCAAAGAGCACAATCCAATCCAGAGGTCTGAACCACTCATGAATCTCCATCCAGAGCGGGAACCTACCGCGTCACCCTTGGCCCGTCGAACCTTCCCTGAAAAAATCAACACATCGAAAGTAATATCCTTGTCCCATACCACGCTCTCGCTATGATTGGAAAACACTTGTTAACTTGCCTTTAGAGGGATCCACAGCCCAAGTCGCTGGCATCATCCCCGCCCGATGGGGATCCTCCCGCTTCCCCGGAAAACCCCTCCACCGACTGGCAGGCAAAACTCTGCTTCATCACGTGTTGGAGCGTGTCGGCAAATGCGAAGAACTCGCGCTCGTCGTGGTCGCCACGGACGACGAGCGCATTGCCACAGAAGCCCGGTCACTTGGCGCAGAGGTCGCAATGACGTCTCCGGATCACCCCTCGGGCACGGACCGGGTCGCGGAAGCGGTGCAAACTCACCCGGGGATCACCCACGTGATCAATATTCAGGGCGACGAACCCCTGATTGACCCGTCCCTCGTGGACTCCTTCGCAAGCAGCCTGCAAGCCGATCCGGAACTTCCCATGATCACCGCCGCCAGCCCCATCACGGATCTGGCTCAACTCGATGACCCCAACATCGTCAAGGTCGTCATTGATCGGAAAAACAGGGCTCTCTACTTCTCGCGCAGTTCCCTGCCCCACCTCCGGACCAGTCCGGAAGGCTTCTCGCCTCTACGACATATCGGCCTCTACGGCTACCGCCGGGACTTCCTCACGCAGTTTGTCAACTGGCCACCCAGCGCCCTTGAGCAGGCCGAGCAACTTGAGCAACTTCGCGCCCTCGAGAACGGTGCGCGCATAGAGGTAGTCGTTACCGACGACCAATCCATCGGACTCGACACCCCCGAACAGGTTCCCCAGCTGGAAGCTCTCCTTGCAGCCAACAGCTCTCCGTAATACCCTGATCTTCAGTAAAAGTACACAACCAATCACTCGGCGTGAAATACATCTTCGTCACCGGCGGCGTAGTCTCTTCCCTCGGCAAGGGCTTGGCAGCCGCCTCCATCGGCACCCTTCTTGAGCACAGGGGCCTGAAGGTCACTATCCAGAAGTTTGACCCCTATCTGAATGTCGACCCCGGGACCATGTCCCCCTACCAGCACGGCGAAGTCTATGTCCTAAACGATGGAGCCGAGACCGATCTCGACCTCGGTCACTATGAGCGTTTCACCAATTGCGTGCTCACCCGGTTCAACAATCTCACCTCCGGCCAGGTCTTTGAGAACGTCATCAAGAAGGAGCGCAAGGGTGACTATCTCGGGAAAACCGTCCAGTTCATCCCCCACGTCACTGACGAAATAAAGCTCCGCATCCATGATCTGTCCGCGGCCAACCCCGGTGTCGATGTCATCCTGACTGAGATCGGAGGAACCGTCGGAGATATCGAGGGTCACCTCTTCCTTGAAGCCCTGCGCCAGTTCTCACTGGAGGTGGGGCGCGAGAACGTCTGCTTCATTCACGTGACCCTGTTGCCGCTCATCCGTGCCGCGGGAGAAATCAAGACCAAGCCTACCCAGCAATCAGTCGCCAAGCTCCGCGAAATCGGTATCCAACCTGATATCATCATCTGCCGTACCGAGCACGATCTCGACGAGGACAACCGAAGAAAAATTGCAATGTTCTGTAATGTCGAACAGCAGAACGTTGTCGCTTTCCGCGATGTCAAGCACACCATCTACGAGTGCCCGCTCGATCTTCGAAGGGACAAGATTGACCGCCTGGTTGTCGACAACCTCGGCATCACCGATTCGCCGACCCCCTCCCTCGCCCAGTGGGAGGATTTCGTAGACCGCCTCATCAACCCCAGGCACACCGTCAACATCGCGGTGGTGGGCAAGTATATCGAGCTGCAGGACGCATATAAATCCATTTACGAGTCGCTCACCATCGCGGGAGCCACTCATCACACCAAGGTCAACATCGTGCGGATCGACTCCGAGGCCATCGAACAGGACGGCCCCGAGACCCTGATCGGGGAGGTCGACGGGATTCTCATTCCCGGCGGATTCGGCGACCGGGGAATCCAAGGGAAGATCCAAGCCGCCCACTACGCACGCTCCATGCGAATTCCCTATTTTGGAATCTGCCTCGGCATGCAGGTGGCCGTCATTGAATTCGCTCGGAACGCCTGCAACCTGGAGGGGGCTCACTCCACGGAATGCAACAAGGAGACCCCTCATCCGGTCATCTGCCTTCAGGAGGAACAGAAGGGAGTTGCCGACATGGGCGCCACAATGCGCCTTGGATCATGCGAGTCCATCCTCTATCCCGGCACACGGGCAGCAGAGCTCTACAAGGGCGCCGACCGCATCAACGAACGCCACCGGCACCGTTACGAATTCAACCCGGATTACCTAGACCAACTCAAGGAGGCCGGACTCGTCATCTCCTCGGTTTCAGCCGCGGAGGGTCTGGTGGAAATGATCGAACTACCCGAGCACCCCTTCTATCTTGGCGCACAGTTTCATCCCGAATTTCAATCCAAGCCGAACAACCCTCACCCTCTCTTCTCGGGCTTCGTGAAGGCCGCCCTCGACTGCAAGGTAGGCATGCCCGCATAGGGAGTGCCCGGGAATCGCCGTCCTGCCCACCCATCCAGCTGTCTTCTCACCGACCGCTCTGGAGAACAGGGAGCCGGCTTGCCGGGGCGGCACCCAGCCATGGCCTCAACCTGCATCCACTGAACCGGCCGACCCGAGAACCCAGGCATGTCACCAAATCAGCTCCTCGTTCTTGGCATAGGCGGATCGGAACTCACTCCCGAGGAGGCCGCGCTTTACCGTGAGATTCAACCCGGTGGGTTCATTCTCTTCACGCGTAATCTCGTCGACGCCCACCAGTGCCGGAAACTGACCGACGATCTGCGGGACCTTTGTGAGATCCCGCCATTTATTGCCATCGACAACGAGGGGGGCCGGGTCTGGCGCACCGCCCGCTTCAGCCCCTCCCTTCCTTCCGCCGAGGAATTTCGTATCCACGGGGATCCCCGACTTATTGCCGAGGCCGGTTGGGCCACCGGACAACTTCTCAGCCTTCTCGGAATCAACTTCAATCTCGCTCCGGTCTTGGACATCGACCATCACCCCGAGGCCGCTAACGCCCTCCGTGGGCGCTGCTGGGGTCATCGCGACCAGGAGGTCATCAACCATGCCGGCGTCTTCAACCGCTGGCAGAGGCGTCAGCACGTCCTCGGATGTGCAAAACACTTTCCGGCCGGAGGAAAGGCCATCACCGATCCCCACCATGAACTCCCTGTTGTCGACATGAATATCGAGGAGTTACAGCGGGAGGACCTGATTCCTTATACCGCGCTCATGCCTGAACTTGATGCTGTCATGATCAGCCATGTGCACTTCCCCCGTATTGCCGAGGCTGGCCTTCCCGCATCACTTTCCCGGAGGATCATTCAGGGCCTCCTGCGTGATCGCCTCGGCTTCGATCAGCATCTCGTTCTTGCAGACGATCTTGACATGGGCGCCATCCGGGGCACCTACGGCCTCCCGGAGGCCGCCAGGATGACCATCGAGGCCGGCGGAGACCTGGCGCTCGTGTGTCACAACTTCCTGAATGCGCGCGAGATCCTGACAAGTCTCCGGGATATTCCCGGCCCGATTCTCGCCGACACGATCCTTCGCCACGAGAAGGCACGAAAACGGCTGCGTACCCCGCCCTCTTTTTCGAATGATAAACTGGAGGAAATTACCACCATTCTCACCAAACTTCGTGAGACCGTCACACCTGGAACGCCTCCCTCCGACACGGATCATCCCTCCCGGAGCCCGGTCGAAGATTACTGAAGGGGACTGAATCCGTAACAACCTCAGGGGCGCACCTGAATCCAGTCAGCAAGATCCCTCCCCTGATCCCGCTCACGACCTACGAGCACTCCCCGGCCCTTCCGGCACACGGTCACCCTCCTCAAGAATCGAGAGGGCTCCTATTGTCCCGGCCACCATTCCGTATCCCGGGGCCAGAAACCACCCTGCCAGTGGGATCATGAGCAGCACTGAGAAGCTCGCACCCTGACCGAGGATGCGTCCCCGGAAATTCCAGCAGAGCCGGAGCGCACCCCAGACCGTAAAATTCCGCCGCTCCAAGGGAGGGTCAACAAAACCCGCCCCGGCCAGAAACCAGGTCACCAACGCGGTGACAATCGATCCAAGCAGGGTCCCAAGAACTGGCAGAAGTGCCATCAAACAGGCCAACAGCAACCCCACCGCGGCAAGCATGAGGGTGAGCAGGCTCAGGGAGGACCCCCGGACTGCACTGCGCACAATCTCGCCAAACGGTATCCTGATCCCGCCTTCGGCTATTCCCGGACCTGATACCGCCCGTTCAGTTGCCTCGGACAGTAATCCCAGAAACGGAGAATAGAGGATCATGATCACATTCCGGAAGAGAATGAATCCCAGCGCCACCCCAACCATCACTGTCAGAACCGAAAGAACGGACATCGTGAGCCCGGACTGCAGAAAGCCCGGAATCCAGTGGTCATGAAGGAATCCCGGCAGTTTCCGTAAAAGCAGGTAGCCTGCCACCAGGCTGCACGGCACATAGAGCACGCTCAGAAGACCGGGCACGAGAAAGAGCTTCCAGAGCCCTGTTGCGAAAAGTAGTCGGTGAGCGGCTCCGTAGTCCGCGACTCCCGCAACAAAACCTCCACCGGGTCCTCCCATTCTACCCGCCTTTTATCGCTGCCCGGGCTCGGGCAAACTCGCTGGTCCGATTTGCGACGAGGGTGGATCTGCAGATTCCGGTTCGTTGATGGGCTCCACTTCCGGCTCGGGGGCTACTGGAGCCCCTCCCGCACCGGGAGGGCGCGCCGGCAAACTCTCCGCCTCAGGAAGGGATTCCGGGAGGGGCGAGCCCGAAGGAGCACCTGGCTCAGGCGGAGGGGGAGACTTCATCTCCGCCGAAAAGTATTGCTGGATCACCGGGGCCACCTCGCCAAGGGCGTTCGTAAATTCTCCCATCGCGTTTTCCACCGTCGGACGAAGGCTGGGAGCCAGCTGACTGAAAAAGTCCTCCCTGCTTCCAAGCGAACGCTCCAACTCCTCCTGGTGAGACTCAATCTGCCTGCTGATCGCTTCACGCGTTGCAGGCTCTGGCACCGCCAAGGCCTCAAGACGCCTCGCAATCGCATGCAACTTGTTGACCGCAAGAGGAGACAAACCGGCTAGTGCCTGCGCGCCTGCCGTGTCGTCGGACTCAGCGAGCGCCACTGCAAATTCATCAATTTGCCCAAGATACTCCTCAGCAAGCCCTTCAACGGTGTCAGCCCGGTCTGCCACGAGAGGGGCATCCGGGATGGACTCGACAAGGTCGGCGTCCCCGGCGTTGTCCGCCTCATCGCTTCCGCAACCAGCCACAAGCAACATCAGGCTCATCCAGGTCCATCGCAATGTCTTCATCTCATTCCGTCTGTTCCACCCCCGCCGGAGCTGGCGGGACCTAACATCCGCTCGCCGAGATGGATAGTATTTCATGCGCTTCGGAACATCGCGACCTACCCGCCCAGCAGACTTTTCCCCGTCATTTCCTCAGGCTGCGGAAGCCCCAGCATTTCCAGCAGGGTAGGCGCCACATCCGCCAGGATCCCATCGCCTACCCGCCGCTCCCCCGCATCCTCGGCAACATAGACCGCATGGACGAGATTTGTCGTATGGGCCGTATGTGGCGAACCATCAGGATTCCGCATGAACTCACAATTACCATGATCGGCGGTAATCAGTAATTTACCCCCCAGCCTCAGTGTTTCCTGCACAACCTGGCGCACTCCTTCATCGATCGTCTCCACGGCCCTGATCGCAGCCTCCACCTCCCCGGTGTGCCCAACCATGTCCGGATTGGCAAAATTCAAAATCACGAGGTCGAAATCCTTCAGCTTCTCCACCACCGTGGCCGTCACCTCTTCGGCGCTCATTTCGGGCTTGTGATCGTAGGTGGGCACATCCTTCGGAGATGGAATAATGACCCGCTCTTCTCCATCGCACGGCACCTCCTCACCCCCATTGAAGAAATAGGTCACGTGGGGGTACTTCTCCGTTTCTGCGATCCGCAGCTGGCGCTTTCCCGCTGCTGCCACGACCTGGCCAAGAACATGGACAAGGGTCTCCGGGGGGAAAACCACCGGGCAACCATAGGTCTCATCATACTCAGTCAAGGTGACGTAGTGCACATCGGGCCGTGCACCCGTTTCAAACTCGTCGAAGCCCTCCGATAGAAACGCTTCCGAGAGCTGCCTCGCTCGATCAGCTCGAAAATTGAAGAAGAGAATCACGTCTCCGTCCCGCACACGCTGGGTCTCATGTTCACAAAATACCATCGCCGGAAGAAACTCGTCGGTCTTGTTCTCCGCATACTGCTGGGCAACAGCCTCGCTCGCGAGAATCTCGCAACGCGCTCCCAGACCATGCACAATGGCATCCCACCCCAGCTTGGTTCTCTCCCAGCGTCGATCACGATCCATTGCGAAATAGCGCCCCACCACGGTCGCGATTCGGGCCCCATGCTCAGCCAGGCCGTCCTCGACTACCGAGAGAAAACTTGCACCACCGGTGGGAGATGTATCGCGACCGTCCGTAATTGCATGCGCAAGAATATCGGTTACCCCAGCCGCCTTCGCAGCCCTCGCCAACGCAACGAGATGGTCCTGGTGACTGTGAACCCCTCCGTCCGAGACAAGCCCAACAAGGTGCAGGCGACCAGCCCGGGCCCTGGAAAACGCCTCCTGGAGAACCTCGTTCCCCGCCAGCGTCCCTCCCTCGATAGCCTTGTTAATCCGGGTCAGGTCCTGATAAACAATCCGACCTGCACCCAAGTTGAGATGCCCGACCTCGGAGTTCCCCATCTGCCCATCCGGCAATCCCACATCCAGGCCCGAGCAGCTCACGAATCCCTTGGGGTATTTCGATAGCAGGTCATCGTGAAACGGAGTGCTTGCCAGCAGGGTAGCGTTGCCATCGGCTACGGCAGACTCTGCCCCGCCGGGATTGACACCCCAGCCGTCCCTGATGATGAGAACCACAGGTGATTTCGTCATGAGGCGGGACCATAGGCACGCGAGCCGCCCTGCAAAGCGCAATCTCGCCACAACCCCGCAACCGGACGAACGCACTAAAACGGGTCCGTATTTTCCCCCTTGTGCACCGCAGCACAACCCGTCCAACCGACCATCGCCAATGCCCCTCCCGCGACGCGAAACCGGGTAAGGACGGACTGTCAACCCGGAGGCGCCCTTTTTGTACCCGTTCCATGAACCGGCATGAGGCACTTTCCCCAAAATAGGTATTCCTCAATACGCAGGACATGCTTTCCTCTCCCCGTGGCCTTCCTGCAGATCCGAGACTTAAAGACTCATTTTCCGGTCCGTAAGAAAACCTTCGGCGGAATCTCCAACTGGATTCGCGCCGTAGATGGAGTAGACCTGACCATCGAAAAGGGGGAAATTCTCGGTCTGGTCGGAGAGTCCGGCTGCGGCAAATCCACCCTTTCCCGGACCATCATGCAGCTACAACCTGCTACGGAAGGTGAAATCCTGCTCGAAGGAGAGAACCTGTGCTTGCTCCCACCAGGGAGCATTCGCAAGAAACGGCTCGATTTTCAGATGGTGTTCCAGGACCCCTACGCGTCCCTCAACCCTCGGATGACTGTCTACAGCACTCTGGCAGAGGCTCTGTGCCAGCGTCACCAAAACCTCGCCTCCTCGCGGGAGCTCCTCACGAGCAAGGTCCGGGAACTCATGGAACGAGTCGGCCTCGACTCCCGCTTCATGCGTAAATATGCCCACGAATTCTCTGGCGGACAAAGACAACGCATTGCAATCGCCCGCGCCCTGGCCCCTGAACCGAGGCTCATCCTTGCAGACGAACCGGTTTCCGCATTGGACGTCTCTATCCAATCTCAGATCCTCAACCTCCTTCTCTCCCTCCGGGACGAACTGGACCTCACCATGATTTTCATATCTCACGACCTTTCGGTGGTCCGCTACCTTGCTGATAACATCGCGGTCATGAACGCCGGCAAGATTGTCGAATACGGCCCGGCTGAGAGGATCTTCCACTCGCCCGAGGATTCCTATACGAGGAAACTCCTTTCCGCCATTCCCCGAATTCAACACTCCGCCTAGATTCCCCGGCATTACCAACTGGCCACCGAAGGGCTCTTCTCAGGCATCCCGCCGAAGGCTTCCAGGCTGCGGAAACCGAAAAGCAATGAGCCAGACCTGTGACGATCTGGCGCCTCTTGCCGCCACCATCCAGCCAATTCCCGAACTGAAGCGCTGACAAAGCCCTTCGCCCCTCTACAGTCCCTGCAGCATCTCACCCACGTCCGACCGCTGCCCGCCAGCCTACCGAGCACCCTAATGAGCTATCAGGTCTTCGCCCGCAAGTATCGCCCCAGAACCTTCGACGACGTCCTCGGTCAGGATCACGTGGTGACTACCCTTCGGAACGCCATCACCGGGGAGCGCCTGGCACATGCTTACCTTTTCGTGGGCCCTCGCGGGACCGGCAAGACATCCACCGCTCGCATCTTTGCAAAAGCCCTTAACTGCACCGGTGGGCCCCGCCTCGATTTCGATCCCGAGGAAGAAGTTTGCCGCGAAATAGCGGAGGGTCGTTCGCTGGATGTCCTCGAGATTGATGGGGCTACCAACAATGGCGTGGAACAGGTCCGTGAACTCCGTGAAACCGTCAATTACGCACCGGCCAGCGGGCGGTTCAAGATCTACTACATTGACGAGGTGCACATGCTGACCAATCAGGCCTTCAATGCTCTCCTGAAGACCCTGGAAGAACCGCCAGCTCACGTGAAGTTCATCTTTGCAACGACTGAACCGAACAAGATTCTTCCTACCATCCTTTCCCGCTGCCAGCGCTTCGACCTGCGCCCCATTCCCACGGAAACCATCGCTCAACACCTTCGACACATCGCCAGGGAGGAAGGGGTCGCCTTGGAGGAAAGCGCGGCATGGGCGATTGCAAAAGGAGCCGAAGGTGGCATGCGTGACGCCCAGTCCATGCTCGACCAGCTTGTGGCCTTCTGTGGAGAAAACATAGACGAGAATAACGTCCAGGATATCTTCGGGTTCACCTCCTCCGAAACAGTCGCAGGACTGGCTGCCTCAATCTTCCGCCGGGACACCGCGAAGGGGATCTCTCTTGTTCACGGCGAATCCAGCAAGGGCAAGGACCTGACCCAACTCCTATCCGAGTTGACCGGCTTCCTGCGGGCTCTCCTGATTGAGAGACTCAGCCCTCAATCTGCAAGCGCGGAGGTCCCCGTGGACTTCTGGGAGAACCTTGGGGAAGGAGGGCGTCATATCGGGGAAGACCGCCTCCTTTCCGTCCTCGATCGTCTGGCCGACGCCGATGCACGCATGCGACGCGCCTCAAACAAGCAGCTTCACTTTGAAATCGCCCTTATCCGGGCAGCCCAATCGCTCGATGAAGTGCGTATCAGCGACGTGGTGAAGGCCCTCGAAAAGGGTTCACCTCCGGACCCCGAGCGAGACCCGGCCTCGCCAGAGAAGCCGGCAAATCCATCCTCTCGCGTGAAGGCATCCTCCAACAAGGAGCCGCAGCCCCCCCCCTCCTCCATGCCACGCCGGACACCTCATTCCGGAAAGAGAGCCGATATCGAGGGCCAACTCGCCTCCCTGATCGAACAGGCCCCTGATTCCCGTCCGGACACGCCTCCGGCACCCGAGGCACCCGCCTCCCCCGCGGAGGCCCCACCTCGCTCCGAAACAACCCCTTCCGCCACTACTTCCTCTACCCAGGAACCCTCCCCCAGTGCCTCGAGCGGGAATGATGGATTTTACGATGACCCGCTCGTCCACGATGCCTTGCGTATCTTCAAGGGAAAATTGAAAGAATGATCCCATGTACCGCCCGAGCCGTAAATCGCTCGCGGCAGCCCTCGTGCTTGCCTCCCTCGCGATTCATTTCGGGACCGTCGTAATCTTCTCCCGGCAGCCCGACCGCTTTGCAGCCTTCACCGTCATCCCGGTCTGGATCTGGGGCAGCATCGGACTCCTGCTCTCGAGTGGCGCCTTCCTCCTGTTCCGCGCCAAACTTTCCCTTTTCGCTACCGCAGCCTGGACAATAACGGTTCTGCTGGTGGCAGACGAAACACGGGCACTCGCCCGCATCGGATCCGATCCGCTGGAACCTGGTCCGCCGTCCCGTTTCGAGGGTCGCGACGTGGTCCGGGTCGCAACCATCAACCGTGCCGGATCGAACGAGAACTTTTCAGAATTGATTGTCCGCTACCAGCCGGACATCGTCTTCATCCAGGAAATTTCTCACCCCTACCGCCTCCGTCAGCTCAACCAAACGCTGTTTGAAGGCAAGGGAGACTACCGGTATGACAAGCACACCCGGTGCGGGCTCGTCGTGCGGGGCGTGATCGAGCATCATATCCCGAACCCTAGGGAACTGCCCTACCGCAATCAGCAGGCTCGCGTAAAGCTTCCGAGCGGACGCCGAATCGAGCTTGTGAATGTGCACCTGCAGGCTGCATCCACCGATCTCAATCTCTGGCGGCGGGATTGCTGGCGGGCGCACCATCACAACCGGCAGCGCCGCCGGGTGGAAATCGCCTTCACTCTTCAAAAACTCGAAAAAACCAATATCAACCCCAAGCTTCCCGCCGTGATCATCGCCGGCGACTTCAATGCCCCGGCCGGAGATCGCGTCTTTCGTATTCTCGAGGAAGACTTCAACGATACCTTTGGCGAAGCGGGCTCCGGCTGGGGCAACACCTACCACCGCTCGTTTCCCCTCCTGCGTCTCGACTATATTTTCGCTTCCCAGGCCTTCCAGACAGCACGCTCGAAGGCAGTGCGAATTGAAGAGTCTGATCACCGCATGGTCGTTTCTGATCTCGTATTCAAATAAACGCCTTCCCACCAATCATGCCCGAAGTTACCCGTGAACTACTCGCCGAAGTCCTTGAGGAAATTGCTATCCTTCTTGAGCTTAAGGGTGAGAACCCCTTCAAGATCCGCGCCTATCGTAACGGCGCCGAGATCACGCGCTCTTTCGATGGGGATATCCTGCAACGGGCCAAGGACGATGACCTGAGCGGCATCAAGGGGATTGGAGATGCGCTGCAACAGAAACTGCATGAACTGGCCACGACCGGAATGCTCGCATTCCACCAGGACCTGAAGGCAGAGTTTCCGGAGGGGCTCTTCGAGCTTCTAGAACTTCAGGGCCTCGGGCCCAAGAAGGTCAAGGTCCTCTACGACGAACTTTCCATCGCCACCCTGGGAGGCCTCAAACGCGCCTGTGAAGCCGGCGAGGTGGGCACCCTGACCGGATTCGGAAGAAAGAGTGAGGAGAAGATCCTTGCCGCCATCGAGGCATACAACCGTTTTTCCGGACGCTTTCTCCTCGCCGAAGTCGCTCAGGATGCCCAGCGAATCCTCGGACTGCTCCAGCAGCATCCGGATGTCAACCGTGCCGCAATAGCCGGCTCCTATCGTCGCGGGAAGGAAACTGTCCACGACCTGGATTTCCTTGTCGCCACCGGACAACCCTCCGTCCTCACCGCATACTTCACGAGCCTGAAAGGCATTCAGGAGGTTCTGGCCGAGGGCGCAACCAAGGCATCCGTGAGGCTTGAAAGCGGCCTCCAGTGCGACCTCCGGGCTATCTCAAACTCGGAGTGGCCCTTCGCGCTCATGTATTTTACCGGCAGTAAGGAACATAATGTGGAACTTCGCTCACGGGCACTGAAGCAGAATCTCACTCTCAACGAATACCATCTGCAGTCGGTAGAAGGTGCTCAAGACGGGGATCCTCCGGCCAACCTGAGGGAAGAAGCAGATGTTTATGCCGAACTCGGCCTTCAGTTCATCGAACCCTCTCTCCGGGAGAACCGGGGCGAATTCGAGGCCGCTGAAGAAGGCACCCTGCCGCGCCTCGTCGAGCAGGACAACCTCCGGGGCACATTCCACAATCACACAACCGAGTCCGATGGCCGCTCCAGCCTCACAGAAATGGCCGAAGCAGCGCGCAATCTTGGCCTTGCCTACCTCGGCATTTCCGATCACTCCAAGTCTTCGTTCCAGGCCAACGGGCTCGACGAGGGCCGCCTCCTCACCCAGATAGAGGCGATTCGGGAACTCGACACCGAACTCGACGATCTTGACCTCTATGCTGGCAACGAGGTGGACATCCTTCGGGACGGCATACTCGACTTCGAAGACGAAGTTCTCGCAAAGCTCGACTATGTAGTCGCCTCGGTGCACGCGTCCTTCGGACTGACAGAGAGCGAAATGACTGCACGGATCATCAAGGCCATGGAAAACCCCCATGTCACGATGCTGGGTCACCTCAGTGGCAGATTACTCCTGCGCCGGGAACCCTACTCCGTGAACCACGGGAAAATTATCGATTGCGCTGCTGAAACCCGCACAGTCATTGAGCTGAACTGCGCAACACAGCGGATGGACATGGATTGGAAATGGTGGCGCAGAGCTCGTGACAAGGGCGTTAAATGCGCGATCAACCCCGACGCACATCACGTCGACGGACTCCAGAACCTGCACTTCGGAATACGTATCGCCCGAAAGGGCTGGCTCCGCAGGGAAGATGTCATCAACTGCCTCTCTGCCGGGGACATGAAAAGCTGGCTGGAAACACCTAAGGATCAACGCCCGTAGCAACGACCAATTCCTACTTTTCGATTGCTCGAACCTGCCGTATGGTGCCCCTCGCATGACACACCTGCGATCATTCGCTTGTGGCTTTATTGCTGCAACGGCGAGCCTTGTCCTCTGCATTCCGGCCACTGGTCAGGAACCCGGCGCAGGCAGGGTAAAGCCTTCCGACATCTATTTCCAGGCATGGCTCACCGTCCGGGAAGGCGAGACGGCGGCCAAGGAGGGCAGGTTTCTCGATGCCTTCAATCGATACGATAAGGCGAAGCAACTCTTCGACTCGGTCGCCCTGTCAGATCCCGATTTCAAACCCGACCTTGTCGCAAGCCGCCGGGACTCGACCACCAAGGCGATGGAGGCAATCCGCCCAAAAGCCGTCCAACAGCAGAACAAGCTCACCAACCGCACCGGGGAACTGATCGAAAGCCCTGCCAACCGTTCCGCCCCCAAGGATCTCACCATCCCCAAGCTGAACAGGGAGGAACAGCAGAAGGTCGCAGCCCTGCAGCGCCAGATCTCGCAATATCGTGGCGAGCTCCGGAAGGCTCGTTCCGACCGGGATGCCAATGCCGTCCGGCTGCGACAAGCCCTCAGGCAACTCGAACAGGAACGCGACCGCGTTGCGCGCGCGCCAGTAACGGGACAATTGCAGGAACTCAATCAGCGGATTACCAAGATTGAAGGCGAGCGGGATGCCATGTTTAAGGCACTCCAGAACAGCAGGAGCGAGCACCAGAAGCTGCAATCACAACTCGCGATCGCCAAGGCCGATGCCGTGGCAGCCCAGAAACGGGCCACCGAACTTGAAAAAATCGTCCGCGTCCAGCAGGCCACCGCCAAGGAGGTCGTCGAGGACCTCCGACAACGCCTCAACGAACTGAAGGACGCACTCGCTGATAGGGACAAGAAGTTCATTGCCCTCGATACCCGTAACGCTCAGCTCGAGCGCCAGCTCGGGGAGGCCCGGGATCAGATCCGTGAACTTCGCGACGAACGAAATTCGTTACTCGCCGAACGTGACCAGATGGCCGCCCTCCTGAAGCTGAACGAAAGCCAGCGCGTCCAACTTCTCATCAAGCAGAACATGGACTTGGGGCGGGATCTGAAAACCGCCCGGGATCGCCTGAAACAACTCCATACCGATAACAACGTCACCAAGGATCAGCTCATTGAAGCAAAACGCGACCTCGCGCACGCGAAGGGACGCCTCATTAAATTCCAGCGGGAAAACGCCTCTCAGAAAAACCGCCTTTCCGCCCTGGAGGACCGGATTCGCAATGCCGGGACTGAGATAAAGAAGGACCTTCAGGAAACAGCCCTCGACCCCAGAACACGGCAGGAAATGGAAATGCTCCGTGACATCATTGCCCGTCAGCTCCGCATTCAGGAACATCGCCGGACAGCGAAAGCCTCCGTAATGGCAGAGATCCGGAGGATCGGACAGGAAAGAGGTCCTCTGGTGGAAAATATCCAGGGACTTTTTGAGCAGGAACTCCGCCTGACTGCCGAGGAAAGCCGTCTCGTTGAGGAATTCAAGATCGATGATGATTTCATTTTCAATGATCGCCCCACCCGAGACGAAGTGGCCAATGCCTCGCAAAACCTGCAGGCCAGGGTCTCCATCAAGGATCAACTCGCCCGTCGGGCCTTCTCCAACGGCCGTTATCTGGCCGCGCGGGAAGTCTTCGAATCGATCCTCGAGGAGCACCCAGGCCACGTGGAAACCATGCTCAACCTTGGTGTTGTTCACGTAAAGAACGATGAAGTTTCTCTCGCGATCTCCTCGTTCAATGACGCTCTCGTCATCAGGGGGGATAATCTTCCCTTTGCCCACTTCATGCTCGGGGTCTGCCACTATCGCATGACCGAACTGCAGAATTCCAAGCTCAGCCTGCGACGTGCCATCGAACTCGACAATAACAATGCGAAAGCATGGATCTTCCTCGGCAACGTGGCCGGCCGGGAACAACGCGATGACGAGGCCGAGGCTCATTTCAGGGCTGCTATTGAGATCGATCCAACGCTCTCGGACCCCTACTACAACCTCGCGGTAATTTATCTACGCAAGGGCAACAAGGAGGAAGCCCTGAACTACTACCGTGAAGCACTCAAGCGCGGCGCTGATCCGAACCTCGACTTCGAGGCAAGCCTTGCCCTGCGTTAGTCGGTCCAGCTCTCAATTCACCCCGGCCATTCCCGGGAGATCCCCGAATCGCTCGGCCTGACAGGCGATATCCGGTTCAGTCCTTGTCAGGCTCATCCTCAAAATCAAATTCACGGGATCGTCTCTTCCGCAGGACATGCCGGCCGCCGTTCCTTGCACGCAGGGGCTGAAAAACGTCATCTGCCCCGTGCTGCTTGATCTCAAAAACCAGCAACATGAGCTCCCCCAGTCGTCCTCCCGGAAAACCACGCTCAGCGAACCATGCCAGGTATTCGGGCGGAAGATCCATGACCGGGACACCCCGGGGAGGATAGCCTTTGGGCCCGAACTTTCCAAAGGGCATGTACAGATCCCCTATCTCCGACAGCAACCCACGAAAGTCCTCGCGATCAATCTCGGTAAAATCCACTCCGCGCACACTCCAGCATAACCCCGGTTCGCTGACCACTCCCAAGAATCAGAGTCCTAACTGCATTTGTGTATCCTGCTCCGGATCAGCGAAGCGGACACCCACCCCGATCAACCGCACTGCCTTACTCCCACCGCGGGTAAACGCCTCCGCGAGCAACTCCCGGAAGACCTCTTCATCCATCACGTCATTGGTGCTCAGACCATCCGCCTGCATTGGCGCCGCCCGTTCCGCCGAAGTGAGGGTAAAATCCTCGAACTTCATCTTCACCACCAGCGACCTGATCATTCGGTCTCCGTGCTTTTCCGTTACGGATCGCACAACCTGGACCCGGAGGCCCTCCATGATCTCCAGCAAAGGATGAAATTCGGAGACGTTCTCGTGGAGGGTTGTTTCCTTGCTTACAGACTTCCTGATCCGGTCAGGCCGCACCGGACGGTCATCCCTTCCCCGGCAAAGTTCATGCAAGTCCATCCCCCAGGTTCCGAATCTTTGTGCCAGCTCGATCTTGCTGAGCCTCTGGAGGTCTCCGCAGGTGCGCACTTCGATGCCCGCAAGCTTTTCTTCCATCCGGGCCCCCACGCCATGAAGCCTTTTCACGGGCAGGTGCTCAAGAAACTCCTCGATCTCCCCGGGCCTCAATTCGAACTGCCCGTTCGGCTTGTTCCAGTCACTCGCAATCTTTGCCAGCAGCTTATTTGGCGCGATCCCAGCCGAAGCCAGAAGCCCGGTTTTTTTCTCGATACGGGAACGGATCTCCGTGGCGAGGATCGCTCCTTCCTCAACCCGCTGACTTACATCGAGATAAGCTTCATCAAGCGACAGGGGCTCCACCAACTCCGTAAACCCCCTGAAGATGGCCCGCACTTTCCGGGACTCCTCCATGTAGACCTCGAACCTGGGAGGCAGGACAATCAAATCGGGGCAGATCTCCAGAGCACGGAAGGTTGGCATCGCCGAGCGACAACCAAACTTTCGCGCTTCATAACTAGCCGTCGCCAGCACCCCTCTGCGTCGACCGCCCACCGCTACGGGCTTTCCCTTCAGGGAGGGATCATCCCGAACCTCGATGGCCGCATAAAAGCAGTCCATGTCGATGTGCAGGATCTTACGCATTTCTTGCGAGAAGCATGATGGACGGGACCCGAAGCTCAATTCTTTCCAGCTCCCGGACCTCTCCGGCCTGCCGGCATGATTCATCCCTTCCCCGGCAACCTCACGGACTCCACAAAATCCGGGGAAGGCCACCTTCAAACATTCTTGCCCAGCCTCGAGCCGTTCTGGTCACACGGCCAGGCCTGCCTGTGTGCAACCACTCCAAAAGCGAGGGCGGCTCACCGGCCCGACGGCAGCTCAAGGACAAAACAGGCACCTGCAACGCCTTCACGTCCTCGCTCCAGTCTCAGGGCTCCGCCCAGCTCCCGGGCCAGACGCCTGCACAGAGCCAATCCCAGCCCTACCCCCGGCTTGGAATGCGCCGCATCACGAGCTGACTTGTGGAAGGGGCGGAAGAGCTTCTTCCTGTCAGAACGTGGCACCCCCTCACCGTTGTCGCTGATTTCGATGCGAACCACACCACCATTCTGGGAACCCTTGAGAAAAACCGCTCGCGGACCCTGCGCGGGAAGTCCGTATTTACAGGCATTGTCCACCAGGTTGAATACGATCTGCTCCACCGCAGTCAGATCCGTGTCAATGTTGACCGACCCCGCCCCCTCTGAAGCGCTTACCTCCAGCTCAGCATGATCCTTCTGAGTCCGCTCACACAGGCGCGGACGCATTCTCTCAAACAAGGCCTCCAAGCTGATCGACTGATGCTCCGCCCGGGCACTTCCACGTTCGACTTTGGAATAGGAAAGAACATTTTCCACCAGATGATTCAGGCGCTCAGCCTCCCGGCGCATTGTTGTCAGATATTCAGTCTGCCGCCCCTGGTCCTTCACCATGCCCTCGGCAAGCATGTCGGAATAAAGATGAAACGTTGTCAGGGGAGTGCGAAGCTCATGTGTCACAGAGGAAACGAAGGTGGCCCGGCGCTCGCTCAGCTTCAGGACACCCCGCACCAGGACGGCCGCCGCGAGAAGCGCCAGCAGGAGCGCAACCCAGCCGGCTGTCAAAGAGATCCGCAGGGCGGACCAGCCAATGTTCGCCGCAACCGGTTCTTCACCAGGACGCAGTCGCCATGGGAAGGTCACAAGTGACAGTGGATCGATGGAAAGCTCATTCAGTTTCATCTCCAGGATTCCGGACTGGGCGGCAGTTGAGATTCCCCCGATCGGCTCCAGGCTCGCAAACGGAAGCAGGTCCTCCATGACGTATCCCAGCAACTTGTCTGCAAGCGCATCGGCCTTGAGCCAGGCGCCCTGATAGCGAAAACCCTCTGCCAACGACACCTCCCGGACGATGAAAAGCTCCCCTCCGAGCCAAATCGGTTGAAACGGAGTCACCGCGGAGGGAGGTTCGACGAGTCTTCCCGACGGCCGGGCCTGTTCCTCCTGAATTGCTCCTGCGCGAATCCCAGGAGCCGCCACCCGCTGACCGGTCTTGAAACCCGCTCCAGCGGTGGGACCTTCCACGCGCTCCTCGGCCCCAACCTTTGACCGATCATCTTTCACGTTCTTCGACTCTCGAGGTGAACGGAACGTCTCGGCCTCCCCCTTCTTGAATGGCCGGAAACTCTGCGCCTTAGGTACGGCCCTCTGGGAATTCTCCTGATAAAGGTCCGCCCTCCTCTTCTTTTCCACCAGCGCGCGGTCCTCCTGAAAGCCAGCACCCTTATCCGCCAGGCCCGTTCCCTTCGCTTCCAGAGCCTCGGCAATCTGTGTTGCCTTCTGCTCAATCTTGATCGGGTCCGGTATATTCCAGGCCACCTTGCGATTACCGTAGGCCTCATTCACCTGTGAACACACCCTGCACATCAAGTCCAACTGGGTTCCTCCCTGACCCGCGTCCACAGGGCCTGGTCTGTCCAGAAATCGCCGGAGAGTCACCAGCTCAGCCTTGTTCTCATCAAGATAACTTTTCCGGATTCCGCTTTGCTCGGCGTAATCGCGCTCGTTCGCGAGCGGGACCTGAGGTGAAGTGACTTCCCGGGTCATCGCATCAATCTCAAAGTGCAACCGGACAAATTCGGGCACTTCCGGGAGCAGAGGCGAGGACTGATATACGACTCCCTTGCCAACCACCTGGAATTGATTTGTCAGAAGGTCCTCCGGCTCAAAAAAAGCCTCGTAGTGATGAAGAGGGCGTTGATTTTCGAGAATGAGCAGACCCGAGGCAGCCGTGTCCATGCGGGACAGGCTGAGACGGATCCGCTCTTCCAGCTGCGCCGAAGATTCAGCAAGAGCCTGCTGACCCTCAAGTTGAATGGCCTTCCTGGTCGACCACGCCATCGCTCCCGCAATCAGGAGGGCGCAGGAACCCAGCACGACCCAGATCAGCCAAGGACGGTTCATCAGCTCGCTATCATATACCCTTTGCCGCGTACGGTAACCACTGCATTCTGGCTGCGCAGTTTCTGCCGAAGATGTGCGACGTGCATGTCCACCGTCCGGGTCTCCAGATTCCGTGGATCCAGCTGCCATACCTGTCGAAGGAGTTCATCACGAGGCACTGCGCGCCCTCCTTGGGCTACGAGGTAACGTAAAAGGTCGGCTTCCCGTTCGGAAAGCTCGACCCGGTCACCGTCGTCAAAACGCACCTCCCGGCGGGAGAAGTCCACCTCAGCTTCTTCCAGGCGGTGACACTCTACGGCGGAGGGACGCTCCGTAGTTCGTCTCAGGACCGCATCAACCCGGGCAAGAAGTTCCCTAACGCTGAACGGCTTCACCACATAATCATCCGCACCCATTTTCAATCCCCGCACACGGTCCCCCTCCTCTCCCCGGGCAGAGAGGATGATCACCGGCTGACCGGGGCGCTCCTTCTTAAGGGCCTCAAGTATCTCGAAACCGCTGCACCCCGGAAGCACGAGATCAAGCAGCAGCAAGTGATAACTTGCACGCAAAGCCGCAGCTCGCCCGGCCTCCCCGTCCTCCTCGGCGAGAACCTCATATCCGGAAAAGCTCAGAGCGTCGACCACCCCCCGGCGCACCGCAGGGTCATCTTCCACAACCAGAATCGTAGGAATTTCCATTTTCTCTCTCCCCAGAAAAGCGTGGCAAATGCCTCAAGCGATCTCAATCCTGGATTGAGTGCAGCATCGTGGCGGAACCCACCACCTCGATGCCTTTCCCCTAAATAACAGCAAACTCCTAGTCCTTCTTGAAGGTGTAGCCCTTGTTCCCGGCCTGCTCTCGGACAGTTTCAACGACGACCGCGTCCAGCGTATCCTCGCTTTTCTGACCAAGCTCTTCCCGTTTGGCCCTTACAAACTCGCTCCGGGCCTTGCTTAGATCCGCGATTTTCTTCTGACACAGCGAGCGTTCTTCCTTTTTCCTGGCAATGTAGGCCTTCCGCTGATCAACCGTCATTTCCCGCATTTCCTCGGGCAGATCCTCCTTCTTTAACTTGGCCCAGTCAAAACCCTTGGCGTTACAGGCGTCAACGAGATCCCAGTTACCATTCCAGTAGTTGGCGCTGGCCTTGGTCTGAACCCGCTGCTGAATCGCATTGCCTTTTGCGAGGCGAGCTTCGGCATCCTGGGCAATCTGAGTCTCCAGGCGAACCTTCCCAACCTTCCCCATCGGCACATAGGTCTTATTCAACTTGGCGTTCCATTCCTCGATCTCCCTGTCCTGGGGCGCATCGACATGAACCAACGCCTTGTTGTGATTGATGACCAGGAAGCGTCCATCAGCAAGAAGCGAACCGGCCTTCCAGCCCGTTTCGATTCCGGCCTGCTCATTGCCACAGTGGATCGTGTTCACGATCACCCCTTTTGCAATCGCCTCCCGGCAGGAAGATGCTGGATCAACCGGCCCCTGGTTGAACGGCTCGTTCCCGGCAACGAAGATAGCCTTGTATGTATCCGGTGATGCGTCCCAGGCGAGATCGGATACCGCCCGTTGGATGACAGCTCCGCAGTATTCCTCACCGCCGTTGGTTCTGAGGGCGAACAGCTCCTCGCTGATCTTGTCAAGGTCCCGGGTAAGCGGCTGGATCTGCCTGATCCAGTGTGCCTCCTTCGTGAGTCCGTTGTTCCCGTATTCGTACAGGGCCACCTCCACAAACGGCACCTGCCCATTCTGCCTGGCCGCAATGAATGTATTTACGATACTCCATAGCTGGGTCTTCGCCTGTCCGATGAGACCACTCATGCTGCCACTGGTATCGAGCAGGATAGCCAGCTGAACACGGGCCTGCTTTCCGCTGGGTTCCTGCGAAATGCCTGATGTTCTTTTGGTATCCTTCTTTCCCTCCAAGGGCTCGTTCTTCGAAACCTGGGCTCGTTCTGAGGGAGAGGCGGCCAGGACAACGCCGGCCAGGAGGCCGGCACAGGTCATTAGTGTAACTGCTTTCATGCTATTCTTTGTTTCTTTGGTTTAGAGTGTCGGAGCGTTCCGGGCAGTGGCAGCTCCAGCCAGCTTGCTGTCTTTCAGTGAGATTCGGGTCTTGGCCACGTCGAGAAGCGGCCCAAGCTCATGGACCTTCCTGCAGCCGTAGGTGTGAAGAGTGATGCAGGTGGAGATATCGAGGGCCATGGCGGCATCCTCCTGAAACCCTCGGACATTGATCACTCTGTCAGTTAACCCCGGACGGTCGCCTGCCCCTGCTGCAAACTGACCTTCCAACACGCAGGTGCCGGCCAAGGCAAAGCCCCCCGGTAACTCCATCACACTGATTCTCATTTTCTGTCTCAATGCGGATTGTTTACTTCATGCGATAGCGCACGCCATCGACCACGACTTCGAGATTACTTCCAAGCGCAAGGCAGCTCTGCCGCTGCTTGACGACCAGGCTATCGACCATCTTCCTGAACTCCTCGCTTCCGATCGTAACCTCCCTGAGCGGCAACCCACCCTCTTCACTCGACGCCAGCGTCACGCTGGCATCAATCCATTCCTCTCCCCGTTTGAAAAACGTCATATCAGCGCATTGGGCCACGTTTTGAATTTCTTCCCTCTCGAGTTTTCCATTCACGAACCCGTTGTAACGATTCAGGGTCCCACTCTGCTTTTGACGCCACAGGTTGAGATCCTGATTCACACTATGTTGCCCGCTCCTCGTCTTCAGTGCTCGCTCGTCGAAGTTTGAGGCTGCCCGGAAATTCCGCCGGGCCTGCGGCCGGAAGACCTCCCCCTCCTGTGCAAGGAAGGCCGTGTATTCCGTCAGAACCCCATACTCTGTCGAGAGCCGCACGATTTCGTCAACCAGCTCCTTCAGTCGCGGGTCATTGCGATCTACACCGCCTCCAGTGAGCCCCCCGAGCGCGGAATCGGCACCAAGATCCCTGAGCGCCTCCGTCAGGACTGCAATTTTTCTCATCGCCCAGAGGCGAGGAACGAAAGGATGCCTCTTGCGTCCCGGTTTGAAGACAAATGAGTATTCTTTCCTGGCTGAGCCATTGTCGCCGGTGAGCCTGAATTCTACCGGCTCACTACCCCGGTAACGGCCCGTCACGATGATCTGATCATTCTCAAAGAAATCGGGAAGCTCATGAGGCACCAGATCGCCAATACGGTGCGGCACCGGGTGTCCGTTGATATCCAGGGCCTTGAGCCTCGGGAAACTCAGTACTGGGCCGGAGAGGCTCCGAAAAACCGAAGCGACTTTCACCTCCACCTTTTCCCGCGGCAGCACGTAGGTTGCAGTTCCCCGGCTATCGTCGGCAAGGCGGGACAGGAGTGGCGTATTGACATCCACTCCAACTCCAAAGGTAAAGATCCGGCGCTGATTCTTGTTGGCTTCCTCTATTTTCCGGCGGATGTGCTTCTCGGAGGTCTCCCCGATCGTCGGCAAGCCATCGGTGAGAAAGAGCACTATCGGAACACTTCCCTCGCGCACCGGCTGCATGATCGCCTTCTGCAGGGCCCCGTAAATATTTGTCCCCCCGCTAACACGGATCCCATTGATAAAGGAACGCGCCCGCAGGATATTCTTGCGATTGACCTCCACCGGACTGTCGGAAAAGGGCTCAATGGCCTCGTTGTAAATGATCAGATTGAAAAACTCTCCCTCATCAAGCCCTTCCACAACCTGCGCGGCTGCCGCCCTGACCTGGTCCAGCTTTTCCCCTGCCATGCTTCCCGAACGGTCGATTACAATCGTCACCTCCCTTTTCAGCCTGGCCACTCCGTCCTCCCTCGCCGGAGGTGCAATGAGCAATAGAAAGTGACCTGCATTCTGCCCCTCTTCCGGATGGGTGAGCAGAGAGGCGACAGCGTCCTTCTTTTTTTTCCTCAGGACTGAAAGTCGAAACGGCCCCGGGGCCACTTTTCCCGCAACCTTCACCTGCAGGCCTCTCGCGGTCTTCCGGGGAGATATCGCGTGACTGGGAGAGTAGGTGGTGGCGATCCGCCCCTTCACCGTCCAGTTCACCTCGACACTCCAGTTGACCCGATAGTCCATGGCCTCAGACCTCGGGAGAACATAGTCAATCCGGGCTCCATCGGCGGGAAGAAGCTCCTCATAGACGAGACGGATCCTGCACTCGCCATGGGCGGGGACCGGAAAGATACTCGAGTGAACCGCGCCGTAGCCCGCGAATTCCAGGATTGCCGGATCCTTTGTCTGCGCGACGATCCGGTCATAGACCCTGCGGGCCTCCTCTCTTGGAAGAATCCTGCCCTTGAGCTTCGCTTGATTCCCTTCCATCGAAAACGCCTTGAGAAGCGCGTCCGAGGGCACGGGGAGCAGAACCTCGCCCTCCTGTTGTTGCTCTCCCGGGTTGAAAAAGGTGATCGTCAGGGCCGTCCGCGCGATCTGGTTGTCTATATCCACAACTGCCTGAATACCACGCACCTCAACCGGGCCGGCGGTAGCAGGGAGAACTCCCAGAGGAGGACGCACGTGAGGCGTCCAGTGGTGAGGGTGTCCCACCGGACCGTGGGCTTCGCCGCGGGGCAGCCAGATCATGCTTCCACCCCCTGCCAGGATCGCATTACGAAGAAATGTTGTTCGTTTCATGTGAGATCGAACTCTTGTCTGAGCCGTGAGAGATTACCCTTCCTACCGGACTCCGTCTGTAAACTGGTCGTAAAACTCTCTTGCGGAGGCAATTTTTCGAATATCGGTTCCTGGTGCCCGGAAAGCTTTCGACCACGAATCCATCAAGCCGCTGGCAGGCATCTCCTCAATCCCAAATCCAAAAGTTCGCCCAGGGCACCGACCGGCACCAGAAGCAGTCGACCCGCCCCCACAGCCGCCTCCTGTCGGCAGACTCCCTCCGACCAAACACCGTCCAACACTATGCCCCGCCCTGAACGAGCCGGGAGCGCCATCCGCGAAAACCCTGCCGCTCTCGCCTAGCCGGCCATCTGCGACACGATCTGATCCGTCAGAGCTTTCACCACCTCCTCCGCCTCTTTATTCAAGGGCTGTTCCCTGACATCCCCTTCGAGTGGATTCTGAGCCACGGTACAAACGGCCCCTGGCCTGAACTCTGAATTATCACAAAGCTCACATTCCTTCCAACTGGCACGCTTGTCCTCCATGCCGAGGGACGAACGCAGGTCAATCAACTCCTTGGCCTGACTCCCGGAGATCGTCAGAAGGTCGGCACCCTTGAGCTGAGTCGCCAACAGGACGGTCTGGCAGTAGGCATCCGTATTTTCCATCTTCCAGTAGGAATCCTCAATATCCTTACCCCACGTAATCACCCCATGGTTGATCATGAGAACGGACATATGTTCGATCGCGGCCTCGCCCACCGCCTTGGCATTAGCCGGGGTCCCGGGAGTCTGGTATTCAGCCATCCCGATCTCACCCAGAAAAACCTCCGCCTCGGGTATCATACAGGTTGGCGGACGGACCCCCGCTACCGCAAAGGCCGTCGCGTGAGGTGGATGCGCATGACAGCATGCCTTGGCCTTTGGCTGACGTTTCATGATCGCCATGTGGGTCAGGCACTCACTCGTCCGCCGCCGCTCCCCGGCGAGCTGATTTCCATCGAGATCAATAAGGGCCATGTCCTCCGGACGCATGAACCCCTTGGAGATCAGGGTTGGCGTACAGAGGACAAGATTATCACCTACCCGAATCGTCAGGTTTCCCCCGTTTCCATCTGTATAGTTTTTTCTCCACATCCGGTCACCGATGTCGACCATCCGTCTCTTCAGCGCTTCCAGCGCCGGTGAGTGGAAAAAGTTCAAGATCTCTTCGGGGGTCTGCGGATCGCTCCCGGGCTCCCAGCGAAATTCATAGTCCGGCACACTTGGTTCCACTTTTGTCTCGCCGCTGCTTACCTCGCGCCGACGGCGGCCCTGCGCCTCCTTGATCGCATCCTTGGCGGTCGGGGTCAGGAGAGCTCCTGCAGGAATAGACTCCAACCCTTTGCCTTCCCGCAGGAGGGACTCCACATCTCGTCCAGTGATAACTTTTTTCATGGAAATTCAGTATAATCGTTCACGCGCTCAGTCGTCATCGTCCTCCGGGGGATAGGGGTGATGGTCGATCTCGTCGAAAATTGCCACGGTAATGGCATCGACCGGAGTTGGGCCCTCAAAGGGGGCTGTCGCTTCCGCGCCCTCCACAAAGCCAACAATGTCGGTCTCCCCCGCGCCGAGGTCATCATAAACAACCAGAGAAGGAAGCTCCGTCATCCCCGGCTCGATCTCACAGGCGGTATTCAACTGCTCCGCTACAAGTGGATTTACCACCAGCCAGCGGGCCCCCTTGAAGGAAGACGGTGCCACGTTCATGGTAACCTTGCCTATGACCTGTCCGATACGCATCCCTCCTAATCGTCGATGACCCCCTGAATGAAGTTGCGTACCGGAGATTGCTCGTCGTCCACCACCCCGCGCGCGGCAATACCATCGGTGCTCACGAAGACCCGCTGGTGCATCCCCGCACCAAAAAGGTCGATCGCCACGAAGGGAGGCTCCCCGGTCGGAACGCCGGCCGAGTCTTCCTGCTGGCAGAGCAGCATGCTGAAACCATCCAGACTCGAATGGCTGTGCGTCGCCACCGCTCTTCCCACTACCCTGCATAACAACATGGCCAAGAGTTGCGCTAAACGATGCGAAGGTTTTCAACCATCACACAGCGGCGCACCCGCGTGAAGGTTTTGGGAGTGGTGATGCCTTCCCCCGTGGTGGTTGCCACCGAGTAACTGAGATACCCTTCCCCTCCCAGGCCAAGGCCGGCCACACACGGTCCGTTTTTCACATAGATTGTGGTATCCATCACGCGTCCCATGTGCGTCATGTTACCCACATTGGTCGAGTGAATGATCGCCGAGTGCCGGTAGCCGTGCTCAGCCTCCTTGGCCTGCTGCACCGCGGTTTCAAAGTCAGGGACCGACACCACCGGCACCATCGGCATCATCTGCTCTTCCTGCACGTAGGGGTGATCCCCATCTGCTTCGGCAAACAACAGTTCGCAACCATTTGGAATCCTTGCCCCGGCGGCCTCCGCCAGCACCTGTGGACTAGCTCCGATATAGTCGCGGTTCACCACCGCGTGGGAGCAGCCGCCATCTCCTTCCTTGTAGGTAAACGCTGCCTTGCTCAGGCGGTCGAGCTGGCGACTGTTCAGCTTTGCCGCCCCCGCAGCTTCCATCGCCTGGAGAAAACGGTTGTAAACCGAGCCTACCACGAAAACCGCCTTCTCTCCTATGCAGAGCAAGTTGTTGTCGAAGGAAGCGCCCTCGATCACGCAACGGGCCGCCCGGTCAAGGTCAGCGGTTTCATCCACCACCACCACGGGATTACCTGGCCCCGCACAAATCGAACGTTTCCCGGATTGCATCGCTGCCGCGACGACAGCAGGCCCTCCCGTAATCGCCATGATCGCAATCAACTCGTGCTTGGAAATCTTTTCAAAGGTCTCCAGCGTCGGATGCTCGATCACGCAGATGAGGTTCTCGATCCCAAGCTCCCTCGCAATCGCCTCGTTATAGGCCCGGGCGGCCATGGCCGCGCTACGCGCCCCCCCGGGATGGGGATTGAAGAGCACCGCGTTCCCAGCCGCCACCATGTTGATGACATTTCCAGTAAGGGTCGGAACCGAGTGGGTGACGGGAAGAATCGCCCCGACGACTCCGAAGGGGGCGTATTCCTCCAGCATGATTCCATCATCCCCACTGAGCGCATAGGGCCGTAACCACTCCACGCCCGGGACCTTGTTCATGATTTCAAGCTTAGCGACCTTGTGGTCGAGCCGCCCGATCTTGGTCTCCTCCAGCTCAAACCTCCCCCATGCCTCCGTATTGGCGGCACACACCCCCTTCACGATCTCGATCACACGGGCCCGCCCTTCCACACCGAGCTCCCTGAGCGACAGGAAGGCTTCGTGAGCGGCATTCGCGGCCTCATTGACGCAATTGAAAACCCCGAATCCTGACGCGCGTCCTGAACCACTCGCCGGGGCACTCTGGCAGCCACAGTCTCCCTTTGACGAATCCGCGGCTACCGTGGCAGCAGTCGGTGCGGCGGCAGGTAAACGGGAGGATCCCCCCTGCCGGAGATCGGACATTACCTTTTCCACCACGCTGCGAAGCGCTTCCTGGTCAATCTTCATAACTTATCAATCGCTTCAATTACTCATCGCCCGGCACACACGACAATCGGTCAGGAAGTACCGTAGACCTTCTTGCCCAGGACATCGACGCTATCAACAATGGCGACCACTGCCGCGTCTACCGGGATCTGCTTCAAGCCCCCCGCCTGCCGAGCAGAGCTACCCTGACAGAACATCACAAGCTCACCCTCGCCCGCACCAACCGTGTCCACTGCAACGATGGTGTTCACCCCATCCCGGAACTTACCGGGATCAGCCTCGTCCACCAGCTTGGGGCGCACAAGCAGGAGCTTGCGCCCCAGCATGCTCTCGTCCTTCTTAGTGGCCACGACCTGGCCGATGACTTCTGCCAAAAACATCGTTCCGGGGAGCGTTCGAATGATCTATTTGCTCCGTCCGGCTGCCTTTTTGGATGGAATGACCTGCTGAATCGCATCATCGGGGCGGGCGATGACGTGCGCGCTGACGACCTCTCCGAGTCCGGCAGCGGTGTCCGCTCCCGCATCAATCGCCGCTTTGACCGCGGCGACATCTCCGGTCACGACGGCGTTGCAAAGCCCGCTTCCGACATTCTTCATCGGCCCGGCCAGTTCGACATTTGCCGCCTTGAGCGCGGCGTCGATGCCACTTACGAGACAACACAGTCCGCGTGTCTCCAGGAGTCCTACTGCATGTTTTGCCATGGTTCTTCTATTGTTTCTTAATTCAAGGATGAGACCTTTCGATATACTTCCCGGGCTAAAACCAATTCCTCGTTCGCCGGGACCACAAAAACTCTGACCTTTCCCCCGCGGGCGCTGATCTCGCCCTCATCCCCGCGCACCTCCCCATTACGCGCTTCATCAAGCACGATTCCATACTCCTCCAACCCCGCGCACACCGCTTCCCGCAGCCAGGGATTGTTTTCCCCGATTCCCGCCGTAAACACCAGGGCCTCAAGACCACCCAGCTCAAAGAGAAAAGAGGACGCCCACCGCCGGACCTCCCGCACAAAAAGGTCTATCGCAAGCTGGGCCTCCTGATGCCCCTCAACCGCTGCCGCCCGCACATCCCGCATGTCATTTCCGACTCCTGACACACCGAGCAATCCGCTTTCCCTCGTCAACTGACGCTCCACCTCCTCCAGGCTCAAACCCAGCGCCTTGCTCGCAAAAGGAATCGCGCCCGAGTCCAGGTCCCCAACCCGGTTGTTCTGCGGCAGACCACTTTGCGGGGAAAAACCCATGCTTGTTCCCATAGCCACTCCGTTATGGATTCCCGTTACGGAACTGCTTCCACCAAGATGGCAGGAGATCACCCGCAAGGGAGCTTCGACCTCACCCGGACCTTTCTGATAAAGGGCCCGTGCAATCCCCGCCACATCTTCGCGGCCCAGAAGCTCGGCAGAACGCTCGGCGACAAACTTGTGACTGGCACCGTGAAAGCCGTAACGTTGAATTCCCGCCTGATGCCATGCCCGCGGCACGGCGTAGCGACAACCGGCCTCCGGAACCCACTGGTAGAAGGCTGTCTCAAAAAGCGCCACCCGGCGGGCCCCCGGCAGGATTTCGCCGAACTGCCGAATACCAGAGGCATACGCGGGATTGTGGGCCGGCGCCACTTCCGCAAATCCTTCAAGCGCATCAAGAACTTCCTCGCCGGCCTCCACGCAACCACTCAGACCGCGTCCAAGCACAGTCTTGAAGCCAACAGCCTCAATCTCGTCCGCGGAGGCGATTCCCTCGAGGGCCAGACGGGACAGCGCATCACGAATCACCTCCCCATGGTCCGCAACTCGCTCATAGCCTCCCTCCGCCAACTGGCACTCCTCTCCCTGTCCCATCTCAAAGAGACGGTACTTGAAGGAGGTAGACCCCAGGTTGGCGACGAGAACCTTCACGCGGCGGGACTGCTTGAATCTACATTTCGACCAATCCGGAGAGGTCGTCATGCGGTCGTGGAATAACCTGAGTCGCGGTCACCTCTCCCACCTGGGAAGCTGCTTCCGCTCCTGCGTCCACTCCCGCTTTCACCGCCGCCACGTCTCCGGTGTAAAACCCCGTGACCATTCCCCCGCCAATCTTGGACCAGCCCAGCATGGTGATATCCGCCGCCTTGAGAGCGGCATCGGAAGCCTCCACTAGGGAGACCAGTCCACGCGTTTCAATAATTCCTACTGCTTGTTTCGGCATGATTCTTGGATGCTTCAGGTTCGTATCTTCAGGACAGCTCAAATCTCTTCAGGAGATCAGCGTGGGGTCGCGGTATGACGTGCGAACCAACCAGTTCTCCTACCCGGTCGGCCGCTTCCGCCCCGGCATCAACTGCAGCCTTTACGCTTCCAACATCTCCCTGCACGAGGATGGTCAGGAACCCTCCTCCAATCTGCACCTGCTTGACCAGGTCCACGTCGGCGGCCTTGGCCATCGCGTCGGCAGCCTCCACGTTGCCAACGTAGCCTTTTGTTTCAATTAATCCTAGAGCTTGGCTCATCTTGTTCTTGTTTTTTTGTTAGAAATCTTAGCAGGGCCACCAGTCTACTTCAGCAGCTCGCAATACGTATCCGGCTTCAATCCGCAGGCGTTTCCCTCGTCGGTATCGATGTGGACCTCCAGGTTGAAGCTCTCATCAACGCGCACTACGATCTTGTCGAAAGTCACCGGACAGACACCATGGACCTTCATTCTCATGATGTCCTTGTGCTCCACACCGTAGTAGGATGCATCATCCGGGTGCATGTGGACATGTGGGGCTGCCCGGATGACTCCCTCCGGCATCTCAAAAAAGCCTCTCGGCCCCATGAGCATGCAACCGGGCGTGGATTCGATATCACCCGAGAGCCGGAGAGGAGCATCAAAGCCAAGAGCGATCGCATCGGTATAGGCCAGCTCCACCTGGTTGAAATCGCGGCAGGGACCCAGAATCCGCAGATTGGAAATTACCCGACTGCGAGGCCCTACCAAGGTAACTGTCTCCTTCGCGGCGTAGGCCCCATTTTGATAGAGTTCCTTCATCGGAGTCAGTTCGTGGCCCGCTCCAAAAAGCTCCTCCACGGCATCCTGGGAAAGATGACAATGCCGGGCACTGACGTTGACAACCAAGGCATTGGGGGCCTGCGCCGAGTCAGGGAGAGGCAGGCCCATTTTGGCGTAGACCTGCTCCCGCACCATGTGCTCCACCACCGCTCTGGGCATGTTGGAATTAGCTGGCATTTGCGCTGAATTCAGTAGGTTTATGGTTGGGTTTTCTTGACTAGTCAATCTTTTTCAAAGAAGTTTCCAAATCTTTCCAAATAAAACCAAGAAGATAACCCCCCCTTTTTTACATGCTACCCATTGAGCGACAGACGGTTATAATTACAAAACTGGCATCCGCCGAATCCGTCCGGACTATCGAGCTCGCCGCTGACCTCGCCGTCACCGACGAAACCATCCGCAAAGACCTTGAAGCACTCGAGCAACGCGGAGAACTCCTTCGAATCCACGGAGGAGCTGTTCGCCCGAACCAAAGCCGTGTCGAACTGGCCCTCACCGAGCGCAAGCAGGTCAACCGGGGGTCCAAAACCGCAATAGCCCGCCTCGCCGCCGAGCGAATCCGCCCGAATGACACCATTTTCATCGACGCTTCCTCAACGGCCCTGACTCTTGTCGAGTTCCTTCCACAGTTTGACCTCACGATCCTTACCAACGCGCACAATGTGATTTCCGCCCTTGCGGATCGAGACGGCATCGATCTCATCTGTACTGGTGGCATCTATGAACCGCGATCTAGATCCTACATTGGACTTCCGGCCGAATCGACGATGAGAAAACACAATATTCATCGCATGTTCTTCTCCTGCAATGGCATTCATCTTGAGCGGGGAATCTCAGAGACCAATTCCCGTCAGGCGGCCTTTAAGGAGAGGGTGATCGAATGCTCGGAAGAAGTGTGCTGCCTCGCTGATTCAACCAAGATCGGGCTGAAATCCTCGTTCTTCTTCGCTCAGGTGTCCGACCTGACCACTGTCGTCACTAATGAAGATGCGGACCCGGGCTTTACTGCAGCCCTTGCCAACCAGGGAATCGAGGTCTTGCGCGCCTGAACGACGGTAGCGATCTGCCCCGCACGGGGTCAGGCCCTGCGCGACATTCCACCCTCCACGTGAATCACCTGCCCTCTCGTGCATCCTGAACACTCACTTGCCAGCAGGCGGACATCCCCAGCGCCTTCTACGTGCTGGAAATCTTCCTTTTCATCGGTGGCAGCCTGTTAATCATACTGCGAACGGGAGCACAACGCCGACGGCCTGTCCCCTTCATCGCTAAGAGAAACTATGAAAGAAAAGGTGTTCCTCGCGGTTGACCTTGGCGCCGGCAGTGGCCGCGTCGTGGCCGCCCGCACCGATTTCCAGACTTTCGAACTCGAAGACATCCATCGGTTCGACAACCCGGGCACGGACCTCCCGGGCGGCCTCGTCTGGAATGTTCTCAATCTCTACCGCGAGATCCTGCAGGGTCTCGACCTTGCCGTGGAACGTCACGGAAACAATATCGCCGCGCTGGGAATCGATACGTGGGGAGTGGACTTCGCCCTCCTTGATGACGAGGGTCGCCTTCTCGGGCTTCCTCACCAGTACCGCGACCCTCGCACGGATGGCATGGAGGAGGAGTGCGAGCGTCGATACGGAAATGCCCGGATGTACATGGAGACGGGGATCATGCCCTTTTTTCTGAACTCCTCTCACCAATTGCTCAGCGAGGTAGTCCGGGACGGGGCAGCGCTCCGCGAGGCCTCGCATTTCCTGATGATCCCGGACCTCCTGGGATTCTGGCTAACCGGGCGCATCGCCGTGGAACGCACGAACGCATCCACCACCCAGCTGTTTTCTCCTATTACCAAGGACTGGGCCTGGGATGTCATCGAGGGACTCGGCCTACCGCGCAGGATCTTTGGTGAAGTCGTCGAACCGGGCACGAGGCTCGGCAATCTGCGGGACGTGGTAGCCGCAGAGATCGGGGGAAATTTTCCCGTTATCGCTACCACCACCCACGACACCGGAGCCGCCGTGGCCGGCATCCCGGGCGAAGGGGACTATGCGTTCCTCTCCTCGGGCACGTGGTCCATCCTCGGCACCGAACTCCCCACGCCAATCCTTACCGAGGAGGCCTTCAGCATCGGATGGGCCAATGAGCAGGGAGTCGACAATACCACCCGCTTCCTGCGCAATATCTCGGGAGCATGGCTCTTCCAGGAGTGTGAACGGCAGTGGAGTCTCGAGGGAGACGAATCCTCCTACGCCGAGCGCAACCTGCAGACTGAAGCGGCCGCGCCCTTTCTCGCCCTCGTCGATCCGGATCACGATGACCTCAAGACGCCGGGGCGCATGCCGGAACGTATTCAGCAACTCTGCAGGGATACCGGCCAGGCCATCCCCCAGACAAAGGGCGAGATCCTCCGCGTCGTCGTGGAAAGTGTGGCTCTCAAGCATCGTGTCCGCTTCGACCAGCTTCGTCACCTCACCGGGAAAAAACTCGAGCGCATACACATGGGTGGAGGGGTCATCAACAACGAGCTCCTCGTGCAGTCCATTTCCACCTCCTGTGGCGTCCCCGTCCACGCCGGACCAGCCGAAGCGACCGCCTGTGGCAACCTCATAACCCAGATGGTGGCAACCGGCGACCTGCCCGATATCGCTGCCGGCCGCCAGCTCGTCCGGGACTCGATCCCCCTCAAGATCTTCGAACCACGGGACTCCACCCAGTGGAATCAAGCCCTCGCACGCTTCGAAAAACTCCTTTCATAAGCGCTCTCCAGACCTCACAACCCGGCAACACCTTGCCAAGTGTGCCACGACACGCAGACGGAATGCCCATCAATTCCAAAGTTCCATCCATCGAACTCCTTCGGGAAAAGGCCCGCAGCCGCATGCCCGGTTTTGCCTTCGAATACCTTGAAGGTGGCTGCAATTCAAATCTCAACCTCCAACGCAATACCGAGGAGATTCGTGATGTTCGGCTCCGCCCCTACTATATAAGAAACTACCCCGGGTGCACTCTGACTACCGAGCTCTTCGGCCACACCTACGATGCACCCTTCGGAGTTGCGCCGATCGGGCTGCAGGGACTCATGTGGCCGCGCTCCCCTGAGATCCTTGCCCGCGCTGCCAGGGAGCACAACCTCCCCTTCATCCTCAGCACGGTCAGCACCGCCAGTATCGAGACCATCGCTGAAATTACGGAGGGCCGGGCATGGTTCCAGCTCTACCACCCCGCCGAGGATGACCTCCGCGACAAGATCCTCGACCGCGCGGAACAGGCAGGTTGCCCTGTGCTCGTCATTCTCGCGGACACACCCACCTTTGGCTACCGGCCCAGGGAAATCCGTAACGGGCTCTCCATCCCCCCCCGCATGTCGGTGCGCAACGTCCTCCAGATGATGCTTCGACCAACCTGGTCCTTCTCCCAGCTTGCGGCCGGCATCCCCGAATTCAAGACCCTCAAACCCTACATCCCGAAGGGGCTCAGCATGAAGCACCTCGGGCTCTTCATGAACAAAACTTTCTCCGGCCGCCTCAACGAAGACCGCATCAAGGCAATTCGCGACCGGTGGCAGGGAAAACTGGTAGTCAAGGGCATCGTTACCGAAGAAGACTGCGAAAAGGTCCTTCGACTTGGAGCCGACGGCATCATTGCCTCCAACCACGGGGGCCGGCAGCTTGATGCCGGACAGTCGACGATAAGACCCCTCCCTGACCTCGTGAAATCATTCGGTGACAAGCTCACCATCATGATGGACAGCGGGATTCGCGGGGGCCCGGATATCGCCTGTGCGCTGGCAAGCGGAGCCAAGTTCACCTTCTTAGGGCGTTCCTTCATGTATGGAGTGGGTGCCCTCGGAAAAGCCGGTGGGGATCACACGATGACGATGCTCAAGCGCCAGCTCCAGCAGGTCATGGAACAAATCGCCTGCGAAAAAGTTGCCGATTTCCCAAGCCACCTCGTCGAGGACTGAAGAGCTCCACACCGCGGACGAGCAGCCGCAGAGCCGGCTCCTCACCTCGATCAGAAGCGCCACTCGACGTGCCCAACCACTGACTGGCGGTTCCCGAACCCAGCCTCGATACTCAGGAACAGGGAGTCGCTCACGGAATAGCGTACGCCAACCTGCCCATTCCATGGTTCCGCCGCATTCAATTCAATATCATAGACCGCCTGTCCGACATTCGCGAGATTGAACACCCCGGACTGCGCCTCGGTCACATTCTGATAGGTTGCCCCCAGCCACACCTGCCACCGCTCCAGACGCACACCAACCTTTGGCATGATCAGCCAGGCCGGAATGGGCTCCAGATCATCCTCAAGTTCAGTATGAGTGTAGATCCCCGTTACCGAGGCAAACCAGAAATCCTGACCGTAGGCCAGAGTCGTCCCGGCTCCGAAGACAGTTCCTTCGTAGTCCACCTCCACAACGTCAATTCCCGGAACGGTGGGCGTGACAACCGTCTGCCCGTCCACACTCCCCACCATTGCATGTATGTTCCAGAAGGGCAGGATCCAGAAGTCCCCTTTCACACCATACTGGGTGACTTCGTTTGTAATCGCCCCGATCGCCTCCTCTGAGATCGCCAGCCCGCCGAGCATGATTTCCGCGCTTCCGACCGCGTAGTCCTGCTCCTGATCGTAGCCCAAGGCCGTTATTCCGATCCGCTTGGGCCAACTCGGATCCCAATCGGTCAGCATGTCCCCCAGGCTCTGCGAGAAACTCGGGCTACTGCCGCACAAGAAGCTCACCATCAGCAATAAAGGGCACCTTGACCGCATTCCCCGACTGAACAGATCATCTTCCCCGGACGCAATGCAGATTTTTCTTGGGCCCTGAAACTGCCCCTGCGTTCCATGATGGGTGTTGCCCACCCGCCGATTCCTGCTTAACTGCCGCCCTTTCACCGAACAGACCTTTAATTACTCCACAACGATGAAACCAGAAACCCTCTGCCTCCACGGCGGGCAGGCGCCCGACTCCGCTACCAACGCCCGTGCCGTACCAGTCTACCGCACGGCCTCCTACGTTTTTGACAGCACCGAACATGCCGCCAACCTGTTCGCCCTGAAGGAGCTCGGTAACATCTACAGCCGGATCATGAACCCCACCCAGGCCGTCCTCGAGGCCCGGGTCGCCCTCCTGGAGGGAGCCCATGAGATGGCCGCCCTCGCCCTCGGCTCTGGAACCTCGGGGGTTTTCTATTCCATCATCAATCTCGCACAGGCTGGTGACAACATCATCTCTGCAAGAAACCTCTATGGAGGATCCTACACCCAGTTCAACGACATCCTGCCAACCCTCGGCATAGAGGTTCGCTTTGTCGATTCACAGGACCCTGAGAACTTCGCAAAGGCTGCGGACGAAAATACCCGCGCTTTTTTCACCGAAACGGTCTCCAATCCCGCCCTCGAGGTTGCCGACCTCGAGGCAATAGCCGGCCATGCCAGAACATGTGGCGTTCCCCTGATCGTGGACTCTACCTTCTCGACTCCGCACCTCACTCGTCCTCTCGACCACGGAGCCGATATCGTGGTTCACTCCCTCACCAAGTGGTTTGGGGGCCATGGCACCGGCATCGGTGGAGTTGTGATTGATTCCGGACGCTTCAACTGGGGAGCCGGCCAACACCCGCTTTACGACACCCCGGACACCTCCTATCATGGGCTGCGATGGGGTCATGACCTCCCTGAGGAGCTCGCTCCGCTCGCCTTCATCCTCCGCATGCGGACCGTCCCGCTGCGCAACCTTGGGGCCTGCATTTCTCCCGACAATGCCTGGATCTTCCTTCAGGGAATCGAGACCCTTCCCCTCCGCATGGAGCGCCACTGCGAAAACGCACTCGCGGTAGCCAGGCATCTCGAGGGGCACGAGGCTGTCGAATGGGTGCGCTACCCCGGACTTCCCGGGAATCCGGAATACGAGAAAAACCAGAAGTATATCGCAGGCAAGGGCGGCGCCATGGTCGTCTTTGGCATCCGTGGGGGAGCCGAAGCCGGCAAGAGTTTTATCGAGTCTCTCGAGTTGCATTCTCATCTCGCCAATGTCGGCGATGCCAAGTCCCTTGCAATCCACCCCGCGACTACCACGCACTCCCAGCTCAACGAAGAGCAGCAAGCCGCCGCCGGGATCACCCCGGAACTCGTCAGACTTGCCGTGGGGATCGAGCACATCGACGATATCCTCGCTGATCTGGATCAAGCGCTCAGCAAGGCCACAACCTGAACCTGCACCCTTGGCCTCTTTCCGACTGCCTGCGAAACTCGGTGCCATCCTGCTCCCTGATTGCACCCTCTTCCCTCACGGCGCACTCCCACTCCATATCTTCGAGCCACGCTACCGGCGGATGCTCACGGAGGCCTTGGAGGGCGATTGCCTTTTCTGTGTGGGACGACTCACCGGAGCAGAGGTGCCCGAAGTGGCCTCCTGCACCGCGCCGGTCGGCACCGCAGGCCTCATCCGCGCCTCTCGGGAACAACCGGACGGCCGTTCCGAACTGATTCTACACGGAGTCTGCCGGGTAAGCTTTACCGAATGGCTGACCGACAAACCATATCCCTACGCCAGTATCTCGCCAATTCCCTCGCCGCCCCTCACGGAGGCCCAGTCGGCCAGTGAGACACGGAGGCTCCGGGAGGCCGTGGAGGCCACTCTCCTCGGATTTCCAGATCAAGTCGTCAGTCAGGTCCGGGAACTGCTCGAGCGCTCACCCGACCCTGCTGTCCTGAGCGATGCCGTCTCCCAACAATTCGTCCAGGATTCCGATCTCCGCCAGACCCTGCTCGAGGAACTCGACGTCACTCAGCGTATCGATACGATCATCGCACACTTGCGCACTCTCCGCAGCCAGGAGAACTGAGGTCGATCCCTTGAAGGGCCGCGCCCCTCCCCCATTAACTACCGGTCTGCATCTTGCCCGAGAGCAGGGCCCCTTCCTCCATCTTCAGGCTCTTCGTGGTGATGTCCCCCTCCAGTCTCGAGTTTGCCTTCAATTCGCAACGCTCAGAATGGATCGCGCCCTTGACCTGTCCGAACATCTTGACTTCACCCGCCCTTACGTCCCCCTTGATCCGGGCATTCTCCCCGATGGTCACCGAGCCCTTTTCAGACTGGATCTCCCCATCAACTTTCCCATCGATGATCATATCGTTCTGGAACTTGATCGTCCCAATGATCTCGATGCCTTCGGCCAGAACATTCTTGGTGGCGGACATGGCATCAGATTCGCCGAAACGGAGCACTCAATGCAATCAAGGAGTTGGGAAAACTCGGAATCTTTGACAATCTTCCCAACTTACTCACAATCTTGGTTATTTTGAAAACCTCCTCCCTGCTCACCGGTTGTGGATGAAAGAAAGGCAGTCTTCGCCGGAGTGAGATCCAAAGTCCTGCCAACACAACAACACTTAGTCAAAAAAGACTTAGAGATCTCACCTTTCCGGCAGACTGCCCTTTTCTTTGTACCGGATCACTTGCTGACGGGGAGCAGCGTCACCTGGCGGAATTCCAACTTCGATCGCTCTTCCCGGAGGACGATTCGTCCCGATTCCTCATGCGCGGCCGCCTCATTTACCAGAATGCCATTAAGGTAGACCTTCACCAAGCCATCGCGAACCTCCAGCCGCATCTCATGCCACTCCTTTAACGGCTCCTTTACCTCCTCCTTGCGGCGATGGCCGAAGCGAAGGTCTTTCCCGTCCACCTTGGCGCGGAATCCCCCGATCTTATACAGATCCCCCGATCGCCCGGGCAACAATTGCACTTCAAGGTAATCTCCCCCGTCTCTCGCGAACCCACCCGCGGGCTGCCCCTTCCGGGGAGTCATTATCAACCCGATCCCCCCATCTGCTCCCGGTCCCGGGAACCGGTATGAAACGACGAGGACATAATCCTCAAAATTAACGTTCGTCCGCAGGTCTCCTGGCCCTTCACCGGGACAATGCAGGACACCATCCTCCACTGTCCAGGTCTTCTGATTGGGGTCCACCGCATTCCCGCCCCGGTAGTGAGTCCACCCCGTCAGGTCCCTGCCATTGAAAAGCGCGATCACCCTCGATTCTCCCACCTTCCCCTTAAGCTCGAACTCGCCCTTGAGAAACTCCAGCCACTTTTGTGCGGCTGCCTTCCTGGTTTCTGGCGGGTCGATCGGACTGTATCCGAAGGACCTGCCGGTCAAGGCCTGCAGCCCCTCCCAGGCGCGAGTGCGTGCCTCCGTTGATTCTGAGTTCAGAAACTCAGCCAGTCCGCGCACTCCGGCGACCTCTTCCAGATTTGCGAGACCCACCGCGGCCTGCATTCTTACCGCCTCATCCGCGTCGTCGAGGAGACGCCGCAAGACACCCATCCCAACTTCCCCGATAGCCTCCGCTCCCGCTGCAGCCATCCGGCGCGCACTGGCGGTATCCGCTCCTGCAAGCCTTTCAAGCAGTTCCACGTCTCCCGGCAGGGAAATCCCGGAACCAACGCGGGCAGCAAGCCCTCCATCCACCGTCAATCCACCCTCAAGAATAGCCGCCACCTTGTTAAGCAACCCCTTCCCATTTCCTGCCGCCAGAAGTTCCAAGGCCCTTCGGAACACAGCCTCGCTCTTGGCCCTC
>Ga0163179_10000116_pt1 | contig 56257 bp, 43 predicted proteins | sample AtlANTMetagenome_FD_109643 | JGI IMG/M metagenome (GOLD analysis project Ga0163179, IMG submission 109643) | Marine eukaryotic phytoplankton communities from the Atlantic Ocean - Atlantic ANT 2 Metagenome | ecosystem: Environmental > Aquatic > Marine > Oceanic | place: North Atlantic Ocean... | reverse complement strand
TGTTTACCCAGACCTGCTTTCTCCGTGGCGTCCACCAGCGTTCCTTCTTCGTTGCGAAAGAGCTTCACCGGTCCCCACTCGTGGGTGACGAGGAGGTCGAGCCAGCCATCACCATCGGCGTCAGACCAGAGTGCACCGGTAACCATCCCCGTCTGCCGGAGCCCAGGGGCCCGCTCCACCGGTGCCTCGACGAAGCTGACCACTCCCGGCCTGGATTCGTTCAGGAGAAGGCGGCTCTGCGCAGGCATGGGATAGTCTCCCGAGACAACCCGCCCGCCCACGAAGAGGTCCAGGTCGCCGTCCCTGTCGAAATCAGCCGCCACCACGCAACTGCTGTTGTCGGTGTTCAGGGGGATGGCATCCAGCGAGGCCTTGCTGAAGTTGCCCTCGCCGTCGTTGAGATAGAGACGGTCGCGGGTCAGGAGGCTTCCCGGATCGTATTCGTAACTTCCGCTTGCCACATAGAGATCCGCATCACCATCCCCCTCGGCATCGAAGAAGAGAACGCCCGTCCCTTCCGAGTCCCGATCCGCATCGAACGGCCCGCCAGATCCCACCCGGAACGCACCCTTGCCGTCATTAAAAAAGACGGCTCCCGACTGTCCGCGGGGGGCCGCCAAGAAGAAATCCTCACTGCCATCGCCATTCACATCCGCAACCGCGACTCCCGGGCCGAGCTGGGAGAGCTTATTCGGCAGAAGCGGCTGGCGCACGAAATCCTCGAAGATCCTCTCCCTGTGCACGATGCCACGGAGACGCTCCTCCCGGACAAAGAGGTGCTCACGGACTGGCTTTCGCCACCTTGGAAGATCTTCTCCCGCCTCCGTGATCGTATAGGACTGGTTCACCGCCAGGTCCCGGTAGGTCTGCACACCCCCGTCCGGCCAGCGTACCCTCAGGGAGTCGATGGAGGAGACTTCCCCCAGACCCACGTGCAGGATTGGCTCATTGCTTGAGAGATAGCCACTCATGGGAACAAGCTGGCGCACATGCTTCATGCCCCCCGCCTCAAGCATTACCAGTGCGCCAAGTCCATAGCGGTTGGAACGACTGCCCCGCAGCCGGACAGTCACGCAATTGCCCTCGCCAGATCCGTTCCGGTAAATGCTGACCGGCTCATCCAGGTTTACCGTCACCAGGTCGAGATCCCCATCCCCGTCGAGGTCCCCGTAGGCACTACCATAGCTCATTCCAGTGTGATCCAGTCCCCAGCTCCTGCTCGTGTCAGCGAACTTCAACTGCCCCTTGTTACGGAAGGCCAGGTTCTGCTCAGGACGGGGCGCTGAATCCTCGTAGTGATCCCATTCGCTCTTCCCGATCTGGTCAGCGAGCGTGAACGAGATGTCGGAATTGTTGAAGTCGCGGGCCATCCCGTTCGAAATGAAGAGGTCGACCCGTCCGTCGTTATCGAAGTCTGCCAGCTTCGCAGCCCACGACCAATCCGAGTTTGCTACTCCCGACAGGCCAGCCGTTTCGATATACCGGTTCGTTCCCGTGGCGAGGAAGAGGCAGTTGCGCATGACCTGCCTGGGCATCGCTTTCTCAATCACGTAACGCATCACGCCCATTTCCCCCATGCCCATCTTGTCCTTGTAGTGGGTAGTGGCCGCCATATCGAGGGCCACAAAGTCGAGCTGCCCGTCGTTGTTGATGTCTCCCGCATCGGCACCCATTGAAAACCAGGGTGTGTAGTTCACAACCGTGGTAATTGTGTCTGTGAAGGTGCCATCTCCGTTATTGCGGAAGAGATTGTCGGGGTCGGCAAAGTCGTTGCAGACGTAAAGATCCATCAGTCCGTCCTGGTCGTAATCCCACCACGTGGCAGACAGGCCATGGCCCCGGGTCTGGATACCCGCTTCGGCGCTGACATCGGTGAAGGTTCCGCCATCATTCCGCAGCAGCAGGTCAGGCCGGCCAATCTCATCCATGTCGTAGTTTCCCGGCCCCTTCTCAACCAACCCGTAGAACTTCGTGAACTCTGCCTTGACCCGGGCTTTTCCTCCCGGGAGTTGCTCGAACGGAGGCTGGGCCGGACGACCACCCTCGCGGTAGTAGCGGTTGGTCAGGAGGAATACATCCAGGTCGCCATCGCGGTCGTAGTCGCAGAAGGTCGGCATGAGACAGGAGTCCACCTGGGCGAGGCCGAACCGGGAAGCGCACTCCTCGAACTGTCCCCTTCCATCGTTGAGGTAGAGCTGGTTGGGCGAATCATAGTTGCAGATGTAGAGGTCGAGGTCTCCATCATTGTCGATGTCGGCCAGGGCCGCGCCGGTGCCCCAGGCCTCATCCCCGGTGACGCCCGCACGCTCCGTGACATCCTCAAATCTAAAGGCCACCTCGGTCTGACGGTAGAGCCGGTTCTCACCCGGGCCACTCGCAAAGAAGAGATCGGGGCGCCCGTCACCATCCACGTCCCCGATGGCCACCCCCCCGCATACGAAGCCCGAATGATAGAGCCGCTTCAGCTCGTGGGTGATATCGATGTCGTTCTGGAAGGCCACTCCGGTCATCTCCGGGCCAAGGCGCCGAAAGAGATTCTCGCCCTCCGGCTCAGAGCGCGGGGCCAGCGGCCTGGCTTCCAGCAATCCTCCGGGCGGGGCCTGCGGGGAGGGACGAGTCGTCCCGGCACCTGCCGAACCACCTTCTTCCGCCTGCTCATTGCATGCGGCCAGCAGAAGGGCTGCAGGCACGAGTAGCAAACTGAAGGGAACCTTGTTCATTCACTTTCTGCTGGTGAAACGGGTGGGTAGTGTGGACCCCCGAACACGGATTTGCAATCCGGGTCTGTAGCAGGTTATCCCAGCCGGCCAAGCGTGGTCTCTCCTCCTGCATTGAGGACGATTTTCCTCAGTTCACCGACACCTTGAGCCGAAGGAAGCGCCGTTCGGACGCTCCCACGGCGACTGCCAGCCTCGCAGTGTCTGTAACCGATTCGTCACCATTGTCGGTCGTCCCCACAAGAATCACTCCTCCTTCCGCGGTCCAGTTGACCAGGTCCGTTGAAGACTCGATCTCATAGGTGAGATCCCCGGCATCGGCACGACGCCGGTAACGCAGGCCCAGGTAACCAACCCCACCGTCATCCACCACGACCAGCGTGGGGAGCCTCTCCGTATCGAAGACCCTGGGATCTGCCACGAGGGCGTATTCCAGGATCATGTTCATGCCATCGAGATCGAGATCGAGGTCATTACCGGTGAAGCCGGGATCAGCCAGCTCGGCCGGGGTGAAGTTGTCCTCCTTCCAGCTGGCGAGGGTCGCGCTCGGCTCCGCCGCTCCCGGACTGCCACCTACCCGCGCGCTCGCACGCCAGTTGGCAGGATCGGCGTGGTCGGGTGTCGAACCGGGCTCGATAAGTACCAGCGAGCGACCTGATCCATCTGCATCCGGGGGCCAGGGGGCTGCATCGAGATACTGGAATTCCCTGATGGCAACGCCCGCCCCGAAGGAGAGCTTCACGTTTTCCCCACCGTTGGAAAGGTTGTCAGGTTCGAATTGACCGGCGACGGGAAGGCCTGCTCCATACCGCGATTCAAAGGCCTCGATGTTGCGCACCACCAGGACGAATGCGCCGGGCGCGAGGCTCGTGATTGACCCGCCTGCAAAGTCGAAATCGATGCCCTTTGTGAAGCGTATATCCGTGAGATCGAGGGTAAGCGTGCTGCTGATGTTCCTCAGTTCTACGAACTCAAAGTCCGAGGTCACGAAGCCAGCCGCGATTTCGGCACCGCTGGCTGCAAGTGGATTGTAATTCAACTCACTGACCACCAGGTTGTCGATCCAGGGAGCAAGGTCCGGGGCGGTGGCGGTGAACTCCACCGGGGCCGACCAGTGACTGGCCCGGCCACTGCCGTCGATGTGACGCACCCGCGCACGGTAGGTCCGCCCCGGGCGCACCTCTGCCGTGGGGAAGGTGAACCGGCTCTCAAACGGCGTAAGGCGCGCGCTCTGGTGGGAGGACTCGATCTCGTAGATATACCGGTCCCCGGCCACGTAATTCGGTGTCGTGGGGTTCCGGATCTCTCCGAGGCGCCATTCCATGGATCCGAATGTTCGGACGCCCTGTGGATCGCTGAAGGCAGAGGACTGGAAGACCAGGGAGTCGGTCGGGAAGCCGGCCGGTCCCACGTAGGAGATCGTGGGCCTGTCGGGAATGGACGAATCCGCCGCCTTGCTGGCCAGATTACTGCGACCGTAACCTCCCACCGTCAGGAAGTCCTTGGTATACTGGGTGAGATCCCCGAACGTCCGATTGGGCAGGAGCGCCCCGTTGAAGTTTGCATACCAGATTCCCTTCTTGCTCTTACGGGGGTGATAATCCCAGACCGCCTGTCCGGCTTCCACGATGTTGTTGGCTCCTCCCTGTGTGAGAAATCCCGCATATTCCTCGACGACATGGGCGGCCTGATCATTGTCGAGGAGGAGGTCGAGGATTTCACGCACCTTGTTCTCATATTCCTGGTTGATGCCCGAATACTGGAGACAGTGATAGATTCGCTCCCACGCGGAGGTGTCTCCCCGGCCGAGATGGGGCGCATCCTCGAAGGTCAGGTCAATATCCCAGGGAAGGATATGCCACTTCCCGGTCTCCGAGTTGTGATAATAATTTATGTTCTCCTGCGGCCGCATGTCGGAGTTGTTGATCGCGAGGTTGATTGCGTTGAATGCGAAGTAGTCCTCGAACTCCAGGTTCGCCTCCCACTGGGCCTGAGAGGTCCCGCTGCTGTGCAAACCCTGGAACGCAAAGAGGTCCGACTTGTCGCTGACCTGGGTCGAGCCCTGAGCCCTCTTGGTTGATCCTGATCCACCGTGGACATTGTAAAGGTTCCCCTCGGGCATGTTACGGGACTCGAGGAACTTGATGTCAGGTTGCTCAATCGCGATGTAGAGGCCCCAGAAGTCGCCGTCGTACTGGTCCGAAGGAGCCTCTGCCGGCTTGTCGATGACACGAAAATGATAGAACTGCGTGTTACTGGCCAGCGCTCCTGCCAGCTGGTAGAGGCGGAACCCCACCGACTCACAGAAGACAGTGCCGTCCGTGGAAGCATTGTTGCGCCACCATGGGTTCGTTGCGGGCAGACCGTTGATTTTGTCCCACGGGACTTCATACTTGCGCCCGTAATTGTCACGAGCCTCAAGGGGACGCGCGCGATTGAAGTTGAACTTCCACTTGTTCTTACCCGCCGCGCGGGTGGAAGCCCGCCCCCGGATCCGGTAGCGCATGTGGTCATAGACCTTTCCTTCGTAGACCCACGTCCCAAGGTAGCGGTATTCACCGTCGGCGGGCCCCGTCCACTGACAAAGAATGACATCGGACTCCTTCGTTATGAGGTGGTAGACCGCGACACTCTCGAGGGCGGCGGCTGGATAGGCCGACGTGGGAAGGACTCCGGGGCGCTTGGAACCCCTCCAGTTTGGCACGCCGTTGTAACAGAAGTAGGCAAAATTCGGTGACTCGTCATCCTCAAATGGCGTCTGCTGGGCATTGCCCAGGCTGTCCTCCACAGTGATCCGGTAACGAATGAGCCTCCGGTGCACCTGCAGGCCGGGGGGCATCGTCACCGTGTAGACAGCATCTCCTGCCGCAACATCCCCACCCGTGCCATCATCCACCATTGTGAGCGGCACCCAGTTGCGTTCGTAGGTGGAGTCCTCCTTGTGAATGTAGGCCCCGGGTTCCACCAGCTGATATCTCAGGACCACGCTCTCCACGCCATCCGGGTCGCTCACCTTGGCACTGATCACGACCTCCTCTCCCGCCCCGGGCTGGCTGGGTGAGTGATCGACCTGCCTGATATTGGGCGGGGCATTCCCGGCATAGACCGAATTCGCCGCTCCCGGCGTGGGAACTCCAATCGCCGGGTTTCCCGGGAGAGGGGTCCTGATTTCGCAATCGAGGGAAAAGTCGCTGCTGGAGAGGTTCCCATTGAAGCCCTGCACTGCCACCGTGTTGGTTCCGGCCTGCAGGGTGCCGGCCGCTCCGGGGAATATGATATCAGTCCAGGATGCCTCGTGGTTGTCCACCGCACTCCCATGCTCTCCCCCGGCTGGATCCGAGCTACGGATGCCCTCGTGGGTAAGATCTCCCTGATCCACGCTCACGCGGGCCACCTCGTCTCCGTTGATCCAGACGATCGCACCATCATCGTGATAAACCCGGATGAGAAGCTGACGGGGAATCTGCCCCGTGACAGTGAACTCCTTGCGCAAAAACACAGTGGAGTAGCTGTTCTGCATGTCACCGAGCGTCGTGGTGTCATCCCCGTCCCCGTAACCAAAGCCCGCCCTGCCCGTGAGCCAGCTGCCGTCTTCCGGGAAGCCCTGCGCACGCCAGGCATCACCCGGACTGGAAGCTTCGCTCGTGCCCTTGCGGTAACGCCACGACTCCCCGGAACCCACGTAGGTGACCTGAGGCCCTCCCGGGGCGACATTACCCGACGCTCGCCAGGAACTTCCCAGGTCATTGTCGAGATCCTCGTTGATGAGCTCCATCGATGACCCCGCCCCTCGCGAGGCGGTGGGCCAGGGAAAGCCGATCCCGTAATCGACCTCGTCCACGAGGGCTCCATTCTCGTCCTCAAGCTCCAGGCGCTCGCCATCGTTGCTGAGACGTCCCTCATAGGGACCGAGAGCGTTGTTCACCCCGAAGATGTTGCCCATGGCGTCCGGGTCCTCGGCAATGACGAGAAAGCCGTTGGCCGGAATCTCAGTGCCCGGGGGAAAGTCGTAATCAATCGCTCCGTTGAACTGCCATCCGGCGAGGAGCACAGGGGAATCACCAGGATTGAAGAGCTCCACGAATTCTCCCCGCTCGGTCTTGGGTTCGTGATCATAGTGAATTTCGTTGATGACAATCGAGCTGCTCAGAAGGTCTCCGGTGGTGAAGGTTACGCTGGAAGGGGCCCAGGCCGTTCCCGCCACGTTAGTGGCCCGGCACCGGAAGAAGTACGAGGTCAGCTCAGCAAGGTTCGAAACGAAGAGGGAGAATGTCCCGCTCCTTTCCCCGATAGTCACTGACTGATCCCACCCTCCGGGATCGGTTCCCCCATCCTCCCGGCCGTAAAAAATCGTGATCGCAGGGGCGTCGAAACCAGCATTGGTGACTTCGCCCCGCAGGTTGGCCGAGGCCCCCCGCACCCCGTCCGCACCGCGATTGACAACGGAGGGTGGCACCGGCCGGGCAGTCTCAAAACTCAAGGAAGTGGACGCCCAGGCACTCCCCCCGGCATTGGACGCGCGAGCCCGGTGGAAGTAGGTGCGCCCAGTCAACAGGCTTCCGATCGTAGTGCCGGCCACGCCGGACTGCGCCCCCAGCAGCACAAAGTTTTCCCAGTTCCCCTCCGTGCTCCCACCATCGGTCAACCCGTAGAAGATGGTGACGAGGGGGTCCTCTCCCCCGGTGCCGGTAATCTCGGCACCAACCGTGGCACTGTCCGTCATAATCGCGGTCGCGGCCATGTTGACGACTGCAGGCGGAGCCACCGTGGTCTGAAAAGTCTCACTCGCAGGCGCCCACCTTGAGCCAGATGCGTTGCTGGCGAAGGCCCTGAAATAATACGTCGTGCCGGGACTCAGGTTCGTCACGTTCGCAAAAAAGTCCCCCGAGTGGGTCCCCGGCAGATCCACCCCGTCATCCCAGTCCGCCGGATTGGCCAGGCCATCGTTATCACCGTAATAGATCGTGACGGACGGGGCCGCGCTCCCGGTTTCGATCACGGAACCCTGCAACCGGGCCGACTGGGCCGTCAGGCCCGTTGCCGGTCTGTTTTCGACCCGCGGTGAGCCGGGAGCCACCAGTTCCACGATCTGAAAGGCATTGGGGCGAGCCCGGCTATCTCCGAAACTTCCCCGCACTCCGGTGATATTGAGACTCCTCCCGGTAAGCCCCTCGTAGAGGGTGAAATTACTGCTCGTTCCACTGTTTCCGCCCGACGTTCTTGTGCTGCCCACGAACCCGCTTCCCCCACCCAGGGGATAGTTGGAGCCTCCTCCACCCTGCTGCTGGCTGTACCGGGTGAGAGCAGCACCTGTCCCATCATCGACTGTAAACCCCATTACCCCCGCGCTATCCGTGTTGTGGTAGATGCGCAAATCGTAGGCCGCAAAGGGAATACTGGTGACAGTGAGGGTCCCCCCATCGTGAAGATTATCGAGGTAGCCGGACATCATGTCCGCATCACCACCCCCACCCGGAGTGGATCCGGTCGCGGACCAGGTATTGTTCACGCTCCAACTCACCGACGCGGTGGTGGCTGCCCCCGAATCGTCGATCAGGTTGTCAATCCGTCCCACTGCCGGCCCCGCGTTGTTCCAGTTCCCGACCGCCACCTCCCCCGCCACGCCCGTGACCACGGCAGCCCCCCCTCCGTTGCCATTCCCCCCGTTGCCACCCACGAAATTGACGCTGATGACATTTTGAGCCCACGCCGCCAACGGCATGAGGCAGGAGACAAGGAGCATTCCCCGGAGGGGGCGAAGGGGCAACGTCATGAAGGATGTATGGGTTTCGGCCCATCGCCCTCGGGACGAGTCAGGCCCAGCCCCCACTGTATCCCATCGCCTGCAAATAACAAGAAGCCTCCGCCCCCGGGGAGACCGGGCACCCCGGAAAAAGGACCGGACGACGTCCCGGGGCCAATGGAGAAGGAATATTTCGCTCGCTAGAGGGCCTTCCTGATGCAGTAGATCCGAGCCGCAGTCCGGATCAGCAGGCGGTCTCCCGCAATGGCAGGACAGGACATCGCCATGTCATCTTCCGCCAGACGGTTGGTGTGGAGGACCTTGAAATCCCTGCCCGCCTCGATCACCCGGGTTTCCCCGTCTTCATTGAGACAGAACACCTTTCCATTATAGGCCCACGGAGAGACGGTGTAGCCAGCTCCGGCCGGGAGACGTTTCTGCTCGTAAACATACTTACCGCTCCCGGGATCGAGGGCCCGCAACCAGCCGCGGTCCAGCAGTGCGTAGAGCTGCCCATCGTAAAGAAGCGTGCTTGGATTGTAGGGAGCGGCCTTCCAGTTGCACCACGCCACGAACTCGTTATCGCTCTTTCCAAATGCCTTAATCGAGATGTCCCCGCTCGCACCAGGCTTGATGGCGTAGATGGGCTTCCGTCGGTCCCCCACATATCCCGAGCTGATGTAGAGCAGCTCCTCCGAGGCATAGGGCGTGGCGATCGTGATGCTCGACATGCCACGCTTCCACCACCAGAGCTCCTTCCCTTCGACATCGTAGGATACCGTGCGCCCGCTCCCGGGCACGACGATCTCGGTGCGCAGCTTGTTCTTCCAGATGAAGGGGGCACTCCAGTTGCTCTTTTCATCCCGCGCGACCTTCCAGACCTCGGCTCCGGTTTCCTTGTCGAGGGCAAGAAGCCAGGAATCGACCTCGTTGTCGTTCACGATATACAGCCGGCTGCCATGGAGTGCGGGCGATGAAGCCGTACCCCAGCTGTAACGCGTCTTGTGCGGTGTGAATTTCCGGGACCACTGGGGCCTGCCCTCCATGTCGAAGACAAAGACCCCGAGGTTCCCGAAGTAACAATAGACCCGCTTACCGTCCGTGACCGGAGTTTCCGAGGCATAGCTGTTCTTGACGTGAATGGCAGACTGCGGCTTGCCCCGGTGCACTTCCCTGTCCCATCGAACATCTCCGCTCTCGAGATCGAGGCAATAGACTTTCCAGCGATGTACCGTTTCCGGGAACTTCGGGCGCTCCCCTCCGAAGTAGAGTCCCTTCTTGGGATCCTCCGAGACGCCCTCGTTGATCACGGTGGTGAGAAAAACACGGTTCCCCCACACCACTGGGGAAGACCATCCCCGCCCCGGGAGGTCCCGCTTCCACTCCACGTTCTCCGTGGCAGACCACTTCTCGGGAAGGTTCCCGTTTTCGGATATTCCACGGGCACCCGGACCGCGAAACTGTGGCCAGTTGGTCTCGGCCAGCAGGCTGCTGAACCCGGTCACAATCCAGACTAATATGATTCGCAGGAGCCAAGTGGTAGCTTTCATCATTCGATTACTAGCGGATTCGAGACCCCCGGTCCGCAACGAATTGGCCCAATCCTCTGGAAAGGGCCATTTGCGTTCTCGACAGATAAAGCCCCGGCCAGGGCATGCCCTGCTCTCCCTCAGGGGTGGCAGGGTTATCAATCAGTGCCTCAGGTCCTCACCATCCCCGGGCAGAGAAATCCCCCCTGACTCGTGGGTAAGGGCCAGGGAAGCAGCCGCCCGGAAAATATCCGTGACATAGATCACACCCACCACCCGGCCGTCATCGAGAACCACGGTGTAATCGAGGTGGCGCTCGGTAGCGCTCTTCATCAGGGTAAACAGTCGGTCATCCGGGCAGGCCCGCGGAACCTCACTGACCATCACACCCGACACGGGCTGGTCCAGCTGCGGCCTGACCGCCGCCAGAAGGTCCGACTCGGGGAGTCTCCCCAGTTCGTCAATGGGGATCCCCTGCAGGAGCGCGAGATGAAGGGCCAGAGGCGTGACGACTCCCGCAAACGCGCCGTCCCCGTCGGTCACCACCAGCGGCGTGGGTCGCCGCCGTTCGTCGTAGTCGGCCAGACTACGCAGCGCGTCTCGAAGGGGGCGGTCAAACTCAATGGTCCGGACTTCCGCCCGCATCAGGTCGCGTGCGGTAATCGCTTCGGCATGCCCAGGCGTGTTCACTCAGAGGCCTCCTCAGGTTCAAGTTTCTCCGCCAGGACCCGCAGGAGCGGAAACTGTTCGACCAGCCCCATGATACGCCCCTCCCCGTCGCAGATGGGGAGAACCGGGTCCCCATGCCTGAGCATGGCCTGAAGAAGCTCTCCCAGATGCGAATCAGGAGTGAGGTCCGGCAGATCCCGCCGCGCGATGGCATTGATGCGACGGGTAAGGTGGACCCGCAGGCACTCTCCAAGCTCCTTGTCGTCCACTGCTGCCAGATGATCGTGGTCCAGCTCCCGCATCATCTGGTGAATGAGCCGCCACGGGGACAGCTGACCAAATAGCCGGGCCTCATTATCCTGCAGGAAAAGCGGCTGCGGGGTGGCGGGATCAGAGTGCTTGTGCATTTCCGACATGAGCCAGATCGCCTCCCTGAGCTGGTGCCCGTTTCCAAAACGAATGGCCCGGCGATTGAGAATGTCACGGGCGGTGAACCCTGCCGTGTCGTCCCGCACAGCTGCTCCTCCCGCTTCACGCAACGCTTCCGCGCGCTCCTTCTCCACGATATTCCCGGCCCGCGCAAGGGCCAGCTCGGTCGACTGGTGGAGCTTGTTGTCGGCCCAGAAGATGTTCTCCTCGCCAATACGCTCCCGCAGGCCCGAATGCGTCATGGCGTCATGGAGCTCGCGCTCGATCCCACACACCACCAGGTAGATGTTGCGCCTCCGGAGAAGCTCCCAGAAGTGCCCGAGGATCGCCATTGCGGTGCTGCCCACCGCTCGCAGGCGCTTCATCCGCAAGACCACGACCCGCGTCTCAGGAGTGATCGCTCCCAGCAGTTCGTGGTCGAGATCCTCGGCTGCTGCAAAATAGAGAGCCCCCTCCATGTTGACGGTGACCACCGGCGAAGGCGCGGCTCGCTGGAAGGGAAGCTCCTCGAATCCTCCCCCGTGACGGGGAACCAGCTGGGTCAGCCTGGTGCGACCGGTCACCCGCAGGAGAATCACGATGGACAACCCCACCCCGACAAAGATGGCAAACTCGAGGGGCAGCACCAGAGTCGACCCCAGTGTCCCAAACAGGATGAACCGCGAGTTCCGACTCGTCTTCCAGGCGAGGGCCAGGCGGTGCTTGTCAATCATGGAGTAGGCGATCACCACCAGGATGCCCGCGAGGCTCGCCTTCGGGATATAGTTCGCCCAACCCGCGAGAAGGAGAACCGTCAGCGTGGTCCAGATTGCAGAGAAGACGGCTGCCATCCGCGTCCGCCCCCCTGAGCGGAAACAGACCGCCGTGCGCGTGAACGAACCCGAGCCCGCGAAACAGGAGAAGAACGAGCCAACGATATTGCCGGCACCCTGCCCCACGAACTCCCGCGTGAAGTTGAGGCGTTGCCCCGAGGTGGCCGCCACCGCCCGCGCTATGGAGGCCGCCTCGATGAGGCCCAGCAGCGCAAGGGCCAGGGCTCCCGATCCCAGCTCCCGGACCAGCTCCAAGTTCGGCTCAGTCAGGAATTGCGGGAAATGGAAGAGGTCGAGGGTTCCACTGATCGGTTCGATATCCCGCACGATCTCGACCTTCCTGTCCCCCATGGAGGCTTCGTGCCAGCCCAAGAGATAAGCCAGCAGGGTAGTAATCACCACCCCCAGCAACGCACCCGGCAATCGCTTGTTCACCTTTGGCAGGTAGAGGACCAGGAGCGCCGTCAGGACGCCCAGCCCCAGGGCGTGAACGTTGGTATCCGGGATCCGCTTGATGGTCTCCCAGATTACCTCGTGGAAACGTTCGACGTGACCATCGAGACTCACCCCCATGATGTTCTTGAGCTGGTTGGTGGCAATCAGGATCCCTGCCCCCGCCGTAAAGCCCACCACCACGGCATTGGAAACGTAGCGTACAATCGTTCCCATCCGCAGGAGGCCGAAGCCAAGCTGGATCAGGCCGGTGAGAAAGGTGAGCAGGAGAACAATCTCAAACAGGCTCAGGCCATACTTCGCCGGCAGGGGTGCGGTAAGACTCAGGATCACCATGCACAGCGCGTTGGTGGGACCGGTCACCAGATGCTTGGAGCTGCCTATGAGCGCAGCTACCACACAGGTCACAATCGCGGTGTAGAGCCCATAGATCGGAGGCAGCCCGGCAATCAGGGCGTAAGCCATGGCCTGCGGAACGCCCATGATGGCGACCGTCAACCCCGCCAAGGCATCAGGTCGGGCATCCCTGCGGAGATACGCCCCCACCCGGGCCTGCAGGTTGAGATCACGAAGTCCGGGACGAGCCATCTCCAATTCCATTCCACCCTTCTCCGTCTCGTTCTTCAAGCTTTCGATTCCCGGCCGTTGCCGCCGGAAGATGATTTGCCGCGCGCGCATCTTCTGCTCATGCTGCGGGAATGAAGACACTCCTATCTTCGCCCTCCCCGCCGGTAGACCCCGAGCGCCGCCACTTTATCCGGGCCACCGCCGCGGCCGCACTTGGAGCCCTCGCAACCGGCCCGCAGGCGCTTGCGGCTGCCCGGCCCGTCAAAAAGGACGCTCCTGCGGAATCGCTCGTCAAGGTTCTCTTCGATTCCCTGAGCGCGCAGCAGCGCAAGGCCATGTGCTTTCCCTGGAACTACGAGGACAGGACGCGGGGACTCCTCCGCACCCGCATCGCCAACAACTGGCGGATCACCCGGCCAACTGTCGCGAGCAACTTCTACAGCAGGGAGCAGCAAGTGCTTATCCGTGGCATCTTTGAGGGAATGACCAATCCGGACTGGCACCAGCGCTTCGACCAGCAACTCAGGGATGATGTCGGGGGATTCGGGAGGAAGCAATCGATCGCCATTTTCGGGGAACCAGGCACCGGGAAGTTCCAATTCGTCCTGACCAGCCGTCACATGACCCTCCGCTGCGACGGAGACAGCGCCGACCACGTGGCCTTCGGAGGGCCCATCCTCTACGCCCACGAGGGTGAGCGCCTCTACGAGAAACCCAACCACCCCGGCAACGTCTTCTGGCATCAGGCGGTTGAGGCCAACAAACTCTTCCGGACCCTGGATCGGGGCCAGCAGAAGGAGGCCCTCGTGGTGCGTGGCATGCCCTCGGAGGAACTGGTGGGCTTCAAGGGAAGAAAAGGGCCCTTCCAGGGATGCCCGGTCAGCGACTTTTCCGACGACCAACGCGGAGAAGTACAACGCATCCTGCGGATTCTCCTGGAACCATTCCGCCAATCCGATCGCGATGAGGTCGTCCAGTGCCTCCGGGCCCAGGGTGGACTCGAAGGCTGCCACCTCGCCTTTTACGAGGAAGGCGACCTCGGCGAGGACGGGATCTACGACAACTGGCGACTGGAGGGCCCCTCCTTTGTCTGGTACTTCCGCGGCCGCCCCCACGTCCACGTCTGGGTCAACATCGCCGATGAGTCTGCCGTGGAGCTGAACTCGCACCAGGATTCCGTAGGCGTCTGAGCCCCCGGGGTCTCTGCCTGTGAGGCGGCCCCCCGGGATCTCGACCGAATCCCATTGACTCCCCCTGCCCTTCCTCCCAGAAAAAACACCTAGCACGATCACCATGAAACCCATTCCTTTCCGCTCTCTCCCATCCGTTGCCTCCCTCCTCGCCATCACCGCGGCAGCATCCGTTACTTTCACCTCTCCGGCCCGAGCTGGCATCGCGGTCGAGGGGGGCCAGAAGATTGCCTTCATGGGCGACTCCATCACTCAGGCCGGGGCTCGTCCCAACGGCTACGTCCGCCTCGTCATACGGGGACTGGCCTCTGCCGGGGTAAAGACCACCGCTGTCCCGGCTGGGATCAGTGGCCACAAGTCCAACCAGATGCTGGCCCGGCTCGAGCGGGACGTGCTCAGTAAGAACCCTGACTGGATGACCCTCAGCTGCGGCGTCAATGACGTCTGGCACGGGAAACGTGGAGTGCCTCTCGATCAATACAAGGTGAACATTACCAAGATCGTCGACAACTGTCAGGCCGCCGGCGTGAAAGTCATGCTCCTCACCTCCACCATGATCGGAGAAGAAAAGGGTAATGCCAACAACGGTAAACTCGCCGCCTACAATGAGTTCCTCAGGCAGTTGGCGAAGGAGAAGAAATGCCTGCTCGCAGACCTCAACGCCGACATGCAGAGCTCCATCGACGACGCCGAAGACAAGAAGGGTGGCAAACTCCTCACCAGTGACGGTGTCCACATGAACCCGGCAGGCAACCGGATGATGGCTGTGGGCGTCTTGAAGGCATTCGGCTTGAGTAGCGAGCAGGTCGCGAAGGCTCGGACCGACTGGAGCAAATGAGCCCTGCCCCGCAGTAACTCAGCGGCACATAGACCGGCTCGCATCCCCGGCCGGTCCGGGGGACTGGCAACGCCCCTCCAACGTGGGGCGCTCCTCCCGAGCCCCCGCTCTCCGGGGCCTCCCGGGCCCTCAGGAAATACACTCCAGCCATGCTGGAAGGTCTTCCGGGGTGGAGACGAGCTACTCCTCGCATCCGGCATCGCTTTTTTGGCGTGACACCCCCGCTGCGCCCGGGCTTATACTGTTCATATGATCACTAGGCTTTACAGTGCCGCCCTGCAGGGGGTCGAGGCCGTCGAGGTGGAGGTGGAAGTCAATGCCCGCAAGTGTGAGAACCCTCGTACCGTCATTGTGGGGCTGCCCGATGCTGCGGTCCGCGAGTCGGGTGAGCGCGTTCATTCGGCGGTGGGGGCCTGCTCCCTCAGGAAGGAGGTGGGCGTGCACACCATCAACCTCGCACCCGCCGACCTGCGTAAGGAGGGCCCCTCCTTCGACCTGCCCATCGCGCTCGCGATGGCCTCCTGCGGCGAGCAAGTCCCCCTCCCAAATCTCGAGGAGCACTGTATAGTGGGCGAACTGGCCCTCGATGGCAAGGTGCGCCCGGTCAAGGGAGCCCTCAGTATCGCCCTGGAGGCAAAACGCCGTGGCCGCACCCGCCTCCTTCTGCCCGCCGGGAACGCCGCCGAGGCGGCTGTCATCGACGGCATAGAAATCTTCCCCATCGAAAGCCTCCACCAAGCCTGGCAGTTCCTCGCAGGCAAACAAACCCTCGCCTCCTTCAAGCCCGAGCGTCAGGGCTTCTTCAACACACGGGATGACCACGAGCTCGATCTTGGAGACGTCCGGGGACAGCGACACGTTAAGCGCGCCCTCGAGGTAGCAGCTGCCGGAGGACACAATCTCCTCATGGTCGGCCCGCCGGGCACGGGCAAGTCGATGCTGGCCAAGCGGCTTCCCACCATCATGCCCGGAATGAGTGAGAAGGAGGCGATCGAAGCGACCAAGATTCACAGCATCGCCGGTTACCTCGATCCCCGCCAGGGACTCCTCACTACCCGCCCCTTCCGCTCACCGCACCACACCATCTCCAATGCAGGACTGCTGGGTGGCGGCAGCAATCCCGGGCCGGGTGAAGTCTCCCTCGCCCACCGAGGCGTCCTCTTTCTGGACGAGCTTCCCGAATTCAACCGCTCCACCCTTGAAGTCATGCGCCAGCCCCTTGAGGACGGCAAGGTAACCATCGCCCGTGCAGCCGGATCACTTACCTTCCCATCAGATTTCATGCTGGTGGCAGCCATGAACCCCTGCCCCTGTGGTTACTTCGGAGACCCCAAAAGGGACTGCCGTTGCTCGACCCGTCAGATCGAGCGCTACCGCCAACGGATCTCCGGCCCTCTTCTTGATCGTATCGATCTCCACGTGGAAGTTCCCCTCGTGGACTACAGGGAATTGTCCTCGGCCACGCCCGGGGAAAATTCCGGGACCGTCCGCAAGCGCGTCCTCGCCACCCGGAAGAGGCAGTCTGAACGCTTTCATGAGGATGACACCCAGCGTAGCAATTCCTCCCTGTCTGCCAGGGAGGTCCGTGCCCACTGTCGCCTCGACGGGGAGTCCTCCCACCTTCTCGAACAGGCCATGGCCCAACTCAACTTCTCCGCCCGTGCCCACGACCGCATTCTCAAGGTCGCCAGAACCCTCGCCGATCTTGACGAACGGGAACACATCGGTGCCTCCCAGATCCTGGAGGCGATCCAGTATCGCTCGCTGGACCGGAACGTGATGCTCTGACAGGGAAACTCCTCGCGAACTTGCCGGGGCAGTTCTAGACTGCATCCCCTCCCTGCCGCTCCCCCGCCTTGATCGCCTCAAGCTCCTGCCAGCGGTCGTAGAGACGGCTGACTTCCTGCCTCGCTGGTTCAACCTCATCTGCGAGACGCGTCGCCTCCTCGTAGTGCTCCACGAAGAAATCGGAATCGTTAAGCTTCTGCTCCATCCCCGCCACCTTCTCCTCAGCTGCCAGAATGGCCTCCTCAATGCCCTCCAGCTCCCTCGTCTCGTTGTAGGTAAGCTTGCGGACACGGACACTACGTTCCTTTCTGGGGACAGGCTCGGTCTTCCGGTAACTCTGTTCAAGCCGACGGTAGTGCGCCTCGCGCTGGAGCTTCTTCTCAAGATAGTAGGAGTAGTTCCCGGCCTGCACGAACACCTCCCCCTCCTCAAAGGCAATAATCTGGTCGCAGATACGGTCGAGGAAGTAGCGGTCGTGGCTGACCACCAGAACGGTCCCCCCGAAGTCGGCGAGAGCTTCCTCCAGCATGCGCAGGCTCGGAAGATCGAGGTCATTGGTCGGTTCATCCAGAACGAGAATATTCCCTCCCGTCTTCAGGACCTTGGCAAGAAGCAGGCGGGCACGCTCGCCTCCGGAGAGCACATCGACGCGTTCCTTGATGCGCTGGTCACTGAAAAGATACCTTCGCAGGTAGGCCCGGGCCCCCAGCGTCTCTTCTCCGAACTCAATCGTCTCGCGGCCCTCCGAGACCTCGTCGAGAACCGAGCCTTCCCCATCCAGGACAAGGCGCGACTGATCGATATAGTTGAACACACAGCGCTTCCCGATCACTACCCGGCCCTCTTCCGGCCGGCGGCGTCCAAGACAGGTCTGGAGCAGGGTCGTCTTGCCGACCCCGTTCCGGCCCACGATCCCCGTACATTGTCCCGGCTTCAGCGAGAGATTCAGATTTCGGAAGAGCCAGCGGCGCTGCTCTCCTTCCCCAACCGCCGCCCCGACCTTCTCCATGTCGATCGCAACGTTTCCGAGGGGTGGAGGTGGAGGAAGAAGAAGGTCCATCTCCCGCTCCTCGGGCGGGGCCTCCAAACCCGCCACCGCGTAAAACTGATCGAGACGGTGTCGCGACTTGGTGGTCCGTGCCTTGACCCCTGCGCGCACCCATTCCAGTTCCTCACGCAGGAAACGCTGCCGCCGCCGCTCGGATTGCTCGGCGATCTGCTGCCTCGCAGCCTTCGACTCCAGATAGGCGGTGTAGTTCCCAGCGTGCGAATAACATTTTCCCTGATCCAGCTCGACCACCCGGGTGGCGATCACATCGAGAAAATAGCGATCGTGCGTCACGAAAATGAGCGCCCCTGCGAACGATTGCAGAAACTGCTCCAGCCAACGGATCGATTCAGCATCCAGATGATTCGTGGGCTCATCGAGCAGGAGGAGGTCCGGCTGCGAGGCGAGAGCACGGCAAAGCGCCACCCGCCGCTTTTCCCCTCCGGAAAGTGGCCCGACGGGATCATCCAGTGACGGAGCGTGAAGGGCCGTCGCCAGAGACTTGATGCGCGTCTCAAGATGCCAGCCGTCAGCGTGCTCGATGAAGAGCTGCAAGGCAGACAGTTCCGTCTCACTTCCCTCCCCCGACTCGTACTTGCTGATGGCCTTTACGACATCTCCTGCCCCCGCCTCGATGTTTTCACGGACGGAGCGCTCCTCCGCGAGCTCGAATTCCTGCGGGAGGATTCCCACCCGCGTCCCACTCCGAAGGGAAACCACTCCCTCATCGGGAGACTCCTCGCCTGCCAGAATCTTGAGCAGGCTGGTCTTTCCACATCCATTCCTCCCCACAAGGCCTACTTTCTCTCCCGCCTCAATCGCAATGGTGGCCCCCTCCAGCAGCTTCTGATAGCCGTAGGAGAGTTCGAGAGCGTGGGCAGAGAGGACGGTGGCCATGCGCGAAGGCGCATCGGAAATGAATCCACCGCATCTGTCCAGCGCCGTGCCGCCCAACCGGGCCCGATTGTGCGGGTTGGACAGCCTCCCCGGAAACGCTACCCTCCCCCAAGATGCTTCTGCCTTCGTCTCTCACTGTCGTGACAGTCACCTTCGTCCTCGCCGGCGCCCTGCTGGCCGCGGAACCCGAGTGGCCACGATTTCGCGGGGCAAATGGTGCCGGTGTCGTTCCCGGAGCCAACCTCCCCACCGAGTGGAAGAAGGAAAACTTCCTCTGGAAAATCAAACTGCCCGGTATCGGGCACGGTTCCATTGCCGTTGCAGGAGAGCGACTCTTTCTGCTCTGCGCGCATCCAGAGACCCATGAACGCAGGGTCGTGGCCGTGCGCGCCACAGACGGACAGATCCTCTGGCAGAAAGCCTTTCGCCCCGGAAAGTTCAAGGGACACCGTTTTAACTCCCCCGCTTCGACAACCCCGGCAGTCGACAGAGAAAGAGTCTATGTCACCTGGGGCACTCAGGCAGAGCTCACCGTCACCGCGCTGACTCACGACGGGAACCAGGTCTGGCAGGCCGACCTCGGCCCAATCAAGGGAGGACACGGGTTCGGGGCCTCCCCCATGGTCCACGAAGACCTCGTGGTCATCAACAACGACCAGAACGGCGCCAGCAGCCTCATTGCCCTGGACAAGGCAACTGGCCGGAAGCGCTGGAAAATCCCACGCAAAAGTCTTCGCCTCAGCTATTCCGTGCCTGTGGTTACCACCGGCGGCTCCCTCGTCTTCACGAACTGGCAGCATGGATTCACCGCAGTTGAGCCTGGCAGCGGCAGAGTCCTCAGTGAGTCCAGCGTCTTCAATCTCAAGAAAAAGGAGCGCGCCATCAGCTCACCTGTCCTCGCCGGCAACCTCATCATCGGCACCTGCGGGTTTACCAACGAACCCAAGCACGCCGTTGCCATGAAACTGGAGGACGGCAGGCTGGAAGAAGTCTGGCGCATTGAACGGAATGTTCCGCACATCCCCTGCCCGATCGTGGTCGGCAAGCGTGTCTTCCTGTGGGAGGACAAGGGCATCGGCACCTGCCTGGATCACCAGACCGGGGAGGTGATCTGGCGTGCGCGCATCGGTGGCGCAACCTACTTTGGTTCTCCCGTGAGCGACGGAAAGAAGATTTTCTGCGTCGATGCCGATGGCGTGGTTCGGTGTATCGCGGCGGGGGATGAATTCCAGGAACTGGGCCAGACGGACCTCGGGGAACTCTGCCGGAGCACCCCGGCAATCGCACATGGGAATCTCTACCTTCGAACCATGACCAAGCTCTACGCAGTGAAGGGCCGATGATTGCCCGCCGGCAACGGATCCGGATTCATGGTCGTAAATAAAGCTGGAGACGGCGGTCGGATTCGAACCGACGAATAACGGTTTCAGAGACCGTTAACCTCCTTAAAAGGACATTGCACAAAGCGTGACATAGAACCCGTTACACTTTGACTGGCACCGGAGAACCCGTGAACATGGCTCTTACGGCATTAAGCAGAAAGCGCCTGGAGCAGCACGAACGGATTCGGAAGATTTTGTCAGGGGAGATTCCAGTGGACGACTCACCGGTAATAAGGTTGTCAATCGAAGAGCAGAAAAGGTTAGGGATACCTGCCAACTCCGTCTCGATAGACTTAAATCCTTTGAAAAGGGACTGAGACAGGCATCCCGCGATTTGGCGAAGGACATGGAGGGTGCGACCGCAGAGATGCGCAAGCGGGGCGAGGAGTAACGCCGAGTTCGCGCCCAGCGAGATTCATCGATCTAAGCCAACAACTCTCTTACTACCTCCCCGTGGACATTGGTGAGGCGGCGCTCGATGCCGTTGTGGTAGTAGCTGAGCTTGGCGTGGTCAATCCCTAACAGATGCAGCATCGTAGCGTGGAAGTCGTGCCAGGTGACCACATCCTTGGCGGCGCTGAATCCGATCTCGTCGGTTTCGCCGTGCGCGATTCCAGGTCGCAGGCCGCCGCCTGCCATCCACACAGTGAAGCCGGCGCTGTTGTGATCGCGGCCGTTCCCTTCCTGCCCGCCTCCGACCTCGCTGAAAGGGGTGCGGCCGAACTCGGTGGTGAAGGTGACCAGCGTGTCGTCCAGCATGCCGCGCTGTTTGAGGTCGGTGAGCAACGCGGCCACCGGCTGGTCAATGCGCAATGCCTCCCGGGTATGATTCGGCACCATGTTCTCGTGGCCATCCCAGCTGGTGCGCGGTTTGCCACCAAGCGCGCCGCCCGAGAACAATTGCACGAAGCGCACGCCGCGCTCGAGCATCCGCCGCGCGAGGATGCAGTTGCGGGCGAAGTCCTTGGTCGGCGCCTGGTCGAGCCCGTAAAGACGCGTGATGCTCTCAGGTTCGCTGCCAATGTCGCTCATTTCGGGGACCGAAAGCTGCATGCGCGCCGCGAGTTCATAGCTCCGCAGGCGGGCGTCTAGCACCGCGTCCTCTCCCCCGATCCGACCGAGCTGCGCCCGGTCGATCAAGTTGCCAAGCGCCTGCGTATCTTGCGCGAGTTTGTCCGACACGGGGCGCGGCGGGAACAGGTTGCGGATGGGAGCCCCGGCCGCCTGAAAGCGCACGCCCTGATGGCTGGCCGGCAGAAAGCCGTGCCCCCAGGTGGATGCGCCACCACTCGGAGCACCGCGGCGGTCGGGGATCACGACGTAGGCCGGAAGCGAATCGGAAGGTGAACCAAGGCCGTACGAAAGCCAGCTGCCTACGGTGGGGAAGCCGTTGAGCGGGAAACCGCTGTTGCAAAGAAAAAGGGCCGGCGTGTGCATGTTGGTCGCGCCCCGCATCGATCGGATCACGGTCAGTTCGTCGGCCAGCTTGGCGAGATGCGGGAACAGGGCCGAGATACCCAAGCCGCTGGCGCCGTGCCGGGCGAACCGCCAATCGCTCTTGCGCAAGTTACCGATACGGAAGAATACTCCGTCCGAATTCACCTCCGCCGGCGGGCTCTTTCCATCCAGTTTTTCAAGCGCCGGCTTGTGATCGAACGAGTCGACCTGGCTCAGGCCACCGACAAGGCAGATGTTGATCGCCCGCTTCGCTCTCGGAGCGACGTTGGGGATCGCACGGGCGTCCGCATCCGTCCGAAGCAGATGGGCGAAGGCGGTCGCGCCAAGTCCAGCCCCACCCCAGTTGAGTATATCGCGCCGTGTCGTCATCAGTCGATCAGTACGAACTCGCCGCTGTTGAAAAGTGCCCGGCCAAGCGCCGGCAGGCCGTGCTCGTTCGCAAACGCCACACCGCTGTCGCGTTCGGCAGAGGTCGGCAGCCTCCCCAGCGCCAATCTCCAGGCGGACTGGACACGCTCCACCGTCTCCGTTCCCGCCTCCCTCTCGAGCCGTTTCGCAAAGTGATCCGCCATCCGCCAAACGAAGGTGTTGTTCTTCAGGGCCAGCGCCTGCACGGGGGTAGTTGTGACGTGACGGCGCGGCGCGGTGGCCGAGGCGTCCGGGCAATCGAAGGTATCGAGCAGCGCACTGCGCCCGCCCCGAGGCGAGAATCGGTAGATGGTCCGGCGCCGGAACTCGGGCCCTTCCGCATCGATCGGCAGGTAGTAACGGGCGGAGTTGAAATTCTTTTCCTCGGTGTCGACGAAGCCCGGCCCACCGCGCTCCGGGTTGAGCACACCGGCCACCGCGAGGATCGAGTCGCGCACCACCTCCCCCTCCAAGCGCCGCGGGGGGAATCGCCAGAGCAGGCGCGCCTCCCGGTCGATCGCCGCCGCCCTCTCGCGGAAACCGGCCGATTGGCGGTAGGTGCTCGAGCTGACGATGAGTCGGTGCAAGGCCTTGAGCGAATAGCCGTTGTCCCGGAACCAGGTGGCCAGCCAGTCGAGCAGCCCCGGGTGGCTCGGCGCGCCCCCACCCCGTCCGAGATCGCTTGGAGTGTCCACGATCCCGGTCCCGAAATGGTAGTGCCACACGCGGTTGACGATCGTGCGGGCGAACAGGTGATTGTTAGGGTTGGTGATCCATTCGGCGAGCTCGCGTCGCCGCTCGGCGTCACCCGACTCTGAGCCTAGCCCGAAATCCCCAGCGCCAATACCCAGTGTCGTGAGGCCGCCCGCGGTGATCTCTTCGCCAGGCTGCGAGGTGTCGCCACGCTTGAACACATGCATCTTCCCAGGCGTCTTGGACACGACGCTGTAGACCTCCGATTTGTCCTTCTCGGCCGGGTGATGGACGCCTGAAATTGCAGCGGCCAGTCGGTAGTAGTCCGCCGTGGGGATCGGATCGGTCGGGTGGTCATGACATCTGGCGCACTGTGCAGTAATTCCGAGGAAAGCCTGGCTGAGCGTCCCTACCATCTCCTCCAAGGCCTCGTGACGCTCCGGCGGCTTCAGGACATCGTTCGACCCGGCCAGCGTCCGGTACACGCCCGCCACCAGAAACCCGACCGCCTCCGGCGAACCCGCAATCTGCGCACGGGCAAACTCGTCATATGGCATGTCACCATTGAGCGCCTCGATGACCCAGTCGCGGTAGGGCCACGCGTTGCGCCGCGGCTGGTTGTATTCGAAACCGTTGCTCTCCCCGTAACGGGCGACATCCAGCCAGTGCCGCGCCCAACGCTCTCCGTAGGATGGCGAGGAGAGAAGTTCGTCGACCAACTCGAGGTAGCTCTCCTCCGATGGCGCAGCCGTAATTTTGTCCAAGCGGTCGGGATGCGGCGGCAAACCGGTGAGATTAAAATGCAACCGACGCGCGAGCACGCGTGGCTTGGCTTCCGCGGAAGGCTTCAGGCCGGAATCGCCAAGGCGGTTCCAAACGAACTGGTCGATCGGATTGCGAGCCCACTTGTTGCCCGGACCATCCGTCGGCGGAACGTGCCCGCCCTCGGGCAGCGGAGCAAAGGCCCACCAGACCCCTGCTGACTCTCGATCTTCAGACTGCGCGAAGCCCAGACCGATCGCGAAGACGGCGGAGTAAACAACGATTCTGATAGACGAGCTGGCTTTCAACTGTGGAATTAAACTTGGGCGGGAATCTGGAATAGATACTTAAACTTAAAGTCTCCGCCCGACAGGCGCCCGGAGAGCGGTGGGTGGAAAAGCAGTTACTGCCTGCTAGAAAATTTCTTTTACACCTCTGTTTTTTCAATCTTTTTCTGGGTCTGAGGTGTCACCGCGAAACCAAAATCGTCGACCACCTCGTTGCCGTGCAGGGACAGTGACCACCTCCAACCCTGCGGATATTCCCGTCTCCCCCGGACGGGGTCACCCTAGAATCCCATTGCCTCACGCCCGACGGCACTTAACCTTCTCACCCGAGATGATCGCAAAACGCCTCCCCCCGGCTCTCGTAGCCGTGGCCCTGCCTCTCGCCCTGTTTCCGCTTTCTGCCGCCCCGGTTGCCAATCCAGACAGCTATGCCGTCCCGGAAGATCGCGCCCTCCGGATCGCCGCTGGCTTCGGTGTGCTTGCGAACGACATCGAAGACGGGCCCGTAGCGGCCGTGCTGGAGAACACCCCGTCCCACGGCCTGCTCCAGTTTTTTCCTGATGGGTCCTTCAACTATCAACCCGATCCGGACTTTTCGGGCACGGATTCGTTCTCCTACTATTCCCTTGGCTCGGCCGGGGAACAACTCTTCACCGTCGACCAGGCCGGTTCACAGGTCACGGTCTCCGCAAGCGTGAGCATAGCAGGAGTGGGCTCCGACTCGAGCAACGACAGCTCCTCGGTCACGGGAAGTATCACGGCCGACCCGACGCCCTCCACGGCCCCCTTCCGGACAATCCACATCACGGATCTCGACCTGAACCTGGCAGAAAGCCTCTCCCTGAACTTCAGCTTCGCCTTCGGTCTCGCAGGGGTCAATGTGACTTCCGGGCCCAATGCCTTCCAGGTTCGCATGGCCAACCCCGGCCAGGTTGCAGACGTGGACGGTGCCGGGAGCTTCACCCAGAACGACAACGCCGTCTCCGTCACCGGGAACATCGACGTGGATGCCACCGGCTTGGCCGGCGGACTCGTCGAGGGAGGCCCCCAGACGATCACCATTGACGACCAGACCCTGGGATTCAACGGCAACATTAGCCAGAATGGCAATGAACTTGTCCTGCGGGCAACGGTCTCCTTCTCCGGTCAGTTCGATGTCGGCGGAAATCCGATCGACCTTGAAATCAGCGGAGACATCCGCGCCACCTCACCGCTGGCCCCACCCGCCGCCGGCAACACCACCACCGTCACACTCAATGTCCTTCCGGGCAACGACCTTCCCCGCGCCGCCAGTGAATCCTATTCCACTCAAGGCCCCCTGACCCGCTCCGGGGCCACGGCAGGCGGAACGGATCTGCTCGTGGCGCAGGGAGCGAACTGGTCCTACTTCGTGGATGATTCTCCCCCACCGGCCGACTGGACGGCTCTTGTCTTTGCCGGGAGGTGGCCCAGCGGGCCCGCCCAGCTTGGATTCGACGAGGGCGACGAAGGAACAGTAATCGGGTTCGGAGGAGATCCCGGAGACAAGAATGTCTCCACCTGGTTCCGCCACATCTTCCCTGTCACCAATGCCGACGCCCAAGGAGAACTTCTCCTGCGCCTCCTCCGCGATGACGGCGCGGCGGTCTACCTCAATGGCACCGAGGTTGTGCGCAGCAACCTCGAACCCCTCGCCGGTCCGGCCGTGTTCGCCACTACAGCGGTCAGCGGACCCTCCGAGAGTTTCTTCTATGAGTTCACTCTCCCCACTTCTCTGCTCGAGGAGGGCAGCAACATCCTCGCGGTGGAGGTTCACCAGGCCACGGCCGGAAGCAGCGACCTCAGCTTCGACCTCGAACTCATTCGTCAGCGCTATAGTGGCGGCGTTCTCGGTAACGACCGCGATGTCGACTCGACCAATGTCACAGCAAGTGTTCACCGCCAGCCCCGGCATGGCTCTCTCCAGTTCGCACCGGACGGCACATTCACCTACACACCCGATCCCGGTTTCTCCGGCACGGACACCTTCCTGTATGAGGCAGTCGACGGGAGCCCTCTGTCCATGACGGAGATCCTGCCCTTCGGCTCGATATGGAGCTACCTCGACGATGGGGCCGACCAGGGAACATCCTGGCGCGATGCAAACTTCGACGACTCTTCCTGGGAGACCGGGCGGGGAGAGCTCGGCTATGGCGAAACCGACCAGGCTACCACCGTGGGTTTCATCGACACGACCCCCGGGAATCCCGCAACAACCACGAGGAATGCCACGACCTATTTCCGCCGCAGCTTCCTGCTCGGGAATCCCGGAAGACTGATCAATCCCGCCCTGCGACTGATCCGTGACGACGCGGCTGCAGTCTATCTCAATGGGGTGGAGATCTATCGCGACGCGAACCTCGGGGCAGGCGCACCCCATGACGCCTTTGCCTCCAGCGGGATCGCTGATGAGGACGAGATCGTGTCCATTCCCCTGGGGCGACGGGACTTGCGACGGGGCAAGAACGTCCTCGCAGTGGAAATCCACCAGTCGAGTGCCTCCAGCAGTGACATTGCCTTCGACCTTGCGATCGTTGCCGAGACCACTGGAATTGCCACCTTGCTCCCACTGGGCGCGACCTGGCAATTTGCGGATAATGGCTCCGACCTGGGCACCGCGTGGGTCCAACCGACCTTCAACGACTCTCTCTGGCTGGCAGGACCCGCCCCCCTTGGCTTTGGCAACGGAAATGAAGCCACACTTGTGACGCAGGGCTCCGTCCCGCGCCGCATCACCACCTACTTCCGCGCCGACTTCGAGGTCGCGGATGCCTCCGAGGTTCTTGCCCTCGGACTCGAGCTCCTGCGGGACGATGGAGCCGCCATCTACCTCAACGGAAATGAAATCGTCCGGGATAACCTCCCGGCGGATGCGCTCTTCGACACCCTCGCCTCCACTACCGTGGGCACGACAGAAGAGCCCTTCTTCAATCACCACTGGGGCCTCGATCCCGCCTTCCTCGTGGATGGCACGAACATCCTCTCGGTGGAGATTCACCAGGCCTCTGACCAGAGCAGTGATCTTGCCTTCGACATGCGCCTGAACGCTATCGTCTCTGCTTCACTCGGAGTGGCAACCATCGAGGTTCTTCCGACCATATCCACGGACACGGATGCAGACGGCATGGAGGACGCATGGGAGAATGCCAATGACCTTGTGGTCGGAATCGACGACTCCGCCCGCGATGAGGACGGAGACGGGGAAAACAATCTCTCAGAGTTTCATGCCGGAACCGATCCACGGGATCCCACCTCGCTTCTCCGGATCCTCGAAGTGAATGCCGATGGGACAGGCAACTACGAAGTTCGTTTCTCGAGCGTGGTCGGGCGTCTTTACCGGTTGCAGTTCTCCAGTGACCTCGAGAACTGGTCCGAAGTGGCTGGGGCAGAGACTCTCGCTACCGACCCTCTGACAGAGCTTTCCGGCACAAACTTCCCTCCCAATCCGGAGAAAGCCTACTTCCGCGTGCTCACCAGTCGACCGTAGGCCCCTGCTACCCCTCCCGGATCCGGTTAGTCACTTCGTGCAGGGGAATCTTCCCGCAACTTCGAAATATTGGCGGGGTTTCATGAGTATAGAGCAAGCAGGTGATAAACAGCCTGTTCTCCGTGTTTTCAAACCTGTATGACCTCCCCCATGAAGTGCATCCTCCCCGCAATCCTGCTGGCCGGGGCCCCACTGCTGCTCGCGGAACCCGCCGCCCGCACGACACCCAAGGCCAATCCGAAGGGCCGGCCCGTAACTCAGGCACTAGGGCTCAAGGAGGTGCTCCGCGCAGCAGCGACCATTGATCAACTGCTCGAGAAAGACCTCGCCGGGCGGGAGCTCAAACCTCTCCCAATTGTCCCCGACGATATCTTCGTACGCCGATCCTATCTTACGATCGTAGGCCGCATTCCAACCCCTCAGGAGGCGGCCCGTTTCCTTGACGACAAGGCTCCCGACAAGCGCACACGCCTGATCGAGAAGCTCGCCAATTCCCCCGGCTACGACAGTTCAGCCTTTAATTACTTCGCCGACCTTCTCCGCCTCCAGACCACCCACGAGCAATACGGGCTGGGATGGCACGTCTGGCTCCGTAATTCCCTCGCCGCTGATAAACCGTGGGACAAGATCGTGCACGAGATGCTCTCCGCCGAGGGGCACGCGGTGGACAACCCCGCGGTGGGCTACTACCTGCGGGACCGGGGCATGCTCCTCGATAACGTGAGCAACACCGTCCAGGTCTTCCTGGGACACCAGATCGGTTGTGCTCAGTGCCACGACCACCCCTTCGACAAGTGGACCCAGATGGAATATTACGAACTGGCGGCCTTCAGTGGCGGAATCTCCTACCGTAGCGAGGAAGCCCGCAAAGCCGTGAGCAAGGTGGCTGAGCTCAGCAAGAAGCGCCACCCCAACATCGCGAAGGCACTGAAAGGCAAGGACAAGGCTGCCCGCGGCAGGGCCCAACGCACTCTCAACCAGCGCATCAGCCGCGAGATGCGCTACCTCTTCCGCGATTTCAACAAGAACGAAATTGCCGAAGCGGCCCGCCAGGAACTCAAGCTTCCGGACGACTATCAGTACGACGACGCCGACCCGGGCGAGGCCATTGAGCCCGCTACCCTCTTCGGAGCCAAGGTGAAGGATGTTGCTCCTGAAGATCGGCGCGAGGTCTTTGCCGACTGGGTCACCTCCACCGAGAACCCCTACTTCACCAAGGTCATCGCCAACCGCCTCTGGGACCGAACCTTCGGTCATGGCCTCGTGGACCCGGTGGACGACTGGAGCAGCAGGTCGCAGGGATCGCACCCTGAGGTCCTCGCCTACCTTGAAAAGGCCATGAAGGGCGTGAAGTTCCGCACCCGGGACTTCGAGCGCATCCTCTATCACACCAAGCTCTTCCAGCGGCAGGTCTCCCCGCAGGAGGCCACCCCGGGAACGGATCACTACTTCGTGGGCCCTCAGCTGCGTCGCATGTCCGCCGAGGAACTCTACGATTCCTTTACCGTCCTCGCCTTCGGCAATACGGATGACAACGTGAACACATCCCTTGCGGAGAAGTGGAAAAACTACCGCGGGGACGTCAAACAGCTCGTAAACCTACCCGCGGGCAAGCTCGTGCAGGCTGGCAAGCAGGCCCGGCAGCTGGAGGACGAACGGCGTGCCTTCCAGCTCAAGAGCCGCGAAATCCAAATCGCGATGAGCAAGGCAAAGAATGCGGGCAACTTGAAGGAGGTCGCACGCCTCGCGCAAACCCAGAGGGCCTTGCGTCGGGAAGGCCAGGTAAAGAAGGAGGAAATGGGAGCCGCCATGAACATGGTCATGCGCCGCTATCCCGGCCGGAGTGCAAGAGCCTCCCTCAACATGCGCGCCTCCGAGCATCCCACTCCCTTCCGGGCCAACCATGTCGTGCGCCAGTTCGGTGGTTCCGACCGCAACACGCCCGAGGCTGCACACACCGATGCCACCATCCCCCAGGCCCTTACCCTGCTAAACGGCCAGATCGCAGCGAGCACCGGGAACCGCAATTCGAAGGTTTTTGAGGCCCTCGCTGAAATCACCAATGCCGAACAACGGCTCGAATATCTCTTCCTCGCCTTCTACTCTAGCCGTCCCACCGAGACGGAGAAGCAGGAACTCCTGCCCCTTGCCGAAAACAAGGAGGACATCTTCACCCTCGCCCGTGCAATGGTGACGTCCAAGCGCTACCTGTTCGTGCAATAGCAAGCCTTGCACAGGCTCCCAACCTCCACCCAGAAGCTTTCTTCAAACCATGTCCGAACTGAACGTGAACACGCTCGATGACCTGAGCCGCCGCTCCTTCATGGCTTCCGCGGCCAAGGGCTGCCTCGGAGTAACCATTGCCGGCAGCGCTGCCGAACTCTTTACCCCCTCGGCGCTCGCCGCCGATCCCGCCGCAGTGGCCGGGGGTGGAGGCAAGGCAAAGAGTGTTATCTACCTCTTCATGTCCGGTGGAATGACCCACCTTGATACCTTTGACCCGAAGCCCGGGGCATCCGAGGACTACCGGGGACCAACCACGACAATCAAGACCAAGGCGGACGGGGTGCGCCTCGGCCACTACATGTCAAATCTGGCAGGGCAGGCGGACAAGGTTGCCCTGGTGCGCTCGATGACCTCCACACAGGGTGCCCACGGTCCGGGGCGCTACTTCATGCGCACCAGCTACACCCAGCGCGCCTCCGTCGTTCACCCGTCTAACGGAGCGTGGGTCACCCGGCTCAAGAAGCGCGCCAATGAAACCCTGCCCTCCTTCGTAACTGTCGGTTCCGGAAACGGCCACCCCGGCGCCGGATTTTTTGAACCCCAGCATGCCCCGCTCCCGGTGGGAGATGCCTCCTCCGGGCTCCAGAACGTCCAGCGCCTGCGCCACGTGAGCGAAGAGCAGTTCAACAAGCAGCTCGCCCTTCGCCAGATTCTGGACAGGCAGTTCGACGAGCGTTTTCACCGCGGCCAGAAAAACGTCCGCGCCTACAACCAGGTTTTTGAAGAGGCCGTCAAGCTCATGAACAGTGAGGACCTCGAGGCTTTCGATCTGCGCAAGGAGAACCCAAGGGCCCATGCAGCCTATGGCGACCACACCTTTGCCAAGGGCGTCCTCCTTGCCCGGCGGCTGGTGGAGCGCGGCGTGCGCTTCATCGACGTTGAATTCGGTGGCTTCGACTGGCACAACGACAACTTCACCCAGTGCGAGCAGAAGCTCCCCATCCTCGATCAGGCCCTTGCCGCCCTCCTGCAGGACCTCGAGTCCAGAGGACTGCTGGAGAGCACTCTCGTCGTGGTGGCTACCGAGTTCGGTCGCACTCCCAAGATCGTGCAGGAACGTTCCGGCCGAAATCACTTTCCCAAGGCCTTTTCCTACCTGCTTGCAGGAGGCGGAGTGCAGGGCGGTCAGGTCTACGGTCAGACTGACGAAACCGGCTCCAACGTGGTGAAGGATCCCGTGAGTGGACCGGACTTCAATTCCACCATCGGATTTGCGATGGGGGTACCCCACGACCTGACCCTCATGTCGCCCAGCCGCCGCCCCTTCAAACTCGGCGCCCGCGAGGGCAAGCCTCTCACAAGGCTTTTCGGATAAGCGGCCACCTCCCGGTAAAAGCTGCTGTTTTACATTACCGTTGAGGGGAGGGACCGGCCCGGATCGGTCCCACCACGCGACCCATTCCGGTCACAGCGCTTCTTCTGCTTCTCCCCCGAGGTGACTCCTACACGAACATCCACAATACGGACGCAATACCCAGGCCCACGATGGAGATCACCGTCAGGATGGGTGTCCAGGTGAGGAGAGTTTCCCGCTCCGTCATGCGGAAGTAACGGTTGACGATCCAGAAGCCACTGTCGTTCACATGCCCGAAGCCGGTCGCACCAGCTGCAATCGCAATCGTGACCAGGGCAAGCTGCGCCGTGGAATAATCACCTGCAGCCAGGAGCGGGCTGATCAGGGCCGCTCCGGTAACCATCGCCACGGTGGCCGAGCCCTGTGCAATCCGAATGATGGTGGTGAGGATCCACGCGAGAAGGAGAGGACCAAAGCCGGTCTCCTGAAGGACGGCTGCCAGAGCATCCCCAACCTTGGTTGAAATCAGCATCTGCTTGTAGACACCACCTGCTCCCGTCACCAGGATGATGATTCCGGCCGGGCCAAGCGCCTTCGTGGCCACTTCCATCAGGGCGTTGCCTCGCAGGCCTCGCTTCATCCCGAGCACAAACATCGCCACACAGGTCCCAATCAGGAGTGCAATGATCGGGTGCCCCAGGAAGAGAATGAATTTTGCGAGGGAGGAAGACTCCATCTTAAGGGCCCCGAGAGCAGCATCGAAGGACTTTTTCTTGTCCAAGCCCTCCGTCAGCTCCTTACCCTGCTCAGTGAGGAGGAAGTTCGGGACACCCGCTGCAATCGAACCTTCCACGAAGGAGGCCACCACGATGATGAGAATGGGGCCACCCAGGATACTGAGAATGGTGAAAACCGACGGGAGGCTGATTGACTGCGTGATCTCCTTGCTTCCCTCCTCATCCTCAAGGGCAGGCGGCTCAATATGAAATTTCTGACCAAGATAACGACAGACCGGAATTGTAATGAGGGCGGTGGGTAGACCGACCGCCACGCCCCACATGATCGCGTATCCCAGGGGCACCTGAAGGGCGAAGGCCACGAACGTGGGACCGGGGGTGGGCGGGACAAAAGCGTGCGTGACGGCCATGCCCGCAAGCAGGGGCAGCGCAAAAACAAGCACCGACTTTCCGCTCCGGCGGGCGAGGGCGTAGATGATAGGCGCCAGGATCACGACCCCGACATCGAGAAAAACAGGAATGGAAATGAGAAAGCCGGTAACCAGCATGGCCCAGTTCGCCCGTTTCTCACCGAAAGCCCGCAACATTCCGTTGGCGAGGCTTTGCGCTCCACCCGAATGCTCGATCATCTGACCAAAGATGGCACCCAGCCCGATGATCGTGGCGATGAAACCCAGAGCGCCTCCCATGCCCGCCTTGATCGTGTCTCCCACTTCGATGAGTTCCATCGTTCCCGAGGCGATTCCGACGAAGATGGCGGCCAGGAGAAGACTCACAAAGGCCTGCACCCGGAAGGTCAGGATGAGAACCAGGATCAGGACGATGGAAAGGGCGAGAACGGAGACAAGGCGAAAGGTATCGTAGCCGCCATCAGCAGCGCTCGCGAGCAGGGAGAAGGTGTTGATTCCCATGATGTCCGGGAGGGTGAGAGCAACCCCACCCCGCGGCAAGGGGGAAGTGCCGGGCCCAAGCGCTTTTCCCCTCCGGGGTACAACAGGAAGCACCCAACACCCGGATGCGTTCGCTGCTTATGAATTCATTTCCGGCCTCAAGCCCCCTCAGGGTTGGGGCAGGAGAACGGTCTTGGAGTAGCGGTAGGAATTCTTTGCGAGGAACTTATCCAGTGCGCTGCCCTGGAACTGGGCCTTGCGCATGGTCGCGATTCCATTGTCGGTCAGGACCGTAATGCTGAAATCCACCGCCGTGATACGCCCACGATTGAACTCCGCGTTCTGGTCTCCATCGACCTCGATTCCATTCCCGGTGAAGCTGAAGGTCTCCGCCGCCTGATCCCCCCCCGTGCCGATAATGGGCACACGTTCAATCCTTGTGATGAGCCGGTTGTTCTCCAGTTCCGAGTATTCGATCGTGAAGACTACGGAGATCTCGAAAATATTCTCGCAGACGTAGTTGCTCGGGTCTCCAATCCCGGCCTCGTAACGGGCGAACTTCGCATCAAGATCCTTCGGATCAACGGGGTCATGTTCAAGAAGGTGCTCAAAGGTCTCGTCCGGATTGACGAGTTTGCGATAGAGAACGAAGACGTTGAACTCATCCTCATCGCCATTGGTGATGGGGTCCTTGTAGAGCAGTTTGTAGTTGATGCCGGTCACGTCCCCGCCGTGGTCCTTCTTACCCTCAACATCGCCTTCGTAGCGGTCGGTGGCGGCCGAGAACATGAGGATACGAGCAGCATTGGTACTCTCATTGTCGCGCGGGCCCGGGGGGTCCTGGTCCGTTTCCGTGTAGAGCCACTCGAAGTTGGTTCCGGTCCGGAGAATCATGGCCTCAAAGTCCCGGCTCATCTGCTCCAGGGCCGCCTTGGCCTGCCGCGAGGACCGGACCTTGTTCCGGCTCACCCGCCAACCATCCAAGGCCACCCCCGTCACCGATACGAGGAGGGTCAGCAGGATGACGGTAATGGCCATCGCAACCATGAGTTCCGCGAGGGTGAAGCCCCGCGCAGGGCGCCTCGGAATGAGAGAAATCGTCATAGGGCGGATAAGGGGAAATCTTGGTTAACGCCGGACGGCGAGATTGCGGGAAAACAGGGGCTTGCCCAGCACATCCGGTCGACCGTCTCCGTTGGCGTCCTTCAGGTCCAGCTGCTCGATGTAACTGTAATTGTTACTCTTGAGGGCATAGAAGTCGGCAGTGTAGGCAATGATGGCGCCCGGATAGGTCTCGACCGTGTTGACCAGGTCGTGCGTGTGCATGCTCTGAATCTCGCCGTGCGTTCCCGGTATGAGGATGGGCTCCTTGGCGGCGTTATCGTAGATCATCTGCGTCAAACGCACATAAAAGACCCGCCCATCCACTTGTTCAAGATCGGCCTGCAACTCCCGATCGGCATCGCCCCGGCGACGCACTGCCGGCTGACGGATGAAATCCTTGCCACTCTGCCCGAAGTCGGAATCGAAGGGTTCCAGCGAGGAATCGACCCTGACCTTCCTCGGGTCTCCCTTGTAATTGTAGAGGAGAATCGCCTTGTCAGGCTTGCCCGAATCCCGGATCCAGTCGAAAGCCTTGTCGAAAAAGGTATCATGGGCTTCATCGGGCCCCTCTCTCAGGGCGGACAACTCCCTCTCCAGCGCGCTCGTCAGGCGATCAGCTTCCTGGGCGCTGAGGACTCGCCGGATACTGGAGGATGCCGGCCCGAACACCGCGAGGAAGGTCGTGAGAAGAACCGCAACCACACCGATCGCAATCACGGTCTCCATGAGCGTGAAACCGCGACGCCTCGGGACAGGCTGGAAGAGGGTGTTATTCATGGTGCTGCGCGATCAATTTGCTTGGGACTGCGGAAAATGGATGTCCGGCCGTTCCGCCAGACGACAAAGCCTACCTTGTTGTTCTTGAGAATCTTGGGCTTTTCCTGATCACGGGGACGGGACCCGCTGATGAGCACCACGGCGGCACCAGGCTCCGTATTACCCTCGCTGTCCACACAGACTCCTTCGGAATTAAACTCGAAGTAATAACATTCCTTCGGGGTCCCTTTCTGACCGGGCAACTCAATGAACATGGTGCCCGGCCTGCCCACCCTGATGGCATCAGCGACCTTTTCACTTTCTTCGATACTGAAGTAGACTCCCCCCGGCATCGGGAGCTTGGGAGTCGTCACCTCCCACCCGCTTCCCCCCTGCTGCTGGGGATTCGTGCTGGTCTGGGAGTTGTCCTGGATCGCCACGCACATGTAGTTGAGGTAGCGCTCCCGATCCGTCGGGTCGTTGTCATCCAGGTTCTTGTGGATGAGGAGACGGGCCCGGGTTCCCTGGCCCACGGCCTTGCTACGCGCCTCATCAAAAAGAGCCTCCGTCAGCGAGAGAGCCGTGGTCGTGGCCTGCCCCCTGTCAATATTCTGGATCCCGACTGCGGCCACCGAGAGCAGGATCGCAATCACCGCCATCACGGCCATGATCTCAATCAAGGTGAAACCCGAGCGGTGCCGGGAGGATGGGATTATGGGTGCTGGGTGTGCGTTCACTGGGACGAGTGTCTTGCTCCTCGCGGGTTTATGGGGATCACCATAGGAGGTTCGAAAATCAACGCAAGGATTTGTATCCACAATGTATTCTCCGCATTTCCCCCGGCCCCTGAGAGCGTGGGATCACAGAAAAACGGCTAAAAACCCAGCTTTTCCGTGACTAGACTGGAGATTCCTTCACCCTTAAGGGCAAAGTCTTTCAGACATCCATCCCGTTACCCGCGGGCGGATCGCGACTTTTCTCCCCCGAATAGAATATGAATCCGCGCCGTCATAACTTTATGAAACGCTCACTGCCGCCCTTGCTCGGCCTGGTTTGCGCCGTCCTTCTGGGATCCTGCGTCCACGACCCCTATGATCCCTACTACTCTTCTTACGGCTATGACAATGACCACTACCACGGCGGGTATTACGACGGGGTGTTCAGTGACTTCCACGTAGGGTTCCACGGCAGTTCCTACCGCTACCGACACACGCGCTGCTCCCACTGTAACCTCTATCCATGCCGGGGAGGCCACCATACTCATTATCACACATATTACCGCAACTATAGCGAGCCCCTGCACCGGCACAGCCGTGGCCACTCAAGGCGCTATTCCAGCCAAGGCCACAGTTACGCCTCCCACGAAAACGGCACTCGAAGCTCACGCTCTTCAGGCTCAACCTACGAAACGCGCCCAGAGACTACTTACGGCCGACCCTCCCGCTCCTCCCAAAAACCCGTGAGCCCTTCCAGTCAAACCACGAAGATTCCGTCTCCGAATCCGCAGAGACCGCATAAGCTTGCATCTTTTCCGAGCTTACGCCCTCCGCCCTCGAGCAGGCCTCCATCACGTCCGTCCTCGCCTCCACCTTCCCGCGCACGAACACCCTCACGCAGCTCCTCTCCGTCTCCCTCCAAAAGCTTCGACCGCTCGGGTGGAGGCAGCTCTTCAAACAAGAGCTCCAGCGAGAGCAAGGACACCGACTCTTCGCGCAGCCAGTCCAGCAAGCGCATCAGTCGTTAGGCGGATTGCGCGGGAGGGGGACCAGCCCTTCCCGCCGCTCACGATCGCGACGGAGGTCTTCGAGACTGACCGGGCTGCACAGAAGGCGGCGTGCGAAGAACATGCCCACCAGTCCGCCGCCGAAGTGACACATGTGGCTCACTTGAAAGAGGGCCCCCATTCCGGCCTCATCCCTCAGAAGTTCTCCCAGGGCGCCAAGAGCAGGAATGCCCAATCCCGGGCTCAGTAAAAAAAGGATCAGGGTCGAGAGCATCAAGCCTCGCCCGAGATTTTTGCCGGACACCATGAGGGGCCACATCCTGGAATCCGGGGAAAGACTGGTCAGGACAAGCAGGAGCGCCATCATTCCCCCGGAAGCCCCTACCAGGGGCATTTGAGCCGGAGTGTGTCCCACCCCCAGTGGATATGCTGGAAAGAGCAGCACGTGAAGGAGGGCACCGGCGAGCACACCGGCGAGATAAATCCTCGCAAAGGCCCTGCCTCCCAGGATTCGCATCACCCGCCCCCCCACCGAGTAGATAACGACCAGGTTGAGAAGGAGGTGCATCCAGTAACCGTGGAACAACGAGTAGGTCAGCAATTGCCACACCTTCCCCGACAGAAGGCCTGGCTTGCTGAGCCCGACCACGTCATAAAACCCTTTCTCGACCAGCACCCGCGCCCCTCCCTGCCAGGCAACAACCGCATGCACCGCAACGAGCAGGAGGCTCAGCAGTGTGAGGACGTCCAGTCGCGGCCGATGCAGGCTGGTTCCCGGCAGAAAAGTAGGACGTCTCATAAGCAGGGAGCACCTTCCAGGGAGAGCACTGGGTTCAGGCAGGACCCCGGGTGGAAGGCCCTGATACCCCATCGCAGGATCCGTTCCCAACCCCGATTTCCTCTTGCCGGTTTTTCAGGCGATTCTGCACCCCCTTCACGGAGGCCCGTCAAGGAAGGGTGGCCCTAACTTTCGCCCTTGGCCCGCGGTTCCCCGCTGACACGATCATCGCTTCCCGAACTCGTCACGAAGGGCCCTCCTTCGAGAGGGGCCACTCCACTGAAGGCAACATCAGGCATCTCACTCGGCTTGCCTGCGAGAGGGAACTCCTTGCGAAGGGGGTGGTAAGGGTAGCCTTCCCACATCAGGATCCGCTTCAAGTTGGGGTGCCCGGCGAATTGCAACCCCATCATGTCAAAGACCTCGCGTTCGTGCCAGTCGGCGGTCTTCCACAGATCCACCGCGGTTGGAACCTCTTCCTCTTCTCCCACCGGGGCCTTCACCCGGAGGTGTTTCCGGTCGTCGAGGGTAGCAAGCTCATAAACGACTTCAAAGCGCGGTTCCTCACCCATGTTGTCAACGCTGCTTACGTCCAGCAGGAGATCGTAGGAGAGCTCGTCCCGGCAGAAGGCAAGAATCTCCTTCAAGGCGTCAAGCTTCACCACGACGGTATGCTCACCACGGAACTCACGCATCTCCCGCACCTTGGTGCGGCCAAATTCCTTCCGTAACCTGCTGGTATCGCGGGCCGCCCCGGAGGATCGCTCGGTATCAGATTCGACGTCCGCACTCATCCCTACACCTGAGCTTGCCTGATCTCCGCGATCTGCTCTTCGATCGGGCTCTCCTCGTCAATCATGCGTTGCAGCTTCATCAGTCCTTCGAGGAGCGCTTCAGGCCGCGGTGGACAACCCGAAATATAGACGTCGACAGGCAACAGCTTATCAATCCCCTGCAGGACAGCATAGCTGCGATACATCCCACCACTCGAAGCGCAGGCACCCATCGCAATGCACCACTTCGGCTCCGGCATCTGCTCCCAGATCCTTCGCACCGCGAGGGCCATCTTATAGGTCACCGTCCCCGAAACGATCATCACGTCGGCCTGGCGGGGCGAAAATCTCATTACTTCCGCACCAAAGCGGGAAATATCGAAGCGGGACGCCCCAGTGGCCATGAGCTCGATTGCGCAGCAGGCCAATCCCATTGGCATGGGCCACAGTGAGTTCTTGCGCATCCAGTTGATGGCCGCATCCAGACGCGTAAAAATGATATTGCCCTCGACCTTGGAATCGTAGGCAGCATGCGAAAGCATCGTCTCGGCAGGTTCTGCACTCACCACCGACAGAGTAGCCACCATTCCACCCTACTCAAGGCCAGCTTGTGAAATTTTTCACAAAGTCTTGCCAGAACGCTCCCCCAAACCCGGAAAAGTGCCTAAAAACCACCCCACCACGCTCGATTTTGAGCACTCCCCGGGGTAAAAAGCAGCGTGCTCCTTTATTCTCAGGGATCTCCCACCACCAACCTCAGCGACGAGGATCTCGCCGCGGGCCTGACCTCCGCCCTCACCAAGCTTGGAGAACGCAGCAAGGTCCTGCTCGTCCCGCCGGACTTTTCACGCTTCTACAGTAAATCCGGACCTCTCGCCTGCGCCGCTGCCTCGTTCTACGGCGACGCGCTCGCCGACGTTCTCCCCGCCCTGGGGACTCACTTCCCAATGAGCGAAGACCAGATCGATCGGATGTATCCCACCGTTCCACGCGACAAGATCCGGCCCCATCGCTGGCGCGAGGATGTCATCACAATCGGCAAAGTTCCCGCCGCCTTTGTCTCCGAGGTCACCGAGGGCGTGTGGGAACGGGAATGGCCCGCCCAGCTGAACAAGCTGGTCTGGGAGGGTGGACACGACCTCATCCTATCCATCGGACAGGCGGTCCCCCACGAAGTCATCGGGGTCGCCAATGGAAACAAGAACCTTTTCGTCGGGACGGGGGGAGAGGCCGGCATCAACGAAAGCCACTATATCGGATCCGTCTATGGGACCGAGCTCATGATGGGGCGCCCCAATACATGCCTGCGCAAGATCCTCAACTACGCCGAGGACACCTTCTGTGATCACCTCCCGATCATCTACGCCCAGACCGTGATCGGCACCGACCACGACGGCAATCTCGTCACTCGCGGGCTCTTCGTCGGTGATCGCGAAGCATTCGAGGCCGCCGCCAAGCTCGCGGTGGAAGTCAACTTCAACCACCTGGATGAAGAACTGGACAAGGTCGTCGTTCTCATGGACCCCGATGAGTTCCACAGCACCTGGATCGGTAACAAGGGAATTTACCGCACCCGCATGGCCATCGCGGATGGTGGGGAACTGGTCATTCTCGCCCCCGGCGTGCGCACCTTCGGCGAAGACCCGGAGATCGACCGGATGATTCGTAAGTATGGCTATCGAACCAGTGCGGAAGTCATCCGCCTCGTGGAGGAAAACGAGGATCTCCGGAGCAACCTGGGAGCGGCGGCCCACCTCATTCACGGCTCGCCAGAGGGACGCTTCACAGTCACCTACTGCCCCGGCCACCTCACCCGGCAGCAGATCGAGGATGTCGGCTACCAATACGCCGACCTGGACGAAATGATGACCCGCTACCAGCCCGATGGTCGCAGTGACGGCTGGCACACCACCGCCGATGGCGAGCGCTTCTACTTCATCGGCAACCCGGCGATGGGCCTCTGGGCCGCCAAGAGCAGGCTTCTGTAGTGATTCAACGCAGCCACGCGAGAAACTCGACATTCCCGTCTGCCCCGGTAATCGGGGAATTGACAAGAGCAATCCAGTCGCGCTCCAGTTCTGCCGTGACAAACGCCCGGATGCCCTCCACCGCCTTTTCACGCAACTCCGGCTCCCGTACGATCCCGCCCTTTCCGACCTCACCCCGTGAAAGCTCGAATTGTGGCTTGATGAGACAGATCACCGAGCCTCCCTTACGAAGCACCCCGAAGGCAGCGGGGAGAACCTTGCGCAGTGAGATGAAGGACAGGTCCATGACAACGAGGTCCACCCGCTCCCCAAGATCGCTCTCCTGAAGGTGGCGGGCGTTGAACCGTTCCTTCGCCACCACCCGCTCGTCCTGTCGCAACTTCCAGGCCAGCTGGTTGGTGCCGACATCCACCGCATGCACCCGGCTTGCCCCGTGCTGAAGCAGGCAATCCGTGAAGCCCCCGGTCGAGGAACCCAGGTCGAGACAGATCAGACCAGTGGGATCGAGGGCGAACTCCTGCAACGCCCCTTCCAGCTTGAGCCCGCCCCTCCCTACGTATCTGGGGCGCTCCCGCACTGAAAGGTCGGCATCCACCCGGATCCTTGAACTCGGCTTGGCCACCCGCTCCGTTCCACACAGGACCTCCCCAGCCATGATGAGTCGCTTGGCCTGTTCGCGCGAATCACACAACCCCCGCTCCACCAGGAGTGCATCGGCCCGTTCGCTGCTTCGCTCCGCCATGGGTCCCCTTCCTTCTCAGGGAGTGACGGTCTCGCTGCGATTGACTGCGTCAATGAGTTGGCGCAAGCGCCCGAAATCCCGTCGGCGGTGCCGGAAAACAAGACGCGGAAGTTCCTGCAGGTCCGCTTCGTCCTCCTCTTCCTCAAGCGCCCCTCGCTGGATCATTTTGCCCGCCTTGACGATATCTGGGAACCGTCCCGAGAGGGACACGAGGGCCGCGTCGCTGAGCGGAGTATTCAGCCGCAGCACAATCCTGTCTCCCACGTAGCGATAAGAGTGGAAGACGCTGTAGAATTGTACGATTTCCTCCACGGCCTCCTCCACGCTGTCCGTCACGCGGAACAGGTGGAAGTCACTTTCCGAGATCATGCCGAGACGGGCAAGATGCTCGTCGACAAACTGCTTCCAGAACTTCCAGTAGGTCCCCCCCACCGCGTCAAGAAGAACGATCGGGTAGATGGAGGCCTTCCCGGTCTGAATCAGGGTGAGCGCCTCGAACACCTCGTCCATGGTGCCGAAACCTCCCGGAAGACCCACTGCAGCATCAGCCTCCTTCACGAAGGACAACTTGCGGGTGAAAAAATAATTGAAGTCAATGAGCTTGCGATCACCCGCAATGAACTCGTTGGCCGCCGCCTCGAAGGGCAGCGCAATGTTGAGTCCGAAACTCTCCTCCCGACCGGCCCCTTCGTTCCCAGCCGCCATGATTCCCGGACCGGCTCCCGTGATGGTCATGAATCCCTCCTCCCGCATGCGCCGCGAGAATTCCATCGCGGCCTGGTAGGCCGGCTCCTCCTGCCGCGTGCGAGCCGACCCGAAGACGGCCACCTTGCGATGACCGCGGTAGGAGTGAAAAACTTCATTGGCCTCCCTCATCTCCTTCAGTGAGCGGTTCATCAGTTTGAAGTCGCCCTCGGTTACCGAACCACCCCGGGCAATTCGAACCGCGGTGATCATCATCTCCGCCAGAAGGCAGCGGCTGGACTCCTCCACAGTGCTATGCGCGAGCTCCATGATGCGCTCATCCAGCACCTTGTCACCTGTCGACCCGACATAGGAGAAAGGCACGGGCGGGATCATTCCTCCCGTGAAGTCACGCTCCTGCGCTACTTTTCCCCTACGGGCCTCCTGACTCATACAGAGCAAGGTATTCCAAATCCCCATTTCGGAAACCCAAATTCCCACCTTTACCCACATTCGTATTCCCGGGTGTGCAAATGCCCTTGCATCCCACCAACTGCGCCACCAACTTCCCCCCCGTGCCGCGCCACGAGACAGATGACCTCCGTATCGCAGGGATTGATCCTCTCATCTCTCCCGCGGTCCTTTCCTACTACCTGCCCATTTCAAACGAAGCGGGCGACTTGGTTTTCGATGCCCGGCAGCAGGCCGAGGCCATCCTCGCCGGACGGGACGACCGCCTTCTTGTCGTTGTCGGCCCCTGCTCCATACACGACCCCTCCGCCGCCCTGGAGTATGGCGCACGCCTCAAGCCGCTCGTCGACCGCTTCAGGGACGACCTCCAGATCGTCATGCGGGTCTACTTCGAAAAACCCCGCACCACCGTGGGCTGGAAGGGCCTCATCAACGACCCGCACCTCGACAACTCCTTCGACATCAACCGTGGATTGCGAATCGCCCGCGAACTCCTCCTTGAACTTGCCGCCCTCGGCATCCCGGCCGGAACCGAGTTCCTGGACACTATTTCCCCGCAGTATATCGCCGACCTGATTGCCTGGGGTGCGATTGGAGCCCGCACCACGGAATCACAGATTCACCGAGAACTGGCCTCCGGCCTCTCCATGCCGGTCGGCTTCAAGAATGGCACGGGGGGCTCGAACCAGATAGCCATCGACGCCATCGGGGCCGCCCTGCAACCACACCACTTCCTCTCCGTCACCAAGCAGGGCGTGTCCGCCATCGTCACGACTGCCGGCAACAAGGCCTGCCACGTCATCCTGAGGGGAGGAAGCGATGGCCCGAACTATGGGGCCGACAGTATAGCGCACATCGGAGCGCAACTCACCGCGGCGGGACTCCCGCCCCACCTCATGGTGGATTGCTCCCACGGTAATTCCTGCAAGGATTACCGCAGGCAACCGGAAGTCGCCGCCGACCTCTGCCAGCAGATTGCCGGCGGCAGCGCTGCCATCGCGGCCGTGATGGTGGAATCCAACCTGGTGGAGGGCAACCAGAAGCTCGGCGAGGACCCGACCGCCCTTGTCTACGGGCAGTCCATCACCGATGCCTGCATTTCCTGGCAGGCTACCGAGGAGCTTCTCGAGGAGTTTGCCCGGGCCGTGCGGGCCCGCCGGGGCTGAAGCGCCCCCCGTTGATTTAATCCAGGAAGACGATCTTCCCACTGGCTCCGCCCTGCGCTTCAGCATCAGCCCGGGCCTGCGCCTCGTGCTGCTCTGGAGAGCAGGAGGAATCGATGGGGGCATCCGGCGCCAACTCACTGGCCGCGACCAAGCCACGCTCAACCATCCACGCCTCCACTTCCTCCCCGCTCACATCGGGAAGCATTTCCCCATTGATCTCAACGCAGGGCGAAAGCGGCTGACCGCTTTTCTGCTCCATCTCCCAGCGAAAAGCCGGGTTCGAGATAATGTCCTTCTCCTCATATTCCAGCTCATACTTCCGCATGATGGCGCGCACGCCCTCGCTCCATCCGCAGTAGGTCTTGAGGTAACAGGTGATTTTCGTAGAGGTGGATTCGCTCATGGCTTCCCCGGCAGTCTAGCCCGGCTCACCCCGGTCTCAATCCGCATTTTCCCAAATTTGCGCTCTCGCCTCATGGAGATTCGCGGCATTCTCCAGCCCACCTTCCGCGGCATGACCCGTCCCACCGTCCTGATCAACTTCGCCATTACAGCCGATGGCAAAGTCTCCACTGTAAACAGGGATCCAGCACGCTTCACCTCCAAGCTCGATCTGGAGCGCCTCCTCGAGATCCGCGGACGGGCTGACGCCCTCCTCGTCAGTCGCGCCACACTGGAAGCGGACAATATGTCGATGTCCATTCCGGCCGAGCTCCACCCCCCGCTTCAGCCACTCCGTTGCATTGCCTCACGCTCGGGCTCTTTTGACCTCACCCACAAGGTCTTTCATTCCCCTGGGGGAGCCCTTCACCTCCTCGCCACCGAGGCCCCGGAGGACTATGATGCCTCCCCTTACGAAGCGGCCGGGACAATCGTCCACCGGACTTCCCTGCAGGAGTTTCTGCACACTCTCACGAAACACCACGGAGTCGACACCCTCCTCTGCGAGGGAGGCGGAACGTTGGTTCGGGCCCTCGCCGCCCTGGACGCGATCGATGAAGTGCACCTCACCTGGGCGGGCCACACCCTCTTCGGCGGCGCACAGGCACCCACCCTCACCGGATCACCGGGCGAACACCTGCCCACCTCCCTTGAGTTCGAGCTCACCCACTTCGAACCACTCCCCAATGGCGAGTGCTTCCTCAGCTACCACAGGAAACCCCGACAGGCCGACGCTCAGCCTGCCGACGGAAACAAATCATCAGGGAAGGGCTGAACCAAGGCCCCTAGTGCTTCTCCTCTTCGTCCTTGTGCTCCTTGTAGAGGCGCTTGGTCCCCTTTTCATTCTGGTCGATCTTGTTGTCTCCGTTCTCATCCGTGTCCTCCCAGTTGTGGCGCTCACAGGCACCGAACAGGAAGGCGAGGGAAGCAACAAGCAGGCTCAGAAGTTTCATCTCGCGCGGTAGGTAGCCTCTCTCCGCTCAAAAACCAGTCAAAACTCACCGCGAAACACACAACGCGCAGTCGGAGTCTCATAGATCACGATCTCGCACAGTCCCGGTAGATCCGGCTCCAGCTTCTGCCAGAACCATGCCGCAATGCGCTCGATGGTAGGGCTTGCCAGTCCGGCTACGTCATTCAGGTAGCCGTGGTCGAGCACCTCAAGAAGGGGCGCCATGGCATCACTGATCCCCTTGTGGTCATAGACCCAGCCGATATCTTCGTCCACCTCCCCCTCGATGGAAATCTCCACCTTGAAGCTGTGCCCATGCATCTGCCGGCACTTATGCCCGTCCGGCAGACTTGGAAGGGTGTGAGCCGCCTCAAATCGAAAGTCCTTGGTCAAGCGAGCACGCATCTCGCCGTGACTCAACCACGGGCTCCGTCCCTTGACAAGCCGCCCCCATCCCCTGAAGCCCTTTCTGGCTGAAAGAGCGGCCGTCGGTCTTCCCCCGGTCTCCCTCGCTGGGACGCGAGCTCTGCCCCCCCGGAGAGAGCAGCAACCCGACCCTGACGGCTCTGGGCCCTTGTCAGTCGCTCCCGGGCCAAGTATCCCTCCTTCGGCATGAGCAACCGCATCGACGCCACATTCGCGAAACTCCGGGATCGGGGCGAGACTGCCTTTGTCGCTTACGTGACTGCCGGTGATCCCGACCTCGAACGCTCGCTTGAGATTCTCGTCGCTCTCGCGGAAGCAGGGGCGGACATCCTAGAGGTGGGCGTCCCGTTTTCTGATCCCCTCGCCGATGGGATCGTCAATCAGATGGCAGCAGCCCGGTCTCTCGCCGCCGGTTGCGATACCCCCGGAGTCTTCGAGCTCATTCGCCGCTTCCGGGAATCTCATCAAGTCCCAATCGTCCTCTATAATTACATGAATCCGGTCTACGCCTACGGCTACCGGGACTACCACCGCGATGCTGCCGAGGCGGGAGCCGACGGAATCCTCCTTCTCGACGTGCCCCCTGATGAAGCGGCCCATGATGATGAGATGACGCATCATGCTGGCCTGCACCACATCCGCCTCATCGCCCCCACGACCCCTCCCGATCGCGTGAAGCTGCTGGCCGAAAATGCGGGGGGCTTCATCTACGCTCTTTCCCGCACCGGGGTGACCGGGTCCCACGGCGGCCCGTCCGAGAAGATCGGGGAACAGGTGGCCGGCATCAGGTCCCACACCAGCCTCCCGGTCTGCGTTGGCTTCGGCATCACCACTCCCGAACAGGCTGCCCTCGTGGCTTCGGTTGCCGACGGGATTGTCGTCGGCTCTGCCATCGTCCGGCAGATCGAGCTTCATGCCGATGCCCCGGACGTCGCAGAGAAAGTGGCCACATTCGCCCGACCCCTGATTGAAGCGGCCAAGGGGAGTATGCAACCCGGCAGCGAATAACCCGCCTGCCGCGCCCCTCCCGATCATTCACCGTCCGGCTGGGCCCTCGGAATGGCTGCCGCACGCGGAAGACTTTCCCCGCTCCCGCCCTTGACCCCGGGGCCGGGCAGGCGTATCGCCTGCCCAGCGACCAATCACGCCATGCGCCTGCCCTTTACCAAGATGAACGGAGCCGGAAACGACTTCGTCATGATAGACAATCGCGACCTTTCGATCGCACTCAGCACCGAGCAGATCGCAAGGGTGTGCGACCGGCATCGCGGGGTGGGTGCCGATGGCCTGCTGGCTGCTGAACCCGCCCGGTACGGAGCCGATTTTCGGTTCCGCTACTACAATGCCGATGGCGGCGAAGCCGAGATGTGCGGAAACGGAGCCCGCTGTTTCGGGCGCTACACCGCCCGCCTTCTCGACGATGGGCGCGAGACCCTCAGCTTCGAAACCATGGCCGGCACCCTCAGTGCAAGGCTCAGAGGCAACGAAGTCGAGGTGGCGATGTCCGACCCCTTTGATCTCGAACTCGGCTCCCCAGTGGACATCGACGGCCTCGAAAGCCCCGTTCACAGCCTGAACACGGGGGTTCCCCATGCCATCGCCTTCGTCGAGGACTTGAATAACGTGAACGTGCTGAAACTGGGTGCCGCGATCCGCTACCACGAGCACTTTCCAAATGGCACCAATGCCAACTTTGTCACGGAAATCGCGCCCGGCCATATAGCAATCCGCACCTACGAACGTGGTGTAGAGGACGAAACCCTGGCCTGCGGCACGGGGATGGTCGCCTCGTCCATCATTCATCACCTGCTCCACGGCAGCCCCGCGCCCATCAAGGTCGACGTAAAGGGAGGAGAAACCCTCCATATTGAATTCGAGGGGGACGCCGAAAACGGCTTCCGCAAGGTTACCCTTACCGGTCCGGCCGACTTCGTCTTCGAGGGCGAGATCGAGTTGTAAACAGGTCCGACCGCTTTTGCCCTTGCTAGGCAGGCTCGCCCCCCGCATCAATCCGCTCATGTTCGAAGGCAGCTACACCGCCCTCGTCACGCCGTTTCGCGACGGTCGCGTCGACTACGATGCCTTCGAGGCGCTCGTCAACCGGCAGGCTGAGGCCGGCATCGACGGAATCGTCCCGGTGGGAACTACCGGGGAATCTCCCACCGTCGACAGCACGGAACATATCGAGATCATAAAGCGTGCGGTCGAATTCTCCGCCGGCCGTCTCAAGGTGGTGGCGGGAACCGGGGCCAACTCCACCAGCGAGGCCATCCACCTGACCGGGCAAGCCGAGCAGGTCGGTGCCGACGGATCCCTTCAGGTCTGCCCCTATTACAACAAGCCTTCTCAGGAAGGAATCTACCAGCATATCAAGAACGTGGCAGAAGCCTCCTCCCTGCCTCTCATGCTCTACTCCGTGCCCGGGCGGAGCGTGATCGCGATCGAAGTGGATACCGTGGCCCGACTGGCCCGCGACTGCGAGACAGTCACCTGTATCAAGGAAGCCGGGGGATCCTCCGACCGCGTCAACCAGCTCGTGCAAGCTGTTCCCGAAGGTTTCACCGTTCTCTCCGGGGACGACCCCCTTACCCTTCCTTTCATGTCCGTGGGCGCAGTGGGCGTAGTTTCGGTGGCCGCCAACCTGATCCCGGATGTCATCGCCCGCCAGGTCAAGGCCACCCTCGGAGGCTTCTTCGACGAGGCCCTCCGTATCCAGAAGCACTACTACCCGCTGCTCAGTGCCCTCATGACTCTTGATACCAATCCCGTTCCAATCAAGACCGCGTTGGCCCTCTGCGGATACTGTAGCGACGAGTTCCGTCTCCCCCTGGTGGGCCTGACCCGGGAAAAAACCGAACAGCTGCGCGCGGTCCTCACCGAGTTCGATCTCCTCTAGCAACCCTCATCGTCACTTCACATGAATATCGTCATTACCGGACGCTCAGGCCGCATGGGCATCGCCGTGGCGGAGGCTGCGGAGCAACACCCGCAAGCAAGGGTTCACGGCACCCACGATGCGGGCGAAGAACTGCTTCCCCTCCTGCGTGAAGCAGATGCCATTATCGACTTCACCATCCACTCCTTCACTCCTCGGCTGGTGGAAGACGCCCTTGCCACCAGCACCCCCCTCGTCATCGGCACCACTGGCCACGACAAGCAGGAGCTCGCGGTCATCGAGGCCGCCTCGGGGCTGATCCCAATCGTCTGCGCCCCCAATTATTCCGTTGGGGTAAACACGCTCTTCTGGCTTACTCGCCACGCCACCCGCATCCTCGGTAACGACCGCTTCGACATCGAGGTCACCGAGATGCACCACCGCCACAAGATCGACGCACCCTCCGGGACGGCCCGCCGCCTCCTCGAGATTCTCAACGAGGAAACTGATACCTCCTACGAGGACGACGTCGCCCACGGCCGGACAGGAATCACCGGTGCCCGTCCAGGCCCACAGATCGGCATGCATAGCCTCCGCGGAGGAGACGTGGTCGGCGACCACACCGTGATGTTCGCAGCCGATGGCGAACGCGTCGAACTGACGCACAAGGCCTCCAGCCGCATGACCTTCGCCTCCGGGGCAGTCCGGGCAGCGATCTGGCTCGGGGATAAGCCCGCGGGACTGTATGACATGCAGGATGTCCTCAACCTCAAGTAACCCTATCCGGTTGCTCCGCTGCCCCTCCCGCTCTTTACGAACCGCCCTGCATTCTGCACTGTGAACGCCCTGAGATGGCCGCACGCGTGGGAATAGCACTGGGCTCCAATCTGGGCGACCGACTTGCCAATCTGCGAGCCGCCCGAAATCTCCTCCGCGCCCTCACCCCGGACGGCGCCCACTTCGAACAGGCTCCCATCTACCAGAGCGAGCCCGTTGACTGCCCCGAGGATGCACCCGACTTCTTCAATACCGTAATTGAAATCGATTACGTGGGCGAGCCGGCGAGACTCCTCGAGGACACTCAGGCCATCGAGTATCACCTCGGTCGCCGACCCAGTCCCGAGCCAAACGCCCCGCGGGTGATCGACATCGATATCCTCTACTTTGGTGACCGGGTCATTGATGCCGGCATCATCGTGATCCCCCACCCTCGCATGATTCACCGCCGCTTCGTCCTGCAGCCCCTCGCTGACATCCGTCCCATCATGACACTTCCCGGGGACCGCGTCACCATCAGTGAGCACCTGCGCCGGCTGGACTCAAGCGAGAGCGAGCTCACCCTCACGCAGGCCCAGTGGTAGGCGGAAGCAGGTTGCAGGTTGTCAGCCTCCCTCCTGAAGCGTATAGAGTCCTCGAATTGACCCGATGAAGACCGCTCCTCAGAAGGCCGCGGCGATAACCGCGCAAAAACCTGACGGCCTCCCTATCGCAGCGCTCACGGCCTGGGACTATTCCACCGCCCGCCTGCTCGACGAGGCCGGAGCAGATCTCATCCTCGTGGGTGATTCCCTCGGGATGGTCGTCCTGGGCTTCCCGGACACCACCCACGTCACCCTCGCACACATGCTCCATCACGTGTCCGCAGTCGCACGGGGCTGTCAGCGCGCTCTTCTCGTCGCGGACTTTCCCATTCATACCTACGGCGGTATCGAGGAAGCGCTCACAAATTCCCGCGCCCTTGTCGACGCCGGGGCGGAAGCCGTCAAACTGGAGGGCGGGGTCGAGCAGGCTGAGAAGATACAGGCCATCGTCGCGGATGGAACGCCTGTCCTTGGACATCTCGGCATGCTCCCCCAGCGCGTTAAGGAAGAGGGCGGCTACAAGATGAAGGGGCGGACCGCAGACGAGGCGGACGCCCTGCTGGAAGGAGCTCTCGCTCTGCAGAACGCCGGGTGCTTCGGAATCGTACTTGAAAGCGTGATCCCCGGCGTCGCTTCCGAAATCACCGCCAGGCTCCGGATCCCAACGATCGGAATCGGGTGCGGAGAAGCGAATTGCGCCGGGGAAATTGCAGTCACCAGCGACGTCATCGGCTCCTACCCCTGGTTCGTTCCGCCGTTTGCCACTCCGCGCGGTGACGTCGCGGGCGAGATAACGAGAGCCATCAAGGACTACATCGGCCGCTGCCGCGCACCGGGATCGCCCCCGGCAGCACCATGATCAGCCAGGACAAGCGCAACGCGCTCAAGAAGCGCATGGCAAAGCTCGGGATCATTGAAGACGAGCTCATCGAGCGCTTTATCAAGGGCTCCGGACATGGTGGCCAGAAGATCAACAAGACCAGCTCCTGCGTCTACCTGCACCACCGTCCGAGCGGGATCGAAATCAAGTGCCAGGCCCAGAGATCGCGGGAAATGAACCGCTTCCTCGCCCGCCGCGAACTGTGTGACCGCATCGATGAAATCAACCTCGGCCGCCTGTCCGAGCGCCGCCAGCGCATCGAGAAAATACGCCGCCAGAAACGCCGCCGCTCGCGCCGCCAACGCCAGCGCGACGTCGGCCTGAAACGGCAACACGGACAGAAAAAAACTCTTCGCCGAAGGCCCGGAACGGACGACTGATCCTCACAGTTGTCCACACTCCCCGGAAATTCCCGGCCGAATTTGCGCGTCTTTCCCTCTGTTCGTGGGTAAGAAATTCCCGTGCGGCAATACTTGGACCTGCTCCGCGATGTTCTCGAAAACGGCGAAGAGCGCGCCGACCGTACCGGTACTGGTACGCTCTCCGTCTTCGGGAGGCAGGCCCGCTACGACCTCCGTCAGGGATTTCCCTGCCTCACCACCAAGAAGCTCCACCTCCGCTCCATCATCCACGAGCTCCTCTGGTTTCTGATGGGTGATACCAACATCCGCTACCTGCAGGAAAACAAAGTCCGGATCTGGGACGAATGGGCTGATCAAAACGGCGACCTGGGTCCCGTCTATGGCCAGCAGTGGCGAGCGTGGGCGACAGAAGATGGAACACCCATCGACCAGATCGCTCGCCTCCTCGACGATCTCCGGAACAGACCACACTCCCGGCGCCATATTGTCTCCGCCTGGAACGTGGCCAAGGTCGACCAGATGGCTCTTCCGCCCTGCCACCTCCTCTTTCAGTTCTATGTTCACGAGCCAGGGGAGAAGGGAGGCCGCCCCGGACTTTCCTGCCAGCTCTACCAGCGCAGCGCGGACCTCTTTCTTGGTGTTCCCTTCAACATCGCAAGCTACGCGCTCTTCACCATGATGATCGCCCAGGTGCTCGACTTTGAACCTCGTGACTTCGTGCACTCCTTTGGCGACATGCACCTCTATTCCAACCACATCGCACAGGCCAGGCTCCAGCTCACGCGTGAGCCGCGCGCCCTTCCCACCATGCTCATCAATCCAGACATCCGGGACATCGACGCCTTCACGTTCGAGGACTTCACCCTGGAAAACTACGATCCCCATCCGCATATCAAGGCGGAGGTCTCGGTATGAGACCGGACCAACGGCACATGAAGGGAATTCCTCCACGGATCTCCCGCGAGGATCACTGACCACGCCAGATCCGGCTCTCCCATCTCTCCCTCACCCGACCGCGCCATGACCCTTACCGCCATCGTTGCCATGACTCCGGAGCGGGTGATCGGCCGGGACAACGCCCTCCCTTGGCACTTCCCTGAGGACCTCAGGTTCTTCAAGCGTACCACCAGCGGCCACCCGGTGGTCATGGGGCGCAAAACCTACGACTCCATCGGCAGGGCGCTCCCCGGGCGGCAGAATATCGTGCTCACCCGCGAACGCTCCTGGTCTGCGGAAGGGGTCACCGTGATCCATTCCCCGGAAGAGCTCTCCTCCCTGGAGCTACAGGACCCCGATGTCTTCGTCATGGGAGGAGCCGAGATCTACGCGCTGTTCCTGCCGCTCCTCGACGAACTCCTCATTACCTGGGTTTTTGACCCTTACGCGGGCGACACGATCTTTCCGTCTTTCGACAACCACTTTCCGCACTACGAGGTGATCGAACGACACAGCGAGTTCGAGATCCGACGCTACCGCAGGCCTTGATCTCTCCCTTGCGCAACCCGCCTGACCCGGCGAGCACAAAAAAACGCCCTGCGGCAGACCGGGAGCCTACAATCGATTCACAAGGGCCTGACGCACCAAGTTCAAGGCTGCCTGGCTGACCTGACGCCTGAAGGCCGCGCGCCCCCAGGGGTGAAACTGCTTCAGCACCCTCGTCTCCTCGCCCTTGACGGCAAGACCAAGGAAAACCGTCCCCGCTGGCTTCTCCTCGCTTCCCCCTGTGGGACCCGCAATCCCAGTCACTGAAACTGCCAGGTCTGCATCCGCCACCCGCAGCGCCCCGTCCGCCATCTGGCGGGCCACCGGCTCGCTCACCGCACCGTGCTCGGCCAGATCATCCCAGCTCACCCCGATCAGATCCCGCTTGGCCTCATTCGCATAGGTTACAAACCCGAAACGGAAGACATCGGACGCGCCCGCGACATCCGTGAGGCGGGTCGCAATCAATCCCCCCGTGCAACTCTCCGCAGTGGCCACCGTCTTCCCCTGCTCTCTCAGCTCCCGGAGCACCACTTCCTCCAGCCCGGCCCCATCATCACTCACAAGCGCGTGCGCGAAGGCCGCCTCCGCCACCTGCCGTCCATTCGCCAGTGCATCCGGAGTCCCGATCAGTCGCAGATCCACCTCTCCCAGGCGCGCACAGTAACCATGCTCCAGCCCCTCGATGGCCTCCAACTGGGCATCTACCCCCTGATGAAAATCACTCTCCCCGATGCCAACAAACTTTAATTCCAGAAACCCAGGCATGATTTCCACTCCTCCAAGGGCCTGCAACCGCGGGACAACTTCCCTTTCGAACATCGGATACATTTCCCGGGGAGGACCGGGCAAGAGAAAGACCGCGCAGTTGTGGGATCCACTCTGCCGCGGCGGGAGGTAGAGTCCGGGAGCCGTGCCGTTGGGATTGGACAGGATGTCCGCTCCCACCGGGGCCATTGCCTGCTTGCGATTTGCTTTGGCCATGCTGCGGCCCCGCTTTGCAAAAAAGTCCTCTATCGTCCGCAGAGCCGCCTCATCTTCGATCATCTCGAGACCGAGGACCTCCGCCAGGGACTCCCGGGTGAGATCGTCGCTGGTGGGCCCCAGACCACCGGTCACGATCAAAACCTCCCCCTGCTCGAGCCCCATTCTCATCGCTTCCCCGACTGGCTTCCCGTCGGGAACGGTCACCTGCCGTGCCACACGCAATCCGATGGTCAGGAGCCGCTGGCCGATCCACGCCCCATGGGTATTCTGGGTCGTGCCCAGCAGCAACTCCGTCCCGGTCGTCAGAAGTTCTATCCGCACGCACGGAAGCTTCGGGCTCCTCCTCCAGATTTCAAATCGAAATCTCAGAACCGCGATTCCAGCCGAGCTCCCCGGATCAGCCCCACTCGCTTACTTCTGCCATTCCACAACCCCGGCATCACCCCAGAGTTCCTCGAGGGCATAGAGATCCCTCATCTCCGCATGCATGATGTGCACCATCACGTCGACATAATCGAGAACCACCCACCTGCTGTCTGCCCGTCCTTCCGCACGCAGGGGTTTGTCCTCCGTCCACTCGGCAACCTTGGCTTCCACGTCCCGCAGAATCGCCTTAAGGTGTGGCATGGACGTTCCGGAACAAATCACCATGAAGTCCGTCAAACTGGAGATTCCCTGCAAGTCGAGGACACGGATGTTTTCCGCCAGTATTTCCTCTGCTGCCCGGGCGCAACTGACAGCGAGCTCTCGTCCTTCAGCATGCATGGTTCAATTCGTTGAGAAATGACGTTTGGAGGAAATGCCTCCCGTTCTTGGTTCCTTCTCGCATGCTAACGATTTTTACACCCCCCCGGAAAGCACGCCCGGAATCAGGTATTTCCCCGGGAGAACTCGCCCGGGCTGCTACGGGACGGTTTTGTTCTGCAAAGCCATCCCGCGAAGACTGGAGCATAACGGAGTCGAACCGTTGACCTCTTCAATGCCATTGAAGCGCTCTACCAACTGAGCTAATGCCCCTTTACCAGTCGTCGGGGCGGGAGGAATACGCGGGCTCTACCCCGGCATCAAGGCATTTTTCGACCAACTCCCCCACCTCAGCGGGCACTCTCGCGCACCTGCTGGGCGAAGGCATCCGCCAAAGGCTTGAGCCTTGCACCATTCCATGCTCCCCGCGATGCAACAGCTCCTCGCGCCCCCGGCAGTTCCGGCACGAGCATGCGTTCCAGGGTCTCTCCCCGGGCCAGCACACCAGTGGGCGATTTCTCCGGGGTCTCCCTGCCGTAGAGTTCGGCGGGGTGGAAGACAAACCGGATGGTGGGGGAGAATTCCTCGTCGCGCAGATCCCGCGCGACGGCCAGAACGATCGCAACCGCTGCATCGCTCTGGTCGTAGGCCGCACTGACGAGCACGATCCGCTCCGGGTCGCTCGCTCCCGTAAGGTCGGCCCACAAGGTCGGCCAAGGATGGTTCGCGAGCTCGAGATGCCCCCCTTTTTCCGTCTTGTAGCCATAGTTCCGGGGGCTGAGTGTGCCATCAATCAGGGCAATTGCCCTCCGCATGTTGGCGCGACCGCCCCCCGTGGACCACTGCCGGACCCCAAGAACCTTCCCGAGCTTGTAAACCGTGTCATCCAGTTCATCCACCTCGGCCGCTGCGGACGACAGGGCGAGGCGGGAATCGATCGAATCGTCCTGCGATTCCTTCCACCAGATCCAGAGCGCCCAGACCGTGGAGAGCAGCAGGAAGGCGGGCGCACCTACCATCGCAATCTTCCACGCAGGGTTCGGCCTGGTGGGCTCCTCCGGAAGGCCGTCGGCATAGTCAGATTCCATCCTGTTCTCCCTCTACTAGATTCACGATCGCCTCGGCTGCAACCTTCGCGGCCCCTCCCCCCCCAAGTTTCTGCGCCGTCTCCCGGAGGTTTTCCTCCAACTCACTGCGTCGATTCTCATCGGTCATCACACTTTCCAGGAAGGAGGTGAGGTTCTCCACGCTCGCCTCATGCTGAATGAACTCATGCACAATCTCGCGGCCGGCCAGGATATTCGCCATCCCTAGGTGCTCGATATCCACCAGCAGCCGTCCGATCAGGTACGTTGGCCAGGCAACCTTGTAAACCAGGCAGTAGGGCAACTCGTAGTATGTGGCCTCCAGCGTCGCCGTTCCGCTCGCCACCACACCGCTCGAGGCCCGCTGCATCAGTTCCTGACTACGCCCCCTTACAATGTCGATCGGCAACCTGCCCGCCCCTTCGGACTCTACAATCGCTCGCATGCAATCCTCCAGCGGCTGCGAGGCGGCCGACGCCTCGAATCTCCAGTCCGGATAGCGCTCATGGAGCCTGGCCACCACCCTCACCATCACCGGAAAAAGCCGCTCCACTTCGCGATCGCGGCTCCCCGGAAAAAGTCCGATGAGTTTCTCCTCGCGTCCACCCTCGATGCGCTTGGCTTCCAGCTGGTCAACCAGTGGATGACCCATGCACACGGTGGGGAGGCCCGCTTCCTCGAAGATCTCCTTCTCGAAGGGGAAGAGGCACAGCATGAGATCGAGCCAGGTTGCCATCCTCGGAATGCGCCCCTTGTTCCAGGCCCACACCTGGGGAGACACGTAATCGATGAGGCGGATCGAGGTTCCAGATTCATGGAGGGCCCGGGCCAGACGCAGATTGAATCCCGGGTAGTCGATAAAAATGACTGCCGCGGGCTGGAAATCGTCAATGGCCCTCCGCGTTTCCGCAAAGCGGGCCTTGAACCAAGAGTAGCGCTTCAAGACCTCCCAGAGGCCCACTACCGCAGCCTCCTCCACCCAGTCCACCACGCCTGGACCTGCCCGTTCACGCATTTTCGGCCCTCCCAGGCCTCCAAATTCCCAGTCGGGACGCAGGGCGAGCAGGGATTCCATCAATTCGGCCCCACGCGTATCCCCACTGTGTTCTCCCGCTACGAAATAGAGCTTCTGGGCCATCTGCGGGGCAAACTACCTCCGCCCGCCGCCCCGCCAACCCTGAAATCCCATCACAAGGGCTTGATTCACCGCCCCTCCCGCGCTACGCCAGCTGCCCCGCGGACTCATGGCCGAGAAAAAAAAGTCAGAAGACACAGGTAAATCGGACGCCCCCGACCAGCAGGAGGGGCCTGAAAACCCGGCTTTGCTCGGCGAAATCGAGCAGGGCCCGTCAAAGCTCGAGGAGTTTCTCGATGCCCATCAGAAGAAGCTCTTCTGTCTCGTTGGCCTTCTCATCGTAGGCGTCTCCGGCTTCATCATCGTGGACGGACTCAAGGAAAAGAAAGAGGTTGATGCCGGGCAGGCGCTCGTTTCCTCCAAGGACCGGGAAGATTTTGAGAACCTCATCAAGGAGCGACCCGAAACTCAGGCAGCCGGCACGGCGCAGGTTCAATTGGCCCGGGTCCTCTGGGATGAAGGGGACAGTGAGAACTCCAAGAAAACCCTGCGCGACTTCATCGCCGGCGAACAGGAGCATGCCGCCCAGCCCCACGCCCGCATGGTCCTCGCCTCCTACCTCCTTGAGGAGGGAGAGGACGAGGAAGCGATCCAGATCCTGCGCGACCTCGCGTCCGACCCAAAGGCCGCTCACATCGCCCCCCTGGCCCTGATTCGGATCAGTGACTACGAACGCAAGTCTGGTAACGTCGATGCCGCCCGCAACAACCTCCAGACAGCCGCCAGCCCAAACGACAAGAACAGCTTCCTGAGCAAAAATCTGGCGGAAGCCCGGCTGGCTACTCTCGGAGTAGAGCTGCCTGCTACCGTTCCGCGACCTACCCCGCCCCCTCCCAAGATCAAAGTTCCTTTGCTCGCCGCGGACGCTCCGGATAACCTCAACACTCCCGGCGACCCTGCCCCCGAGCCGGCACCTGCCCCCGAGCCGGCACCTGCCCCCGAGCCGGCACCTGCCCCCGA
>Ga0163179_10000115_pt1 | contig 56258 bp, 41 predicted proteins | sample AtlANTMetagenome_FD_109643 | JGI IMG/M metagenome (GOLD analysis project Ga0163179, IMG submission 109643) | Marine eukaryotic phytoplankton communities from the Atlantic Ocean - Atlantic ANT 2 Metagenome | ecosystem: Environmental > Aquatic > Marine > Oceanic | place: North Atlantic Ocean... | reverse complement strand
TCAAAGTCATTAAAGCACTTGTAGCATCCATGGATAATTTTGTCGAGTAAATCAATTTCATGAAGCGTAGTTAATTGATATTGCTGAAGTAAAATGCTTCGTTCTTGTGCCGATTTATTTAGTATTGGCATCAAGCTTTCAATACCACAAAGTGTATGAGCATTGCCAGCACTGTGTAGGGGGTCTAAAAATGCAGCGGAGTATGGAAGCATCGCCCAGTTATCCCCAACGATTTGTGTAGCACATCTCTGCATACGGCTCGTTTGCATTAAAGGCATTGTTGGTTTTGCATGTGTAAATTGTTTATTGATTTCAGGAAATTCTTCCATTAATGAATCCCACGTGTCATTTGGTCTTTCATTGCAATCCAAAACAAAGCCAGCGCTTGTAATTCCATTGTCAAAATGCAGGACATACATCCACCCACCTTTGAAAATGTGATGTAATGCGGCATCGTGACATGGGTATGGGTGCTGCTTTTTGCTGTGAAGTTCGCCCCACGGTGTCACGTCTGAAAAATGCGAGTAAATACTGCGTGAGTTGGTTCGCATTCTCGAATTATCTTGGCTAATACCAAGAGGATTTGCTCCGCCAGTAGCATCAATAAGAAAATCTGTTTCGCATGAAAAATCAGTTGATTTTAACTGCCAACTATTTTCTTCGTGTAGCGCAACTTCTGTGTTATCAATAAATGGAATGCCCGCTTCTATAACTTGTTGGACAAGAAACGCATCGAGATCCCTTCGATACCACTGGCTATCGCAGTCATGACCATCAGGGCTTGCTGCAACGAGGAGTTCATTTTTTATATCTGGGTGGTGGATGTAGGTAAATCCGCGTTTTGGCCCACAGCTGAGTTCTGGATAGGTTTCTTTCCACGTTCCATAACGTGAAAGTGGTTTGATTTTGGGCAAATTATATGTATCTGCAATATTCGCAAGTGCTATATCTGCTTGAGGCGTGGATGACTCACCAAGTGCAAATCTTGGGTGCGACCCCTTTTCAATCAGAATTGGTTTTATACCCATCTGTTTAGCGATAAGTGCTGTTAGAGAGCCACCAAGCCCAGAACCCAAAATAGCAAGGTCATACTTCATCCCACATATCTCCAAATACACGACCTTTATTTTTTGCAAGACCGTACGCCACAACTTCCTTTAGTGTGCCTGGTGGTGATGGTTCAAATGGCTCATCAAAACGATCATTTTCTCTTAGGGGGATAACCGTGCAACATTCAACTCCAATTCGCTGAGCAAAATCAATCGATTCTTTTGCCCAGTAAATACCTTCTTCTACCGTTTGCCATGGTGTACGGAGTAAAATGAATGCTCGAACATAGATGCCATGATTTAGCATTTGGGTTGTTGCTCGTTCAAAATCATCAAGCGTCATATTCTTATTGAGTTTTGGAAGCACATTTGGGTCGACAGTCTCAAGGCCCATTGCAACATCAAGCTGCATTTGCAGATACTCTGCAAATTCAAAGCAAGGCGTACCAATTAATTTTGGATGCGCTTCAACAATAAGCGTTTCATATTCCTGTGCATGAAGTCCATCTGCAATATCAAATGTATCTTGTTTAGGTATCGATTGACGATCAAAGAAACTACCCGCGTTATATAACTTTAAATGTTTTGCTTTTGGCAGTTGAGTTAAGGCATCGAAAACTTGTTGCGTAATCTTACCTTTTGCAACCCGAGTATCAAGAGTATTTTTCCACAAATCACACATGACACATTTGAATGGGCATTCTTTATTTGTTGTAAGAATAATATTGTGGTTTTCAATGTCTCCACTTCGCGTGAGTTCTGGTTCAGAAAAAACGCCATATGCTTTTGAGGCATCGAGTTTGTTTTTAACAGTCAAATGCATCATGGAATGCTTTGCGGTAAGGCATTGGTTCATCGCCAAATGCACGTTCGTTTGCTGCGCCATCTTGGAAACGGCGTTTTTCAAAGATAGGCATGTGCATGCCGGTAACGGACTCAATACCTTCGGCAACAACTTGACCTTTGAGTGCGTATAGTTTTTGATGATCCCAATTAGTAAGTTCAATGAATGGTATGCCTTCGGCAATTTCTATGACATTGGGAAGCATGAAGGGGCTAAAGCCTCGGAAATTATATGCTTGCATAGGGGCGTAACCACGAGTACATGCGCGGCTTAAGCCACCACTAAAAGTGAGCGAGTGTTTGATTGCATCCACACCCCAACCTTCTTGATAGAGCATTTGATTACTCAATACACTTTTGATAGTTAGTTCAGGATTTTCTTCAATTGGATAGTCCTTCATATTTTCATCACCACCATCACCATCCATGAGGTAGGTAAAGTTAGGATATTGTTCTCGAATGCCGCGACATAGAGCGAGCGTCATTGCACCAGCTTGTATATCAAGCGGCTTGTAATCTTCAATTGTTTTTACTGCGTTCTGCAAGTTAATCCAATTTCCAGGAGCATTAATTATTTCATGGAATAGTTCGAGATCTAGATTTGATAGAAAATCATGTGCTTGTTTTGCATCCTCTCCTTCGCCATCTATAGTTAACGTGAATGCTTTTAACCGAGCAAGGTTCATGCCTCGACTTTTCATGACATGATAGGTTGTAAGGAAAACTGCACCGGAGTCAATTCCTCCAGAAAACATTATGCCAATAGGTTCATGATCGGGGATAATATCCAACCATTGTGAGATGCCTTTTGCTAACTCTTGTATATACAGCTCAGAGTAATTTTCTTTTTGTCCGTTAGCGGGGGATGGGTCGAAGAATCGGGTGCATACAGGGTTTGGGTCTGGGCAACCGACAAGTGCAATCTCAGTAAGGTGGTGGGCTGGCACCATGCGGGTATATGAAGGATGGAATTGATCACCAAAACCGTTTTCTTCAAGCCATTCTCGAATTTGATCTATTCGTTCAGCAACAAGTAGGGCTGGGCCAGCAATTTTTTTGACAATAAAGTAGCGAAGCGGAAGTTGCAAGGAACGAGCCATTCGAATGATATGGTTATGCCTTGCTATGATTGCAAAGTGGCCTTCAATTTCTCGGATGGCGTTTACATCTCCAGAAGCAATACGATTAGTCGCTTCTTCAAGAGTCATGTTGAAAATTATGTTCCTGTTTTTGTCAGTCACGTCAATGACTTCGTTAATCATGTCAGGATAATGCGGTTGTAAACTAGCCAAGTCTTCTCGTGTTCGTTGCATCTTTGCATGATACATCGTTGGGAAGTAGCTTGGGCGCTTACCCCAAATAGGGCCTACGAGTTACTAGCGCCGGTATGGTACGATAGTCATAATGAGCATAAATCTATTTACAGAACATGAAAAAACACTTCAGAGCGCTTTAGATGCAATTCAGATTAGGAGCTTCCATTCAGCATATCCAGAAGTTCCAAGCGGAAAAATCTATGGTGCAACAGCTAAAGAAGATGGCCAAGCAGCATTTGAGAGTTATCTAGACAGTCCATTTTTCTTAGCGCAGAGCGCAAGCGAAGGCACAGTAGGAAATGAAATTTCACCATACGGGATAAAAATTGGTACGCAATATCCAAAAGTGAATATACAGCAGCTGATTGAGTCCATAGAGGCATCGTGTGTAAAATGGCGCAGTGTTTCCGTTGAAAAGCGGGTTGGCATTGCGATGGAAATTCTGGATCGTTTAAATAAGCGCAGTTTTGAGATGGCACTTGCTGTCATGCACACAACAGGTCAAGGTTTCATGATGGCATTTCAGGCTGGTGGCCCGCATGCACAAGATCGTGGACTTGAAGCAATTGCCTATGCCTATAAAGCTATGAAAGATTGCCCAGCGCAATCAACATGGAAAAAGCAAGTTGGTCGTGATGAGTTTGTTACGTTGCATAAAGAATTTAAAATTATTCCTCGCGGGGTATCGTTAGTGATTGGCTGTTCAACCTTTCCAACATGGAATACTTATCCGGGGCTTTTTGCTAGTCTTGTTACAGGTAATGCCGTAGTTGTAAAACCACATCCTGGCTCAATTTTACCACTTGCAATTACCGTTCAGATTTGTCAAGACGTTTTAATGGAACAAGGTTTTAGCGCCGATGTCGTCACGCTTGTTGCTGATACTGCAGATGAACCAATGACCAAAGAACTTGTAGAGAATAATACAATTAATATTGTTGATTACACAGGCGGTTCCGCTTTTGGAGATTGGGTTGAAGCAAATGCTGGAAACGCAATCGTTTATACAGAAAAAGCTGGTGTCAATAGTATGATTATTGATAGCGTTACATCAATGAAATCAGTTTCAGGCAATTTAGCGTTTAGCCTGTGTCTATACTCAGGTCAAATGTGCACAACGCCGCAAAATATATTTATACCTCGCGCGGGGATTGATACTGCTGATGGGCATCTGTCATTTGATGAAGTTGCAGATGCAATCGTTAAAGGAGTAGATTGGATGTTAAGTGATCAAGCGCGCGCAAATGAAGTGCTTGGTGCCATTCAAAATAAAGCAACAGCGGATAGAGTTGACTCTGCAAGCGGAAAAGTACTTCGCGATAGTGACTCTATTGAACATGCGATGTTTGCAGATGCACGGATACGTTCTGTGAAAATTATTCAACTCGACGCTGTTGACGAAAAGGTATTCGAGAAAGAAATGTTTGGGCCTATTGTATATATTGTCGCGACAGATTCAACAAAGCAATCCATCGAATTAGCTTCATCAATTGCGCGGAAGCATGGAGCTATCAGTTGCGGTGTGTATTCAACTTGTGATAATGTTTTAGAACAAACAATTGACGCAATGACGCTTGCAGGAGTCCCAGTTTCTTGTAATTTGCTTGGAAGTATTTGGGTAAATCAATCGGCAGCATTCAGTGATTTTCATGTCAGCGGAGCTAACCCATCTGGAAATGCAACGCTCGCGGATTTAGCATTCGTGACTGGCCGATTTAATGTTGTGCAGGCCCGTACGCTTGTCTCAGAACGACAGAAAGCAGAGGTGGAATAATGCCATGTTATGAGTATGAAGGTATTAAGCCAGTGGTAGATCCTACGGCATTTGTTCATCCAACGGCAGTATTAATTGGCGATGTTATCATTGGACCACATTGTTTAATCGGACCTTGTGCAGTATTACGCGGGGATATTGGCCGTCTCATTATGAAAGCTGGAAGTAATTTGCAGGATACATGTGTTGTGCATAGTTTTCCAGGCGATGACACGATTGTAGAAGAAGATGGTCACATCGGACATGGTGCTGTATTACACGGTTGCACTATTAAGAAAAACGCAATGGTTGGAATGAATGCAGTTGTGATGGATGGTGCTGTTATTGGTGAAAACAGCTTTGTTGCCGCTATGGCATTTGTTAAAGCTGGTATGGAAGTCCCAGAAAACGTAGTTGTTGCGGGCTGCCCGGCAAAAATTATGAAGGATCTGACATCGCAGGAAGTAGAATGGAAAAGCGAAGGAACTCGTATTTATCAACATCTTGCATATCGCCATGCCACTACTGCACATGAGTGCGATCCACTGATTGCCGAAGAGCCAGACCGAAAGCGAGTGCCATCAACCGAGCATAAGGCAAAATATAAAACATAGCTAATCGATGGAGAGCGCAATTCGAGCACATTCTGAAAGAAGCTCACTTCTTGTTGGATGTGGATGAATGACAGTTGCAAGATCGTACAAAGTTGCGCCCATTTCAAGAGCAAGTACGCCTTCGGCAATCATTTCTGTTGCGCCAGCACCAACGATTCCAATTCCAGTAATGGCTTGTGTCTCTTTTTCATAACCTAGTTGAGTAATGCCATATGATTGACCAAGTGCAACAGCAAGGCCACTATTTCCCCATCGGAGCATGACAGTTTCATCATCGAATGACCCAACTTGCGCTATTTCAGGTGATGACCAGGCAACTTGTGGGATGAATTTGGAGTCGAATTGCGAATCAAGCCCACATGCAACTTCCCCAGCAATTCGTCCTTGGGCAATAGCCACGGCGGCGCTGTGATTGCAACCTGTGCATTCACCAACTGCGAATATTTTTGGATTTGAAGTAGCACAATTTGCATTTGTTTCAATCAATCCATTTTTGACAATGACTTCTGCATGTTGCAGATCTAGTTGGTGAGTCGCAGGTGGTCTATTTCCAGCGAGTACAACGCAATCAAACTCATTTGCATGGGGCTTTGTACTGCAGAGGTTAAGGCCTCGCTTAACGATTTTGACAAGTTCTGCCGAAAAATCGGGAAGAATATCGCCATCAGCCCAAATCGAAACAGAGTTTTGCATTTGTAAAAACTTGGCCGATTCAACGGCGATTGGAGTATCGCCAATAATTAATATTTTTTTGTTTTCAAAATTACTTTTGTAAATTTCTTCAACTTGAAGAGCATTTTGGAAGTCTTGGTGCTTCCGAATATTTGTACCACTAGCGATGATAGCTTTTTTGAATCTTACGACGGAAACATTGTCTCCGGTTATTTGTACTATTTTTTTATTCTCAAAATGAGCAAGCCCGTGTAAATGCTCAATGCCCAGAGATTTGCATCGATGTTCAAGCCCTTTGCTCAGTGTAGTTACCGAAGAAGAGTAATCAATCCCAAACGCTGATGCTTTGGAAGGGATGCAAGCCTGGTGCAAACATTCTCCACCAAGAGACTCCTTTGGATCAGCAATAGCAACAGTTTTACCAAGTTCTGCGCAACGAAATGCCGCGGTGTATCCAGCGGGACCACCACCAATGACGAGAATATCTACATCTTGACTGAATTGACCAACAACCATAAGTTATACCGCAAACCGCATTGGATGCTCAAGGTCATTTATTAAATGTTCAATGAACGGAATTTCTCGGCCACCATCAATTAAACGATGATCGATGGAATGACTTAATGGAAGTATGAGTCTTGGGACGATCTCATTCTCAATAATCCAAGGCATGAGTCTGGCCCGTCCGACGGCGAGGCAAGCCACTGTTCCTTGCTGAATAATGGGTGTAGAGTATCGGGTCTTACCAATTGCACCAGCGTTTGACACGGTGTAGGTCGCACCTTTGGTATCCGCAATAGAGAAACTAGCACTTCGTGCGTTGGTAGTTATTTGTTCCAGTTGATCTGAAATCTCTCCAATGCTCATTTGATCGACATTTCGAATTACGGGAGCAATTAAACCTCGCTCAGAGTCAATGCCAATTCCTATACTGACAAATTGGCGAAACAAAACATCGCCATTTTCTGGGCAAATCATCGCGTTGAGTATTGGATATTTTTGAAGTGCGCGACATACAGCTTTCAGCACAAATGGCAGCAGCGTAAGTTTCATATTTGGCTTGTCTGGATCTTTAAATGCTTTTCGCATTGTATCTATGTCGGTGATGTCTGCATCATTGCAATCAGTGACATGGGGCACTGTTTCCCAAGCGGTGCTCATTGCATTAGAAATTGCCTTACGAGCTTGGGACATTGATTGTCGGATGATAGGTCCAAATTCGGTTTCCTCTGGGATGCCTTCGATTTCATTTTCGATTTTGAGAGTTGGCGTGCGCAAAGGTTTGATTTTAGATAGCCCGCGTACTTCTGCATTTGGTTTAGATGACGCAGTATTTTCTACATCTTCCCTGGTGATTCGACCGCCCGGTCCTGTCCCCTGAACACTTGCAATATCAATACCGATTGTGCGAGCCAATTTTCGTACGCTCGGTGATGACCGCACTTTGAAGGTATTCATTGAAATATATGTGGCTTCTTCTTCTTCAATAATAATCTTTTTAGTGTTTGATGTTTCGGCATCGTGTCCAGTCGTCGTTGTAAATGTAACCATTACATCGCCAACATGAACAAGTTGTCTTTCTTTAACGTGTACCGCTGTCACAGTGCCAGTACATGGTGATGGGATTTCAACAGCTGCCTTGTCTGTTTCGACTTCAAGCAGCGGCGCGTCTTCACTAATCGCTTGTCCTTCAGCAACATGAACTGCAAGGACTTGGCCTTCGTGAACACCTTCACCCAAATCTGGAAGTTTGAATTCCATCATTGCCATTGAAGCGTTTCCATAATCGCATGAGAAATTTCTTCGCTCTCTGGTAGGAAATGTTCTTCAACTTGAAAGTAGGGGAAGGGTATGTCAAAGCCAGTGATTCTTTTAATTGGTGCTTCAAGATATTCAAATGCACATTCATTTAATCTCGCAATAATTTCAGAAGCTACGCCACAAGTTCGTTGCCCTTCATGCACAATGACGCAGCGGCCAGTTTTCTGGACTGATTTGCAAATCGTTTCTGTATCCATGGGCGAAATCGTTAGTAAATCAATCAATTCAATATCGATATGGCGATCTTCAGCTAAATCTTCCACTGCTTCTCTGCACTGTCGCATCATCGCACCATATGAGATGAGTGTAAGTTCGCTACCTTCGCGGACAACCTCGGCCTTACCAATTTCCATGATTTCTGGCTCTTCGGGAACTTCTTCGCGGAATGCTCTGTAAACAGCTTTAGGTTCATAAAATACAATGGGGTCATCTTCACGAATTGATGCGGCCAGTAAAGCGCGCGCATTTCGTGGCCCTGATGGGATCACCACTTTTAAGCCAGGAGTATGTGCCCAGTATGCTTCTCTAGATTCACTGTGATGTTCAACGGCTCGAATACCACCACCGTAAGGTGTACGCAATACCATTGGAACGGTATACCGACCTTGTGTGCGGTTTCGCAGGCGTGCCATGTTTTGTTCTATTTGGTCAAAGGCCTGCATTGTGAAACCAGAGAATTGAATTTCGACAACGGGACGCACGCCATAAATAGCCATGCCAACAGCAGAGCCAACAATACCACACTCAGCAAGTGGTGTATCGAGTACTCGATTTTCGCCATATTTTTGTTGTAAATCTTTGGTCGCACGGAAGACGCCGCCATTTACGCCAATATCTTCACCAAGGATACAGACATTGCTGTCACGTTCCATTTCTTGCGATAGAGCAAGGTTGACTGCTTCGACCATTGTTAATTTGCTCATTCGATTACACCTTTTTGTTGCAATCTTCGCAAATATTCTTGTCGTTGCTCCTGTAATTCTGGAGGCAAGAATTCATAGAGGTAATCAAAAATAACTGAAGGGTCGGCTGATTTCATAGCATAAAAAGTATCGCGAGCTTGGATGACATCTTCTTCACAAGAGGCAAGTATTTGAGCTATTTTTTCAGTGCTAAGTAGACCTTTGTTAGTGAGATATATTTCGAAACGTTTGATTGGGCATCTTGATTCCCATATTTTCACTTCGTCTTCGTCACGGTATACAGTGGGATCGTCTGCTGTCGTATGCAAACTCATGCGAAAAGTCACCGCTTCAATAAATGTTGGCCCATCGCCATTGCGTGCACGAGTTGCAGCTTCTTCAGTAGCGGACATCATCGCGAGGATGTCATTGCCATCTACGCGGATGCTAGGCATTCCATGAGCTAAGCCATGTGATGCAAGAATTTGATTTGCAGTTTGTTTACATGTTGGCGTTGAAATAGCCCAGCCGTTATTTTCGCAAATAAACACGACGGGGGCGTTATAAACACCCGCAAAATTTAAAGCTTCGCTTACTGCACCTTGAGAACTTGCACCATCACCATAATTTACAACAACGCAATTATTTTTTTCGGTGTAATTCATGCCCATGCCGATGCCAACCGCGGGCAGAACATGAGAGCCAATCACAATCGAAAATGGGAGGTCATTAACACCTTCTGGTGGTGGGAATCCATCATGGAATCCAGCCCACAATCGCATAAGATGTTCCATTGGCCATCCTCTCCAAATTTGAGCACCGAAAGAACGGTAGGATGGAGAAAACCAATCTTCTTTTTGAAGCGGGGCAACTTGGCCAATAATACATGCTTCTTGACCAATATTTGGAGCGAACGTTCCCATCTTGCCCTGCCGTTGCATCGTGAGCATTCGCTGGTCAAAAACGCGTGCAAGCACCATAGCCTCGTATACTTTTATTAGTTGTTCATCGCTGTAGTCTGGCTCAAGTCCAGAATCAACTTCACCATATTCATTTAAAATTTGAAGAACTTCAATATGACCAAGGTTGATCAGAGATGTATCCATCGCCGATGGTGTACTTGGTGATACAACCTCTTCGTTAGAAGTGGTTTTTTTCTTCTCTTGATTTTCGAATGTCATGGACCCCACATTATAGCAGTTGAGGCGCTAAACCCGCTTCATCCGCTCAAAAGGCTGCCTACAGGCATCGCAGAAGTGGATGGACTTGCATCTGGTAGGCCCAAAATGACTTGTGAGCTTTGTTTCTGCGGAATTACACCATGGGCAGAGAATAGTAGAAGTCCGTATTTCTACTTGATGTTGCTTTGTGGCACTCCCACAAAGGGGTCCATTCTCTGGTACGGAAATGCCATGTTTGGCAAGGGAAGCGCGGCCAGCATTCGTAATGCGATCAACATTCCATGCTGGTGTGTTGACTAGTTCGACATCGACTACATCGATGCCACTCATCTCTCCAACTTTCATTTTGATTTCTTCTGCGATTGCCGGCAGAGCGAAACAGCCAATAAACGTAGGTAAAAGTTTAATATGGGCATGCGCATTGACGATTTTGATGTCCTCGATAAGACCTAGATCTGTAATGCTAATTGGCATTTCAGGATCTGGGATCGTTTCGAGTACGTCGTAAATGTCCGCAGTGTTTACCATGTTGCAAGTGGGTCAGTGTTGAATACTTCTTGTAATTCTGAGAGTGAACGATTGAAATCTTCATCATGTTTTCCGCGCCTTGCGCCAATAGTGGAGTTAGCTTTAACATTGATCGTTAAGTTAGCACGATTTGCGATGATGTCAACTTTTTCCTTCCACGTAGTGTAAAAACAATCTTCACATGGGAGAATATTTTTTTTGAACAGCTCTTCGATTCCTTCTGGTGCTTCAAAAAGTTTGCCTGCACATTCAGAATACTCATCTAGTGCTGTTTGTATTCTTTTATTTGAATCACCATTGCCGTTGCCGAGATGATTAATCCAAGAGTTAACATGATCGACATGCACAGTTTGTTCAGCACAAATACGTTTTGATAGATTAGCAAGGGGAGACCAATTAGAATTACTTAGCATTTTGAGTCGAATGTAATCATATACATTGCAATAAAACTGCCTGGCAATTGCATTTGCCCAGTCAAATTTATCACTTTTCGTCACGATATCTGCGCATAAGTATTCATCAGATTTCCGACCAAACGCGATTGCGTCAGGTTTTTCGTTATTCAAAGTGCTGGTAAGTTCATAGAAGGCGCTGGCGTGTGCAATATCATCTTGAGCGAGCGAAGAAAATGCTATGTCTGCCTCTAGTATTGGCGCAATTCCAGTCCAGTCACTGTTGCGATGGCCGAGGAATAATTTATCATCCGCAGTTGATAGTAATAGATTAATCATTGGAACATGAAATTGTGTCTCAAGTGTATCCATCAGAATGTCTCCTTCAAATCTTCTTCTTGATAGGCATCAACCGCTTGCTTAGCCCGAAGTGCATCCCATTTTTTACGAACGATACGACTGTACCCACTTGCAAGTCGGTATGATTGATCCGTTGTTTCGCGCCAGATCATATTAGTGGCAGCATCAATTTTAGTGATTGATGAAATAGGAGCAACCCAAATTGTGTAGTATGATTTTTCGTTAATAAATTTAGCAATGCACTTTTCTTTTGCTTCTTCGCGATTACCTGCTTCAACTTCACCAACATGTTCATGGCGATCTCCCGCTTTCCACTGAATGAAAGTTTCATAGGTTTCTTGATTTGCTTTTGTTGAGATAAAACTTGCGCGTTCAACTACCCACATATTGATGCACACTTGATCTTGCCCATAGTGCTCACGAGCAAAATGTTGCGCCATTGTTGCATCTGGAGCACTTAGTGAACCCGCGTGTTGGTGCCTATCACCTTCTTTTTTCTTTGTGAAGACTTCCCATATGGGAAAACTTTTAACTTCAGACGATTTTAAATCGCCTGACATTTCAGATACAATTGTTCGTGCTGCTGACAACATGGTGACCTCAGTTCTTGTTGGTTGTGCTTCCATCACAACCAAGGATCGCTTTTCTTACCCATTCGCCTTGTTCATATGAGAAGCGCCGCAGAGCTAGGCGATCTTTATTACATGGCCCATTGCCACGAATAACTCGAGAAAATTCATCCCAGTCTGGTTGAGTGAACCCCCAGTTTCCTGTTTCTTTATTTAGTTCTAATAGTGGGTCTGGTGTGGAAGAGGTAACGAGCCCTTTTTCATCTTTTTTGCATACATTGATAACAAGGCCTGTAGCTATTGCAGCCGGAGCAAAACGATTTACAAATTTTTGGCGGAGTTCATCATTTGTCGCAGTTTTCATGCGCCATTTCATCGCTGGTCTTTCCAAAACATCTGGAGGATCATTTGGTCCAAAGAATGCAAGTGAAGGACCCCACCAGCGGTCAAATGCTTCTTGGGCCATTTCCCTTTGTCCCTCTGTCCCACTCATTAGAGTTAATACCATATCTTCACCATGTTTGAAGTGGAATGCCTCTTCCATATTAATCCGTCGCATTGTGCGAATATAAGGACCAAATGAGCCGTGCGCGAGTGTGCCTTGGTTTAAGATTGCAGCGCCATCAATTAGCCATGCAATCATGCATATATCCGCCCAAGTTGGGCAGGGGTAGTTGAAGCAGTTATGGTATTTTGTTTTACCCGTGATTAAATCACGAAGCATTGCATTGCGCGATTTTCCTAAATCTTGCGCCACTTCGTATAGCATTTGTCCATGCCCAACTTCATCCTGAACTTTTGCAGTAAGGGCAAGTTTTCGAAGCAAGCTCGGCGCTCTTGTAATCCATTCGCCTTCCGGCAATGCGCCTACAATTTCACTGTTAGCATGATGTTCCGCCATGCGTAACATTAATGCACGATACGCTTCAGGCATCCAGTCATTTGGCTCAATAAGTCCACCTTCAGCAATATGCTTTTCAAATGCAGCCAGTTTTTCTGGATCGACCGTTTCAGATTTTTTGATATCAACTTCTACGTTTGCGCTGGCGCTCATCTGACCTCTCCTTCGATAAGGGTGGCTAAACCTTGTCCGACTCCAACACAGAGTGTAGCAACACCTCGCTGAAGATTCATCCTGTTTAATTCGTGAATTAACGTGACCACAAGACGAGCTCCGCTGCAGCCAAGGGGATGGCCAAGTGCAATTGCGCCACCATTGACATTTACTTTATTTGCATCGATATTCATCTCACGAATACAAGCGATTGACTGTGCAGCAAAAGCTTCATTAAGCTCAAATAAATCGATATCATTAGCGTTTAAACCAGTGCGTTCGAAAAGTTTCTCTGTTGCATGTATTGGGCCAGTTCCCATGATGGCTGGGTCAACACCTGCTGACGCGCTTGCGCCAACGTAGCCCATAATTTTCAAATTTAATGACTTTGCAAGAGATTCCTCAACAAGAACGACAGCGGCAGCACCATCATTTACACCACTACTGTTTCCTGGGGTAACGGTTGCGCCTTCTTCTTTAGAAAAAGCAGGTCTAAGCGTTGAAAGTTTTTCTCTTGGTACTTCGGGTCTTGGGTGCTCATCGGTGTCAACAATAATGGGATCAGCTTTTCTGCGAGGAACTGATATAGGAATAATTTCATCAGACCATTTACCAGCGTCATTGGCATTTTTCCATTTCTGTTGACTATTCCAAGCAAAATCATCTTGTTCTTCTCTCGAAATGCTCCAACGTTTTGCAACGTTCTCGGCAGTCTCTCCCATTGAATAGGGGTGGTAGAGTTTAGAGAGTTGTGGGTTTTCAAAGCGCCATCCGATGGTAGTGTCATACATCTCACATTGTCTACTAAATGCCGAAGGACTTTTAGCCAGCACAAATGGCGCACGACTCATTGATTCAACACCGCCAGCGATCATAATGTCGCCACAATTTCCCTCAATCATTCGCGCTGCAACATTGATTGCTTCAAGACCGGACGCGCAAAGGCGATTGACAGTTGAGCCGGGAATCGATGCTGGCAATCCAGCGAGTAGCGCGGACATTCTAGCTACATTCCGATTATCTTCACCTGCTTGGTTTGCTGCACCTAGATACACATCGTCTATGTTGTTTGGATCAATACCAGATTGTTTAACGGCGGCTTTTATTACAAATGCTGCGAGGTCATCCGGCCTGATAGTGCTTAAGCCACCGCCGTATCGCCCAATAGGGCTACGGACAGCGGATACGATTGCTGCTCTTCTATTCATTTGCTTATTGTACTCGTTAACGAACTGAAATAGTTCCAAAAGGAGGAGAGGCAAAGCGGTTGTCGGAAACTGTTTCGTTTAGCGCAGAAAGGAGGTTGTATACGGTTTCAAGACCAATTTTTTCAGCCCATTCGAGTGGGCCTTGAGGGTAGTTTGTGCCAAGTTTCATCGCAGTGTCAATATCTTTTGCTGAAGCAACTTTTTCAGTTACAGCCCACATTGCTTCATTTATTATTCCACCAAGAACTCGCGCAAAAATATATTGTTCAATCTTTGAACCCCCCGTGCATGTTGCGTGTAAACAAAATTCGTTGATTGCATTGGTTAATCGGAGGGAGACTTCAAGTTCTTCTTGCTCAATTAAAATTGCAGGAACAATATTGTCTCGATCATCATGTGCGTATGCTCCACATCCAGTTTTTCTTCCAAGGTTCTTTCTATCAACAAGGGATTCTTGTTTTGAGCTTGGTGCTAATCGACTTGGCTTGCCTAGTCGATTCCAGACACTTCTGGTTGTAGCAACATTAATGTCTTGTCCAATAAGGTCAGTGAGCATGAAAGGGCCCATTTTAAATTCACCAAGTGATTGCATGGTGTCATCAATAAGGTCGACTGTTGCTAGTCCATCTTCAACGATTCGCCAAGATTCAAGGTAAAACGGTCGAGCTACGCGGTTAACAATGAATCCTGGTGTGTCAGAAACTTGGACTACTGTTTTTCCCCAGGCTTCAGCAAGTAGCGTTGCTCGTTGCACTGCAGCCTCGTTTGTTTTGTCTCCGCGAATGATTTCTATCAGAGGCATAATCGGGGCAGGGTTAAAGAAGTGCATTCCGACGACACGCTCAGGAAAACCACAAGACCTTCCAAGTTCTGTTACAGATAATGAAGAAGTATTTGTTGCAAGAATAGCAGTTTCTGCTATTTCTCCAACATTTTTCAATACACTTGTTTTAACATCAAAGTCTTCTATGATTGCTTCAATAATCAAATCACATGCCGCTAAGTCTTGTAGAGAAGTGGTAGTAGTAACTCTTGATTGGCAAGCAATTGATTCATCTTCTGTGATTCTATTTTTTTCGACAAGTCGAGCGAATCGATTTGTTATGCTGCATTTGGCTTGATGAACAGTTTCTTCGTTAATATCAAAAAGGAATACTGGCCAACCAGCCTTTGCAGCGGCTTGCGCAATCCCAGCGCCCATGGTTCCGGCACCGATGACGCCAATTGACTTTTGTGCATCTGTAGACATTATCTAACCCATCATACGAACTAGAAAGACTTTTTGGTTCATTCGTGTGTGAAGTTTGGCTTTCGTTTTTCAATAAATGCGACGACACCTTCAAAATGGTCATTTGTCTTTCCAGCAGTTTCTTGCGCAAATGCTTCTGCTAGCAGTTGTTCATGGAAATCGTGCTCAAAAGATTGGTTTAAAAGCCGTTTTGTTAATGCGAGTGCTTTGCCTGGAAGTGAAGCTAGGCGAGTAGCTACTTTTTGGGTGGCTGCATCAAGTTGCTCCGCTGGGACAACTTGATTTACTAGACCAATTGCAAGAGCTTCATTGGCTTTCACGGGTCGACCAGTTAAACAAAGTTCCATTGCTCTACCAAAGCCAACAAGGCGCGGAAGTGTCCAGGTGCTTGCTGAATCTGGAATAAGGCCAACATTTATAAATACTTCAATAAAGGACGCGTTTTCACTTGCTACTCTCATGTCACAAGCGAGCGCAAGTGAGCAGCCAGCCCCTGCGGCAACTCCATTGACTGAAGCGATTACCGGCTTCTCCATAGAGTGAATCGATTTGACAATTGGGTCGTACCGTCTCTTTAAGTCTTCACCTAATTCAGGGATGTGCCCAGGGACATATTTTTCTTTTAAGTCAGCAAGATCTTGACCAGAACTAAAAGCACGTCCGCTTCCTGTAAGTACAACTACGCGAACATCTTTATTTCTTGCGGCATCTTTTAAAGATTTCAAGAGTTCTGATGTAAGTGCATTGTTAAATGCATTTAGTACATCTGCTCTCTGTAATGTGATAGTGCAAATGTTATTCGCAATATTAACGTCAATTGTTTCAAATGAAGTTACTTTTTCCATTTTAGGTTCCAGTAAAGTTGGGTCGTCGTTTTTCAGTGAAAGCATTCATGCCTTCTGTTTGGTCGTTTGTTTCAAAGAGGCCATAAAATAGTGCTCGTTCTTGGATGAGAGATTCTGATAAGTGGAGTTCTTCAGCATTAAGCACAGATTCTTTCGCTGCGCGAAGCGCAAGGGGGCCTTTTGCCGCGACTTGTTGCGCAACTTTCAGTGCAGCATCAAACCAATGTTCTTTTGGAACGATTCGGCTAATCAGCCCAAAAGCAAGCGCTTCTTTTGCAGAAAGAAAGCGGCCGCTCAGAACTACATCCATGGCAATTGCTTTTCCAACTGCACGAGTGAATCGTTGTGTTCCACCTGCTCCTGGAATAATGCCAAGATTTATTTCTGGTTGACCAAAGAGTGCATTTTCAGATGCGACAACGATATCGCAGTGCATCATCAATTCACACCCACCTCCAAGCGCGAATCCGCTAACTGCTGCAATGATTGGCTTTTTAATTCGTTTAATTCGCTCCCAAATTGCGAATTGGTTTCGCTCACGCATTTCCTCTGGTGATGCCGTTGCCATATCGCCAATATCAGCGCCCGCCGCCCAAGCACGTTCACTTCCTGCCAGCAAGATGGCATGAATGGAATCATCGCCATCGTATTGTTCCATAGTAGTTGCTAAGTCGGCCATCAAAGGAAGGCTTAACGCGTTTAAGACTTTTGGCCTATTAATGCGAATAATCGCAATGTTTCCAACAGTTTGATGCAGTATGTGTGGTTCATCCATCCTGTTATCCTAGCGGAATTAATAGCTTGCGTTTGTGATGATTTGGTCGACGATTTTTTTAGGAAAAACACGTTGTGTTTGTATGGCTGTTGCCACGATGGTTTGGCTTTTTTTTGCTTCTAATGTGCAGACAACCGTTGTTTTATCGACTTTCGTTACTGTACTGGTGATTTTGATGTCGCTTCCAAGTGGGGCAGGAGCGCAGTGTTCAATTGCGAGTTGAGAGCCAATGCCTTCTTCATTTTCCTCAAGATGCGGGATGAGTGATTTCCTGGCTGCAATTTCAAATTGATGAGCAAAATCCCATGTTGAGCAAACAGGGTGCACAATTTGCCCGCCAAACCGTGGCTGCATTGATTCTGTAACAACAAAATTTACAGTCACAACGTTCCCAATTCGCATTGAATCTTTCATCGTAAAGAAGATTGTAGGGTAAAAGTAGCGCTCATTCCAACAGTTACTTGCAACTAGCAGATAGACATAAGTACATGAAGAACAATTGTTCGATCAATAGGATGTCCTATTGAGTAAGGAGCGCTTTATCTTTTTATTTACACATTAAACAAGAAATTTACTACATCCCCATCTTGCATTAAGTAATTTTTACCTTTGCTACGTAGTTTTCCAGCTTCTTTGATAGCTTTTTCGGTTGAGAGTGTAAATAGATCGTCAACGTGGTAGCACTCTGCTCGGATAAAACCTCGTTCTATGTCACTGTGGATTACGCCAGCTGCTTGCGGAGCTGCAGCGCCCATCGGAATTGGCCACGCTCGGACTTCTTTTTCTCCTGCTGTGTAAAACGTGCTTAATCCGAGTAGTGAGTTTAGTGCACGAGCAAGTGGTCCAACTGCAGGTTCGAGAAGGCCCATTGATTCAAGCATCTCTGCTTGATCTTCTTCATCGAGCTCAGCAATCTCGGACTCAAGTGTGGCGCATACGGTGACACTTTCTCCGCCATGATCTAGAGCATATTTTTTGACGAACTGAGCTGCATCTGAAGAACCATCGACATCATTTTCCGAAACATTTGCTAGGTACAACATTGGTTTTGCAGTCATGATGCCGTAACTTTTTAATACAGCCATATCGTTCTCATCCCAGATGCCCTGACGAGCTGTTTTTTCTTCTTCAAGAAGCGCATTCACGCGTGATAGTACGTCAACACGATGGAGCGCTTCTTTATCACCATGTTTTGCAGTTCGATCGGCTTTTTCAATGGCGCTTTCTACAACTACCATGTCTGCAACGATAAGTTCACCATCCATTGCAGTGATGTCATTTTCCACATCTGCTCCATCAAAACATTTCACAATATGGCAGAGTGCATCAACATTTCGAATATGTGCAAGAACGGTATTTAGGTTTGAACCGCCAGAAGGTACGCCTGGTAAATCAACTACTTGCAATGATGCTGGAATGACTTTTTGAGCGATAATAAACTCAGTAATCTTGGCAAGCCTAGGGTCGGGAATTGGAGCAATACCCATATTTGGCTTCATGCTTCCAATTTGCACAGCAACGCTATGAGCGGTGAGTGCCGTAAATAGCGTTGTTTTGCCAACGCCTTGCAATCCAATTAGTCCACATTCCATAGGGGTATTGTAGGGAAAATGCTGATTACTAGTGAATATATAAAAGTGTCTTTATTTAGTCTAAATTTAAAACAACGCACTGCGGTATAGTGGTGCATATGATTGTAGGATTTTTGTTAGCTCTGGCTATTGGCGATGGTAATTTTCAAACACAATTTGATCTTGCTGGTGATAACCGACTTGAAATTGAGCGTGCAATTCGTGAAGTTCCAGAGTCCCAGAAAGCAGGAATGTCATGGCTTATCACGCACATGCCTGAGAACGACTTACAAACGCTGACTAGTGAGTTTCTTTTAACAAATTGCGATTTAGCGTATGAATCTTGGGCTAGTGCACCATGGAAAGAGCAAGTTACAGAAGAAATATTTTTTGATTGCATTCTGCCATACGCAAATGTAAATGAGCGCAGAGATGATTGGAGAGCGGACTTTAGAGAACGTTTTTTTGCCATTGTTGAAAAAGCCGAGACTCCCACTGAGGCGACTATTCTTTTGAACAAAACTATCTTTGATATGCTCGATGTACATTATTCAACGAAACGACCCAAAGCAGATCAGTCTCCATATGAAAGTATCGATGCAGGTATGGCATCATGTTCTGGTTTGAGCATTTTACTTGTGGATGCATGTCGAAGTGTTGGTGTTCCAGCAAGGTTTGTAGGGACACCACTTTGGTATAACGAAAGTGGAAATCATTCTTGGATAGAATTTTGGGATGAAGGCTGGCATTACACTGGTGCTGCTGAGCCAACTGGTAATAGGGTGGACGAATCATGGTTTGACGCATCGGCAGCAAAAGCAACAAAGGGCCATCCAAAACACGCGATTTTAGCCGTGAGCTGGAATGCTAGCGACAAGCATTTTCCACTTGTTTGGCTTCCAGATGTTGAAACATATGGTGCAATTGATGTTACGGAGCACTATGCAGAAGAACATCATATGGAACAAATACCATTGCGAGTTAGAGCTATAGATAGTTCTGAGAATCGACAGTCCGTGCCAATTACACTCTTTGATCAAGAGGGCAATATGATCGCTCAAGCAATAACGAAGGATGAGTCTGCGGATGCAAATGATCACACTACATTTTTTGTAGATAGAGGTAGCTCAGTATACGTTTGCTCTGCAATTGACGCGGTAATAGCGAATGTAGATGCGGAAGAAGTGCTTACGCTACGAACGGACTCATTATCTAAAAATGGAGCAAAGTACTTTTCTAGTCAAATCTGGAATGCAAAATCAAACCTATTGCGATTAGAACGGCAAGAAGAAGTATCAAGTCGCGTCATCAAATTGGGTGAGAAGGTAATGCCATTTTGGTATACCAAATATGGCGATGCAGAGTTTGGTGAGCGGTCACTTTGGATTTCTTTGCATGGTGGTGGTGGAGCACCTCCTGAAGTCAATACAAGTCAATGGGAAAACCAAAAGCATTTGTATAAACTTGAAGAAGGGGTATATCTTGCGCCTCGAGCTCCAACGGATACATGGAATCTCTGGCACCAATCGCATGTTGATCCAATGCTCGTGCGCCTCATTGAAAATATGATTCTGTTTGAGGGCGTGGACCCTAACAAGGTATACCTCATTGGATATAGCGCAGGCGGAGATGGCGTATTTCAACTTGCCTCAAGAATGTCTGACCGCTTCGCTGGCGCTGGCATGATGGCAGGACACCCAAATGAAACGAGACCAGATGGGTTGCGGAATATCTCATTTGCACTTCACATGGGCGCTAAGGACGGCGCATATGCTAGAAATGAAAAAGCAATAGATTGGAAGCATGCAATGAAAGAGTTACAAAGCATGGACGCGAATGGTTACAGACATCAAGTAGTTATTCATGAGGATAAGGGCCACTGGATGGATGGTCAGGATTCGATGGCACTTCCCTGGCTTGCAAAACATGAGCGCAATCCCTTTCCTAAGAAAATAGTATGGGTGCAAGATGATGTTCTGCATAATCAAATGTATTGGATGGCAGTTGAAAATCCTGCGCCACGCTCCAAAATTGTCGCATCGATAGATGGACAGAACATTACAGTTCACGAAAGTGATGTTGATCAGATTACGTTTTATTTGAATGATGATCTTTTAAATTTAGAAAAGCCGATATCTGTTTCATTTAAAGATGATGAAATTATGACATTTGATTCAGTTCCGCGTTCGAAGGAAACTATCAAAAAAACAATGCGTGATGCAACGGATTGGTACAGCGCTTCAATTACGGTACAACTTCCTTGATGAGTTTTGTTTTTGTGGTCGGTTGCCGACATTAGGCAGGTGCGTCTCAATTCAATTTGGGCATTGAACTTAGCCTCGACTCGATTGCGTTGATAGATTGCTCAATCGCTTTTAGGGTAGCTGCGTAGTAATGTTCCGTATGGTAGAAGTACTTTGCAACATTCCAATCAATTATGTGCACCTGTTTTGGGTCTTCTTCTGGTATGAGAACATATTGGCCAACATGAAATTGGTTTAGTGATAATGCTTCGGCGCCATTATTCAATTCAACAAGATTTTTAAGTGCAACGGCTCTTCTGAGGCGTGTCAAATCAGCTGCGCTATGAATAACGATGGAGTGTCGTTGCAACCCAGACTTTGTCGACTGATTAAGTTGAAGTAACAGTTCTTTCTGCTCTTTCTCATTATGGCAAGGAACAACATGTATAAATGGTACGGCTATACCTTCTTCGAATGTAATCGTGAGTGCTTTGTCCACTCCTTGGTTAAAGAAATCATTTGGATCATCGAATCCAGTTATGTTCATTAATGATTGATCTATGAATTCAACCCCCATTCCATTTGCTGCTTCTTGTTTAAAGAATGCGAGGCGGTCGGCAAGAATATTTCCAGCCAGATTTCTGCGCTTAATGATTTCATACACCATACGAGTCACAAGAATAGATTCGCCAGGAAAATGTCCATTCGCAAATGATCTAAAAGCAGGGTCATTTGCATACGTGTAATTTTCTGTAATCAAATCAGCTGCAATCTTCTTATAGATTTGCAGCGGCTCATTTTTTTCTAAGAACGCAAGGTCAAAAACATCCTCTTGTCTAATCCGATAAGAATCTCTGAATAATTCATTACCCACATTATCAAATCTTGGGTCATCTTTTGGCATTGCACTCAGAATGCGATCAGTGTCTGGAAGCACATGGGGGGTCAATACTATGATGACTTCTGTTTTGTCATTTGTTGTTTTTTCGCCACGGAATAATCCCCCAATTAAAGGCAAGTCCCCAAGCAGAGGTACTTTGTCGAGTATGGTGTGTTGCTCCTTACTGACCAGTCCACCAATAATGAATGGGGTGTCGTTTGGAATCCTTCCATATGTTTGCACTCGTCGACTTGAAATAGTAGGAGCAGAAGCTAGGAGCTGATCATTAGTATCACGAATCTCTAAATCTTGGCCGGGCACCGTTGACGATACCATCGTGTCAATTAGCATGCTGACTTCGCTGCCATCTGCAGTAATACGTGGCCGAATATTCAACATAATTCCTGTGGGCAAATATTTAAAATTGAACGAAAGAGTGTCTGCATTTGCCATACCAGAGGTGCTTGTAGCAATTGGGATATCTTGTCCGACTCGAATCGTCGATTGCCGGTTGTTTAATGTGAGCACGCTTGGTCTGGATAGGATTTCTGCTTTGCCATCTCGGATTAATGCGCGAAGATCCATTCCAAGTAGCCAATTGTTCGCATTGCTAAATGGGTTCGATAAATCTATACCAGAGAGAACAGCACTTAGCGTATCGTTAGTTGTAGTTGGGTTGAGTTGTCCGGCATCGATGCCAATGATTCCATTTGGCGTATTAGTGAGATTCCAGTCAATACCTAAGTCTTTTAAGCCATCTTCGTTGATTTCTAGCACCATGCCTTCAATGAAAATTTGGCGAGCAGGCCGATCAATGTATTTGTTCAAGAGTTGGTTTATATCACTGAAGTGCTCAGGGTGCGCTTTATCGAAGAACACTATAAGTTGAGTTGTCGGTGATGACACAAGATTCGAAGTTAATGGACTTGCTGTATTAGGCACCATTGACATTCCAAATGCCCCAGCTTGTGCATTGCCGCCAACAAGCCCTGTATTTTCGGGGGCTGGGTCAGGCACTGAAACAACATAGGGGAGTTGGTCCCAATTAATATCGGCAGGTATTTCAGAAGGTTTTGCAAAAGTGGTGATTCCGTATCCCTTAAGAAGTTCAACGGCAGTTGCAGCATCTGTGTAACTCAGTTGCACAACTTCACTGCCCAAATCGCCAATTGTTAAACTAGCTCTGCGGGATTCAAGTGTTGCAATTGTTTCTTTTACAAATTGTTGGACTGAGTCAACATCTATATTGCGAGATAAATTGTTTCCTGTAATTTGAATTCCCTCAGCCCAGATATGAGGAGGTTGACTTTGGAACAATTTATAACCAAGCCGAATGATGTATGTCGTCCCATCCATTTTTTTTGCAACTGATAGGTGCTCCGTAGTGCCGTCGGGTGGAATAGAGAGCACGCCGTCGAGCATTTGACTAGAGTGAGCATATCCTTTTACATGGAGTTTAGTTGCTACAAGTTCAATCAACTCACCAATTTCAGCTGCATTCATTTGCTGCAACGGTATGTAGATATGATGTGGAGTAACTTGGCCTATTTCTTGTTCGGGAATAAGTTCTGCAATTTCTTCAGGAGAAATTTCATCAGGCGAAACCGGCTGTTCAATATCTTGTGAATATGAACCTATTTGTGGTTCACCAACAATAGCATCAATTGCATTCGCTAATTCTTCAAAATCGACAGTTTCATCTATCTCCATCACAATGCCATTACTACGAGGGTTTTCCATTGTGAACGCGCTAGTTGTTGTCGTCGATGAGCAACCAATTGAAGCAGCGCAAAGTGTTGCAGAAAGAAGCAGGGCTCCTAGCTTAGCCGCCGGGTGCTTTAAAGTTGATTCATTATTTTTCTGGTCATGCATAATAGTTTTTTGATCGAGTGTAATCACCCTTGAGACAAGTCCTATCACAGTAGGATCATGACTGACTATTATGACGGTTCTACCAGACATATGGTCTAGGACTTCTTTAATAATTCGTTGCGCTTCAGAGGCCTCGATTGAAGCTGTAATCTCGTCAATAACAAGGGTTTGCGGCTTCCTGACAAGAGCCCTCGCCAGGTTTATTCGTTGCTTTTGCCCATGTGACAGTTCTACGCCTCCATCGCCAATACGGGTGTCGTATCCTTTTGGAAGTCTTTCGATGAACTGGTGCGCACCTGTAACTCGGCAAGCTGCAACAATATCTTCTGCAGTGGCGCCAGGTCTCGCATATCGAAGGTTATCTAGAATTGTTGAATTGAATAGGAATGCGTCTTGAAAAGCAACGCCGAACATTCCGCGTACATCTTGCAATCGCATGTCTTTAATATCATGTCCGCCAATCGTAATTGAACCCATAGTTGGATCATTAAATCTGGGTAGTAAACTCATGAGAGTGCTTTTGCCACCGCCGCTTGGGCCTGTCACTGCAATGTGTTCACCGGCATCAACAATGAGATTTATGTTTTCGAGAACCTCTGTATTTTCATCATATTGGAATGAAACATTCTTCATTTCTATTGGTCCTACAAGTTGAATCGTTTGCGTTCTAGTTCTCATATCGTAGGCAATAGAATCAATAGGTTCATCGAGCATATCGAGAACGCGATCAACGCTCGCGGAGGTTTGTGAAAAATGACCTGTGCCGCTAATAATCTCAAGCACAGCTGGGTACATCATACGTACATACCAAAAGAACATGAGAAACAATCCAATGGTCATGCTCCCTGCATACACTTCCCATGCGCCATACCCAAGCAATAGGATTGTGCCTGCACCAACAAGCAAATCAGCAATTACTTTTTGGGCAAACTGAAATTTCTTTGTTTTGATTTGATCTTCACGGCCTGCGCGAATCGTTTCTAGGAATGATTCTGATTCTCGTTTCTCTGCTGAAAAACCTTTGATTACTTGCGCTCCCATGAAAGTTTCTACAAGGTTTCCGTGGGCTTCAGCTAAGTGCTCCTGGGCCTTGTGATGGCTATCTCTAATTGGCAAATAGAATTTTTTGTATGTCCACAAGTGAAGTGGGAGCACGATTGTACTGGCAAGAGCAAGTTTCCAGTTTACGACATACAGAAGCACAAGCAGTATTTGAAACTCGATGATGTATCGCATTAGTGTGGGGAGCTTGTCTTGGATGAATGTTTGGATTCGAAATGTATCATCCATCACTCGCGAGCTAATTTTGCCTGGACGGTTTGCTTTATAAAAGTCCATTCCTAGTTGCTGCATATGATCAAATAGACGTTGACGTAAGTTAAAACATACGTGCTCGCTGACTCGTACGGAAATCATTCTGCTTATGTAGAACAACACATTGCGCATGACATAAATTGCACAAAGTGAAATAAGAATTATCGAGAGTAAGTCCCAGCCACCTTCGCCATTTGCAAGTGCAGGAAAAACGTTATCGACAAGTAGCGCTAGCGCCCATGGAAGTACCATGTCCGCAAGAGCGAGGATAGCAACAAGGACCACAACCACGGTAATCTGTCCACTCCATGGTCGAATTAATTGACTAAAACTGCGAAAACCTCGATTTTCAGAATATTCATCTGACATAGATGTTAATCGTATCAGGCAGGGAATGCTTTTCCTATCTTATTCGCCACTTCCTGCTCTTAAATCACCAAAATGAGGTTTTCCTCCAACCCATATTTGTGAGGCGTCAACGACAAAGTTCCCATCCTCATTAGTATCATTAACCTTACCTTCAACAACCACATACTTTAGAATCTCAAGTCCGTTACTTCCGTCTATAGAAAACGGGTATATATCCCCATCTGCATTCAGAAAGCGAACTGCTCCAAGCCCCATTTTCAGCATTTCTGAATCTTCACAGCAATAATCTTCTGGTGTTGAGCAATGTTCATCCTCACTCATCACTTCGCAGGAAAGCAGTGCGGGATCAGCTACATACATTATTGCAATTTCTGGAATAAACGAGGCATTTTTTCGACCTCCTATACGAGCTAGAAATGTTACATCATCTCCTTTTTTCGCTGTCTTTTTTACAGCGACTAAGTCTTGTACATTTGCTGGTCTATCTTTAGTAAAAAATGCTGAAGGTAAGTCAGTTGTAATCGGTACATTTGGTATTTTTTGTTCACTAGTCCTTTCGCATCCTGAAAGTATAAGTGTGAGGATTGTGGTTAATAATATTATTTTCATTTGAATTCCTTTAAGATTATTCTGAAGCACGTAATGCTTCTGGTATTGGTAAGCGAAGACAGCGAAGTGCTGGAGCTGCTGCCCCAATCACGCCAAGTAGCAAGCCCGATCCAATGCCGAGCGCAACGACTCCTGATGTCATTGATAATGTGAAAGTCCCCATGGAAAACCGTACAGCAAATCCATCAAGTAGAAAAATTGAGATGGAGCACGCAATGACAGCACCCATGGATGCTGAGAGCACCGATTCTTGTACAAGTGACCACGCGATGGCACCTCGTTGGTAGCCAAGGGTTTGAAGTGTTCCAACTTCACGAACGCGACTCGCAAATGCAGCATAAGTAGAGTTGAAGCCGCCGAGCATACCACCAAAGGCAATCATTGCGCACGTAATGACAACAATGATTTCAATAGGTCTATAAAAGTTTGCAAGCGCTGAAAAATATTCCTCTTCAGAGATTGCAGCAAGTTCTAAATCGATTCTGCTTGCTGTAAACATTTGAAGTTCAGTTTTTTTCGCAGACTCTAATGCGACGATGATGCACGAGAGAGTGTCACGCTGACTTGTAATCAGTAAGTCGGTAAGTGATGTCCAAATTTCACCTTCGATGATACCTCCGCCTGAGGACATAATTCCTGAGACAGTATATAAATCATCATCAAGTTTAATTTGTGCGCCAATGGCATGATTTGCTTCGATGTATCCAAGAGTAGTCGCAGCAAGTTTGCCAATAACCATTTCATTTTGGCCATTTCTTGGAGCGATGCCATGCGTGATTTGAACTTGATCGTGCACAAGGAATGCTTCTGGACGAACTCCGCGAATTAGCACAAGTCGCTCTTCTCCATCAACTTGAATGGGCATTTGAATATGCACTTCTGGTGACACGCCTTCAATGCCTGCATGTTTTCGAAACCCGTTGATGCTTGCAGCAACTATACCTGCGGTATCCATAGCAACTTCACTGCGTTCGACACTTTCAACACTTCCAGCTCCAAGTAGCATGATGTTCTGGTCAGAACCACTGACTGCAAATGTTGTCTGCATGCCAATCATAAACGAACTAGCAATCATAATAAGTAGAACTACAAGTCCGCTACCAAAAACAGTTAGCACCAGTCGCATCGGTGATCGACCAAGATTTCGAGTTGCATATTCAAAAGGTAAAAATTTCATAAGTAACTCTTTATACAGCTCGGAAACAGGATGCGATGTCAGTTCGTGCTAAGCGTAACGCCGGAATAAGTGCTGCAAAAAGGCCTAGGCTTAGTGCAAGGATGATTCCTATAAGCGCAGCAGTGGGTTCAGTGGCCATCTCAATTTTAACCCCTTCCATCGATATTGTGAATTGTCCAAGTTGAACAGTTAAAAATGCGGCTGTTCCACCAATAATGCTACCTATGAGAGCAATGGATATGCCCTCAAGGAGTACCATCCATCCAATTAGCCAGCTGTTATATCCAAGTGTTTGAAGCACGGCATGATCGCGAACACGATCACGCATTGCAAGGACTATGGCATTCGCAATGAGCGCAAAGACTGCAGCAAGTGCCCCCCATGAAAGAATGCCTGCAACTTGTGAGAGTTGCACAATATCGCGCGCAGCTCTACCAACAAATGATTTTTCTGGAAATGTTGAAGTCGGGCGTTCATCATGTGCGAAGGTATCATCAATGGATGACGCAACAATATCGAGTTCATTTGGATCGTTTACTTGAACATTGAACTGTGTCACGATCGTGCCTGTTCCACCTTTTCGAGACGATTCTTGTAAGAATGGAAGATGCACGATAGCAACGTTTTTGTATTGGACTTGATTGGTTTCCTGAATGCCAGCAACAAAGACTTCAATTCCTGCGGCTGAAAAACGGTCACCGACTTTAATCCCACGTTTTTTGGCTAGATATGAACTGACGATTGCTCCATCGCCCCGTCGTTTCCAATTATATATTTCATCATCAGAAATTACGCTATCTTTTGCAATTGCGAATGCAATGGTATCTCGAGGGATGCCTCGAAATGTCACGACATCGAGCGATACACCACAGTTCGAAACATGAATTTGAACTGGCATAACACTTGCAACACCATCAATTTGTTTGATTCGATCTTCATAGTATTGAGGAAGGCGGCTTGTGAAAGGGCAATATCTATTTTCACGGTACACAATAAGATTCGTTTCACCAGCAGTTATTTCAGTAGCCTCTTTTACCCCAGTTTGCATCGATTCAACTACAACAAAAAGGAACATAGCGATAGAAATCCCACCAAGTGTAAGAGATGAACGAATGGGCGAGCGCATAATCTGTTTGATAACAGTGGGAATCACGCGGAATATTCTCATGTTGCCACCTGTTCAGTGAGTTGTCCTTTTTCAAGGTGCAAAAGTATATCTGCCCACTTTGTCGTGTGAGGGTCATGCGTCACCATCACAATGGTTTGGCCTTGTTCTTCTTGCAACTTCCGCAATATGTTCATAATTGCTGTGCCTGTTTCGCGGTCAAGGTCACCAGTTGGCTCATCTGCCAAAAGAATAGTTGGCTCAACTACAATTGCTCTTGCGATTGCTACGCGTTGTTCTTGGCCGCCAGAGAGTTGCCTTGGGTAGTGCTTATATCTGTCACTAATGCCAACAATATCAAGTGCGTTCGATACACGTTTATGTCGTTCTTTTCGAGAAATATTATGAAGAAGAAGAGGCAGTTCTATATTTTCATATGCAGTTAAAACTGGAATAAGATTGTAGAGTTGAAATATGTAACCAATGTGTTGCGCACGCCATTGCGCGAGCGAATTTCGACTGAGCGTATGGATTGGAGAGCCATCGATAATGAGTTCACCTTTACTTGGACGGTCTATGCCAGCAAGTAGGTTTAAAAGTGTTGTTTTGCCGGATCCTGAGGGACCCATTAGTGCGATAAATTTGCCGCGTTCAATTTCTAAATCTAAGTTTTTTAGTGGAGTGATTCGATCGCTTCCACGGCTATATTGTTTTGTTAGTTTTGTACATTTAATGAGTGTCATAACTAATGCTTTCTTTCAATTCTTACAATATCTCCGTCTACAAGAGGGGGGTCACTCAGAATAATTTTGTCTCCAGTAGACACGCCAGAAAGTACTTCAATCCAACCGTCAAATTCATTCTCCCCTAGCAACAACGTTCGGCGCTCAGCAGTTCCTGACCCCTTGTCGAGATTCGAAACTATCCAAACAGAAGGTTTTTTTAGATCTTCGATGGCCTCAATTGGAATAAATGCACGTTGTTCGGACCAAGTACCTTCGCTACTTTCATGAAGTTTTGGTTGCAAAATTTTGACCCTTGCGAGCATGTCTGGTTTTAGTAAATCTGAGGGATCAATTATTTTAATTTTTGCTTCAACAGTATTCTTTTGTTGATCAGCACGATGTACGAATCGTACTACTTCACCTTCAAAGATTCTGTTTGGAAGGACATCCACAATAATTTTTGCGGGGTGCCCGACACCTACTTGTGAAGCATCCGCCAGTGGCACATCGGCGCGTATTTGTAAATTTGTTGGTTCATACATGTGGGCAATATGCGACGAATGACCGGCTCCATCAAATGCAATAACAGACCCAGGCCAAGCCATGAGTTCAATCACAACACCATCGATTGGTGAGACTATAGTGCAACGATCATATGCGAGTTGCGCAGTTTCCTTTGTGATAATTGCATCCTTCAGAGATGCTTTAACAATAGCAAGATTCGCTTCTTCGGTTAAAAGGCGCAAACGTAATCGTTCAACAGGACCTTTCGCGAGTGAGCCAGAATCTGCAAGCAATTTCTTTCGCGTATATTCATCAGTAACTTCCTCTATTTTTGCTTTTGCAGCCAGCACTTTGCCTTCCCAAAGTTCTTCATTTGCAAGGGCAGTTTTGAGTGCAAGTTTTTTATCTTCATCAACGAGTTTGGCTATTGTTTGTCCTTTTTTGACTTTATCACCTTCAAGAATGAGTACTTCTTTGACGATTCCTTCAGTCAGTGCGCCTGCGTAGATTGAATACGGCTCAGCTTCAACCCATCCGGGAGCTTGAATAACTAAGCTCTGCTCGGCGGTATTTACTTGTGGCTTATTTGTTTGAATAGTTCTCATAACAACTGTGACGACTTCGACATTTGTCGAGGAACGAATTGAATTCCAACTTGCAAAAATAAGAATTCCTATAGTAATTATGATGATGCTGAGTGGAATGCCAAAACGAGTCATGAAATGTTTTTTAGGTTGTGGAATATTCATTTGTACATTCCTTTGTAAGAACCGCCAACAGCTTGCTCAAGCTTGATAGCATTTGTAGTTAGTTTAAGTTTATCATTCAAGATATGTTTTTTTGCTTCGACGACGCTTCGGGCTATTGGTAATAATGAGATGGGGTGAATTTCATTTTTATGGCTTGCATCTTGAGATCGTGTAAACGACTGAAGCGTTATTTCAAGTGCTTTTTCATCAAGGCGCAACTTATCAACAGATGTGCAATGGCTTTCATATAAAACGCGAATTTCTTTAATGACATTTCGAATTGCATCAACATATTGCAGCTCTGCTTGCTTTAGCTTGGCGTCGGCGATAGCTTCTTTTGCTTCGCCGTCTAGCGCGATAGTTATACCGGTGCCTGGAAGAATTGCTTTTCTGTCAGCAAAGTTTTCATTGAGCATCAAGCTGCTTGTGATTAAAGGCGGGTTTGCTAGACCAAGTTCAGCTGATCGTTGCGCAATCATTGCTCGCTGTATAGCTAAATCAAGACGATTTTCTATTGCAAATGCAAATAGTTTTTCTTCAGTCTGTTTTGCCAGAATAATAGAGTTAGAGTCAAGAATGATAGGCATGATTTGTTTTTCTGGACATCCCATTAAATGTAAAAGATCCAGTATTGCGATGTCAGATTTTTCTTGTGCTATTAAAAGCTTGTGCTTTATTTCAATAAAGGCAAGATTTGCATTATCAACATCTTGAATCGATGCTTCGCCTACTTTTTCGTGTTGTTGTATGAATATTTGCAGTTGTTTTGCAAGTTCAACATCTTCTTTTTCGAGTTGCACCAACTCGAGTTCAAAGACCGCCTTGTGATACGCAATACGCACCTTTGCAACAATTTCAATAGTGCGATTTGCTGCAGTCAAAATTGCCTGACGAAGTGATTGTTCCGCGGATGCGATTCGATCGGGTTGTGTCCAAATCCAACTTAGATTTTGCATGCCTTGCAGAATGAGGGGTGCCCCAGATAGCCCGTCAATAGCAATTCCAAAAGAGCCTGCAAATGTTGGATTGGCCGGTAATTCTGCTTGAGCAATTTCTGCTCTGCGTTGAACAATGATGGCTAAATCACGTTGTAGCATTGCATCATGCGATATAGCGTAGGCAATCGCTCCATCAACAGTAAGTGGTTCACTTGCATGCCATGTCAGAGAGGAATCAACATTGACTGGCAGATGTTCACGAGCAAGTTCATGCGCTGCTTTCACGTCTTTTGAAGCATCAATAGAGGACGCGCAGCCAGTGAGTAAAAATGCGCATGAAAATTGAATTGTAGTTTGCAGGTTTTTGATGTAGCTTCTGCAAATTAGGTTAACCATGTATAAAGTCCTTACACAATGACAAAAAACTTGTTTAAAAAACAAGACGAATACGAATTGTCAGAATATTAGACTTCTAGTACAAGAGTGCCACGGATTGGTGGCGCGTTACTGAATCCTAGAATGTGGCTAGTCCACTTCGGTGGACCATGTGCCCACATAACTTTAGCATCCTTTTGTAAAGAAAAGATGCTCTGATCCAAAAAGAATGAATTTGGTATCGATTTTCCAAATAGGTCGATGGGTGGCGACCAATTTGGTACATGTATAGTTCCTTTAATCATGCTGCAGCAATTACAATGCTCTGGTTCAGAGTCAGGGTTCTCTTCTCCGCCTTCGCTGATTTGGTTGCAGCACGAAACCTGAATTGGATAGCAGGATGAATTGTTAGATTCTTCTTGTATGGATATAGAACAGCAAGAATCTTCTAGACCCGTAGCAGAGTTCACAATGCAGCAACAAATGGGCATAGTAAAGATGAGTACCATTGCTACGAGGTTCGTTAAAATACCGTGTCGTTTGTACATATCCACTCTTTAGTATATATCTAAGAACCAGCTAGGCAACATTATTAGGTGAATTCCATTAAATATTATCTTTGTCCAATAAAAGGTCCATTTTCATTTACTCTGTGGACATGCTTGGGACTCTATATGTACATATACTCGTGTAATACTAGCATTGGGTTGTCTATCAATAAGTTGATCTTTCGAATGAATCACGGTTCCATGTTTTAGTTAACATGACGCAGGTGATTAATTCACTTTGCTTTGTAGCCATTCTGCAATATCCTCAGCGTACCACTCAAATGTAGCGAATAGGCCAAGATGCCCGCTCGGATAAATCCAGCGTTCTGGCATTCCAGAGCGTTCGTAGAGCATATCCCCATTTTTAAATGGCACAACATGATCCCACTTGGCGTGCACAATTAGTGTTTGTTCTTTTGGTAACAATTCGGCAAGGAAATACGGATCCCTTGATGGGGTTTGCAAGTATTTCTCATTCATTTTGGCTAGCTCTATTTTTGAAAATCTCAATTCATTTTTATTTGTGAATTTCCAATTTGTAAAAGCACCATCTTGTACGATTTCAAACATATTTGCACCACCTGCGATAAGTATGATGGCATCGATATCATCTTTAATTTCGTTGTACACAGCAGGGGCGTTTAATGCGCCAGCACTGATTCCAATTAGAGCAGTCGAAGTATCACCCAGGGAAGGGAATTTCGATTCCATCCGATTTCGAACGGCTTTTGTTGCGTTGATTACTTCACAATACTTCGAATTAAAAATTTCAATTACACTTAAGGCAGGTTCATCATTTTGAAGTTTTATCTCCATGCTGTAGTCTGGAACCTTCAGTGCCGTATACATATGTACAACGGCCCAGTTACGTTTGAGTAGCGCATGTCCTAAGACTTGTGAAGCATGCTGCATGCCTCCAAGCCCGCATAATATGATGGCTAAACCACGTGGTTGACTTCCAACATTCCACGAAGCGCGATAGATCATTCCACCATCAGATTCTATATGTACGGCGTTTAGCTCATCTGGCAATAGATAATTTATTGAAATATTTGCGTTTTCATTCCAGCAGCACCATCTACCAAGTGAATCTTGCACTCCATTGATTGGTGCATAATTTAAATAATAGTTGGCGCCATATTCATTTGTATTAAGATTGACTTCTTCAATTAATTTGCCAGTTTGCTTTCCAAATATTTGGCCACTTGTATGAATAAACTCAAACTCTACTTCTTCGGGTGTAAGTTCATTTTTTACAGAGCAATCTATGAGTCGAATAGATGGAAGAAGCGAAATTTTTTTATCTTCAAATGGGAGAATGTCGCACGGGGCAAGATTATATTTCACAGCATGAATTGGCAACGTGGCAACAGCAGGAAGACGTTTCATGGAGCAGCCAATAGCAGCAGTTAGTACAATTAGAAAGTAGATACTCTTCATGTTGGTGCATCATAGCTATAACAATGTTTTGTTATATTTCTTTGGTTATACACGTCGAATGCGAGGGATAAATAGAAAGCCAGTAAAAATAATTCCGGCAGCAGGTGATGGTATTTGAATACTAATCATGCCATAGTCATCGGGATTCATGCCTTCTGGAAAAATAGTATTTGCATTGTAACGGGCGGCAAGCCAAAAGGCGCTGTCCCAATTTTTCATATTGGACATGTCAGCACCTGATAAGTCAGCAAAAAACAAGTTTGCATATTGGATGTTTGATGATTTTAAATTTGCTCCAGCAAAAATTGTGTAAGCGAGATCAGTCTCTTCTAAGTTTGCTTCAATTAAATTTGCATAAGACAAGTTTGCTTTTGAGAGGTTTGCATTACTTAGTTTTGCAAAATAAAAATTTGTCGAAACAAGATTTGCATGGTGTAAATTAGCAAATGGAAGATTTGCCCACCAGAGATTTTGGTTGCTTAAATCTATATATGGTTCAACAATCGAATCGCTAAGCCATAATGAACCATCCCCATCGCCATCGTACCATTGGAGGATTTCAGCACGTGCTGTCGAGGCAATGAATAGCATCGCTATAAGTTGTAGGAGTGTCTTCACGCAAACCTTATCGAGCATTAGGAATCAATCCCAACACTCCAATTACGTGAGCCTGAAAATGTTAAATTAGAGGATGTTAAGGCATGGTTTTGCGATAGTCTGAGAGGAATTCAGTCCTATAACCTTCGCCGCGATAATGTCGCCTTGCACGCCACTGGCTGGGATAGTTATTTCAACATAATGCTCACATCGCCCTTTGAACATTCCTTCGCCATTTTGTTGTTCAAGCATGACGTTTACAGTTTTTCCAAGAAGGTGATTTCGATAGTTAAATGAAAGCTTCTCGTCGAGTGAAAGTAATGCCTGTACGCGATCTTGCACAACTTTATTTGGAAGTTGTTTCCAGCGTGCAGCGGCAGTGCCAGTACGTACGGAATACGGGAAGACGTGCATGTGTAAATATTTTGATTGTGTTGCAATCTTTATAGTTTCTTCAAAATCTTTTTCTGTTTCCGTAGGGAATCCGCAAATGATATCGGTAGTAATTGCAGGAGGAAGATTGTCTGTAGTTAAGCGTTCATTAACCATCGCAATCATGTCTATGTATTGTGCAATATTATATTGCCTATTCATTTTACGAAGAACCATATCACTGCCGGATTGGAGGGGCAAATGCAGGTGCGGAACTACATTTTCATTCGCGCTCATGGCATCAAGTAAAATTGGCGTGACATCTCCCGGCTCCATAGAACTAATTCGTAAGCGCCTGAGTCCATCAATTTGCGCTAGTGTATCTAGAAGATCTGCGAGGTACTCTCCTTCACTATTATTTTGTTTTCTTCGTAATGCTGTTTCATGGCCGAATGCGCCGATGAATACACCAGTCAGCACAATTTCTTTATGGCCAAGTTCAACAAGTCGTGTAGCTTCTTCGACCGCATCTGGAATCGTTTTAGAGCGTAGATTTGTTCGAATCTTTGGAATAATACAAAACGTGCAGTGTGCATCGCATCCATCTTGGATGCGAAGTTCTGCTCGAGTATGCTGCCCGCGAACTATAGGCAGTGTGTTGATTGGAAGGGAATGCGTTATTGATCTAACTGTTTGATGTGGTTTTCCTAGCCAATTATCTACTTCAAGAGCAAACCTTTCAAGCATTGGCGATTCGCCTGCTTGTGTTACCACGATATCGCCAAGTTCAAGTGCGACTTCTGTATCTGTTCCCGTAAAACAGCCTGTGACAAAGACGTGTTTGCCATTGCGTTTGGCTCTTCGTATTGCATTGCGAGATTTTGCAGCAGCCTGACTAGTAACACTGCATGTATGCACAATTTCAAGATCTGGTGATTTGTGTGAGGGTTCTAATCCGCGCTCGCGTAATATTGACTCCATTTCACGACGTTCCGCATGATTCATGCGACATCCGAGGACTTTGAAATTGTAGGTTCTATTCATCGGTTAGGCCATGGTACCATGAGTACTATGCTAAAAAGCCTTATTGCAATTACTCGAGAGCTATCAAGGGGGGCGAATAAGCTCTCTTTTAGCGAGCCTGTTGCTTACGTCTATAACCCACTTGATTATGCTTGGAAATCGCATCGTTCATTTTTGAAAAAGTACGGTGAGGGTAAGGGGCGAGTATTGTTGATTGGAATGAATCCTGGACCATGGGGAATGGCACAGACGGGTGTTCCATTTGGTGAAGTTGCAAATGTCCGTGATTTTTTAGGCATTGAGGAAGTAGTGAAGCAACCAGATTTTGTTCATCCAAAAAGGCCAGTGCAAGGATTTAATTGTCCTCGAAGCGAGGTGAGTGGAAGAAGGGTGTGGGATTGGGCAAAAGCTAGGTACGGAACTGCAGGGAATTTTTTTAGCCAATTCTTTGTTATAAACTATTGCCCACTTTGTTTTATGGAAGAGGGTGGCAAGAATAGAACGCCAGATAAACTAAAACCAGGAGAGCGAGAGGCAACTTTTGAATTATGTGATACTGCGCTGAGAAAGTTTGTTAAAGTGCTAGATCCATCAAAAATAGTTGGCATTGGTCGTTTTGCACAACAGCGTTCAATGGAAACACTTTCTAGAGATGATGTTGAAACCATATTACACCCTAGTCCTGCAAGCCCAATAGCAAATCGTGGCTGGGCACCCCAAATTGAAGGGCAGTTTGAGGCAATGGGTGTTCATATTCCATAGGCCTCTTGTATAAAAGATCAAATGCTATTAAGCCAAAATATTTAGAAGAGTCGTAAAAAATTAGTAAGGTTATTTTGCAGGTTGTTGTGCTGCATAATCTATTTCATAGTCCATGACTCTGAAGTAAAGTCCCATGCCTTCTAAACCATTAAGTATTTTAAAGAGCACGGGATTCCATCCTGCTTGTAGTTTACAGGAACCAAATTTACTATCTTTTCTCGCAGTATGCCAAGAAGCATCGTGAAAGACGAGTTCCTCGTTTACCCACATTCGACAGGCGTCATCACTGCCAATAGTAAAATCAATTATGCGTTCATCTGGACTCCAGAGCCAACATCGTACATATGCAATGGTGTTTTCCGTTGATTGGCCTCGAGATAGATTTAAAAATCCGTCAGCTTCACTCTGTGCATCTACCCATGCAAGTGGCTCACCATCTATCGTATTCGGCACGGTAATTGACATGATGTTTGGCTCGGGCAATTGTTTTTGGTATTCCAGATTCGACAGCCGCTCATCATCATTCGCGATTGTAAAGTGACCGGCACATTGCCATTCGCGAACAAATTCACCAGGCACATTAAGAGTATGCTCTTTGGCGTAACGTTTTGCATTATCCCAGCCAAAACGCTTTGTGTACCTCGTCAACGCTTGTTGCCCAATCACGTCATTTGTATCATCGATAGCCATCCATGCAGAAAATGCCAGGTATCTGTCGCTGTCTGGATTGTCAATTATATTTGCAAGAATAGGAATGAGTGTTTCATCTTGAATTACTTGCGCTGTTTTTGTAGCAGATAGGCGGACGGTCCTATTTTCATTTGTGAGGCCAAGTAAAACCATTTTAGTTGCTAACGTTGGTTTTGATGACGATGCTTGAATGAGGAGCGCTTGCTCTGATGGATTTACTTTGTCATATGTATTGACGATAGTTTCAAGATCACTTGTTGCAATAATGTTTTTGGCCCATTCTAGCGGTGGAGTGTATTTGCCATCGCCATCTGCATCTATAAATACTGGATTTCCAATTGCAACAGGGAAGATTTTCCGATCTTTATCGTTTACATATGGCGACATTGGCTCATCTCCTTCAGCAATTGCGATAACCCAGCAATCTCGTGGTATATTTATACGAACTCTCGGTCGTAAACGCGTGACACTGCCTTTATCATTTTCGATTGTCACTCTTGCAGCTTCATCCCCATTTTGAATAACTTTGATCGTATCTAAGTCAATCCATGATGCCGCTTGTGCATCAATGTGAATGTCTGCTACAGAGTCGAATATAGAAAGCGTTGAGCCCATCGGTTCTCCATTGACGGTCATTCTCATAAATGGTCCCGTTGTGGTTATTAGCCTGCCACTACGAATGCCATCAGTGATGTCCTTGGGATTGATTTTACCAGGGTCGTCATAACCAACATGGATATAGTTTCGAGGGACACCAGCAATGTTTGCAATGACAGTGTGGCTATCGCTGTTACCTACAGCACTGATGTCTCTTCCAGCATTAAGCATGTTGTACCAATCCCGTAGCACACTATGCCGACTGGATCGAGTTGGAACATCAGAAATTTCTGCGTCATGGTATCCCCAGCCATAATTTTCGTTGAGTACTTCAATTGTGTCAAAATCCCATGACCATCGTTTGTCGTTCGATTCACCTGTTACTGGATCAAGTCCTCGTCTTCCGAAGTAGTCAATGTCTCCCCAGCGGGGGTGATTTATCTGAATAATCGGAACGACATTAAAGGGATTTTTTTCTTGCCTAATCATGGCAAATAATTCAGTTGCCTCTAGTTTCTCGTTCACTACTTTCGCGTTGGCATCAAATGGGAATGCATTGAGGTGGCCATATGGCGTGGAGACTTCGTTGCCCACCACTGCAGTAACATGCTTATTTGCTCCAGCGCTATCGATAATTGGTTGATAATTTGTGTTGTGATTATGATCGGTTGCGACTGCAAACTCAACTCCTTCTCCAACAATAGAGATGATTCGCTCATTCATGTTCGAGTCACCATGGCCTGAGTGGGTTAGCGTATGCAGATGAAAATCGCCACAAACCCAATCAGTGGTATCAATTTCGTGAGTGAGTGTGGCTTCCCAAGTGTACTCGCCGCTTTCTTCAACATTTATCCTTGTTTCATCAATGGACCATTCAATTCCATGTGATGCCATTACATCCCATAATCCGACGGGCACTGTGATAGAGCCATTGCCATCTAATGTATAGACAGCATGTCTCCGAACAGCTAGTTTCTTTGGATCTGCGTTCGCATTTGGAAATAAGTTGTTTCTGTTGTCATCTGCGTCAAAAAAAGATAATCGGCCGGGTATCGCGTTGCCTTCGGAGTCAACAATACTGAAGGAAAATATACCATGGGGTGCTTGGGTATTTGCAGTTGGTGCGGGAGTTGCTATGGCAAGAACAATCGTCGTAATTAGCATGCGTGTATGCTACTCGTATGTCACTTAATGTGTCAGATATTTCATTTTCTTATACACAGGGCAATGAAGTGATTTCTAATTTTTCGCTTCAAGTTCCAGCAGGCAAAGTAGTTTCTCTTATTGGTCCTTCTGGCTGTGGTAAAAGCACATTGTTACATTGCATTGCTGGACTGTTGGTTCCTAGTTCTGGCTTAATCAAAATTGATGGGGCTGATGTGACTCATAGAAAAGTATATGATCGAGGCATTGGAATCATGATGCAGAATCAGCCACTTTATGAACATATGACAGTTGCGCAAAACATTGCATTTCCTTTGCGCGCTCGAGGTGCAAAAGCAGACGTGAATGAGATTTTAGAACGGCTCGATTTATCAAAGATCCAATCCAATAAAGTGTCTAAATGCAGTGGAGGTGAACGGAGAAGGGTGGCGTTTGGTAGATCCGTTGTCAAAAAACCACGCGTGCTCTTACTTGATGAGCCCTTTGTATCTATGCAAGAATCTTTAAGAGACATCATTCAAGAGTATATTCAAGAACTTCGAATAACTACGCTGCTAGTAACGCATGAGAGAGAGATCTTTGTTGATAATATTGTTGTTGCGATGAAATAGGAATGCTAGAAGAGTGCAGGTTTATGAATAGCCAAAGTGGTAGTTTTTTGTATCAATGATTGTCCTTAATGCACTTGCATCATGAAATGTGTGTCCTTTGTCAAAAATCTTATAGCGTGCTCTTTTCCCTACACCTCATTATTAAGAGCGAAATGAAAATCACCCTTGAATCCTAAGATCCAAGGGTGATGGAAGAGAAGAGAAGAGAAGGAACGCAACGAGCAAACTTTGCTCGAGGACGTTCCACCGCTTCGCTATGTAGGTTATCGGCAGTTCTATACGTCTTACAGTACATTTAAGACCTATTTTTCAGTTTTTATTTACCTATATTCACAAGTGCAGTATTCGCAAAACCTTGCGTAACGTTTTTTTTTTGAGGTTTTTATCGGTACCAAAAATATGATGTGTAACCTTTTGACTCGAGTAGATTTGGATTGAATCTCGTTGTTTTCAAATATTTTGCATTGCCTTTGAGACCATACGTGGTCACTGTCAAAAGTATCGATGTGGTATTGTTCACATGTACATGAGCACCATTAAGCGACACTTTCTGGGTTGGGATAAACCATTTTTATTGGAAGCATCCAAGTGGTTGCAAGATAACTGCTTACAAATGGAATTAGGCTCGAATCATGACTGCGTTGTTGTTGTCTCGAGTTCTTCTGCGGCAAGGCGATTGCAATCGCTTCTTGTAGAAGAGGCGAGCATGCACGGTAGAGCGATAAATCTTCCAAGAGTGGTGACAACTTCTTCTTTTTTGCGAGAATTACATCAGGACTACAATCATGTAGCATCCAATTCAATCGTTCATATTGCTACTGCTTCAGTTTTACGGTCTTCTACTCGAGATGAGTTAAAGCCGTTGCTTGGATTAATGGAAGAAAATTTCGATAATCAACCATTTTCATTTTGGTTAGCAGCAGCGAAAGAAGTGCAAGCAGTTGCTTCAGAATGTTTAGCTGGTGGATATAGCACGGATACTTCAACTTGGCCCCAAGAGGCACAATTAATCTTAACCGCTAAGACGAAATCTCGTTTTAATGCAATTTGTCGAGTTCAAGATGCAGTTCAGAAATTCTTGGAGAGCAATTCGTTGCAGACACAAGAGCAAGCGTGGAGTACTTTTTTATCTTCAGGCTATCAATCTACAAAACATATCGTTTTACTTGCTACAACAGACCTGCATAACATTGTTTGCCAAGCAGTTCGTCATTGTGCAAATACGGGCAGCGAAATTCATGCCGTAGTTCGTGCACCAAAATCGTACGCTTCATATTTTGACGATATTGGTTGCTTGTGTGTAGATCTTTGGAATCAAGAGCATATTTCAATTTCCGAATCGTCAATTCATGTTGCAGGCTCACCGTCAGATCAAGCCATTAAGGTATTGGAACAGTGCAAGGGTGAATACGCGGTCGATGAGTTCACGGTTGCAGTCACGAGCGAAGAATCTATTGGTTATATTCGAAGGCAATTTGAAGGTCACGGATTTGCCACTCGATTTGCAGGAGGTACTTCAGCTGCATCTTCCTCTGAGTATGCGTTGGTTGAAGCAGTATGTTCGTTTTTGAGAACCAAGTCATTTAATTCATATGCTTCTCTTGTGCGGCATCCATATATTGCCAGAATCCTTCATATCACTAGCAGCGAATTACATCATCTTGATGCGTATTTTAATAATCATATTCCAAACTATATTGGAAAAACATGGTTTGTTCCTAAAGGTATATCAGAGTATGTTGACGTTCGACCTGTGGTTGATTTGCATAGCAGGATTTACTCTTGGCTTAAAGTGTTGATTGGTGCGGCACGCATGGATGTTCATTCATGTGCGAAAATTGTTCGTGATTTTTTCATTCAGGTATATGGTGAAGAGAAGCTCGAACAGAAGAGTAAGCGCCTTGCCGTACTTGGACATATTTTTAGTGCACTGGATGTTTTAAGTTCACTTCCTAAAAATATTACAGAGAGCGTCGGCGATATTGCACCAGTTGATGCTTTTGATTTTATTCTCGCAGAATTAGCAGGTTCAAGCATTCCAGAATATCCCAATGAAAATGCTATTGAAATTGTGGGTTGGCTTGATTCTATGCTTGATGATTCTCCACACCTGTGCGTTGTAGGCATGGATTCCAGTCTTGTAAGTAGCGCTTCAATCGGGCATTCACTAATTCCTGGCGCACTTCGACAAGCGCTTGGTCTGCTAACTGTCGAGCGTAAATTAGCGCGAGATACACACGCAATTGTAGCAATGCAGAAAGAGCGAGAAATTGGTGGTCAAATTGATTGGATTATCGCTAGAAAAACAGCTGGTGGGGATTTGCTTGCACCAAATCCTTTATTGTTGCGTTGTGAAAATGATGACGAATTGGCAGCTCGAACTAACAAGCTTCTTATTGATGCCGGGTCGGAAAAGTTGTGTATTCCTCCAGAAAGTTTGAATGCTGAAACTTCAAGCACAATCCCTGTGTTGAAACTTCCGAAGCCTAGCGAGATTTGTGTAAAACCGATTAATAGAATTTCGGTAACGGCGTTTAAAAACTACCTCTCATGCTCCTACCGGTTTTGGTTACGCCATGTTCTTAGAGTTGATGAAGAAAGTGATGATCTCTCAGAATTAGATTATTCACATTTCGGTACCCTTGTTCATAGGGTATTAGAGTCGTTTGGGAAGGATATTGAAGTACGTGATGAAACTTCAGCAGACCTTATCCGTGCATATCTATTCAAATCAGTTGATGCCACAGTTGAACTATTGTTTGGGAAGTACCCTCTTGATACGATTAAAGTTCAAGCTGAAATGGCAAAACACCGGTTGGGCATATTTGCTGATTTACAAGCGAGACGAGCACGTCAGGGTTGGAAAATTACTGACACAGAACGCAAAATTGAATGGCAACAGGGTACCAAGGAGGAGCCATTTACCGTTGTTGGAAAAATAGATCGCATAGACACGCATGAAGATGGATCTGTCCAATTACTGGACTACAAAACAGGATCAACAAAAGCCGAGAAATTGCATTGCAAAGACGGTCAATGGATTGATTTACAGTTGCCTATTTACCGCCACTTAGCGGTTAGCGCTGGATATGACATGAGTAAAATCAAAACAGGCCTCATTCTAATTGGGAGTAAAGAGCAATTGGTACAATTTGATTTTCCAAATTGGACTGAAGAGGATTTTGATACGGCAGATAGTCAAATAGAATTTGTGATTAAGCAAGTCAAAGATATGATTTTCGCTGAAGAGCCAAATTCAAATGCGCCTCAATTTAGCGAAGGGTTGTCTTGGATTTGCCAGGATACTGGTTTAGTGCAAGATACTGAGGCTAAGACGCTATGAGTACTTTTCGACGATTTGAAGTGGTTGAAGCGTTAGCGGGTGCAGGAAAGACGTATCAGCTATCACATCGTTATTTGCGATTGATTGCGCAGGGTGCGGATCCTTCAACAATTCTTGCCGCGACATTTACTGTAAAAGCATCCGGTGAAATTCGCGATCGAATTATCCATTCAGTTGCGTCAGCGATTCATGATGAACAGGCGCGAGAACTATTATTTGAAGGGGTTCCTGAACTTGAAAAAACAAAGATGGCATGTGTGAATTTGTTGCGCAAAGTTGTGGCTAACTTGCACAAATTACAAATAGGAACAATTGATAGTTTCTTTGTTAAAACAGCAAAGTTGTTTGGCGATGAACTTGGTTTTCCAACTTCATGGTCTATTCTTGATGAGCAGAGCGAGGACGCCGTTCTAAAACTTGCTATTGCAAATATGCTTAAGGAAGAAGACCCGGATTTCTTTGAAGAATTGTTTCGATTGTCGACTGGTTTATCAACGGTTCCTGTTGGTAGTACCGTGCAATCAATTTGTCGTTATGCGTATGATTTGACTCGCGAATCTAGTTTAGATGCGTGGGTTGATGACAGTAACAAACCCTTTCCTGAATTATCGAAGAAAGGTTTTGAGAGTGCTCTTGCAATGCTCGAACAACATGGAGAAGAGTCGAAAAAATACAAAGATAAATATTTACAATCAGTAAAGCGCGCGCGCGCCGGTGATTGGAAAAGTTTCGTTACGAAAGGTATCCCAAAGTGCATTCTAGATGAAACATTTATGTTCAATAAGGTGCAAATTAGTGATGAAGTAATTGAGCATTTTCAACCATTATTTAATCATGCTAGTGCAAAGATAGTTAACTTTGTCCTATATAAAAATAAAGGCATCGCTCAGCTTATGGCTTTGTTTCACAATGCTTGGACATCAGTGAAGCATGCCAAAGGCATGTACAAGTTTGAAGACATTGCTTTCTACTTAAGCTATTTAAAGGTATTCAATGATGTGAGTGAAGTAGCATTTCGTATTGATTCATCTATAGATCATCTTCTTATTGATGAATTTCAAGATACTTCCTTAACACAATGGAACGTCTTAGAACCAATAATCGAAGAGATTCGCCAATCAGACTCAGATCGATCCTTATTTTTTGTAGGTGATCCAAAGCAAAGTTTATATGGTTGGCGTGGTGGCAATCCAAAGTTATTGCAGCATCTTCCCGAGAGGTTGCGCATTGAAGGCCCAACAAGGCTGCCATCAAGTTGGCGCTGTGTGCCAGCTGTATTGGAACTCATAAATGAGGTATTTGATAATTTAAATCAATCTGAATTATTGGCAAAACATTCAAATGAGGGCGTGGTTCAGTGGCTTAAAAGTTACTCATTGCATCACTCCGCTCGACCAACTGCACGAGGCTTCGCTACGGTACATACGACTGCAACAAATGAGTCATTTACAAGACCAAATGATCCATGTATGGATTGTATGATTGGCAAGGTTGTGGAGATAGTGCGAGATATTCACGAAAAGAACAAGTCTGCAACAATCGGTGTCTTAGTTCGTAACAATACAAATCAAAAAATTCAGCGCATTGTACAAAAATTACGAACGCACACTTCGCAGCCAGTGTTTGCTTCAGAGTATGGAGGTAACCCGCTGACGGATTCAGCTCCAGTAACAGTTATTCTGTCTGCATTGTTGCTTGCGGACCATCCTGGCGATACAGCGGCTTTGTTTCATGTCTCAACTTCTCCAATTGGTGAATCTTTAGGTTTGAGTCCTACAAGCAATCGAAAAGACGCATGTCAATTGAGCGAAGAATTACGCAGGAGGTTAGTGAATCAGAGTTATGCAGACGTAATTAAGGAATTGTCTGCACCATTATTTGCAAATGCAAGTGATCGGGATCAATATCGACTTTGGCAATTGGTTGAGTTAGCGCAATCATTTGAACATGATGAATGCTTACGACCTTCTGAGTTTGTCGCCTTTGTTAAAAAGAAACGAATAGTAGACCCATCTTCATCGAAAGTGCAGGTAATGACCGTGCACGCTTCAAAGGGGCTTGGTTTCGATGCAGTTGTAGTTTGCGATATGCATGAGTCATTGTGGAAGCCGCCAAAAGTTCTCACTAAGTCGATTCAAGACACTAAACAAGAAAATGAGGTTTTTTCACCGCCATCTAAATTGAGCGTTCCAGAGGATATGAAATTTAATTCAATTATTTTGCATCAAGCAATAATGTGGAAGGAGAAGAAAGCAGAGCAAGTGCAAGAAGCATTATCATTGCTATACGTTGCTATGACCCGAGCGAAATATGCGCTACATCTAGTGATTCCGCCAAGGCCATATGCAGAGAGTCAGGCTAAAACATTTGATCGTTTAATTCGAGAAACATTGAATTTAGATGCTTGTTTACCAGTAGATACAATTGTTTGGCCTAAACCAGATACGAGGAGAAACAATAATGATGAACTGTGGCTTAGCCAAGTTGAGTTTGATGAAGTTGTTCACAATACTAAATCTGCTATATTTGCAAAGCTGCAAAAGCCAAAACATACAAAGCGAATGGTGGCAAATTCTTCGCCATCAAGTTTAGAGGGTGGGGGCAAAGTCTATGTAAAAGAGCGATTTGCTGGTGGCACGAATTCTGCTTTTGATTGGGGCACACTAGTTCATAAGTGGTTCGAAGATATTGAATGGTTTGAAGCAGTGCCAACTGTTGCGCAACTTGTAAAGAGTGCGCTTTCGGAAGAGGCCTCTCGGATTGGTGAAGAGAAAGTTCAAGAAGCGGCAAAAAGTTGTATTAAAGCAATACAGTCGGAGCAGTTTCGATTAGCTTTGATGAAGCCATCGAGTTATGCGGTAGTCTATAGAGAGCAGGAATTCGCTTTTCGTGTTGCAAAAGGGACAAAATTTGCTGATGTAGTTCTTGATGAAACTACTGATATACGGGGCTCAATAGATCGTTTTGTCGTCGAATATGATGAAGCAGGGAATGCACTTCAGGCCGTAATTACAGATTGGAAAACAGACACTTTTGATGATCATCAGCTGGAAACAAAAATAGCATATTACGCTCCCCAGCTTTCTTCATATCGCTTGGCCGCATCAAGGCTTTTAGGCATAGATATTCAGAGTGTTCGGACACTATTAGCTTTTGTGTCTCGAGGTCAAGTCATCGATATCACTAACAAGACATGAATTTTAGGTTTTTAAAAATTCCTGTTGTTAAACAATAATAAAAGCGCTTTTATATACTTGCACCAGCCATTTTGCTGTTGTATGCTCTGTGTTCTAGTTGCGATTGAGTCTCACTAGATGATTTTATGACACTTTCTTCACCACCTAGCCAACAAGAATTTATACCGCTCGCCCAACTCTCCGAGAATGAGCAGGCGGTGGTTCACATGCCTGAATTGGAAGCGGATGAACGCGAGGCGCTCATTGCAATGGGTCTACACGAAGAAGCCACAGTTAAATTATGTCAACAGGGGCAACCGTGCATTGTTCAAGTAGAAGCAACTCGATTGGGGCTCTCTCAAGAAGTCGCTGCCCGCATCTTGGTTCGCAGATGCGCTGCTTGTAACTAAGAAGCTATAAATGGAGACGGAACCAATACATCTCACACCTTCATCTGTACTGCTACTAGGCAATCCGAATGTAGGTAAAACTACATTATTTAATAGGCTCTGTGGTTTGAGGAGTGCGACATCCAATTTTCCAGGAAGTACAGTGGAATCACGTCGTGGGACTGCAAAATTTAAAACAAAAAAGAGAGCGTTCACAGATCTACCAGGAATTTATAGCTTACAAGCAAAAGATGAATTATCTACAGTTTGTGCACGAGCGCTTGATGGTATTGATTGCGAAAAGCCAAATGCCGTTGTGGTAGTCGTTGATGCAACGAACTTGCGCAGGAACTTGAAAATTGTAAATGAAGTATTACATCATGAAATTCCATGTGTTGTTGCACTCTCAATGGTTGATATTGCTCAAAAATCTGGCTTGACTATTGATACTGAAAAGCTAGGGAAAAAACTTGGCTGTTCAGTCGTCTCGGTTAATCCTCGTTCGGGGAAAGGCATTATTGATTTGCATGATGCTCTAGATTCTCCCGTAAAAAAAACAACTAAGCTTCCTGATATAAAGGTACACGAAGAAGTTAATTGCTGGGCGAATGAAGTGGTTGCCTCTAGTGTCGGAGGCACCTTAGCAACCGGGACATTTACAAACCGCATTGACCGCGTTTTTACGCATCCAATTTTAGGGCTCTTTGTTTTTGCGAGTGTAATGGCCGGTTTATTTTGGACAATTTTTACACTCGCAGCATTCCCAATGGATATCGTGGATATTATTTTCGGTCAAATTGGCGCGGTAGTAGGTGGCCTACTTCCACCAGGTGATCTTCACGATATGATTGTCGATGGCGTCATTGGCGGTATTGCCGGTACAGTCGTTTTCTTGCCACAGATTTGTCTCCTCTTTTTTCTAATTAGTTTGCTTGAAGATACTGGATATCTAGCGCGTGCAGCATTTGTGATGGACCGGCTGCTTCGTAAGTTTGGATTGCCAGGTCAATCATTTGTGCCATTTTTGTCTGCACATGCATGTGCAATACCAGCAATCATGGCAGCTCGAATTGTGCCAGATCGTCGTGATCGAATCGCAACGATTTTAGTTGCACCATTTTTTAGCTGCGCTGCTCGTTTGCCTGTATATGTTTTATTGATAGGTGTGCTATTTGTTGACAAGCCTTTCATTGCGGGCCTAGCATTTTTTGGTTGCTATCTTCTTGGTGCTTTGGCGGCATTGATAACAGCTATGTTTGTTCGCAAAACGATTATTCCTGGAAAATCAAGACCAATGATGCTTGAGTTGCCTACTTATAAATTGCCTTCACTTAGAACGGCGATTCTCAATACTATTGATCGGGCTTGGTTATTTTTGAAGAATGCTGGAACAGTCATTCTTGCTATTGTTATTATTCTTTGGTGGCTTTCAGCTTATCCAAAGGCTCAAGTGCCGGATGAAGTTGATGCCTTGCAAAAGCAAGCACTTATTTTAAGTGCAACTAACGTAGAAGAATCAGACCGTTTGTATCAAGAGGCTGATTCTCTTGCATACACTGATCAACTTTCAAAAAGCTATGCCGGATCTCTGGGCAAGTTTCTTCAACCAGTGTTTGCGCCCCTAGGCTACGATTGGAAACTTACTATTGGCGTAATGACTAGTTTTGCTGCACGTGAAGTTTTTGTTTCCACATTGGCGGTTCTTACAGCGGGTGATGATGATGTTGAAGGTGATGGAGTGCTTGCCAAAATTGAACATGCAAAGCGAGACAATGGATCCCCAATATTTGACTTGCCAACAGCAGCTAGTCTACTTGTGTTTTTTGTGCTAGCGATGCAATGTTTGCCTACCATTGCTGTCACAAAACGAGAAACTGGAGCATGGAGTTGGGCATTTATTCAACTTGGATATATGACAGTGCTGGCTTGGATTGCAGCTTTCGTGACTTTTACCATGGTTTCATTAGTAGTATTTTGATGCCCTTGGATGATTGGCAATTTTGGTTTGTAACTTTATGCTTTCTGCTTGCTTTGGCAGTAATCATAAAAAGTTTTCGTCCAAAACAGAACAAAAGTAATTGCTGTGGACATGCGTCAAAATCAAAGAAGACTTCGATTACAGTCAATGGAAAATCAAAACCATCCTCGTGAATGCTTGAAGCAAAAAATTACAATTTACTTACGATCCCGGTGAAGGTATGGCTCTCTTATGGGTATTCTTTTTAGGCACAAATTGTTCTTTCAACTGAATAGTCTTTTGTAGGGTTCCACCTTTTTCTGCAACATATTTAAGTTCAAGATTGCCATATCCTTGAACGATAAACTGAAACAGTGTGCTGCCATTGCCTTTTATACCTTGATTAACTATGATTCTCTCGGGATTTTCTGATTCAATGCGATTGAGCTTTGCCGTTTTTAAAATCCCTTGAGTTGTTCCAGATGCTGCAACGGTGCTAGCATTCGAAGTGCTGCAAGTAAAAATATCTGGTGATCCAATATGATGTTTTGCAGCCATCGCCGTTCTGGAGGGGATTATTTTTTCATTTGTAACTTCAACTGTTACTTTCCATAAATTGTTTCCCATCTTTGAGACATCTACAGCCCCCCAAGAAAGTAGCGGCATTTCATCAGCATGAAACATGGTGAATGCAAAGTTTCGATGGCATCCTTCTTCAAGTAGCCAAGGAGGAGTCACTCTGCTGGAGTATTTTTTTGTTCCGCCAACCATAACTTTCCCATAAGTCGGATGCAAAACTTCATGGTAGGGGACAAAAACATCTTCAAATTGCAATTTGTCCCTGAATTCCTTTACTTCATCCCGTGATGGGTCTTCACCAGTTGCATACATGCGTTTCTCTGTCCACAATTCATTTGTGAAACTAATGATGCCAAGGCCTTCATAACCAAAGCCATCTTCACCTCCATGTACGGTATATAAGTCTTTGTAAGAAACCATTGGATCGTAGAAGGGCAACATCTCTGCACCTTTGTTTGCAATCGTAGTATGTGTTCGATTATCTACACTAGGGTATTTGATATAGGAAGCACTTGGTCCTTGTAATATCATTCCGCCAGCATTGTGATAACTTTGTAATGCAGCAACATTTGGATGATCTAGTAAAAATTCGCCAATTACTCTTGTTTCTGGAAGGCTAAATGGATAATCCGTTGCTCCATATTGAATCCATTCGGGCTGCCAATCTGCAGGCCAGTTACGATTTGGGTCATAGCCACCAATGCCATCTTCATTGACTTGGCCATCATCATCATTGTCATAGCCTTCTTCTCCAAGCCGTGACCACCCTCCAGGAGGGGCATCTCTTTCTACTCTAATGAAAAATCGAGGATCGTCTTCGTCAATCTCATATCTTCCGAGTGGATCTTTAATCCACATAGATGTAATGTGTCCATCTCCATCTAAATCATCTGGACCATCTTCATCTGCAGTTCCATCAAAATCATTATCAACAGGCCGTATTCCCCCTCGAAGGAAATTGGGAGTGGCTGGTTGATGAAACCATACTTCTCTACCATCAGGATTAGCCATGGGCACAAGATAAAAAGATCTTTCATCAACTAATTCAGTAATGCGCTCTATGTGCCCATAACTTTTGCAAAGATACCAAATGGTGTACAGCACTGTTTCAGCAGCTTGGATTTCATTACCATGAATATTTCCATCAATGAACATCGCTGTTTTTTCTCGGTCGGTTCCTGTTTTGGGGTTGTTTAAGGTGACAAGCCAGATTTCTCTGCCTCCAACGCTTTGCCCAATAGAATCGATAGTAAGCAGTTCAGGGTACTCTCGAACTAGTTCATGCAGTACACCAGTCATTTCTTCGTAGTCATACCAATGGTTGAATCGGAGATCTACTTTTGAGGGGTAAGGCGCCTGAGCAAGTGTCGAAGGCGTAATAATAAGGGTTAAAAGTATAATTATTAATTGTCGAATCATTGCTTGCCTCCATGGGTGTCTTTCATTGGAACATGAGTTATATCACTTCCATATTTTTCACTATGTAATGTGATATCAATTAATTCACCTCGATTTGCTTCTACAACCCATGTGAACCAATTAGTTTTTCCACTTCCATCGATTGACCATATACGTCTAATCTTTTGACCTGTAACTAATCTATCGTTCGGTATATTTATTCGGACAATATATGGTCTAGCTCGTTTGTTTCTTTCTGCCATAGCAGTTCCAAATGGAAGCCAGCCATTGTTTGTGACAGGAACTTTGATTTCCCATATGTTGCTACTTAATTCTGTGACAACTGGATCACTAATGCTTACTTTTGGGAGCTTGGTGGCAAGTTCTGCTAAAAATGCAACTTGTTGCTGAACTCGTTCATCAATAATATTGGTGGGAGGCACAGATTTAAAATATGGTACCCAGCCGCCAATCTCAACATTACCCAACTGCGGATGGTTAAATTTTTCCCATTCAATAAAACCCGATCCATCGCGTGCATTATCGTTGTACTCTAGCCAGGCCATTTCGCCGCTTGCATTACTAGTTGTTTTCTTAGCGCTTGCAACTCTTTGTACTTGAATGCCGGCCATCTTTGCGTATTGTTCAACTTGTTCGGGAGTTATTTCTGCCATTGTTTCTTCTGTTACGGGATAACCGGCTGCTTCAGCGGCTTGCATGAGCTCATCAAGGGTTTCTTGTGCAATGTCACCTACACTAGAGGGAGTCAAATTCGAATTGCCAGGTGTTTCAGCTTTACTACCAGCAGTGTTGCCAGGTCCTCTTCTCCCGCCAGGGCGTCCACTGCCGCCAAATCGTTCTTGCATGGATTCTCTGAATGCCGCTCGCTCATCACCACTTAACTCACCATTTCCATCAAGATCAAATTCAGCAATCATTGCATCACGATCGAATCTTCCTCCGCCGGGACGATTTTGTTCCGCACGAGTTGAATCAACAGTGCTACTTGATTCAATGGTGTCATTTTCATTAGGGTTCTCTTTTTCTTGCAATGAATTGGGTCTCGACCAAAGTGGAGTTGACAATGCTGGTACTCCATATTGTCCATATGACCAGGCTACAAAACTGCCGCCCCAATCAGGTTGTGCAGTATTTTTTAGCGGTGTATGTTTATCAAATAACTCAGTAATTTTTTCATATAGTTTCGTGTCATCTTGATGTATATTTTTTGGAGCACCTGCTAGATCATTGCCGTTTTCTTTTATTGTTTTTGACAAAGTATCATGCTGTCCATAGGTTAAGACGAGAGCAATTTCAGGATGTTCTAATGCAAAATTTACAAGCGCTTTAGATTCGCTTTCAGAAAGTTGCCATACCCCGGATTCAGTGCCATGGTACTGATACCCATGCATAAAATTTTTGTTGATATTTACTCCTCCAACACCGTCTTCGTTGAATTTTCCATCGCCATCATCATCAATGCCTTCAATATACAACGCATACTCTGCTGGCTGCATTTGAAAATCCTCAGGTGTAACATCTAGGCGTGAATCGTTAATATCTTTGTGATGCGTTGCCTTTTCTTTGTCAAATACACGCATCATTGTGATGTAGCCATCACCATTTAGATCATCGGGTCCGTCTTCATCTAAGCGTCCATCATGATCGTTGTCATAGGGTTTAGCGTTTGTCGACCGCTCATGTTGTGTAGGTTCAAAGAATTGACCCATGACATCTGGATTTGCTACTGGGATGATAAATACTTTATGGTCTTCCAGAAGTGCTGAAGTATCTTCTTGCGTTGTGAGAAGTGCTTTAGCCAAGTCTGTAGCAACTTCGACGCCAAGGAGTTGATTACTATCAATTCCTGCAACGATTAATATAGCTGGGCGGTCTTTCACCGGTATGTCACTAGGTTTTGAGATTTCTAAACACTGAATTGGTACACCCTGATTCGAGTGCCCAATAACAGATTTGGTGACTTCCGCATTTGTAGCAGCGATAGAGTCAATTTGCATTTGGATTTGGGTTGGCGTTCGCCAATCTCGAATTGATTCGACAACAGAATCTTGTACCGCAAGAATAGATGTGGCAATAATCATGAACATGGTTATTTTACTCCTCTGATTTCAGACAAAGGATAGCACACCTTACTAGAGAGAAGTTGGTTGGAACAAAATACTTCCTATCCTGTAAAAGCCCCAGGCGCAAAAAAGTCCTAAGACATTACTGAGTAGGACATAGATTACGGCTTCTCTAAGTTGACCATTCTCAACGAGATCAAAGGTATCGATAGTAAATGTTGAAAATGTGGTAAATCCACCTAAGACACCGAAAATGAGGAATAGCCTAAGGAATTCGCGGTGTTGAATTGATGTGCTAACTAGCACAGCCGTGCATAAGCCTATGAGAGCGCAACCAATGATATTTACAATTAATGTTCCTAGTGGAAATTCCGATACAGTCATGGATTGCCCCATATTTGCGACAAGATATCGCAACACAGATCCAGTGCCACCACCAATTGCAATTGCGCAAAATGTCGTCAAATCCATAACGCGCCCGGCAGGATTCGAACCTGCGACCTTCGCTTTAGGAAAGCGGTGCTCTATCCAACTGAGCTACGAGCGCTAAAGGCTCTATTGTACGGATTATTCAATTTTGAGTAGATTTTGGCAAAAGGTTTGATATACCAGAAGCACTTAGAGTTCTTCTTCTCGCAAGCGAATGACAATTTCTCGCACAGCCTTCATCACGCGGCTTTTTGCATGCCGAACAGATTCGGGCGTCATGTCTAGTCGTTCGGCTGCACGCTGAGCACTCATGCCTCTTCTACCGTATAACTCGAATGCTTCCCAAGTTTTTGGTTCAAAATTTGGTCTTGCTTCAGTCATCGCTTCTGATAAGAGATGCTCGGCCCACTCACGGTCGAATACGGCTTCTAGATCATCTCTTGGATCTTCCGCGATATTCATGCCATGGGTGTCCAGATTTCCGACTTGCTTTTTTCGGTATCTTTGACGAATTGCGTTAAGCGTAATCCGCTTTAGGTAGCCGCGAAAACGACCTTTGCTGGGATCGTATTCAAAGCGATCCGCTACTTTGAAAAAATTGAAAAGAACATTTTGCATAATGTCATCAGCTTCACCACTAGGTAAGCCAGCATTACGAGCAAACCCACAAATAATTGGACCATATCGATCAACGAAAATGCCCCAACCCATCTCACGGTTTACAGTTTCGTCAGATTTCAGTTGTAAGAGTAAATCCATATTGGTTTCATACCTCCCATTAACCGTTCGAACAAGGGTAGGTACTTCATCACCCTTCTCCTCAAGGGGAGTATTGTCAATTTCTTGAACTATTGCTTGGTCGAGTTTATCTGTTTGTCCCTCAAAACGTGTGATGAATTTCCATGGCCCGATTTGGATTAAATCATCAGGTTGTAGTTCTACTTCTTCTCCAGATTCCATTCGAATTGTGTTGAGGTAGGTGCCACTTCGACTCTGGAGATCTCTAAGTATCCACTTGCCATGTAGAAATTGAACTGAAGCATGTTGGCGCGAAACATATCGATTTGACAATTGGTAAGAAGATTCGGGGCTTCTACCGAGGATGCCCATTTCTCCACTATCTAACTCAATCTTTGGCAATCTCTTACCATGAATCTGATGAAGAAGAATAGTATTTGGTTTGCTCTGCTGTTCGTTCATATTGCAAAAGGGTGGGTTTATGAACCCTTCTATATCTGTATTTATTGTAGCCTGCTTGCCAAAAAAGTGAACAGTAGCAATTCAGTTAGCTCTTTTCGAGTTAAATTACCAAAAAAAGCGGGCATTAAGTCAGCTTCGTGGTATCGTAAGAACTAGTCCTAATGATGTTTTTAATGAGGAAATAGGGTCAACTAATACATGTCTACAGGTGATTACCCAACAGATCCAAATGCCGAAACCATTGGTCTTCCTAGTGATGATTCTGGCAAAGGGAGTGTTCCTGAGTTAGGAAAATTTGCTACTCAAGGTATGCCCACAGAAATTGGTCGTTACCGCATTCTTGGCATCATTGCAAGTGGCGGCATGGGTGTCGTATACGAGGCCATGCAGGAGGCGCCTCGGCGCCGAGTGGCATTGAAAATTATTAAGGCAGGGGCAGCAAGTGAAATGGCATTGCATCGCTTCCATTTTGAAGCTCAAACCCTAGCGAAACTAAGCCATTCGAACATCGCTCAAATTTATGAAGCAGGTACATGGGAAAGTGAGAATGGCGAAGTGCCGTTCTTTGCGATGGAGTATATTCCTGGTGCAAGGGGAGTTGTTTCGTATGCCGAACAGAAAGGTTTGACACTCAAGGATCGTCTCATACTTTTCGCAAAAATTTGCGATGCAGTTCATCATGGTCATCAAAAAGGCGTCATCCATCGTGACTTAAAGCCGGACAATATCTTGGTTGATAGTAAAGGTAATCCAAAGATTATTGACTTTGGTGTTGCGCGTGCAACGGATGCAGATTTAGCAGTCACGACAATGCAAACAACCATGGGCCAACTTATTGGTACGTTGCAATACATGAGCCCTGAGCAATGCGATGCAGATCCAGACCGTATTGATACAAGATCAGATGTCTATGCATTGGGCGTGATTTTATTCCAGCTGCTTTCTGGAGAGTTGCCTTACGATTTACGACGACAAGCAATTCATGAAGCCGTTCGTGTTATTAAAGAAACACGCCCGGCCTCGCTCTCTACAGTCAACACAACTTTGAAAGGTGATGTTGACAATATTGCGCTTAAAGCAATGGAGAAGGACAGAGATCGTCGGTATCAATCAGCGGCAGAATTAGCAAGTGATATTAATCACTTCTTAAATAATGAACCTATTATCGCGAGACCATTAAGTATTGGCTATCAGGTGCGATTGTTTACAAAAAAATACAAGAGGACATGCGCCGCAGTTGTTTTACTTGTTGTTTCTATTGTATTAGGTCTTTTTGGAACAACATGGGGCATGGTTGAGGCAAGCCGACAGCGAGTAATTGCAGAGAAGCAGAAGCAGATAGCTGAAGATCGATATGAATCAATTCTGTCTATGTCAAGAGATTTTATAGGCGATTTTTACAATGGTATCGTGAAATTAAATGCAGCAATAAGTGTGCGTCAACATGTGCTCGAACAGACATTCAGCCATCTGGATAAACTCGAAGCTACTGCGGGTGAGACAGATGAAATTCTCCTCGAAAAAGCCAAGACAAACTATCGATTAGGAAATTTGTACGCTGGCACAAACGCAGCAAATCTTGGTGATCGAAAGCAAGCAGCGTTACACCATCAACAAGGCCTTGCCCAATTTGAAGCACTTGTAGAAAACGGCAGAATAGATTGTCATTACTATGTTGCCCTTGAGCATGCTCAGCTTGCAAATCTGCTTTTCATTGATAAAAGTTATGGAGAGGCTATAGCTGCATTTCAAAAGTCTAACTCAGTGATTGATACGGTTCTTTTAACAACACCAAGCGATAGCAAAGCGCTTAGATTACAAGATAGAAACAATATGCGTCTCGTCGATATTTATAGAAAAACTGATCGAATGGATGAGGCTATGGCGATTCTAGATGGTCATATTTCTTCGGTAAAGCAGCGAGCTCTTGATAAACCGAACGATTTACCTTTGCAACGCGATTATGCAAACGGTCTACTTCGTGCAGCAAGCGCAAAACTAGCTATGGAAGATTATTCAGCGGCTATTGAGCAATACACTGATGCAATAAACATTTATAAAGAGTTAATGTCTCTGGAGCCAGAAAATGGCCGCGCTCCAAAAGATCTTGCTTGGGGACATTTTTTCCTTGGAGAAGCGCATCTTGTGTCTGGGGAAGATATGCTCGGATTCGATGAGTTGGAGCTCGGCCTCGCTTTAATAAGAGATAGGGCAGTCGCATTTCCTAAAGACGAGGATGCTCGAGCTCAAATTGTGCTTTACTTGGAGGAATACCTGAACTTTTGTAGTGCACATGACCAAAACAAACGCGGAAAGGTCAATACCTTTTCAGTAGTC